>ENA-OFDP01000830-OFDP01000830.1-metagenomes-genome-assembly--contig:-NODE-830-length-13048-cov-3.699838_pt1 | contig 13048 bp, 12 predicted proteins | sample MGYA00153389_OFDP01 | MGnify analysis MGYA00153389 | reverse complement strand
AGTTCTTGAGCATCAAGGTGCCCGACGGCCCGCTGACATCGCGCCTGCAGCACATCCAGGTCGGCGACACCGTCATCGTCGGCAAAAAGTCCACCGGTACGCTGCTGATTGATTACCTGTTACCCGGCAAGCGTCTTTATTTACTATCGACCGGCACAGGCTTGGCACCGTTCATGAGCATCATCCGCGACCCGGAAAGCTACGAAGCTTTTGAGCAAATCATTCTGGTTCACGGCGTGCGTGAAAAAGATGAGCTGGCTTACCACGACCTGGTCACCGAGCATTTGCCGCAGCACGAGTTTTTGGGCGAGATGATTGGCAAGCAACTGCTGTATTACCCGACCGTGACACGCGAGTCTTACCGCACCATGGGCCGCGTGACCGACCTGATGGCCAGCGGCCAGATGTTTGACGACCTGAAACTGCCAGCGCTGGATGTAGCCAATGACCGCGTCATGATTTGCGGCAGCCCCGGCATGCTGAAAGATCTGAAAGTCATGCTGGAAGGCCAGGGCTTTAAAGAGGGCACAACTTCAAAGCCCGGGGATTTCGTGATTGAACGGGCTTTTGCCGAGAAGTGATCTGAAAAACGCCTGAAAATCACAAATGTCCCATTGACAGGACATTAAAAAGCGCCATAGCATGTTACCCATGGCATTGGCACAATCCGAATCCCCACATTTACCGCTGCCCAAATACCATCGCATATATCTGGTGTTGCGTGAGCAGTTGGCCGATGGGCGGTTTACTGGCGGTTTGCCAAGTGAACTGGCGCTGGTGGCACAGTTTGGCGTGGCGCGGGTTACGGTGCGCCGGGCTTTGGCCCAACTGGCTGCCGAAGGACTGATTTCACGCGAAGCGGGTCGGGGCACACGGCCGGTCGACGCCAGAGCCAAAACAACGACTCACCAGCGCGCGCATTTGACGGGGCTGCTTGAAAACCTGGTCAGCATGGGCTTGACCACATCCGTCAAGGTGCTGGAGGTGCGGGGGATTTCCGCGTCAGAATCTGTGGCCAGTGCATTGCAGATCCAGCCAGGAGACGAGGTGCAAAAAGCGGTGCGGGTGCGCAGCACCAAAGAAGGAGCGCTGTCGCACATCACCACCTATGTACCGCAGCTGTTGGCCCAGTCATTTGGTCGCCGCGAGCTGGCCAAAAAACCCATTTTGGTGCTGCTTGAGGAATCAGGCGTCAAAGTCGGCAGGGCGCACCAGACGATTTCCGCGCGCTTGGCCGACGCCAGCGTGGCTGAGCACCTGGACGTGTCGGTCGGCACGGCCCTGCTGGCGGTGCGCCGCCTGATCTACGACGAAGCCGACAAGCCCGTTCAGTGGCTGCATGGCCTGTACCGGCCTGACCGCTATGAATACCAGATGGCGCTTTCCCGCGTAGGCAGCATTGATGCCAAGGTGTGGGTGAGCAAAGACCTTTCCGCCCGTTTCAGTTAGTTTTCAAAAATTTTCAACAGGAGCAACCATGTCATCAGTCCAAAATTCACGTCGTCAATTCATCGCCCAGTCTGCGGCCACCGCCTCGGCGCTGGCCTTTCCGCTGGTTGCAGGCGCACAACCCAAAGCCATCAAAATCGGGGTGCTGCACCCGGTCACGGGCGCTCTGGCTTATTCGGGCCAGCAGTGCCGCGAGGGTGCGTTGATGGCGATTGAGGACATCAACAAATCGGGCGGCATCAAGTCGCTCGGTGGCGCAAAGATTGAAGCATTGCTGGGCGACGCGCAGTCATCACCGCAAGCTGGCGCAGCTGAAATTGAAAAGATGAACGAGGCTGGTGTGTCGGCCGTACTCGGTGCCTTTGCCTCGGCCATTTGCCTGGCAACCACACAAGCCGCCGCCAAGTACAACCTGCCGCACGTGGTGGACGTGGGCGTGGCTGACCAGATTGTTGAGCGCGGTTTGAAAAACACCTTTCGCTTTGGTCCAGGCTACCGCAAGTGCGCAGAAGTGGCGGTGGCCAACCTGCATGTGCTGAACACTGCGGCTGGCAAACCCGCCAAGACAGTGATGATCATTCATGAAGAATCGTTATTTGGCACCGGCACCGCCAACCTGCTCGCGCGTGAGCTGCCCGGTTACGGCTACGACGTCAAAGAAGTCATCAAGCACGCCAACCCGACACGTGACTTCAACAACATCGTTCTGCGTATGAAAGCCGTCAATCCAGACATCGTGATCCCGGCCAACTACTACAACGAATACGCGCTGCTGGTACGCACCATGCAGCAGCAAAAAGTAGCGCCCAAAGCGATTTTCTCGGTGCTGGGTGGTGCGGCGTCCAGCTACAAGTTTGTCAAAGAGTTTCCCGATGCGGCCAACGGCATCATTGACTGCAACCACTGGTTTAACCCAAAAGACAAACGCTCGGCCGATCTCAAAAAACGCGTGGAAGCCAAGGGCTTGTTCTTCAGCTACGAGGTCTTCATGGCCTACACCGGCATGCGCCTGCTGGCTGATGCGATTGACCGGGCCAAGTCAGTTGACCGCGCCGCCATCATCGACGCGCTGGCCAACAGCACCTTTGCCGACCACATCATGCCGTACGGCCCGACCAGGTTCGTCAATGGCCAGAACATGGGCGCGCAACCGCTGATGACACAGGTTTATAAAAACGACATCAAAGTGATCATTCCGCGTGATTTCCGGGAAGTGGATGCTGTATTTCCTTTGAAAGCCTAAAAATAGTGCTCCCACGTTCGCTCACTGCGTGTAGCTCTCTGCCCCCCCCCGGGGGGCGCTGCGCCTGCGGCCTGGCAAAGCCAGTTCCGCGGCCCCAACTTGTAGAGACCCCGCTGCGATGATGACCTGCTGACTGCCAATGTTCGACCCAGGGATTCTTTTTTCATCCGTTTTGAACGGCCTGACGACCGGGGCGGTGTACGCCCTGATCGCGCTCGGCCTGACGCTGATTTACGGGGTGCTGCACATCATCAACTTTGCCCATGGCGCTTCGTTGATGCTGGCGCTGTATGCCGTATATCTGCTTAAAGAACGTTTGGGAATTGATCCTTATCTGGCACTACCGCTTGTCGTTCCCGGCATGTTTGTATTGGGTTACGCCCTGCAGCGCGTCATCATCAACCGGGCCAGCCACGGCAAGGATGAAAACATCCTGTTGGTGACCCTGGGCATTTCCATCGTGCTGGAGAATGCGGCCCTGCTGCTGTTCAAGTCCGACACACGGACCATCGAGACGGCCTACACGCTGACCACGGTCGCCATCGGCCCAGCCATGATTGCCTTGCCCAAGCTGGTGGCGTTTGCGGGGGCTTTGGTTGTGTCCGCCATCCTGCTGTGGATCGTCGGCAAAACAGATTTGGGCCGCGCGATTCGTGCTGTCGCCAAAGAAAAGCACGGCGCCAAACTGATGGGCATTGACGTGGACCATGTGTACGCGATGAGCTTTGGCATTGGCCTGGCCTGCCTGGGTGCGGCGGCCTGTTTTTTGTTGCCTGCGTATTACGTCAACCCGCAAGTCGGCAGTGGCTTTGTGCTGGTGGCTTTTACCGTCGTGGTGCTGGGCGGTATGGGCAGTTTTGGCGGCGCGCTGATTGGCGGGCTGCTGGTCGGCGTGGTCGAATCGCTCGGCGGCCTGTACCTGGGCGAGTCGCTGGGGCAAATTGGTATTTTTGTGATTTTTATTGGCGTGTTGCTGTTCAGGCCGCAAGGGCTTTTTGGAGCCAAGGTATGAACAGCTCCGTCAGAGAGCTAGGCGGCATCGCGCTGTTCGTGGCGGTGGTGGCCAGCATTCCTTTGTTCACTGATTCAGGCGTCACGCTTAACTTTGTGATGATGGCCTTGTACGCTGCATTGCTCGCGCAGGCCTGGAATATTCTGGGAGGCTTTGGCGGGCAGTTTTCATTTGGCCACGCGCTGTTTTTTGGCACGGGTGCGTACATCCAGGCCATTGCCCAGCTGCAATTCGGTTTCAATCCCTGGCTGGCATTGGCGCTTGCCGTGTTGGGGAGTGCTGCTATCGGGCTGATGGTGGGAGGCTTGACCTTTCGCTACGGCCTGAAGGGTTCGTACTTTGCGCTCGTTACGCTGGCGTTTGCAGAGGTGTTTCGTATTTTGGCGCTGTCGGTGCCTTTTACCGGGGCGGGCGTGGGCCTGATGATTCCGTTGAGCGAGTCGTTTGCCAACATGCAGTTTGCGTCGCGCAAGGGCTATCTGTATCTCATACTGGGTTTTGTGGCAGCAGCGCTGCTGATCACCTGGTGGCTCAAGCATTCGCGTTTTGGCGCCTACCTGCAAGCGGTGCGCGACAACGAAGACGCGGCACGCGCGATTGGCGTGAACCCGTTCAATGTCAAGCTGGGCGCGATTGGCCTGTCAGGCGCTTTGATGGGCGCTGGCGGCGCGTTTTATGTGCAGGTGTTTCAGTACATTGACCCCGCTATTGCCTTTGGGCCAGCAACATCGGTCGAAGCGTTGGTAGCAGCGATTGTGGGCGGCATTGGCACGCTGTGGGGACCCATTTTGGGAGCTATCGCGCTGCATGTTCTGGCCGACATCACGCGCAACATGTTTGGCCAGTTGCCGGGCATCAACATGGTGATCTACGGTGTGGTGCTGGTCATCATCGTGATGTTTTTGCCGCGTGGCATATCTGGAATTGGCGCAAGCGCCAAGGCTGGCTTGCGAAAGCTGAGCAAGCGAGGCAAGAAATGACTGCTTTGCTCAGCATCAACGGCCTGTCCAGATCTTTCGGCGGTTTGAAGGCGGTGCAAAACGTCACGTTAAGTGTTCCGCAAGGCAGTCTGACCGCGCTGATTGGCCCGAACGGTGCAGGTAAAACCACGCTGTTTGCGCTGATGTCAGGGTTTTTAAAACCCGACAGCGGCAGTGTGCATTTTGACGGTGTTGACATCACGGGGCGTGCGCCGCACATCAACGCCATCGACGGCATGACACGCACCTTTCAAATCGTGCAGCCCTTTGCTTCGCAAACCGTGCGTGAAAACATCGCAGTGGGCGCGCATTTGCATATCAAAGACCGGCATGCAGCCCTGCTGGAGGCAGCGAGCATTGCCGCGCAGGTTGGCTTGTCCAGGCAAATTGATCAGCCGGCCGGCGAGCTGACGATAGCCGGCCGCAAGCGGCTTGAGCTGGCACGGGCACTGGCCACCCGGCCCCGACTGCTGCTGCTTGATGAAGTGCTGGCCGGGCTTAATCCGCAAGAAATTGCAGAAATGATTCCAGTGGTGAGGGGCATTGCAGACAGCGGCGTCACCGTATTGATGATTGAACACGTTATGCAAGCCGTCATGAACCTGGCCGGGCATGTGTGGGTGCTGGCGCAAGGCCAATTGATTGCAGAGGGCTCACCCAGCGAAGTCACTAACAATGAAAAAGTGGTTGAAGCCTATCTGGGGCACGGCACAGCAGCGCGTTTGCGCGCTGCTGAACTTGGCAGGGCAGCAGCATGAGTGCGTTGCTGGACATCAAAAGCTTGCGCGGCGGCTACGGTCAGATTGAAGTGCTGCGCGGTGTTGATTTAACTGTTCAGTCTGGCGAAATTGTCGCACTGCTGGGCAGCAATGGCGCAGGCAAATCAACCCTGGCCAATGTGGTCTGCGGCATTTACCCGGCTTGGGGCGGCAGCGTGCAGTTTGACAGCAGCAACTTGAGCGGCGCACATTACCGCGATGTGGTCAAGTCGGGCTTGATTCAAGTACCCGAGGGTCGCAAAGTGTTCCCCAACTTGAGCGTGCTGGAAAATCTGGAACTCGGCTCTTTCACCCGGGCGCGCACGCGGCGTGCAAGTAACCTTGACAAGGTGTTCGGCATCTTTCCGCGTTTGAAAGAGCGCCTGAGCCAATTGGCGGGAACCATGAGCGGCGGCGAGCAGCAAATGCTGGCGATTGGCCGAGGCTTGATGGCAGAGCCCAAATTGCTGATATTGGATGAACCGTCGTTGGGCTTGTCGCCGCTGCTGGTGGAAGAAATGTTCAGCCTGATTGCAAAACTCAGGCAAGACGGTTTGGCCATTTTGCTGGTCGAGCAAAACGTTGGTCAGTCGCTGGAGATAGCCGACCGCGCCTACGTGCTTGAAAACGGCAGCATCCGCTTTGCAGGTTTGCCAGCAGAGTTGCTGGGCAGTGATGCGCTGCGCAAAGCTTACCTGGGACTTTGACATGATGACATTAAACCGACGTACTGTTTTATTAAGCGCTACTTCTTTGATAGCTGCTCGCGCACATGGTCAGGGCGCTGTTACCCGAATTCTTGTAGGCGCACCGGCTGGTGGCTCAACCGACACGCTGGCCAGGACCTTGGGGCAAGAGCTTGGCCGTTTGCTGGGCCGGACAGTGGTGGTTGAAAACAGGCCCGGCGCTGGCGGCAACATTGCGGCCGATAGCGTGGCCAAGTCAGCGCCTGATGGCAACACGCTTTTGATGAGCTTCACCAGTCACGCGATCAATGCGTCGCTGTATTCATCGCTGCCGTTTGACCCAGTCAAAGACTTCACGCCGCTGACTTGCGTAGCCACCTCGCCGTCGATTTTGACAGCGCATCCGTCTGTGCCCGCCAAGGACGTGCGAGAACTGATTGCACTGGCCAAAGTCAACCCTGGCAAGCTCAATTTTGCAGTCGGCGCCATTGGCTCGTCGCTGCATCTGGCCGGTGACTTGTTCAAGATGCAGTCAGGCGCCTATATCGTCAACATTCCGTACCGCGGCACCGCGCCCGCTATACAAGACGTGATTGCCGGGCAGGTGGAACTGATGTTTGCCGCAGTGGGGACTGCGCAGGCGCACATCAAGGCGGGCAAGCTCAAAGCCCTCGGCGTGACCAGCAGCAAGCGCCTGACAGCCTTCCCCGATGTGCCAGCGATTGCCGAGGTGCTGCCGGGTTATGAGTCAAGCGCGTGGTTTGGTCTGTTTGGCCCGGCGCGGATGAATGCAGAGCTGACCAAACGCATCAGTGACGCAGCGCGCCAAGCGATTGCCACACCGGAAGTGCGCAAGCGGCTGGAGGCGGAAGGCTCCGTTGCTGTGGGCAATTCACCTGACGAGTTCGCGAAATTTGTGCAACTTGAAATTGCGCGTTGGGCGAAGGTGGTGAAGTTCTCGGGAGCCAAGCCCGAATGAGCCTGCCCCAGTCACTGGCGCAAAAACTGATTGCGCGCGCTGCTGGCCTTGCATCAGTCAAGGTGGGCGACATCGTGACATGCGGGGTCGACCTGGCGATGTTTCACGACTCGTCAGGGCCGCGCCGCCTGAAGCCCCTGCTTGAAGAGTTGGGGGCAAAGATTTGGGACAAATCCAAAGTCGTGCTGGTGATGGACCACTACGTGCCCGAACGCGATGACGCAGCCCGCAAGATTGTAAAAATCGCACGCGACTGGGCGCGCGAGCAAGACCTGCCGCATGTGTACGACAGTCAGGGCATTTGCCATGTGGTGGTGCCGCAGCATGGGCACATTCAGCCTGGCTTGTTTTGTGTCGGTGGCGACTCGCACTCCCCCACAGGCGGTGCGTTTGGTGCCTATATGTTTGGCATTGGCAGCACTGAAATGCTCGGCGTTGTGGTGACGGGAAAAATATGGCTGCGCGTGCCACAAACCATTGCCATGAACTGGTCAGGGCACTTGGGCGCTGGCGTGTGCGCCAAGGACATGATGCTGGCGATGATTGCGCGCTTTGGCATGAATGGTGCCAACTACCAGGCGGTTGAATTTACTGGCAGCGCAGTAAAAGCACTGAGCATGCAGGAACGCATGACACTGTGCAACATGAGCGCCGAGCTGGGCGCACAAACCGGGTTGATCGCTGCCGACAGCACGACGCGGCAATGGCTGAAACGGCCAAGCGAAGTGGCAGACCTGACATCGGATGTTGGCAGCTTTGACGTTGAACATCACTTTGACGCCAGCGCCCTCAGCCCGCAACTCGCTGCACCTCACAGCCCGGCGCACAGCGTGCCAATTGGTGACCACAGCACGACCAAAATCGACATTGCCTACATAGGCGCCTGCACAGGTGCCAAGCTGGACGACCTGCGCTTTGCTGCTCGCGTGTTGCACGGCAAAAAGATAGCCAGTGGCGTGCAGTTGATGGTGGCGCCCGCCAGCCTGCAAGACCTGGCCGCTGCAAAAACTGAAGGCGTTTTGCAAAGCCTGATGGACGCAGGTGCCACGCTGCTGCCCAGTGCCTGCGGTGCGTGTGCAGGCTACGGCAGTAGCTTTGCAGACAGCCAGACCGTCATATCAACGACAGCACGCAACTTCAAGGGCCGCATGGGTCCGGCCAGCCTCCAGGTATATCTGGCATCAAGCTACACCGTGGCCGCATCGGCACTGCGTGGCTATATCACTGACCCGCGTGAGGTGTTGGCATGACTAACGAACAAAGCTGGCACAAGGTCTGGCATAAGGTTTGGCACTTAGGCGACGATGTAGATACCGACGCATTGGCCCCGGGTGCGTACATGCAGCATGGCATCGACGTGATTGCGCGGCATTGTCTTGAAAACCTGCTCCCTGACTTTGCAAACGATGTAAAGCCGGGCGACATCATCGTTGCAGGGCGCAACTTCGGCATTGGTTCATCGCGTGAGCAAGCGGTCGCAGCGCTTAAGTATCTGGGTGTGGCGGCAGTCATTGCACCCAGCTACGGAGGCCTGTTTTTCCGCAATGCTTTTAATCTGGGCCTGCTGCTGTTGACCTCACCAGATACTCATTTGCTACAAAATAAGGAGCTTCTTGCGCACGTATCACCTGAGTTAGAGGTTGTTTTTAACCCTGAAAAACAGATAAAAACAGCGCCAGTACCCGATTTTTTACTTGATCTGGTTCGCGCTGGCGGCTTGGTCAATCAACTTAAAAACGCCCTCCAGCAAAAGGATAAAAAATGAGCAAACCTGAATTTGACCTGCTGATTAAAAACACCCGTGTGGTTCGCCCACACGGTAACGTGGTGTTTGATGCCGACATTGCAATTACTGACGGCAAGGTGGCCTTGGTGGCTCCCGGCATTGACGTCACTCGCGCCAAGGCAGTGCATGACGGCAAGCACCGCATGGCTTTCCCCGGTGTGGTCGATGCGCACATGCACAGTGGCATTTATTCCCCGCTCGAAGAAGATGCGGTGACTGAAAGCAAGGCCGCAGCGATGGGCGGCGTGACCAGCAGCCTGAACTACTTTCGCACTGGCCAGTACTACATGAACAAGGGCGGGCCGTACAAAACGTTTTACCCTGAAGTGCTTAAAGCTGCAAAGAACCGCTTTCATGTGGATTACGGCTTCCACCTCGCCCCGATGGACAGCACACACATCAAAGAAATCCCCATGCTGATTGAAAAGTTTGGCGTGTCCAGCTTCAAGATTTTCATGTTCTATGGCTCGCATGGCTTGCATGGCGCGTCAGATGCGCAGCGCGACTTTCTGATGATTGGCAAAGACGACCGTTACGACTACGCGCACTTTGAATTCATCATGCGCGGCATACAAGCGGCGCGTGAGCAGATGCCGCATCTGGCCGACCAGATATCGCTGTCACTGCACTGCGAGACAGCCGAGATCATGACGGCGTACACCAAGATTGTTGAGAAAGACAAATCGTTGACAGGCCTGGCCGCCTACAGCGCATCACGCCCGCAACACTCTGAAGGCCTGGCCGTTTTTATTGCCAGTTATTTGGCCAATGAAACGGCTTTGCCGAACATCAATCTGCTGCACCTGTCGTCGCGCAAGGCAGTGCAGGCGGCCATGATGATGGCCGAGACGTTTCCGCACATTAACTTCAAGCGCGAAGTCACGATTGGCCATTTGATGCTGGACGTTACCAGCAAAGCCGCCGAGCTGGCCAAGGTCAACCCGCCGATTCGCCCACGCGCTGACGTCGAATTTTTATGGGATGCATTGCTGGCAGGCGAGCTGGACTGGGTGGTGAGCGACCACGCCTGCTGCCGCCATGAGATGAAACTGCCCAAGCAATATAGCGGCAACTATTTCGGGAAAATATGGATGGCCAAGAGCGGCTTTGGCGGCACCGAGTACATGCTGCCCGCCCTCATCAGCGAAGGCACGCGACGCGGCATGGGTTACAACCACATGGCCCGCGTGACCAGCTGGAATCCGGCACAGCGCTACGGCCTGAACAGCAAGGGCGACATTGCCGCAGGCTTTGACGCAGACATCGCGCTGGTAGACACTGCCAAGACCTGGACAATTCATGCCAAGGATTCGCCATCCACCCAGGGCTTCACACCGTTTGAAGGACTGGAGATGTCAGCACGGGTCGATGAAACCTTTTTGCGTGGCAAGCTGATTTACCAAGACGGCCAGGTGCTTGGTAAACCGGGCGGCAAGTATCTGTTCAGGCCGACCAACTGAACATGCAGCCAAGCGTCATCATCGGCACGCCGCCGCAGGACGCGCTACATGTGCCCGTTGCCATTGTTGGTGCGGGAGCATGCGGGCTGGTGGCTGCCATCATGCTGCGTAATGCGGGCATTGATTGCGTGCTGCTGGAGCGCGATGCGCGGCCCTCCGGCTCGACTGCGCTGTCGTCAGGCTTTATCCCCGCGCCGGGCACAGCAGTGCAGAAGGCGGCAGGTATTGAAGACAGCCCCGAGCAGTTTGCAAGCGACATTCAAGCCAAGGCGCACGACACAGCCGCAGCGCATCTGGTCAAGGCGTATGCAGAAATTATTGGCCCGACCATGGATGTTTTGCAATCGCGACATGCCATTGAATTCATGCTTCTCGGCGGTTTTCTGTATCCCGGTCACAGCGTGCGGCGCATGCATGCCGTGCCTGACAAAACCGGCGCTGCTCTGATTGCACAGCTCGAACGTGCGGCCGAAGCAAGTGGTGCGGATATTTTGTGCAATGCGCAAGTCACAGAACTGTATGTCGATCATTTGCAGCGCATCACCGGTGTGGGCTACACGCGGCCTGGTGGCAGCGTTGAACATTTGCGCTGCGACGCGCTGCTGCTGGCCTGCAACGGTTTTGGCGGTAACACGGCGATGGTGGCCGAGCTATTGCCTGAGATGAAAGATGCCCTTTTTGCCGGCCACACAGGCAATGACGGCAGTGCCATCGCCTGGGGCCGGGCGCTGGGCGCGCGCACGGCGGACTTGCAAGGCTACCAGGCTCACGGTTCGTGGGCTGTGCCGCAAGGTGCGCTCATCAGTTGGGCGCTGATGATGGAAGGCGGCGTGCAGCTCAATGCCAACGGTGAGCGCTTTCACGATGAGACACAGGGCTATTCAGAAGCCGCCGTACATGTGCTGGCGCAGCCCGGGGGCGTGGCCTGGAATGTGTTTGATGGCGAGATTTTGAAATTGGCCAGAACCTTTCCTGATTTTTGCGATGCCGAGGCAGCAGGCGCGGTGAAAGCCTGTGCAGACCCGGCGGAGTTGGCTATGCTGATAGGCTGCAATACTATTAATTCAGGAGCTGCCCGCGCATATATTCATTGGTCAAATGACTCATTTGATACCAAAAATGAGGCTTTTTTGGCCCCTGGAGGCTATTTAGACGCCAGAATCTTCAAGAGGCGGCTCAACGCACCGTTTTATGCCATCAAAGTAACCGGCGCTCTGTTCCACACCCAGGGCGGCCTGGACATTGATGCGCAATGTCGCGTGCTGCGTGAAGACGGTACGCCCCTGCCCAACCTGCTGGCCGCAGGCGGCGCAGCGCGCGGCGTGTCGGGCAACGCGGTGTGGGGCTACCTGTCGGGCAACGGGTTACTAAGCGCTGTGGCGGGTGGCGCGATTGCTGCAAAAACCATTGCTCAATTTTTGAAAGAAGCGTCATGAATCTCAAAGCACGGTTGACTGAGACCCAACCTTTGCTCGCCCCCGGTGTGTACGACGCGCTCAGCGCGCTGGTGGCCAGCCAGGCAGGGTTTGAAGCGCTGTACCTGTCGGGTGCATCGATTGCCTACACATTGCTGGGCCGCTCGGATGTGGGCTTGACCACCTTCACCGAAGTACAGCAAACCCTGTCACGCATTACTGAACGGGTCAGCACGCCGGTCATCGTCGATGCGGACACCGGCTTCGGCAACGCACTGAACGTGATGCGCACCGTCAAGGGGTTTGAACGTTCAGGTGCCAGCATGATCCAGATCGAAGACCAGACCTTCCCCAAGCGCTGCGGGCACCTGGACGGCAAGTCAGTCATCCCTGTCGGTGAAATGGTGGGCAAACTTAAAGCAGCACTCGACGCACGCCAGTCCGGGTCAACGCTCATCCTGGCCCGCACCGACGCAGCAGCCACCGAAGGCCTTGAAGCAGCGCTGGAGCGGGCCGAGCGTTACCTGGAATGCGGCGTTGACGCGCTGTTCATCGAAGCACTTCGCACGCCCGAGCAGATGGACGCAGCCTGCAAACAGTTTGCCCACCGAGTTCCGCTGCTGGCCAACATGGTGGAAGGCGGCAAGACACCGGTGCAAAGTGCTTCGGAACTGGGCGCTCGCGGATTCAAAATCGTGATCTTCCCGGGCGGCACCGTACGGGCCGTAACGCACACGCTGCAAGGCTATTACGCCAGCCTGCACCAGCAGCAGACGACGGCGCCGTGGCAAGGCAGCATGCTTGATTTTGATGGTCTTAACGATGTTATTGGTACGCCCTCGCTATTGAGCAACAGTCGCCAATACGAATAAATAGTTACGCGAGCTAGCGATTTTCTAGGGGCGTGGACGCTAAAATCGTTTTACATAAACCCGAAGTAATATCGGTGACAGACCTATGCATGCAGGTCTTCACGCGCTGCCAAGTCAACCCGTGCAGTGAGAACGGTCTTTCGGCATCATCTTCCAAATGGAGGATGATCAAATCATATTTTTTGGTCGAGAATCTTCGAAAATGTGGAATGAGTCATTTCATACAGACTCCCGGGTTTGTCGCTATTTTTAACGAGGCCAACTATCTAAATGAGACAAGCCTCAATCCTAATTTTTGCTGTGGAAGTCGCTTCCCTTTACCTCAGCACCTCGCGGTACAGATCACATTAGGCGGCAGATGGTAACCACCAAGTTCACTGCAGACCCAGGCATAAACCAACACGGCGT
>ENA-OFDP01000827-OFDP01000827.1-metagenomes-genome-assembly--contig:-NODE-827-length-13062-cov-4.590528_pt1 | contig 13062 bp, 8 predicted proteins | sample MGYA00153389_OFDP01 | MGnify analysis MGYA00153389 | reverse complement strand
GCTCCTTCAGCTTTTTCAAGGAACCGCGAAGCGGCCCAGACTGCGGGTCGCCTTTTCTTTTGCTTACTTTGCTTTTGGCGAAGCAAAAGAAAAGTGAGTTGCTGCCGGGCAACCCCCGGCAAACCATGCTGGGTGAAAGCACTCCCCAAAAAGCGCAGTGGCAACAAGAGGCCAATAATTGAATCTCTCAGAGCCCTTCGTCCGCCGCCCGGTAGCCACAGTCCTTCTAACCATCGGTCTGGCCCTGTCCGGCATTGGCGCATTTTTTGTCCTGCCTGTTTCGCCGCTGCCGCAAGTCGACTTCCCCGTCATCACCGTCAGCGCTGCCATTCCCGGTGCCAGCCCCGACACCATGGCATCAAGCGTAGCCACACCGCTGGAGCGCCGTCTGGGTGTGATCTCGGGGGTAAACGAGATGACCTCGTCCAGCAGTAACGGCCAGACCCGCATCAATTTGCAGTTTGACCTGAACCGCAAAATTGACGCTGCTGCTCGCGAGGTGCAGGGCGCGATCAATGCCAGCCGAACCGACCTGCCTGCTGCGCTGCGCAGCAACCCGACTTACCGCAAAGCCAATCCGGCGGCTGCGCCCATCATGATTTTGGCGCTCACGTCAAAAGTGCGCACGCCTGGGCAAATCTACGACGATGTGTCCAGCCTGTTGCAGCAAAAAATTGCGCAGGTACCCGGTGTGGGTGATGTGGAGCTCGGCGGTGGCTCTTTACCTGCGGTGCGGGTTGAGTTGAATCCGTTTGCATTGAGTCGCTACGGTGTCAGCATGGAAGACGCGCGGGCTGCGCTGCAAGCATCCAATGCCAACCGACCCAAGGGTGCGATTGAAGACAACAGCGCGGGTCCCACGGGCTCAAAAGGTCAGCGCCTTCAGATCTACACGGTGGGCAATACTGCAAGCGGTGGGCTCAAGGCAGCGGATTACCAGGGCTTGGTGGTGGCTTGGCGCAATGGCGCGGCAGTGCGGCTGGGTGACGTGGCTGATGTGCGTGACGGGGTTGAAAACACCAACACTCTGGGCCTTTTTAACGGCGATGCAGCGGTGGTGGTGTTGATACGCCGCCAGCCGGATGCGAATGTCATTGCCACCGTTGACGGCATACGCGCGCTGCTGCCTGAACTGCAAGCGCAGTTACCGCAAGACGTGAAGCTGTCGGTCGCGTCTGACAGTACCAACTCCATCCGCGCGTCACTGCGTGAGGTTGAGATCACGCTGCTCATTTCAATTGCTCTGGTGGTGCTGGTGGTCAGCGCATTTTTACGAAGCTTGCGCGCCACGTTGATTCCCGCAGTGGCCACTGTGGTGTCGCTGCTAGGGACTTTTAGCGTGATGTATTTACTGGGTTTTAGCCTGAACAACCTGAGCCTGATGGCGTTGACGGTGGCTGCCGGTTTTGTGGTGGACGATGCCATTGTGGTGCTGGAGAACACCAGTCGCCACATTGAAGCGGGCATGGACAGATTTAAAGCCGCCCTGTTAGGCGCGCGCGAGGTGGGGTTTACGGTTTTGTCCATCAGTTTGTCGCTGGTTGCCGTGTTTATTCCGTTGCTCTTCATGGGTGGGCAGGTCGGGCGGCTGTTTCGGGAATTCGCTGTCACGTTGTCGGTTGCCGTGATGATTTCACTGGTCATCTCGCTGACCACCACACCGATGATGTGTGCCTGGTTGCTCAAGCCGCATGGGCAAATCAAACAAGGGCGAATCGCGCGCTGGTTTGACAACGGTTTCAAGCGCGTGCTGCGAGGCTATGAGGTCAGCCTGGACTGGGCACTGCACATGCGCTGGCTCATTATGCTGATTTTGGTGGCTGTTATTGGTATGAATGTCTATCTGTTCGTCAAGATCCCCAAAGGGTTTTTCCCGCAGCAAGACAGTGGGCAAATCAATGGCGGTTTGCGGGCTGACCAGAGCATTTCGTTTCAGGCCATGCAGGGCAAGCTCAAAGAGCTGGTTGACATCATTCGCGCTGACCCGGCGGTTGATACGGTGGTGGGTTTTACCGGGGGCGGCAGGGCGGGCGGCGGTTTCATGTTTATCAATCTCAAGCCGCTGGGTAAAAGGCCATTGGCAGCTAGCGGGCAAGCCGTGGGTGGCCAGGCGGTCATTGCCCGCCTGCGGCCGCAACTAGCCCGTGTCACTGGCATCAGTTTGTTTTTAGGGACGGTGCAAGACTTGCGCGGCGGTGGACGTGCCAGCAGCTCAACTTACCAGTACACATTAAAAAGCGACAACATTGCCGACCTGCGCAAATGGGCTACCCGCCTGGCAGACCAGATGAAGCAGCAGGACATGCTGACAGACATTGACACCGATCAGCAGGAAAACGCTGTCGAGACCATGGTCACGGTTGACAAAGACACCGCATCGCGCCTGGGTATCACATCACGCGATGTGAGCAACGCGCTTTACAACAGCTTTGGCCAGCGGCAGGTGGCTACGATTTATGGCGATGTCAACCAGTACAAGGTGATCATGGAAGTTGCACCGCGCTTCAGGCAAAGCCCCGAGGCACTGAAAGATATTTACGTTCCTGTGCGGGTGGCGGGCGTGGGCGTTGCCAATGCTGCAAATTTGGTCAACCCTGCATTGCGAGATCAATCAACCGGGCAGGCCTTGAGCAACACGGGCAGCACCATGGTGCCGCTGTCAGCCATCGCCAGGTTTTCTGAAAGCGCCAAGGCGTCCAGCGTGAATCACCAGGATGGTGAGCTTGCCACCACCGTGTCATATAACCTGGCTGAAGGCGCTACCTTGCAGCAAGGCCAGGATGCCGTCAAACAGGCGGAAGCTGAAATCGGTTTACCCAGCAATGTGCGTGGCAGTTTTCAGGGCACAGCGCGTACCGCGCAGGAGTCGCAAGGCCAGCAACCCCTGCTGATATTGGCGGCGCTGGTGGTCATTTACATCGTGCTGGGAATTTTGTATGAGAGCCTGATACACCCGATCACGGTGCTGTCAACGCTACCGTCCGCTGGTGTGGGCGCGGTATTGGCACTGATGATTTTCAAGCTTGAATTTTCAATCATCGCGTTGATTGGCGTTTTCCTGTTGATTGGCATCGTCAAGAAAAATGCGATTTTGATCATCGACTTTGCGATTGATGCCGAGCGCTCGCGCGGGTTGACGGCGCTTGAAGCCGTGCGTGAGGCTTGCCTGCTGCGCTTTCGCCCTATCCTCATGACCACGATGGCGGCCATACTGGGCGCGCTGCCGCTGGCCATTGGTTTTGGTGAAGGCGCCGAATTGCGCCGCCCACTTGGCATTGCGATTATTGGTGGCCTGGTGGCCAGCCAGTTGCTCACACTTTTGACCACACCGGTCGTTTATGTTTTGCTGGATAAGTTGCGCAGGAGTGGCGCGCATGATCAGCATTTGGCACGCGTTACTTCCTGAAATGGTGACCATGTATATCAACTCTTTAAAAGTCTTTGTTCCTGTCGCGATGGGACTACTCGTCACAGGCTGCGCCGTCGGCCCGGTTTACCAGCGGCCCACCACACCAGAAGTCGCATCGTACAAAGAGGCAGGTGATTGGGTGCTTGCTGCTCCTGCTGATGCCCTTGAGCGCGGACCGTGGTGGCAATTGTTCAATGATCCCGTGCTCAATGATCTGGCCGCGCGGGTGGAGGTGTCCAATCAGAATGTGGCGGTTGCAGTAGCGGCATACGCGCAGGCGCGGGCCCTGGTAGCCGAGCAGCGGGCTGGGCTTTTCCCTTCAGTCACGCTGGGTGGTGTTGCAAGCCGTTCTGGCAATGGCGGCGGCACGGCCAACATCAACGCCGTTGCAGGCAGCCGCAGCTCTACCAACTACCAGGCCAGCCTGGGAGCCGCCTGGGAGCCGGATGTATGGGGCCGTTTGCAAAGCCTGGCCAATGGTGCGGCAGCCCTAGAGGCTGCCAGCGCGGCTGACCTGGCCACGGCCCGCTTGTCAGCGCAGGGTGAGCTGGCGGTCAATTACCTGTCACTGCGCCAGCAGGATGCGCAAAAGGCCTTGCTCGCCAGCACACTGGCGGGCTATTCACGTGCGCTTGAGATCACGCAAAACCGCTACACCGCTGGCATTGCCGCAAAAACTGATGTGCTTCAGGCGCAAACCCAACTGGCCAACGCCAAGGCCGATGAGGCAGGGCTACAGCGCACACGCGCCCAGCTGGAGCACGCCATCGCGGTGTTGGTGGGTCAGGCACCAGGCAACTTTTCATTGCCAACCATTGCCGAGTGGAAGCCAACCGTGCCTGAAGTCCCGGTGGGCGTGCCGTCAACCCTGCTTCAACGCAGGCCCGACATTGCCGCTGCGGAACGACGCGTGGCCAGTGCCAACGAACAGATCGGTGTGGCCAAAGCAGCCTACTACCCCAGCCTGAGCTTGAATGCCTCGCTGGGTACCGCGGCCAGCCGCGTTTCTGACCTGTTCAGCGCGCCAGCTGCTTTGTGGTCGCTGGGTTTGTCTGCTGCGCAAGTGCTGTTTAAAGGCGGCGCGCTTGATGCCCGACTGGACGGCGCGCAAGCCGCCCATATACAAGCCGTCGCACGTTATCGGCAGGTCGTATTGTCAGCATTTCAAAATGTTGAAGACCAGCTCTCCAGCGCCCGAGTACTGCAAACCCAGCAGGCGCTGCGTGCCCAGGCATCCAGTGCTGCTGATCAGGTAGAGCAACAAGTATCAAACCGCTACCGCAGTGGGCTAATCAGCTACACCGAAGTCATCACCGCACAAACCACAGCACTTAACGCCCGACGCGCGCTGGTACAAGCTACGGCTGACCGACAGACGACGGCAGTAGTGTTGATTCAGTCTTTGGGCGGTGGTTGGCGCAGTGACCTGTAAAGCTGAAAGGCTTGCGGCAGACAATACAACGCTGCGTTCGGGTTGGTGTCCACCATGCGCCGCCAGTCAGCTCCAGTTACATCGCCCGGCAATGTGTAAGGCAAAGAAGTGCCTGCGTTGTTTAAGAGCGAGCCCAAACGCTCATAGCGAAGCTGGACTGTTTTAAACAATGCAGTAGAGCCAACCTCCTGCGTATGAGTTCACTGTTACATTCCAGAAAAATGGAATGGATATTTGGCAGCGCTTGCCGGATACGGTCCCGCTTTGAAGCAGAGCAAGCCACCACCTTGGCCGACTCAAAGTTTTGATCGGTGCTGGTGATCAAAAAATAGACATGAAAACACGCAGCAGTCCGCAGCCATTAAACGAGAATGCTTTTCTCCAGGTTCGATGCTTACTTTCCATTGACACCCAGCAACTCCACCTCAAACACCAGAGTCGCATTCGGCGGTATCACCCCGCCTGCGCCGCGCTGTCCGTAGGCAATCGCTGCCGGGCAGGTCAGCTTGGCTTTGCCACCGGGTCTCATCAGTTGCACGCCTTCTGTCCAGCATGGAATCACCCCGTTCAAGGGAAACTCAGTAGGTTCATTTCGCTTGTAGGAGCTGTCAAATTCCTTGCCGTCCGGAAACGTGCCTTTGTAATGCACTTTTACCCGGTCGGTAGCTGTAGGGCTGCTGCCTGTACCGTCTTTGATAGACCGGTAAACCAGCCCGCTTTTGGTGACGAGCGCGCCAGCTTCTTTGGCAGCAGCGGCAAGCACTGAGTCAGTCTGTGCCCAGCTTGGGGTGGCAAGCAGTATGACGGCGGTGGCAATCCATGTGGCACGCATAAAAATCCTTTGTGGTTTTGCGGGTGTGTTAACAATTAACGCACGCCAATATCGACAAGTTATTCTCCTACAAAATGCAACGTCCAATTGCTACGTGTCGCGTGTAAATTCGTGTTACTTTAAGGGATGTCGAGTTCCTGTATTCCAGATGTCATCCAACAAATGTCTCTCATCACTTATATTGTCGAAGACAGCGCGACCATTCGTGAAAATCTGATCTCTACGCTGGAAGAAATAGCGCCCGTCAAAGTTGTTGGATTTGCTGAAACCGAGCTTGAAGCCAGCGCATGGCTCTCAAGTCATAACGGCGACTGGCAATTAGCCATTGTTGATCTGTTTCTTAAAGAAGGTAGCGGCTTGGGTGTTCTCAAAGGCTGTCAAAAACGCAACTCTTTCCAGAAGGTGGTGGTATTAACCAATTTCGCCACCAGTGACATTCGAAGGCGGTGCGCCGAGCTCGGTTCGGATGCGGTGTTTGACAAGTCCAATGAACTTGATGAACTGCTCGAGTACTGCATTCATGCAACCACGCGCAACGACTTGCATTAATTGTGCAAGCGGCTTTATAGCCGTTAGGGTGACCGCTGGAGTGGGCCGTAGCAGGCCTGCAATGACGCTGTTTTGCAAATAATCAATCGATCGTTGGCCGGGTTGAGCTGAATGTATCTGGTAGTGTCCAGGCCAATCTCATCGACCACATCCCCTGAACAATCTTTTTTTGCGTTGTACCGGGTAGAAATTTCATCGATTTTAAAAAACCCCTGCGCGTCTGGCGTGCTGCTGATGGCATAGCGCCACTCTGTGACGGCATCCCCGCTTGTGCTTAGCAAGACACCATCCAAACGGTATTGCAAGGTCTCGGTACATTTGCCACTGAACAATGTCCAGCTCCACGTGCCAATGACTGGGTTGGCGCTGGCGGTTTGAGCATGGCTTGCCGATAGGCATGACGCTGCCATAAAAAGGGCCAGTGCTATTGACTGCATTGCTGGGCGGGTTTTTATGGACTTGTTCATGTTGCAATAGGGTAAGGCAGGGCAGGTCAGGTCAGGTTGGCAATTTGCTATTAAGTTAATAGCTGATTGCGCCCATATTTATTGGGCTAGAGGGCGATTTAACACGTGAAAATTCCGATTTCGGGACAGCATCAGCCTTTTCAGGCAAAAACTGGGCAATCTCGTTAATCCGCCACCAGGCAGGCAACAGCTTTTGCACTTCGACTCGGGTAAAGCGGTCGTCCATCAGGTAAATCACACCCGTATCGTCTGGTGTTCGAATCACGCGGCCAGCCGCTTGCACCACCTTTTGCAAGCCCGGGTAAAGGTAGGTGTAGTTGTAAGCTTTACCAGCGGCATTGCCTTGCGTATCAAAATAGGCGGACATTCGGGTTTTGATTTCTTCATTCACAGGGTTCACCTGCGGAAGCCCCAAAGTGGCAATGAACGCACCAATCAGCCGCGTACCCGGCAAGTCAATGCCTTCAGCAAACGCACCACCCAGTACTGCAAAGCCAATACCTTGGGATTGGGTGGTGAAGCGGCGCAAGAAATGTTCGCGTTGAGCCTCGTCCATCTGGCGGGTTTGCGCCCAGGTCGTGATGTGGGCATAGCGCTGATTAAAACATTCTCGAAGTTTCTGCAGATAGTCGTAACTGCTGGTGAAGGCCAGGTAGTTGCCGGGCATTTTTTCGTATTGCTGCGCCATCAAACTGGCAATCAGGGCCAGCGAATGGTCACGGTCGTTGTAGCGGGTAGACACATTGCGCACCGCTGCCACGTAAAGCTGCTCGGGCAAAAACGGCGACGCCACGTCTATCCAGGCCGTCGTCAGCGGCAGGCCCAAGGTTTCTTTATAAAACTCAGGCGGGCTAAGCGTGGCTGAAAATAGCGAGACTGAATGAGCAGCGGTAAAACGCGGGGTTAAAAACGGTGCAGGCACAATGTTACGGATGTTCAGCGTGGCGCAGTTGCCAGTGACTTGCAGCAATGTATTTTCACGAACCTCATCCTGCTGCAGAGTGATATCAAACATCGAGTGGCTGCCAAAACTGTCGGCCATGCGCGCAAAGTGCAGCGCCTCAAAATAAAACGCCTGCAAGTCAGTATCCACCCGCGTCGGATTAGCCAACAGAAAATCAGTGATGACGATGATGGCTTGCTGCAGGTCCTTCAAAAAATCTGCGGAGATCTCCTGAACCACAAGATAGTTTTCAACCTGCGTTTTATGCAGATCACTGAAAGCGCGATTCAGCTTGTCAAGAACGCGGCGCACCACCTTGGGCGCTGCGCTATGCACAGCCTGCAATTGCCTTTGGCTCAATGCGGCCGAATACATGCTGCGCGTGCGCTCAATCATGTTGTGCGATTCGTCCACCAGCACCCCGACTCGCCATTGATGAGTAACCGTCATGGCGTGCAGCAGCGCGCTGGTGTCAAAGTAATAGTTGTAGTCGCCCACCACTACATCGGCCCAAGTGGCGATTTCTTGCCCCAGATAGTAGGGGCAAACGCGGTGGGCCAAAGCCACTTCACGCAAGGCGGCTTTGTCGAGCGCGCCCTCTTTCGCGCTTTGCACAGCGGCATAGCGCGCCATTGGCAACCGGTCATAAAAACCTTTGGCGAGTGGGCATGAATCGCCGTGGCAGGCTTTGTCGAGGTGCTCGCAGGACTTGTCTCTGGCGACGAGTTCCAGAACGCGCAATGGCAGGTCATTGCTGCTCTTTTCAATCAACTCGAACGCATCAAGCGCCAGCTTCCGGCCTGGCGTTTTGGCCGCCAGAAAGAACAGCTTGTCCAGCCGCTGTTTGGGCATTGCCTTAAGCAGCGGAAAGACAGTACCTATTGTCTTTCCAATGCCTGTCGTTGCCTGGGCCAACAGACATTTGCCATTGCTGGCGGTTTTATAAACCGCTTCGGCAAGCTCGCGTTGGCCGGGTCTGAAGGTGCTGTGCGGAAATCCAAGCGCTCCCAAGGCGGCATCACGCGCCGTGCGGTGCGCCAGCTCGCGCACGGCCCAGGCTAAAAAAAGCTCGCATTGATTTTCAAAATATTCTTTTAAAACAGCAACAGTGAAATGTTCAACCAGCGGCGTTTCCTGCATGCTGGCGATGTCAAAGTACACAAGCGCGAGGTTGATTTCCTTCAGTTCTCTGGCCTGGCATAACAGCCAGCCGTAAATTTTGACTTGAGCCCAATGCAGGGCACGTTTGTTGTCGGCCATGTTGTGCAAGTCACCCCGGAAGGTTTTAACCTCCTCCAGCTGGTTGTTGGCCGGGTCGTAGCCATCGGCGCGGCCACGCACTGTGAGTGTTTTGTAGTCGCCCTCCAGGCTGACTTCAGACTGGTAACTGTCGTGCCGTCGTGAGGCTACCAGCGCATGGCCTGCCATGCCCTCTTGGGCGGATGGCGCAGGCGTAAAGCGCAAGTCCAGGTCGCCATGCTTGGCGGTGAAGTTGCACAGGGCGCGAACAGTGACGCTGTATTTCAACGGCATCTCTTCAGGCCGGCTGACTTGGGATAAAAAAGGACATGACACCCAAGTTTAGAGGGTGCATGGTCGGATTGACCGCGCGACGAATGACGGAGTGAACTTCTGGCAACCAGACGCTTGCATTTCTTAACATCGGTCATCAGCGCGTAATGATGCGGGCTTAAATTCGCCCAACTCATTCACAGGGACCACAGCATGCCGTTAATCTTGACTTTAAATTACGCCCGCCTGTTCGCAGTTGCGCTGTTGGCGATACCTGTTGCCAGCGCACTGGCGCAAACCCTTCCAGTCCCCAACAACATACAGGTTGGCCAGCGGCCCTATTTTTTAGTCGCTGACATGCTGCCCAGCCCGCTTAAAGACAAATTGCAAAGCTGTGGCAACGGACCATTTACCAAAACTGATTTTTCAATTGGGCACAGGGGTGCGCCGCTGATGTTTCCGGAGCACACCAAGGAGTCGTATGAGGCTGCAGCCCGCATGGGTGCTGGCATTGTGGAGTGTGACGTTACCTTTACCAAAGACAAGGCGCTGGTCTGCCGCCATGCGCAAAACGACTTGCACACCACCACCAATATATTGGCCACGCCATTGGCTGCCAAATGCACCAAAGGCTTTACCCCGCACGACCCTTTGGCCAACACGCCCGCCAGCGCCGAATGCCGAACCAGCGACATCACGCTGGCCGAGTTCAAAACCCTGCGCGGCAAGATGGACGCAGCCAACATCACAGCCAAAACGGTGGCTGAATACATGGCAGGCACTGCCAGCTGGCGCACCGACCTGTACAGCGGTCCAACCAGCGGCACGCTGATGACGCACGCCGAAAGCATTGCACTGTTTACCCGGCTAGGCGTAAAGATGACGCCTGAACTTAAATCCGCCAGCGTCAACATGCCGTTTGATGGATTCAGCCAGGAAGATTACGCTCAAAAAATGATTGACGAGTACAAGGCCGCCAAAGTGCCCGCAACACATGTATTTGCGCAATCATTCAATAAAAACGATGTGCTGTACTGGGTTAAAAATGAGCCAGCGTTTGGTAAACAAGCGGTATTTTTGGACAGCGCCACCCAAGTTGCCGACCTGCCGAATCTGGCTCAATTGCAAAGTTATAAAAGAGCCGGTATTGAAATTGTTGCACCGCCGATATTCGCGTTACTTGACGTGCAAGACGGCAAGCTGGTGCCATCAAATTACGCCAAAAATGCGAAGCAGGCAGGCTTAAGAATCATCACCTGGAGTCTGGAGCGCTCAGGGGTGCTGGCCAGTGGCAATGCAGGCTGGTATTACCAAACCGTCAGTTCTGCCGTCAAACGGGAAGGAGACACCATGCAGGTGCTCGACGTGCTGGCCAAAGACGTCGGCATCATAGGCATCTTTTCTGACTGGCCCGCCACAGTGACGTACTACGCCAATTGTGCGGACTTGAAGTAGGCTTAACGCAAGCCGAAAAAAGACAGCAAGAAGCCGATGACAACAATCAGGCCGACGATGTAAATGATGGTGCTCATGACGTTTTCTTTCAATAATTTATAAGATTCAATACATTCGTGATGGTACTTGCGCAACACGCCAGCGCTGTAGGCTGGCGGACAAACTTTGCGTGGGACGACTTGCCGTATGAAATTTGTCGTAGCAACGCAGCTAGCAAAAACCCCCGAATAGTTTTTGCATATCCGGGCGGCGATTAACTTGACGCCAGTCGCAGTTGGTGCGGATCAATAACTACCCGGCAACAATATTCCTTTGTTTACTGCATTGATATCGGTCCTACCGCAAAACGCCATCGTCAGGTCGAGTTCTTTGTGAATGATTTGCAATGCCTTGGTCACGCCTAGCTCACCCATTGCGCCCAGCGCGTACAACCACGCGCGGCCAATGTAGACGCCTTTGGCACCCAGGGCTATGGCCTTGATGACGTCCTGCCCGCTGCGTATGCCGCCGTCCATGTGGACTTCAATGTCTTTGCCCACAGCCGCCACAATGCGGGGCAGGGCGCGAATGGACGACTCTGCGCCGTCGAGTTGCCTGCCGCCGTGGTTGGACACAATGAGTGCGTCAGCACCACTGTCAACCGCCAGGCGGGCATCTTCTTCGTCCTGAATGCCCTTCAAAATAATTTTGCCGCCCCAGCGTTTTTTGATCCACTCCACATCGCCCCAATTGAGCGCTGGGTCAAACTGCTTTGCGGTCCAGTCGCTCAGGGATGTCATGTCTTCAACGCCTTTGACATGGCCAACGATGTTGCCAAAGCCGTGGCGCTTGGTACCCAGCATGCCCAAACCCCAGCGCAGCTTGGTGGCCATGTTGATGATGTTCGGGATGGTTAGCTTGGGCGGGGCTGACAGGCCGTTTTTTAAATCTTTGTGGCGCTGCCCGAGGATTTGCAAATCGAGCGTGATGACGAGTGCTGAGCAGTTGGCGGCTTTGGCCCGGTCAATCAGCCGACCAATAAAATCACGGTCTTTTAAAACGTAGAGTTGAAACCAGAACGGATGCCGGTCCGTCGCCTCGGCCACGTCTTCAATCGAGCAAATGCTCATGGTGGACAGCGTGAAAGGAATGCCGAATTTTTTGGCTGCGCGCGCGCCGCATATCTCGCCATCAGCGTGCTGCATGCCGCTCATGCCCGTGGGCGCAATGGCCACGGGCATGGCAACGTTTTGGCCAATCATTTGGGTGGCAGTACTGCGGCCTTCCATATTCACAGCGACGCGCTGGCGGAATTTGATCGACTGAAAATCAGCCTCGTTGGCGCGGTAGGTGCTTTCAGTCCAGGAGCCTGAATCGGCGTAGTCGTAAAACATGCGCGGCACGCGCTTTTTGTGCAGGACGCGCAGGTCTTCAATGTTGGTGATCACTGTTGATGAGAGGGACATGGTGTTTTCCTTGTGCCTGCATGGTAGCTGGGCGCTCGCGGTGTTGTGTGAAAACAGCCAATAGCGCTTTGAAATTATTTTGATGGCGTTGCTGATGCAGTCTTGACACCTGCGCCGCGCACCTCGATTTTTACCTCGTCCAGCACCTTGCCACTGCCATCAACCAGCTGCACCACATGCCGCCCTGGCCAAGGTAGCCACTGCACTTGCGCGCCGCGTGCAAGGGGCTTGCCGTCCATCAGCCAGCGCAGGTTGTGGCCTTCGGCCTTGAAGCTGACGCGTTGGGCTTTGGGTGGAATGTCCGGGTCCAGAGCAATGATGGTGCCGGATGTGGGGGAGGTGATTTTAGGTGTGATTTCGGCGTTAGAAGCGCTTTTTAGAGCATTTTTTTTAGCTGCAGACCAATCAATACGGGCGTGAGAAGCTCCTGAATAAATAGCAAATAGATTTTGTTCTGTGCCCTTGATAAACCACTCGTTGCGTGCGGCCTCCAGCCCATCGAAGGCCACGCGGCTTTGCAGCACGCCTGCTGGCGGTGTGGGTGCGCGGCTGGACTCGGTACGGTGCAAGTGGTTCATCACTGCCGCCCATATCGGCGCTGCGCCGCTGGTGCCGCTCACGTCCCACATGGCTGCGCCGCTGGCGTTGCCTACCCATACGCCCACGGTGTAGCGCTGTGAATAGCCGATGGCCCAGTTGTCACGCATGTCTTTGCTGGTGCCGGTTTTAACGGCGGTCCAAAAGCGGGTGGCCAGCACGCTGTCTGTGCCAAAGGTGCGGGCGCGTGCCAGCGGGTCCGCCAATATGTCAGTAACGATGAAGGCGGCGCGTGGGTCGATGGTGGTTTTAAATTCAGGCTTGCCTCGTATGCTGATAGATGTTGCGCTAAACCGCCCACCATTGGCCAGCGTGCGGTAAGCATTCGTCAAATTGAGCAACGAAGTCTCACTGCTGCCCAGCGCCAGGCTGTAGCCGTAATAGTCGCCACTTTCTCTCAAAGGCAAACCAGCGCTTCTGA
>ENA-OFDP01000826-OFDP01000826.1-metagenomes-genome-assembly--contig:-NODE-826-length-13063-cov-2.562346_pt1 | contig 13063 bp, 14 predicted proteins | sample MGYA00153389_OFDP01 | MGnify analysis MGYA00153389 | reverse complement strand
CGCTTCTTGGCGCAATTCCATTCGGCGCCTCATTCACGTTTAGAAAATAGTTTCCAGCAGGCAGTCTACCCAGATCGATTTCTTCACGCGGAAAGACCGGACAGAGCGTAAAAATATTGTTTGTGGTTTCGCCCAGCGTGACGGTAATTATGTTTTGCGACATAGTCACACGGTGAGAGTCCGCCTTGTAACGAAATGCTCCGCCACACGAGCGATCCAACATGCTGAGTTTTAGGTTATCGGACGAAGTGGGATTTACTGGCAATAGCGTACTGGTACCGATGGGCGGGAGCTGCGCTTGTACGGCGCACGCCCAGACAATTGCAAGTAAAACAATGACAGGTAACCTTGTCTTTTTAAACATTTGGTCGTTACCCCTTGAACCGCTGAATGGTGCGCGTTTGCTGCGCGCCACCGGTGAATGTGTAAGTGATCTTGCCCGCGTCAGCCGTCGCGAAGTTGGTGGAATCGAGACTCGCGGAGCCGACAGTGGCGTACACGGTGGGCGCAAGTGGCGGACTCATCGGGCCGGGCAAGCGGCTGGTTTGCAACAAAGGTGTCGTCACGGTCGAAGCGCTCGTCGTCCAGGTAGGTTGAAAGACGTACCACATCGGTTTCCCATCCGGCGTGTAGTTGAACCATGCTGCCAACACGTTATCGCGCGCATCGTGCCAGATAAATAAACCCCAACCGGAATCGTTTGGATCCCACCAGTGTCCGGAATAGTCGAGGCGGACATAGGGTGCGGTTTTTGTGGTGCGTGCGTCGGTGATGGTGACGGTTACGTTTTCAATCAATGGCCCTGGCCTCAAGCCAGTCGGCCCTTCAATGACGCTAAGCGTGTAGGCGCCAGCCGGCAACCTACCCAAGTCAATCTCTTCGCGTGGGATTCCGCCCGGACAAAGCGGCACTACGGCACCGGTTATGTGTGCCCCAAGCGCGACTGTAATGTGGCCCTGCGACATGCTTACTCGATAACTATTCTCGGCATAAGGAAGGAATGAGCCGCAGGTGCGGCTAGCCATACTGATCTTGAGATTGTCTGCGGACGTTGGATCCGTTGGCAAAAGTACTGCGTCAACAAAACCGGGCAATACGGTGGCGCAAGTAGTACCCGCGCCAAGCATAGCGAGTAAAACAACGGAAAATATATTTGCACGTTTTTTCAACTTGGCGTTACCGGGGATTGAGCCGTTGAATGTTACGCGATTGCTGAGCCTCATGGATGAATGGGCAGTTGACCATGCCCGAATAATCACCCAACCGATCGCATTTGGTATCCCTATCAACGCTAGCTATCTGCGCCGTCATTTCCCGATGAACCGCCGGAATTGCCACCACTATCGGGTATTTTCGTATTGACTGCACCGACAGCCTGCGCGCCCGCACTTCTGGGTCCGCGTCGTGCGCGTCGCCGGTTCTTCGGATTTCGCTTTCTCTCGGCACCCGGCGCTGCATTCGTCGGCGCGGCGGCGATGCCACTTGCTGCGCCGCGATTGCCATCAATTTCGGATGACGTGTTGCCAAATGATTCATTTACCGGCTGGCCCTGGAATCCATCTGCGGATACGCCTGCGTTCGCACCGGGTACCTGCGGCGGCCTGCGCCCACGGTCACCGCCACGTCCACGACCGCCGCGACCGCGAAGCCCGCCACGGCCCTTGCGTTCGTTGCCACCTACACGTCCACCACGGACATCGCCGCCGGCCTCACCATTGCCAATGGCAATGGCAACGTCGCTGTCGGCGTGTTCAATATGCGGCGGCAATTCCATTTGGATTGCGTTGCCGATATCGTCGGCTGCGTCGATTGCATCCAGATCCACGACCGGCCCAAGTTCATTGCCACGCTCTGGCGCTGGATGGGCGCCCGTTGAATCGCGTGCAGGGCGTGGTTCACGGCGTGGTCGTTTTGCGTTAGGCGGCATAGCGCCTGCCGGGCTGACTTCGTTTTTCATTCCGACCCAACCGAGTACACCATTGACCTGACCAACATCGAGTTCCATCAACTTGCCGCGTGCCAGACGCGGTGGCAATTCGATCTTGCCGAAGCGGGTGCGTATCAAACGCGATACCGTGAGGCCCTGCGTCTCAAACATTTTGCGCACTTCGCGATTACGCCCTTCCTTGATCGTGACGTGGTACCACTGATTCACGCCTTCGCCACCGCGTTTGTCGATAGTATCGAAACGCGCTGGCACGCTCGGCTCGTCGGACTCCTCATCGGCGTCGATGTTCACGCCGGTGAGCAGGTTGTTGGTTTGTTCGTCAGTCAGCTCTCCAAGGACACGCACCGCGTATTCGCGCTCTACTTCGTAGCGAGGATGCATCAACCGGTTCGCCAGTTCACCGTTGGTGGTAAAAATGAGCAGACCGGAGGTGTTGATATCGAGTCGGCCGATGGCAACCCACTTGCCGTTCTCGACCTTTGGCAGATTATCAAAGACAGTAATGCGATTGCCCGGGTCGCTGGTGGTGACAATCTCGCCCTCGGGTTTGTGATACAGCAAAATACGCGGCAGATCGTCATCGAATTTCAACTTAACCGGACGTTGGTCGACCATGCAGTGGTCGCCCGGCGAGACTTGCGTACCGGTGGTGGCGACGATGCCGTTGACCATGACGCGGCCTGACGAAATCATAATCTCCATATCGCGCCGCGAGCCGTGGCCCGATTGCGCCAGCACTTTATGCAGACGCTCGCGCTTGACGTTCGCCTGACTGGCGAGCGCTTCGGCGAACTGGCCAGATTTCACCTCGTCGCCAACGCGGCGAAAATCGGTGACCTCAGACGGCGACGCGCTCATCGGCGGCGCACGAAACGGGGTGCGTTTGCTGCCGCGATTGTTGCGTGGCGGGTTGCGCGGCTGACCGCGCGGAACGCCGCCCGCCAAGCCGACCGCACCGGGAAGTGCACCCTGCGCAACTTGTCCGCCACGTCTGCCGCGCTTCTGGTTTCTACCTTGAGCTGCACCCTGACCAGCCCCCTGACCCAAAGGCAGCACGGCGCCCGGACCACGACGCTGACCCTGAGGGCGCGGCTTGACATCTCCGCGAGGCTGAGGCGTTACGGCGCCTTGGCCGGGACGACTCGCTCCGTTGCGCGCCCTGCCCTGCCCCCTGGCCTGGACTTGCGCCTGCCCCGGGACTTTGCCCGGACCGCCGCGCCTGCGCTTGCCGCCAATCGTGTTACCCAGGTTATCTGCATCTCCACCAGCACCACGACGTTTGCCGGCACCGGGGCCGCCAGGCTTGCCGCGCCGCGCCCCGCCGCGGTCATCGCCACCGCGTGCTGCATCTTTTTCTTCACCGATATATCGGCCATCGACGTAGCCACGTGCTGTGACACCGACGACCACGCGCTTAACCATGATGACGCTCCTCCGTATCGAGGCCACCGATATCGGCTCCCTCAACACTCACATACTCCGCGACGGGTTGGCCCGCATCGGGTTCGACAAACCTGCTGTTTTCCATTCCCGGCAGCGCGGGATTCGCGTTGGCGGATTCACTGACGCCAAGACCTGAAAGCACTGCGCCTGCCTGTGTCATATCGAGTGTCGCCTGTAGTTCATGCAACGGCGGTAGCTCTTCCAGCGACCGCAAATTCAGGTCATCCAGAAAATGCCGGGTGGTGCCGAATAGTGTCGGTCGACCGACCACTTCCTTATGGCCGATTTCATCGATCCAGCCACGATCCTGCAATGTTTTCAGAATATGCGGCGACACCTGCACGCCACGAATATCTTCGATATCGGCACGCGTCACTGGTTGGCGATAAGCGATGATGGCGAGCGTTTCGAGCACGGCGCGCGAGTACTTCAGTGGTTTTTCGTTGGTCAGTTTGTCGAGATATTTTTGATACGCCGGTTTGACGCGAAAGCGATAGCCGCTTGCCACCAGCGCCAGCTCAACACTGCGCCCGCTCCATTCATCGCGGAGTTCGTCGAGCAGATTACGGAGAATGTCGCCGCTAAGCTCACCGTCAAAAAGGCGCTTCAATTCATTGATTGCCATTGGCTCCGACGCCGCCATCAAGGCGGCCTCGAGCGCGCGCTTGGCCTCGGCAATCTCAACACCTGGGCTCGTTTGCGGCACCAACGAGGCCGTTGCTTCCGGCGCATCCGTTGCGGCCTGTTCTGCAACCGCTTCAGCCATTTGGTCAGCCGGTGCTGCGGGCTCCTGGTTCAAATCTGCATGTTCATTGGACATTGTCATTACACCTGCTATTGGTCACTTTCAGAGGAGAGCGCAAGCACTGACGGCCCTGCTTCCCGTAACTTCACGTAAATGGGTTCAAAAGGCGCGCTCTGGGTAATATTGATCAGCGCCTCCCGCGCGAGCTCCAGCACGGCAAGAAAACTGACGACCACCACAGGCACGCCTTCTTCCGGCTGAAACAATTCGTCGAATCGCACGAAACCTTGTCCGCCGAGAAAACGCAGAATGCGCGACATGTGCGAGCGCACCGAAAGCTCTTCCCGCGTCACGCTGTGCTTTCTTGTTGCCTTGGCGCGATTCAGAATCACCCGCCACGCTTCGGTCAAATCAACGGCCAAAACGGTTGGCACCCGCGTGACAAGACTTTGTTCGATCAGCACATCAACTAACGCGAAATCGCGGTCTTTGCGCGGCAATTGGTCGATGGCCTGCGAGGCCGCCTTCATTTGTTCGTATTCCATCAGACGCCGTACCAGCTCGGCACGTGGATCGTCGGGCTCGATTTCGTTCTCGCGCTTCGGGCGAGGCAGCAACATGCGTGATTTGATCTCGATCAGCACGGCCGCCATCAGCAAATACTCAGCTGCGAGCTCAAACTGGTTGTCGCGCATCGCCTCGACGTAAACCATGTACTGACGGGTAAGGTCGGCCATCGGAATGTTAAGAATATCGAGCGAATGCTTACGAATAAGGTACAGCAGTAAGTCCAGTGGGCCTTCGAATTCGTCCAGAATGACCGAGAGCGCATCGGGTGGAATGAACAGGTCGGCAGGCAGGTCGGTGATCGGTTCGCCTTTTATCCTGGCCACAGGCATCACCATATCGAGCGATGCCTGCGTGTTGTCAACGATGAGTTCTACGCTCATTGTCTCAATGACTCCTGAAAATTGGCGCCGTCATTGCAACCGCGGCGTCGATCCTGGATTCGTTTCCGTTGCCATTCACGAAAAACTGAGCCCCATTGCGTCACGCACGTCGCGCATGGTTTCTTCGGCGACATCACGCGCTTTTTCGCAACCATCAGCGAGAATATTTTTCACCAATGTGGGATCTTCCTCGAACGGTGCCGCACGTTCGCGCATCGGCTTCAACTCCTTGATGATGCCGTCGATCACGGGTTGTTTACATTCCAGACAGCCGATACCGGCACTCTTGCAGCCTTCGACTACCCATCGCCTGGTGCTCTCGTTCGAATACACCTGATGCAGGCTCCACACCGGACATTTCTCCGGGTCACCGGGATCGTTGCGGCGAATGCGCGCGGGATCGGTTGGCATTTTGCGGACTTTCTCACTGACGGTTTTTTCGTCGTCTCGCATATCGATTGTGTTTCCGTAACTCTTCGACATCTTTTGGCCATCGAGGCCAATGAGTTTAGATGTCGGCGTGAGCAGCGCTTGGGGCTCCGGCAAAATTACTTTGCCGCCGCCCTCGAGGAAACCAAACAGGCGTTCGCGGTCGCCCATGGACAGATTTTGAACGTCGCTAAGCAGATCGTGCGCTTCCTTGAGTGCGGCGTCGTCACCCTCCTGCTGGAAACGCGTCCTCAGCACGTTATATAGCTTGGCCTTTTTCGCACCGAGTTTTTTAATCGCCGATTCGGCTTTTTCTTCAAAACCTTTTTCCCGGCCGAACAAATGGTTGAATCGCCGTGCGACTTCGCGTGTCAATTCGACGTGCGAAACTTGGTCTTCCCCAACAGGCACGCGATTGGCGCGATAAATAAGAATGTCAGCGGCCTGCATCAATGGGTAGCCGAGAAATCCGTAAGTGGCCAGGTCGTGGCCACGCTCACCCAGCTTATGCATCTGGTCTTTGTAAGTTGGCACCCGCTCGAGCCAGGATAAGGGCGTGAAGAACGACAGCAACAGCGTCAATTCAGCGTGCGCTGGCACCTTCGATTGCGCGAACAGTGTCGCTTGTGCGGGATCGATACCGGCCGCGATGTAGTCGATTACGAGTTCGTAGGTATACGCCTCGATAACTTCGGGTGACTCGTAATGCGTGGTCAGCGCGTGCCAATCCGCCACAAAAAAGAAGCACGGATGCTCGTGCTGCAATTTTGCCCAGTTTTTCAGCGCGCCGTGATAATGGCCCAGATGCAATCGGCCCGTAGGCCGCATGCCGGAGAGTACTCTGTCAGGGAACATACGTGGGGTTTAAACCCTCAATAAGCAAAGTGTTACGCAGTTGTTGTACAAGTAATGCGCAAGGTAAGTGGATCTATCGATCAGTGGATCAGATCAGGCGGTCCCGTTTAGGCCTCGTTACTGCGCAAAACTTTGCAGCGTTTTTGAGGCTTCGTCACCGCACTTGATCAATCGGCTGCAAACGATTCGCCGGGAGGCGAACGGTATAGCTATGCAGCGATCAAGACAACCCTATTATAGCGTATATCGATTTCATGCTGATTTCGATGAGTGGCGACATGAATTTCCCGAATATACCTGTAACGATTAGTCCGATCAGGATAAACATGCCGTATGGCTCGGTACGCGAGAAGGAGTAAGCCAATTTATTGGGCAACAACCCCGTCAAAATGCGCCCGCCATCAAGAGGTAGCAAAGGAAACAGGTTAAATACCATCAACAACGCGTTTACAAAAATGCCCGCTTCCGCAACCGACGCCAAAAAATAGACTGGGCCGGTCGCGCCGAGTGTAATCGCGATTTTCGCGACGATGGCCCAGGCAATCATCATGGCGAGGTTCGCCATCGGTCCCGCTGCGGCGACCCAAATCATGTCGCGCTTCGGGTTTCTCAACGCGTCGAAATTTACCGGCACAGGTTTTGCTGCCCCAAAGACGAACGGGCTCACCAGCAACGTCACAATCGGCACAAGAATTGTCCAGACCGGATCAATATGCTTGATTGGGTTCAAGGTCATGCGACCGAGCATGTACGCAGTCGAGTCGCCGAAATAGCGCGCGGCGTAGGCGTGCGCTGCCTCGTGCAGGGTTATCGCAAAAATCAACGGTATGGCATACACCGTGATTTTCTGAATGATGGAAGCGTCCATGGATTTCCTGGTTTCAGAATGGGATGGTACTTAGGCGGAAGCTTCCCGCACGGCTACCGCGGTTATTCGGTAAAGCCCATGTCGGCAATATCGCCCTTGCCTTTACGTACCAATATGGGTTCGGGACCGGACAAATCAATCACCGTGGTCGGCTCAATACCGCAGGCACCGCCATCGAGAATGAGGTCAACTTCGTGTTCAAGCCGGTTACGAATTGCCTCTGCGTCGTTAAGGGGGTTTTCATCTCCCGGCATTATCAGGGTTGAAGACAACAGGGGCTCGTTCAGCTCCATGAGCAGGGCATGCGTGACGGGGTGCTCGGGGACCCGCACGCCGACCGTGGCGCGTTTTGGGTGCGCCAGTCGTCTGGGCAGCTCTCGCGTTGCCTCCAGAATGAACGTGTAAGTGCCAGGCGTATGCGCTTTTAACAACCGATATTGGGCGTTGTTTACTTTTGCGAACGTACCGATGTCGGACAGATCGCGACATAACAGCGTGAAATGATGGCGCTCATCAACGCCGCGTACGCGTCGGATACGCTCCATCGCCGCTTTGTCACCAATATGGCAGCCGAGGGCATAACATGAGTCTGTAGGGTAGGCGATCAGGCCACCCTTTCGGACGATTTCCACCGCGCGTTTGATGAGCCTGATTTCAGGATGCGTGCGATGCAACGTAAAAAATTGACTCATTGCAACACCGACCAGACGGGTACCAAATCATCGGGCAACAGAGGTAACGTTCCCGGCTTGAAGCGACTTTCACCAAGACCATGAAAATCGGATCCGCGCGAAGCCATAAACTCGAATTCACGGGCTAGCATTGCGTATTCACGGTACTGATGCTTTTCATGGCTACCGGTGATAACTTCAATCGCTCTGCCCCCGGTCTCCTTGAACTCCTGCAACAACGCGCGCATCTCCTGCTTGGAAAGCTTGTATCGACCCGGATGCGCCAGCACTGCCACACCGCCCGCGCCATTGATCCAGTGAATGGCATCGGTCAAACTGGCCCACTGGTGCGCCACGAATCCGGGCTTTCCAGGCGTCAGGAAACGCCCAAACACCCCACTGACATTTTTTGCCAAGCCACGCGCGACCATCGCGCGTGCAAAGTGGGTTCGTCCGATCATGTCTTTGTTTTCTGCCAATGCAAGCGCATCTTCGAAAAGGCCCGATAACCCCATGCCGGCGAGCTGTGCGCCCATTTGCTGCGCGCGCTCAAAGCGTCCATCGCGGATGGACGCAATACCGGAAATCAACGCTGATGAGAGCGGGTCAATGCCAAGTCCCACCACGTGGATCGTGATCGGGTTAATATCTGCCGTCATTGCCGATGATGCGCGGTTCGGCCAAGTCACTGACAGTTCGACCCCGCGAATAAAACGGACTTGAAAATCTGCCGCTGCAGCTTCCGCTTCAGCAAGCCCGCCGGTATTGTCGTGATCGGTCAAGGCAACGGCGTCACAGCCGGTTTTCTTTGCCAATTCCACTACTTCACGCGGTCGCATCAAACCGTCCGAAAAGACGGAATGGTTATGACAATCAAAATTTTGCACTAAAAATTCAAACTAATGAGGGATTGGGCAATCATAGCAGGCTCGATTCACCGCATTCTCCACACTTGGCCTACAGCGCCGGACGTAAAGATGGAAATCAAACCAATTCGTATGACGATTAACGCGGGGCTGGTTGCGAAGGATGACGCGCTAGTCTCGCTGGACAGCCATTTTCGCAGCGTCGCTGAGGCTGTCCAAGTTGTTTACCGTGATCGTTATGCGGGCGCGGCTGACCGCGCCACGGCTAATGATGTCGGCGGGCTTATCGTGATCGTCGGTGATTTTCTGGCACTGATGACGCGTCTCGACCATGAGTACGGGCCAGACCGTTCGTTGCCGATTGAAGATGCTCCCGAAGCTGTCGATGAAACGTTACGGGCGTTAACGGAATTGGAAAGTTGGCTGATCCGCTTTAACCTGAGCGATTATCTGACGCATTTACAGAAAATCGAAATCGGCGTCGGCTACTGGGCGATGCGTCACGGGTTATCAATGTTAATGATCGAACCAATCGTCAACGCGTTGGCTGCGCAAGCAAATGCTGGTGACTCCAAACAGGAAACGGCGGCGGTATACGCGATGATGCAAGGATTCATCAGCCATTTTGCGTCGGCATTTAAGCCTGACCTGGAGCGATCGAATCCGCAGCGCCCATGGCGGTTGCTGAACCTTAACTTTGCCATCACCGCGATCAGGACAGGCGACGACGCGCTCATGCGCTTTGCGTTCGACACGCTCAATTCTCATCTTCCGGACGAGCGCAGGGGTTTTTACGAGGAGGCATACGTCCTGGCCTCGCAGCCGGGATTTCCGCTGGCGACGAGAGGCCTCATTGAGGCCGAAATCGCACGTTGGACGCGAGTCCACTAATCATGAGAAAATATCAAGTTATTGTTTTGTACCCGGATTTTTGCGTAACCACTCTTTCGTTCGATGAAACTGCTTCTTGATTTTCTGCCGGTAATCCTGTTTTTCGGGGCCTACAAGCTCGCCGATATTTACGTGGCGACGGGTGTGGCCATCGCTGCAACCATCGCGCAAATTGGCTGGTCGCTTTGGCGCCGGGAAAAAATAAAGCCGGTGCAGTGGATTGCGCTAGGATTCATTCTGGTATTTGGGGGAGCGACTATCCTTCTGCATGACGAGTTTTACATCAAAATTAAATGGACGCTTTTTTACGGCTTGATGGGCCTCACGATCCTGGGCGCGGTTGCGCTGCGCAAGAATCCACTCAAAAGTGTGCTGGGACAGGAAATTGAACTCCCAGACCACGTGTGGCGGAAATTGTCGTTGGCTTGGGGACTTTTCTTCCTGACGCTTGCCGCCCTCAACCAGTATTTTGCAATGACGCTTTCACTCGACGCGTGGGTCAAGGTAAAAGTGTTCGGCGGCTCGGCCCTAAGTTTTGCGTTTGTCATTGCACAAGCATTCTGGATGGCGAAGTACCTGCCTGACGAGCCTGCACAGGCGCCAAAAGAATCCTGACCTGCGAAATAATCGATGCTATACGCCATCATATGTGAAGAAATGCCCGGTGCGCTGGAGAATCGTCTTGCCAACCGCCCCGCGCACGTTGAGCGCCTGAAACAGTTGCAGGCGGATGGCCGGTTAATCCTGGCAGGTCCGCATCCGCTGATCGATGCAGAAGAGCCGGGGCCTGCAGGCTTTTCGGGTTCTCTGATCGTTGCCGAATTCGCGTCTCGCGAAGCAGCGATCGCCTGGGCATCCGAAGATCCTTACTGTAGTGCTGGCGTATTTGCGTCAGTTATCGTAAAACCGTTCAAACGCGTATTCTAGCAAGCGACCATGATTTCAGTTCTCGACCAGATCACCCGACGACTTCAGCCTTTGGCACCCTTGCGAATTGAAGTGATCGATGATTCTGCAGCGCACGCGGGACATGTTGGTGCGGCCGGTCACGCCGAGCGAACAGGCGCTACTGAAGGCACGCACTTTGAACTCACCATTGTGTCAAATTCGTTTGCGGGAAAAACGTTGGTCGCGCGGCATCGCATGATCTACGAGTTGTTGGCCGAATTAATGCAAACACGCATTCATGCATTAAAAATTGATGCGCGTGCACCATAGTTGTCATTTTGCTTTTTGGCATTTTTGATTGTTTTACTTAACAGAGGAAGACTTATGCAACACAATTTGAAAACCATCGTCGTCGCACTTTCTGTGGCGCTTGCTGCGATGTCAGCACCTGTGGCACTCGCACAATCCAAAGCCGACAAGGCTGATAAAGCTGCCCCGAGAGCTGCCAAGGTAGACGGTCGTCTAAGCGTCAACGGCGTCTTGATCCCGAATGCTTATTTTGACGCGATGAATCGCGAACGCGAAACGGCAGGCCAGCCAGCGTCAGCAGAATTCGCCAACGCCATGAAGGATGAGTTGGTCAACCGTGAAATATTATCGCAAGCGGCTAAAAAGAAGGGGCTCGACAAGTCACCGACCGTCGCGGCGCAAATGGACATGGCCCGCCAGGCTGTACTGATCCGCGCGTTTTTTGAAGATTACGTCAAAGCCAACCCGATCAGCGATGCCCAACTCAAGGCTGATTACGACAAGTACGTCGTTCAATTGGGAGACAAAGAATTCAAGGTTCGCCATATTCTTGTCGACAAGGAAGACGATGCCAAGGCGATCATAGCGTCGCTGAAACGCGGTGAGACATTTGAAAAGCTCGCCAAAGAGAAATCCAAAGACACCGGCTCGAAGGACAACGGCGGCGATCTCGATTGGGCACCTGCCGGTCGGTATGTTCCTGAATTTGCCACGGCAGTCAAGGCACAGGCCAAAGGCCAACTCTCGGAGACACCCGTAAAAACGCCGTTTGGCTATCATGTCATCCGCGTCGATGACTCGCGTGCAATGAAGGTACCTTCATTTGACGAGGTGAAAGACAAATTCCGCCAGCAAGCGCAGCAAGAACAGGTCGCGGCACTGGTCCAGGATCTGCGCGGTAAAGCGAAGATCGAAGAGAAATAAAGTTTCTACGACGCGACAGGGCTGCTGTTCGATCCGGTCTAACAAAAAAAGGCAGCTTCGGCTGCCTTTTTTCAGTCTCGGCATTTCTGCCACACAGAACCACCGATGCTAAACCAATCTTCGCGAGTTGCCTAGCATTGCGCCGTACCCGGAGTTCCATTAACTTAGCGCTATGAATATTCCTGTCCGCGTGCAGTTTGCAAAAGCCGGCAACCTCTTCCGCCTGGAGGTGTGCGTTTCGCCCCTGCTTCCTCGCGAGATGCCGCAAGTCGTGGAGGCGTTCACGGCGAATTGGTGCAAGCCTGAAGAAATCGAACGCGCTAAAGTCAAAGACGCTGTCGCCATCACATTAACGGCGGACCATGAAATTCGCGCAGGCGAAAAACCCGCCGACATTGCGCGGACCATCACCTACGCCATTTGGCAAAAACTGGATCGTTATGTGAAGGTGACGCTTGAGGCGACTTACCTTGGCGAACCGCCCGATGGGCATTTCGAATATGGCGAGAGCGCCTACGCAGATGCCTTTGGAACGCGGTTTGAAAATTAAGTTTTTACAGGAAATCAGGCGATATCATTGGCGGCCCTGAGGTGAATTTCGTCCTGAACGCCGCAGAGTTACGCTTTTGTCCAGCTCGCCCACGTGATCGTACGCGCGGATCAACCGATTCGTTTACAGCGTCACCACTCAAGAAGCGGTGCGACAGTTTCGATACATTCAACACCGTTTTCCAAACATACCTGCGATGGCGGCAAATGTGGGTGGTTTCGCCGGCGTTAAAATTGGTACCCTGAGATGCCAGTTAAATTTTGGCATTTATCGCGCGGACTCAAAAATGTGCCTGACTAATGTTAAATTTATGTTGTGTCGTTCCAACGTCGCGCTCGAAGAAAACTGCCCAATAAAGAGGCTGCAATTCAAATGATCAAAAATATAAAGTTACGTACGACGGAATTTGTTTTGGGCGACGATGGTATGCCGTGCGGAGACTGTGGCAGCAGTGAGCGTCTGCCCTTTAAATTTAGCTACGCCTTTCAGCCCATCGTCGATGTTGACACCCGGCAGATATTTGCGCATGAGGCACTGGTGCGCGGCCCTAACGGTGAACCGGCAGCCAGCGTGCTGTCACAAATCAACGAGGCTAACCGGTATCGTTTTGACCAGGCTTGCCGTGTCAAGGCAATCAAGACCGCGGCGCAGCTGAACATGCAAACCATGTTGTCAATCAACTTCTTGCCGAATGCTATCTACAGACCGGAAGCCTGCATCCGCACG
>ENA-OFDP01000825-OFDP01000825.1-metagenomes-genome-assembly--contig:-NODE-825-length-13076-cov-2.826665_pt1 | contig 13076 bp, 10 predicted proteins | sample MGYA00153389_OFDP01 | MGnify analysis MGYA00153389 | reverse complement strand
CCGGATCGTAGTAGAACGGCCGCATCTGCTCACGATAACGCGCCATCTTTTCCGCGTTCAGCCAGATCGCCGGCTGGTCGCTCGGCGCCATCAGCGGACGGTACTTCACCGTCTTCGTCTGCACGTTCACGAAGTAGTCCTTCGCCGCGCGGACCAGCACCGGCTGCAGCATCAGGTCCAGCAGCGTCATGGCCTGCACCTTCGCGCCGGCCACCACGCCCTTGTGGGCGATCGGCGTGGCCATCGCGATGCCATCCACCCAGTTGTGGCCCGGCGTTCCGGGAATGTTGCTGGGGTAGTACAGCGTCACACTCGGCACCGTCCAGGTCACGTCGCCGATGTCGTCGCTGCCGGTGCCGCCCGCCGGTGTGTCCGTCGGGGTTCGCAGCGGGCCGACCTTCGTCGTCAGGCCGCTGTCCGGCTGCTGCATGAGACGCTGCACGGCCTTCGCCATCACCTGGTCGTCGGCGCTCCACGCTGGCATCCCCACGCGCTGCGCATTGCGGTGCATGGCCTCCGCAATGGGCTTGTTCATGTGCGGTCGCCACGCCGAGCCGATCACCTGCACCGTGTCGAGTACCGTGAAGGTGCCAGCGGCCGCGGCGCGCGCCATCACCTTTGCGTCCTCGAACATCTTCGTCACGCGCTCCACGTCGCGCTCACGGAAGAAGAACCAGATCGACGCCGTCGCGGGCACGACGTTCGGCTGGTCACCACCATCGGTGATCACGTAATGCGATCGCTGCGCCAGCTCCATGTGCTCGCGGTGATATTCCCACGAATTGGCCATCATCATCACGGCGTCCAGCGCACTCCTGCCACGCCACGGTGCCCCTGCAGCATGCGAAGCAGTACCGCTGAACTTGAACTGGGCCGAGATCAGCGTCAGCGCCGACTCGTCACCCCAGGAGATGCCGAATTCGTCGCTGACATGCGCGAACAGGTTGGCATCGACGCCGTTGAACACGCCGGCCCGCACCAGATACGCCTTGCTCGCCAGCTGCTCCTCGGCCACACCGGGCCAGAGCACGATGGTGCCGGACATCTTCTCGCGTGTCATGATGTCCTTCACCGCCAGCGCCGCAATGATGTTCAACGGAACGCCGCTGTTGTGGCCTTCGCCATGCCCCGGCGCGCCGGCGATCATCGGAATGCGACCGCTCAGGCCTGGCTTCTGGTTGGCCTGCGGGATGCCGTCGATGTCGGAGCCGAGCGCGATCACCGGCGAACCGCTGCCCCACTTCGCGACCCATGCCGTGGGCATGCCGGCAACGCCGCGCTCCACGGTAAATCCGTTCTGCTGCAACACACCGGTCAGGTACTTCGAGGTCTCGACTTCCTGCATGCCGAGTTCACCGAACGAAAAGACCTGGTCCACCATCTGCTGCGCGAGCTTCGCGCGGCCGTCGATGCTGCGGGCCAGCTCGGCCTTCAGCATCTCGATGCGTGCATCAGGTTTCGCCTGTGCACCCAGGAAAATGGGAAACACGGCGCATGCGATGATGCAGCGGGCGGAAACGCGCATTCTGGTCCCGAGTTCAAGGTTTCGACACAGCTCCGCGGCATGATGACCGCCGCGCCACGTGACGCTACGCGCCGTGATGGCCCGCTGCAACCCGCGCCTGAGTACACTCTAAATGGACTGCGATGCCATGGTCCGGTTCGCCAGAGTGATATGGATGGCGCGCAGCGCATGATCATCGTGCCATTCCCGGCCACCGATGCCAATGCCGACAGATTCATGACCACCACACTTTCCTTCACCCAACCTGTCAGGTGATGTTGCAACGAATATTGAATACCGCCCGGGTGCTGCTCGGCGGCCTGGTCATCCTCGCTCAAGGATCGTGCATGACTGGCGACAAGCCCGCATCACTGGCGACAGGGTACGCGCGCACCTTCGTCGAGCCGATCGGCGTGCTGCCCACGGGCGATACCGTGACGGCGTACACGCTCACGAATGCGAATCGTGTCGCACTGCGCGTGATGACCTACGGCGGCATCGTGATGTCGCTGCGCACGCCTGATCGCGACGGCGCGCTGGATGACATCGTGCTGGGCTACGACGACCTCGCCGGGTACCTGAAGAGCACACCATACTTTGGTGCCATCGTGGGTCGCTACGCCAACCGCATCGCGCGCGGACAGTTTGCGCTGGACGGTGTCACGCACCGGCTCGCGGCGAACAACGGCGTCAATTCGCTGCACGGCGGATTGAAGGGATTCGACAAGGTGCTGTGGAAGGCAGCGCCGTTCGACAGCCTGGACCGACTTGGCCTGGTGCTCACCTATATCAGCCCTGATGGCGACGAAGGCTATCCAGGCACACTGTCGGTCACCGTCACGTACACCCTGACGGACAGGAACGAATTCATCATCGACTACCTCGCCACGACCGACAAGGCGACGCCGGTGAACCTCACGCAGCACACATACTGGAACCTTGCTGGCGACGGCAGCGGTACGGTGCTGGATCAGCAGGTTGCGATCGATGCCGACGCGTTCACGCCCGTGGACACCACGCTGATTCCGACGGGTGTGCTGCAGCCGGTGAACGGCACCGCGTTCGCCCTCCGCACGCCGCTGGCAATCGGTGCCCGCATCAACGAGCCTGACGTGCAGCTGAAGACGGCTGGTGGCTACGATCACAACTTCGTGCTGCGTCGCACCCAGGAAGGCATGGTGCATGCGGCGCGCGTGGTCGATTCGAAGAGCGGCCGCACACTCGATGTCACCACCACCGAGCCGGGCCTGCAGTTCTACTCCGGCAACTTTCTCGACGGCACCATCGCGGGCAAGCAGGGACACGTGTACGGCTTTCGGAACGGCTTCTGTCTCGAGACGCAGCACTTCCCCGATTCGCCGAATCAGTCGTCGTTCCCGTCAACGATCCTGCGTCCTGGAGCAACGTACATGTCGCGCACGGTCTTCACCTTCGGCGTGCTGGGTCGCTGACGACGCCTGCGCCAGCGACCGCTCGTTCCACAGCACGTCAGTGGCGGTTCATGCGCGCAGACCGTATCAGACCGACTTCCGGAATGCCTTCCAGTTCGCGAGGCAGCGACGCGCCGTGTCCAGCTCGGGGAAGCGACTGCCTTCCTGCTCCATCAGGTAGAACTCCACACCGCCAATGGACTCCAGCGCCGTGACGATCCGGCGCCATGGCGCGGCGCCTTCACCAAAGAGCACGCGGAACGACTTCTCCTGCTTCTCCTCACCCGGTGCCCAGTCCTTGAGATGCACGCTGCGGATACGACCTGGATGCGCCTCGATCCAGGCCACCGGATCCGCGCCAGCCTTCAGGCAGGTTCCTACATCCAGCTGCAGCACGAACTCCGCCGGCGTGCCACTCGCGATGATGTCCATCGCACGCGAACCGTCGCTCAGCTTCGCCCACTCGGCAGAGTGATTGTGGAAGCCGGCCACGAGACCGTGCGGTGCGAGCAGCGACGACGCCGCGGCAAGCTTCTCGGCAAAGCGCTTCCAGTCGTCCGGGCCTGACGCCTGCATGGGCGGCGAGGCGAGTACGACCTGGCGCGTGCCGAGGATCTGGTTGATCTCGATCGCCTTGGTCATCACGTCGCCCGCCGTGAGCGACGCCATGCCGTTGTGCGTGGAGTAGCACCGCAGCCCGAGATCGTCGAGCATGGTCCGCACGGTCTTGGCGTACGGAATGTTCCAGCCGAGATACGGCGCGAAGAACTCCACGGTCTCGTAGCCATATGACTTCACCGTGCGCAGCGTATTCGGCAGGTCACGCGCGAGTTCGTTGCGAACAGCGTACAACTCGATGCCGATGGGCAAGCGCTTCGCGGCGAATGCGATCGCGTGTGCGGTTGAAGGAACCAGGCTGCTCATGACGAGCGGAGCGCCAGCGAGCAGCGCGGCACTGGCGCCGGAGTGCGCAATGAAATCACGACGGGAGAGCGGATGGCGCGGCGAGGGTGACATGAAGATCCCGAGAAAGGCGAACGGCGATCGTAGACTACGCCGGTGAGGCTTGCAGATTCGCGGCGTGAGGCGCGCGCGAGGCCGTGCGCGACGCGATGAACAGTACGACCACGAGCAGTGCGCAGAACAGTGGCATGACGTACATGGCGTCATGCAGGCCGATCGCGCGACTTTCGACCACGGAAACTCCCGTCTCGAGCGAGCGCGCGGCCATGGCATCGCTCAGGCGGCCGAAGAACATCAGCCCCAGCGCCGTGAAGAGGTAGAAGACGAAGAAGTAAACCGACATCGCCGTCCCGCGCATGTCGTCCGGTACCAGGTCGTGAATCGCAGCGTAGACGGTGCTGTAGTACAGGTAGATGGACACGACGGCCGCAAAGAGGTAGCTGGCGAACCCCCACGCGTTGCCGCGCGGCTGTTCGATGGCCAGCCAGAGCAGCGGCGTGGCGAGCAGTGCCCCGACCATCGCGAGTTGCAACCGGCCGGCGGCTCCGCGCGTGCCGACGCGATCGCCCAGCAGGCCGCCGATCGCCATGCCCAACCCTCCACCAAGCCCGAACACGACGGCGTTGAAGCGGTTCGCGATGTCGATGTCCAGGCCATGATACCGGATGTAGTAGGACGTCGAGAACACGCTCACGGCATACATCACGAGGTTCATCAGCGCGCCCGATGCGATGATCCACCACATGGCGGGAATGCGCAGGATGGTGCGGATGCTCTCGCTGGTATTCCTGGTTGCAGTACTGGACTCGCGTGCAGCGCGGCGTCGCACCGGTTCCGGCACGAACAGCGCGAGGATCGCCAGCACGAACCCCGGCACCGCGGCCACATACAACGCCGGGCGCCAGCCGCCGGTGGCCTGTGCAATCATGCCGCTGATCAGGTAGCTCGCGCCAAGGCCGAGCGGCAGGCCGAGCATGAAGATGCTGATTGCGCGCGCACGTCGATGCGGCGGAAAGAGGTCGGCAATCAGTGCATTTGCCGTCGGCGCCAGGCTGGCCTCGCCAACGCCCACGCCCATGCGGCAGAGAAAGTGAATCGTGAAGCTGCCTGCGGCGCCCGAAAGTGCCGTGAACGCGCTCCACACCGCGACACCACGACTCAGCATCAGCCGACGATCACCCGTGTCCGCCAGGCGACCGAAGGGAATGCCGACCAGTGCGTAGAGCAGCACGAATGCGGTAGTGAGGCTGCCCAGCTGCCCGTCGCTGAGCTGCCATTCCTGCTTGATCTTCTCGCCGACCGCCCCGATCACCTGGCGGTCGTAGAAGTTCATGAAGTTCAGCGCGAAGAGCACCGCCAGTGCATAGGCGAGCCGTCCCTTCGTGGGTGCCACATCATCCGTCGCGGGTGCTCTCACGCGGCACTGCGCCTGCGCGCTGCGCCGTAGATTGCGCGCGTCGGCACGGAGTCGCTGCCGATCGCGGTGCCCCGTTCATCTGTCCGACAGCCAACGGCCTCACCACTAAGCATGCGTCCTCATCGCCTGGGTCTCGCCATGAAACTAGCCGTCCCGCTCGCTCTCGGGATTCTCTGCACGATGCCGCTTGTTGCGCAGAGCAGGCTCAGTGACTGGCCGCAGCATTCGGAGCAACGGCCCAGGCCGACCGTCGTGCAGCCCGGCGCCACGTATACCATCGCGCCACCAGGTGATGCGGTGGTGCTGTTCGGTGGCACATCGCTCGATCGCTGGACGCAGGGCAAGGGTGCGCCGGCACTGTGGCGCGTGGCCGACGGTGCATTCCAGGTCGTGCCATCGACCGGGACGCTCAGCACCCGCGACTCGTTCGGTGACGTGCAGCTGCACCTCGAGTGGTCGGCGCCGAATCCGCCGGTCGGCACCGGCCAGGATCGCGGCAACAGCGGCGTGTTCTTCGCCGACGGTCGCTACGAGGTGCAGGTGCTGGACTCGCGCAACAACGACACCTATGCCGACGGTCAGGCTGGCGCATTGTACGGGCAGTTTCCGCCGCTGGTGAATGCCAGCCGCGCGCCCGGCGAATGGCAGGTGTACGACATCGTGTACCACCGCCCGCGATTCGCCGCCGACGGCACGCTGCAGTCAGCGGCGCGTCTCACGGTGTTCCACAACGGCGTGCTGGTGCAGGACAACATGGAGCTGGTCGGACCCACCGCGAACAGCTCGCGTCCGGCGTACACCGCACATGCCGCTCGCCTGCCGATCACGCTGCAGGATCATGGCCATCCGGTGCGCTACCGCAACGTCTGGCTGCGCGACCTGGAAACGGCGAAGTAGTCGTCGCCCACGATGCGCGGCCGGCGAAACTCCGGCCAGTCACAGGCGTAGTCGGACACAGGTACACCCTGCTCGTTTCCTGGAGGCACCATGTTGTTCGGACTTCTGGCTCTTGCCGCGAGCCTGGCGGTGACGTTCGTCGGCTACACGCAGGCCCGCACGTTCATGCGCGAGCGCCTGCGCTTCACCAGTGCGGCGCAGTCGATCTGGGCCCCGATCCTCGCCGGCCTCGGCGCAATGGTGGTCGCGACGCCGGTCGTGGCACTGCTGCCGCTGGTGGGTGCGGGCACGGCCGTCGCGTTCGGCGTCAGCGTCGGTTTCGGCGTGGCGAACGGTCAGCGCGACATCCGCCGCAACCTGCCGTCGGCATTCTGATTGAGCGGTGAGCGCGGGCGTGACCAGCGTCTCTGTGCGGTTGAGCGACCGCTTCGCTTCACAAGCCCTGCGACGCCTCGATTCACAAAGATGCTGCGCACGCACTGGTTCAGCTGCCAGGCGTTGCACGTGATCGACCTGGATTCGCAACATTTTACGAGGCAGACCATTTCCGGGTAACTGTCGTTCGTACAGTTTCAACTTCCGCCGGCCACCAACATTCGTGGCGCGGCGGAATCCGTGTGCCCGTCAGCGCCGACCGGACGGCGAGTCACACTCGTCACCACCCCACCACTGATGCCCCTGCGTTTCGCTCCACGTCCCACGCTGCGCGACAGCTGGAAATCCGACCTTCCGGCGTCGCTCGTCGTCGTGCTCGTGGCACTGCCGCTCTGCCTGGGCATCGCGCTGGCCTCGGGCGCTCCACTGGCCGCGGGCATCGTCGCCGGCGTGATCGGCGGCATCCTCGTCGGCCTGTTGTCGAATTCGCAGCTCATGGTCAGCGGACCGGCAGCCGGCCTGACCGCCATCGTCTTCACCGGCATCGCCACCAATGTCTGCGTCGAAAGCTCGCTGCGCGATGCCTTTCATCTGGAGTATTTTGGCGTCGTGCTGGAGGATGCCACACACGCGGCGGGGCCGGATTTCGCGCAGAAGGCGGCACTCTACAACATCGAGACCTTCTTCGGCTGGGTCTCCACGGTGGCCGATTTCTGTGGCGCCATTGGTCAATCGTCGGAATAGGATTTCCCCATGCCTTTCAAGCCCGTCATCCCCGCAGGTCGGCGACGTGAACACGTTCTCCGCCCTCGGCGAACTCACGAAGCAGGTGCAGCCAGGCGCGGTGCTCATCGCGATCGCTGCGCTGAGCGTGATGGTGCTCTGGAGTCGGCCGGCACTGAAAAAGCTCAAGGCGTTCCCCGCGCCGCTGCTCGTCGTGCTCATCGGCATCGGCATGAACGCACTGTTCGACGCCGTTTGGCCGTCGCTCGCCATTCGCGCCACACACATGGTGCAGCTACCGATCGCCAGCTCGCCCGCCGACTGGCTCACGTTCTTCACCCTGCCCGACTGGAGCGCGCTCACGTCGCTCGCCACGTGGAAGCTGGGCGTGACGCTCGCGATCGTCGCCAGCCTCGAAACGCTGCTGAGCCTCGAGGCGACGGACAAGATGGACCCCTACAAGCGCGAGTCGGACACCAATCGCGAGCTGCTCGCGCAGGGCGTCGGCAACACCCTGGCGGGGCTGATCGGTGGCCTGCCTATCACCGGGGTAGTCGTGCGAAGCGCAGCCAACATCGATGCCGGCGCGCGTACGCGCTGGTCGGCCGTGCTGCATGGGCTGCTGCTGCTCGTGTGCGTCTTGGCGATACCCACGCTGCTCAACCAGATTCCGCTCTCCGCGCTCGCGGCACTGTTGCTCTACACCGGCTTCAAGCTGGCATCGCCTGCGCTGTTCAGGACTGCGTGGTCGCTTGGCTGGGCGCAGTTCATTCCCTTTGTGGTGACCGTGGTGGCCATCGTGCTGACCGATCTGCTGGTCGGCATCAGCATCGGGTTGTCCGTTGCATTCATGTTCATCCTCGCGCAGAACATGCGACAGCCCGCACTTCGCCAGATCAGCCCGGATGGAGCCGTCCTGACGCGCTTCCAGCTCCCGGACCAGGCCACGTTCCTGAGCAAGGCGAACATCGAGCGGACGCTGAACGCGCTGCCGCAGGGGAGCCGCGTGGAGATCGACGGCACACACACGGCGCGCTTCGACCACGACGTGCTGGAGCAGCTGCACGAATTCACGCAGACGGCGAAGTTCCGCAACATCGATTATCGCATGGTGAACATTCCGCCCATTGCCACGACTCCCAGTCACTCGCACTGACCAATGCAGAACTATCACAAGATGCTGGAGAACAATCGCGCCTGGGCGGCCCGCGTCCTGAAGGACGACACGGGCTATTTCGGTCGCCACGAGGCCGGCCAGCGGCCACACTTCTTCTTCATCGGGTGCTGCGATTCCCGTGTGCCCGCGGAGCTGCTGCTGGGCGCAGGTCCGGGTGAGCTCTTCACCTATCGCAACATCGCCAACCAGGCGCACCCGAACGACCTCGGCATGCTCTCCGCGCTGGAATACGCGGTGGAGTTTCTTGACGTGAAGCATGTCATGGTCTGCGGTCACCACGGCTGCGGTGGTGTGAAGGCGGCGATGGGCCCGCATGGCCATGGTGTGGTGGATCACTGGCTGCACGTGGTGCGGGACGTCTACCGGTGGCACGAGGAGGAGCTCGAGGCACTTCCCGACGATGTGGCACGCACGCACCGGATGGTGGAGCTCAACGTCATCGAGCAGGTGTTCCAGCTGTCGCGAACCCCGGTGGTGCAGCGCGCCTGGGCCAAGGGCCAGCGACCGATCCTGCATGGACTCGTCTACGACCTGCACGACGGCCTGCTGAACGAGCTGGTGACGGGCGTCGATTCCGACGAGAAGGCGCGGCTGCTCGGCGCGCGCGTGACGAGTCGATCGATGCCACAGCGGACGTAAGCAGTCGAGGTTGCTGTACGTACTGCCGACACTGCAGGGCGAATGATCCGCGCGCCGCGCCGGAACGGCCATCAGCCGCGCCGCGCATCCAGCCGCGGCCACTTCCGCCCTGCCGCTGTCATGCATTCGTCGTGGATCGACGCACTTCCGTCACTGCTCCACACGGCCCCCATGCGCCTGGCGCTGCTGGTCGCCGCCAGCGCCTGGACGGCAGCCACCTGCCACGCCGCTACGCGTCATACCGCCGAGTCGAAGCCGGGCCACCTGCTTCGCTTCACCCCGCGCCTCTCGTCGATCGCACTCGCCGCCAGCGGCATCGCGGTCTGGGGCGCCAACGGGCTCGAACAGCCAATGCTGGCCGCCCATGTAGCGGCAGCGTCGATTGCGTTCATGCTGGGATGGGAAGTCGGCGGCGTGCTGGAACGCTTCATCAAGCAGTGGCTCTGATCTTGATCGGCGCTCCACTACGCTGACGGCAGCACCGGTCCGCTCGCAGGTGTGCGTGCACGACATCTCTCGCAGCTGTTCGTGAAAAACTCCTGTCACACGGAGACGCGGACACACGGAGACGCGGACACACGGAGACACAGCCTCGCGCACGACAGGCGCCACATTCAGGACGCGAAATCACACAAAGCCGTGAAAACGGCACTCGCGAGCACGGTTACCACAGCATTTCGTGCCAGTGCCATCGCACCAATCGCCGCAGCCCGCACCCTCCGCGACTCCGCGTGAAAAGAGTCAAGGGTGCCGAGCCTGCGAGAACCTGCCCCCACGAACGCAGTTCCCACAGCTGTTCCTGCCACTGTCATCTCACCAATCGCTGCAGTCCAAACCCTCCGTGCCTCCGCGACTCCGCGTGAAAAGAGTTAACGGTGCCAGCGCCTGAGCGATCGTCGCGTGAGCAGCGCCAAACAGGCCCGAACGAACTCGCACCCTCACGCACCCGAACAGCAACTCACGACTGCGCCGCCGGCCACGCCGCGAGGCCGGCGGCGGTCACCGGGTGATTGGGCCCAAGAATGCGAGCACAGCGCGCCGCGAATGCTGCCGGGCCGCCGCAGGGCGTGCGCCAGTGCGCGGCGCGCGCAAATGAGCGGCCCAGTGCGTGATGCACCTCGGTCGTCGCGGCGGGATGATTCGCGACAAAGGGCTGCAGGTCCGGATCGGTGTAGATAGGGGCACTCTGCGCGATGGCGTGCAGTTCCGACGTCGCGATGCCGGTCTTCGACAGGCCGCCAGCCAGCAGCAACAGCAACGGATCGCGGCAGTCCTCGTCGGAGCCCGACGTGAGCAGCGCGACGAGCACCGAGGCGCGCCATGCAGCCCACTGCGCCTCCAGGGCACCGGCAGCGGTCAATGCAAGCAGGCTGGCCGAGCCGGCCACGCGCGCATCGCCCGCATCCTCGAGCAGTGCAACCATGGACTTCTCGGCGATCAGCTGCCATGCGGCGTCAGTCAGTTCCACGCTGCGCGACGGACGGTTCACCATACCGAGACCATTCGTGGCGCGATCGGCGAGGCGCCAGAGCACCAGCGGACCACCTGCATCGTACAGGGCTCGAACCATGGGTGCGTCGAACTCGTCACCCCGTTCGGCCGCAAGCATTGCATACCCGATCCGGGCGCGTTCGCGGCGACGACGATCGGCCTTCACCGTCCGATACGCCCGCTCCATCACCAGCAGTCCCGCCACGAACTGTGCGACCGGCTCCGGCGCCGGCATCCATGCATCGCCGCTGCCGGCGTCGGAATCCGCGTTCTCGCGCACCGCTTCGGCCCAGCGAGCGGCGGCAGTCTCCGGCTCCCACTCCGTCCATGCGACGAGCGCCAGGCCACGCACCGCCTTCTCGGCGTCGGTGATCAAGGGATGTTCGGGGCGGATGATCGTCATTGGCAGCACTCGCAGCTGTCGACCGGAAACCTGGGGTCGTTCTACTACAGCGTGAGTGTCGGCCCGGCCAGGACGAAGCTGCACAGTTCGCCGCGTGTGCGATGCCGGCAGCCGTGCACCAGCAGCCCAACGCCTTACTTCGTGCCGCGATACTCGATCATCGAGAGGCCCGCATCAGCGTTGCGCGCGAACCACGCCTTGCCGTATTCCAGCACGTAGATGCGCCCGTCGGGCCCGAGCTCCATGTCGATGGGCGCCGAGAACGAGTCGCGCGGCGCAAAGCGCTCGATCGCCTGGTAATCGCCGCGCGGCGTGAGGGTCACCGCCATGATCCAGTGACGGATCCAGTCGTAGATGAACAACTTCCCATCGAAATACTGCGGCAGCGCGGTGTTGCGCGACTGTGCGAACATCGCCGCATGATAGACCGGCCCCGCCATCGCGGTGCGACCGCCCTTGCCGACGCTCGGGAAGTCGTGCGAGTCGCCATACGGATACCAGATGAACGCGGGCTGCGCCGGCGGCAGCTCCTTCAGACCAGTCGAATTACGCGAGTCGTTGCGCGGCTTCGTGGCATCATGCAGTGAACCGCTGGCACCGGTAGCGTAATCCCACTGGCGATAGGCGAAGTTGTCACCGACGAAGAGCGGCCAGCCGAAGTTGCCGGCGGCGCGCGCCTGGTTGATCTCGTCGTAGCCGCGCGGGCCGCGCGTGGCCAGCGTGTCGTCGGCCGCATCGGGACCGACTTCGCCCCAGTACAAAAATCCGCTCTGCCGGTCCACCGAGATGCGGTACGGATTGCGGTTGCCCATCACGAAGATCTCTGGCCGCGTGTTCGCCGTGCCGGGCGCAAAGAGGTTGCCTGGCGGAATGTCATACGTACCGTCGATCTTCACGTGCATGCGCAGGATCTTGCCGCGCAGGTCGTTCGTGTTGGCAGATGTGCGACGCGCGTCGTACGGCTCGTGTCCTGGACGATCGTCGGTCGGCGAGAAACCATGGCTTGCAAACGTCACGTTCTTCTCGTCGAACGGCGTCGAGTTGTCGCCCGTCGAGATGTAGAGCAGGCGGTTGGCGCCGAACGCCAGCGAGCCGCCGGTGTGGCAGCAGATCTCGCGTTGCGAGTAGAACTGCAGCACCACCTTCTCGCTCGCCATGCGCAACGAATCGCCGTCGAGTGTGAAGCGCGACAGCCGGTTCACCGAGGTGTCCGCTGGGCTGAAGAAGAGATACACGAAATGATTCGTTGTGAAGTCGGGATCGATGGTCAGCCCAAGCAGGCCCTCCTCCACGTTCGAGCCATTCCTGGCCTTGCTGTACACGGCGACCTTGCCGACGGGCTTCACCGACCTGTCCTTCGCGCGGAACAGCACCACCTCGCCGCCGCGCTGCGCAATCAGCACGTCACCGTTCGGCAGCACCGCCATTTCGGTCGGCTCGGCCAGCGTACCCATGGTCAATGCGACCTTGCGAAACAACGAGTCCGACGGCGTGCGCTCGGCCGTCGCTTTCGCGTAATCCAGTGCGCGACGCTCGCCGACCGCGTACCGGATGCCGCCCAGCACATGCTTCAGGAAAAGCGAATCGCTGTACGACTCCACCGTGTGACCCATGCCCGTGTACCAGGCGCGCCCACCATCGAAGGTGTGCTGCCACGAAATGGGATGCACCGCACCATTCTCGCCGCCCGTGTACGTGGACTCGTCGAGCGTGGCCAGCACATGCAGGTCTTTGCCGAGCAACTTGTAGTTGTACCACTCGTCCTTGCGTGTCCACGCGGAAGGCAGGTGCGACGCCGACGCGTCCTTCGCATCGACGATGCGCACGGTCGCCTCCTGCTGGTCGGGATGGCTGAGGAAATAGCCGCCCACCAGGCTACCGTACCAGCGCCAGTCGTACTCCGCATCGGCCGCCGCGTGAATGCCCACATAGCCGCCGCCTGCCTGGATGAAGCGCTGCAGGTCGACCTCGGCGGCCCGCTCGAGAATGTTGCCGGTGGGACTGAGGAAAATCACGGCAGCGTACAGCTTCAGCGTGTCTTCCGTGATCTTCGCGGC
>ENA-OFDP01000824-OFDP01000824.1-metagenomes-genome-assembly--contig:-NODE-824-length-13079-cov-5.871007_pt1 | contig 13079 bp, 11 predicted proteins | sample MGYA00153389_OFDP01 | MGnify analysis MGYA00153389 | reverse complement strand
AATGGTTTGCGCACCAGTGGTCAGGCATCAAGCCTGACGTGATGCCGCTGGCCAAGGGCCTGGGCTCTGGCGTGCCGATAGGTGCTGTGGTGTGCGGGCCAAAAGCCGCGCATATCTTCAAACCCGGCAACCACGGCACCACGTTTGGCGGCAACCCGCTGGCGATGCGGGCGGGTGTTGAAACCATTCGCATTCTGGAAGAAGACAACATCATCGCCAATGCAGTCAACACAGGCGGACACTTGCGCGCCGCGTTGGAGCGGGAACTGTCAGGCATTGCCGGTGTGGTCAATATTCGCGGTCGGGGCTTGATGCTGGGCATTGAGCTGGCCGTGCCGTGCGGCGAACTGCTCAAACAAGCAGCCGACGAGGGCTTGCTGATCAGCGTCACGGCTGATTCGGTCATTCGCCTGGTGCCGCCGCTCATCATGACCACGGCTGAAGCTGACCAAGTGGTGGCGATTTTGGTGCCGCTGGTCAAGCAGTTTTTGTACAACAAGACGCTTCAGACCAGTGCGCACAAAGAATCGTTGATTAATGAATAAGCCGATCAAACACTTTCTACAGTTCAGCGATTTGACAGCGGGTGAATACGCTTACCTTTTCGAGCGTGCTGCGCTGATCAAAAAGAAATTCAAGGCCTACGAAAAACACCAGCCATTGGTTGACCGCACCATGGCCATGATTTTTGAGAAAGCATCGACCCGCACCCGGGTGAGTTTTGAAGCTGGTATGTACCAGTTGGGCGGCACGGTGGTGAACCTGACCACAGAAGGTAGCCAGCTGGGCCGCGCCGAGCCGATTGAGGACAGCGCAAAAGTCATCAGCCGCATGGTGGACTTGGTGATGATTCGCACCTTTGAACAAACCAAGATTGATCGCTTTGCAGAGCATTCCCGTGTGCCGGTAATCAACGGCCTGACAAATGAGTTTCACCCGTGCCAAATCCTGGCCGATATCTTCACGTACATCGAGCACCGCGGCAGTATCACCGGCAAAACAGTAGCCTGGGTAGGTGACGGCAACAACATGGCCAACACATGGCTGCAAGCCAGTGAAATTTTGGGTTTTAAAGTGCACCTGAGCACGCCTGGCGGCTACGAAGTGGACCAGTCAGTTGCCGGCATTCGCTCTTTTGACAGCTACCAGGTTTTCAAAGATCCTCTTGAGGCGTGCGCAGGAGCAGACTTGGTCACCACCGACGTGTGGACCAGCATGGGTTTTGAGCTTGAGGCCGAAGCCCGCAAAAAAGCATTTGCCCACTGGTGCGTAGATGCAGAAATGATGCGCGCGGCCAAGCCAGACGCGCTGTTCATGCACTGCCTGCCCGCCCATCGCGGTGAAGAAGTAGAGGCCGAAGTGATCGATGGCCCGCAGTCTGTGGTTTGGGACGAGGCCGAGAATCGAATGCATGTGCAGAAGGCGCTGATGGAATACCTTTTGCTTGGGCGCTTGGACTGAGGGTGTGTTCTGCTGCGGAGGGTTAACAAGCAAACGAGCTCGAGCCAGCTGCGTATCGCGTCCACGCGCCCGTTCAATCGCCTGAATTTTCTGCTCCCACGCCATCGCGCGTTCGTGTTGACGCCATGCGGCTTTAACTTTGGCAACATGCGCTTTAACGTCCACGACATTCACGACGTAGGTAAAGCCTTGGACTGCTACTGATTCAAGCGTAGCGTTTGACATATATTTCCCAGCGCTGCGTTAAAGCGAAGGCATTGGGAAGTATTTGCACTGACCACTTACCTATCAATGCATGCTCGCTTTCAATCCGCCCGCCCAACTGGTGCAGTCGCTCATACAAAGGGGTAAGCACTAAAAGCCCCGAAGCCGATGGCTTGAGAAAAGCAAAGATATCCAGGTCTTCCGTGGCTACGGCTGGCGTGTAAAAGCTCGCAGCAATAGCACCGCCAATAGCAAAGTCAGCAAGAACGCCTTCCTCGCGGACTTGGAGCAATACTTTTAAACCTTCCCGCATTTGTCGATGTTGTTTCATTACTGCCGCGTAACGCAGCGTTATAACGAACTGGACCAAATGCCCTCTATTTTCAAATGCTGTTGGAAATAACCGACACCGCGACTTTTCGAGCGGTGCTAACTTCACGCCTATGACAAATGCGTCTCGCAAAATTTGGGATATCTCACCGCCCGTTGATGAGCACGCAGCCGTGTTCCCCGGCGACACGGCTTATTCGCAGCGGCTGCATTTTGCGTTGTCACCCGACTGCCCGGTCAACGTCAACAGCATCACATTGTCGCCACACACGGGCGCGCACGCCGATGCGCCTATGCACTACGCACACGGCGGGGCTGCGTCTGGCGAACTTGACCTGGGGCCGTACCTCGGGCCGTGCCGGGTCATCCACTGCCTCGATTGCGGCCCGCTGGTGTTGCCTGAACACATTGCCCACGCTTTGACTGACTTGCCGCCGCGCGTATTGCTACGTACAGCGCGGCTTGCCAGCCAATCCTGGGCGTCATTTACGGCTGTAGCGCCAGAAACACTGGCGCAACTAGCTACTAAAAACGTAGCACTTGTAGGCATTGACACTCCCAGTGTTGACCCAGCTGACAGCCAGACTTTGCCCAGCCACCACCAATTGCTGGCAAACAACATGCGCAACCTTGAATGTCTGGTGCTAGACGATGTACCTGAGGGCGACTACGAACTGATTGCCCTTCCCCTAAAACTGATGCGTTCTGATGCATCACCCGTCCGCGCTATTTTGCGAGAACTGTAATTTAATGCCCATGACAACTTCACAAGACTGCCGCACGCTGGATGCGCAAGACCCACTGCGCGAACTGCGCCACCAGTTCACACTGCCCAATGGCGTGATTTACCTTGACGGCAATTCACTCGGTGTGATGCCCAATACAGCAGCTAGCCGAGTGGCCAAAGCCGTGACTGAGGAATGGGGTCAAGGCCTGATCCGCTCCTGGAACAGCGCGGGCTGGTTTGACATGCCGCAGCGCCTGGGCAACAAAATCGCGCAACTGATTGGCGCAGGACCGGGTGAGGTGGTGGCCACTGACAGCGTATCGATCAATTTGTTCAAAGTACTCTCAACAGCGCTGAGCATCGCAGCCATCGATGCACCGCAGCGCAATACTCTCGTCAGTGAGCGCAGCAACTTTCCGACGGATTTGTACATCGCCGAGGCGTTGTGCAAAGAGCGCGGTTTGACGCTGCTATTGGTTGAAGCAGACGAGATTGAGGCTGCTTTGACGCCAGACGTTGCCGTGCTGATGCTCACACACGTCAACTACCGCACGGGTGCCATGCACGACATGAACGCCATCACCGCATCAGCGCATGCAAATGGCATCCTCTGCGTTTGGGACCTGGCCCACAGCGCAGGCGCCGTACCGGTTGACTTAGGCGGCGACAAGGCAGACTTTGCCGTTGGCTGCGGCTACAAATACCTGAACGGCGGGCCGGGCGCACCCGCTTTTGTGTGGGTCAACCCCAAGCACGCCGCGCGTGACGTGTGGCAACCGCTGGCAGGCTGGTGGGGGCATATCGCGCCGTTTGCCTTCACACCTGATTACCGGCCTGCGTCAGGCATCAACCGCTATTTGTGCGGCACGCAACCGGTGCTGAGCATGACCGCGCTCGACTGCGGGCTGGACACCGTACTGGCCGCGCAACCGCTGGGCGGCATGGCAGCATTGCGCAAAAAATCTCTGGCGCTGACTGACCTGTTCATCAAGCTGGTTGAAGAGCGTTGCGCATGCCATGGCTTGGGCTTGGCCACACCGCGTGAACACGCACAGCGCGGCTCGCAGGTTTGCTTGACCCGACCTGACGGCGCGTACGCCATCGTGCAAGCGCTGATTGCACGCGGCGTGATTGGTGACTTCAGGGCAGGTGATGGCGGCGCGCATTTAGACATTCTTCGATTTGGCTTCACTCCGCTGTACACCAGCTTTGAAGACGTGTGGAACGCGGTGGAGCATTTGCGCCAGGTACTCGAATCCGGCGAATGGAAAAACCCAGAGTTCAATCAAAAAAGTGCGGTGACCTGAATCATGTCAACCCAGCTTCCTCCTCCTTACAACACGAATGAAGGCGGTGGCTGCCCGTTCGGCGGATCGGCTACAAGCGGCGCAGACATCGTTCGCAGCGAAGGGGCGCAACTCGACTTCAGCCAGTCAATGACCTATGGCGACTACCTGCATCTCGACGAACTGCTGGGCGCGCAAAAGCCACGCTCGCCAGACCACAATGAAATGCTGTTCATCATTCAGCACCAAACCAGCGAGCTGTGGATGAAGCTGATGCTGCACGAGCTGCGCGCCGCGATTGCTGATGTGGCCAAAGACGAGCTCAGCGACGCGTTTAAAAAACTCGCCAGAGTCAGCAAAATCATGGAACAACTCGTCCACGCCTGGGACGTGCTGGCCACCATGACACCGCCCGAGTACAGCGCCATTCGGCCCTACCTTGCCAACTCCAGCGGCTTTCAAAGCGCGCAGTACCGGTGTATTGAGTTTGCACTCGGCAACAAAAACGCCGCCATGCTCAAGCCCCATGCGCACCGGCCTGACTTGCTGGCGCAGGTGCAAGCCGCCTTCGTTGCGCCCTCGCTTTACGACGAAGCACTGCGGCTGCTGGCCAGACGCGGCTTGGCTATTCCAGCCAGTCATCTGGAACGCGACTGGACACAAGGCTATGTTGAAAGCGATGAAGTCGAACAAGCCTGGCTGGTCGCCTACCGCAACCCCAAGCAGCACTTTGATTTGTACCAACTGGGCGAAGAACTCACCGACCTGGAAGACGCCTTCAGGCTGTGGCGCTTTCGTCACGTCACCACGGTAGAGCGCGTGATCGGATTCAAGCGCGGCACGGGCGGCACAGGCGGCGTGAGTTATTTGCGCAAGATGCTTGACGTGGTGCTGTTCCCGGAAATCTGGAAGCTGCGGACAGCTTTGTAGCGTTTTTGGCTATTCTGAGTAGTTTCAGGCAGTTTTGAGTGGTTTTAGACTATTTTTAAGAGCGAAAACGACCTCTAGCCCAATAAATACGGGCGTAAACAGCTCCTATTTTTATAGTGAAATTACTTCTTGACACGCCCGGATCCGGTGCTGGTGGTTGCTGAATCACGGCTCTAAAACGTCATTAAATAGCAATACACCCATATCTTTGAATATGGGTACCCGTATGAAAACCACCATTTAGCTACCAGACCCGCTATTTCAGTCCGCCAGACAACTGGCCCAAGAAAGCCACACCACGCTGCGCGCATTGATTGAAGAAGGGTTGTGCTGGCTGACAGCGCTGCCAAGCCAAAGTTGGCCCTCAAATTGCGAAATGCATTAGTGTGACGCAGGTTTTGCCTTGAAGTTCGCCTGCGAATTTAATCGGCGCCTGAGGTAGCCCGTATTAGCGCCTTACCCACACTCAAAAACCAACCCCGATCACTGGCTTACTTCGTGTCCTTCTTCGTCTTTTGCTGACGGTAGCACCCACCAATAAATCAACAGCCCCATACCGACCACGGTAAAGGCAATCAACTGCCACCACCCGCTTTTACCAATGTCGTGCAGGCGGCGCGCGCCAACCGCTAACGTAGGCAGCAAAAGTGCAAAAGCCGCTACGTCGCTAACCGTTTCGCTGAAAAAGGAAGCTCCTGTCAGGACTAACAGCTGGGCCAACATAAACCACCAAAACTCAGGACGAGACGCCTTGCCTGAAAACACAATGTATTTGGACATGCAAGTCGAGACGGCTTGGACAAAGTTCATGGTTTCCGCTTTAACAGGTCGTGAGTTTTTAATGTTGATGCCGAATGCGTCAGTTTAGGCGGGTAGCCATTTGGAACAAATCGCAATTTAATTTTTTGGTGTGTATCTCAGCTGGTGCTTTTAAATTGTGCATACTAAAGTGCATGTGTACAAAGTTATTGCGCTTTAAACGAAGGTTGACATGAAGCTGTTGGAAGTTTTGGCAACCAACCTGCTTGCTATGTTTTTGGCTGGCGTGATGGGGCTATTCTTCGCAGGTGCCATTTATCTGCCGATTACCGGCGGGTATCTTGGCCGGGTCATTATTACGCTGGGAGCAATGGCTTTACTCTACGGTCTCGAGTCCATTTACCACTTGGGACAAGTGAAGGCTTGCACCATTGATTTCAGTGTAGGTTCGTGTACCGAGCACAATTTGGTGGTGCCGTCGTTGGTCATCGGCAGTATTTTTTATGCATTGTGGTGCTGGTGGGCGTGGGACTGGAAGGCCTTGCGTGCTTCAGGGCAAGCACGCAACAAGGCTGCCCCGCGTAAAACAAATTACGCAACTGCTGCGCTTGTTTGTGTGCTGCTGTGTGCCGGCTGGATCATCCTGGATCCAGCTGCGTTGCCAGCTGACTCGCACGGCAGTTTAAGTTTTCCAGCCCGCCTCGCGCTGGTGTTGGTGTTTGGGACATTGCTGTACAACATGGCAGACAAACAGATGTCTGGCACTGTGCAGCGGCCCCTGATAGGAGTCGTCTTAAGCGCTGTCCTCGGGTTTTTTACCGCTGGTGTTGCCTACCACCTCAAAGCATGGGTTGCACCACTAAATTCACCGGTTGACGCCCTGTTTTCGCTGCTCACAGCGGCATCAACAGGCGGCTTTCAAAGTGTGCTCAATCTGAGCATTGCAGCCAACGCATTCGTACCGGCGCTGTTGTTGTGGGCAGCTTTTTTTGCGTGGATGAAATGGCGACTCAATCAGCGCTTTTCTCCCAAGGCCAAGCCTTCTGTTTAGCGGCACAGTTGTGATTGGGGGTCTGACCCCGTTCCCCTTCGTCTGAAATCCCAAAGCGCCTTATGCTGAAAATTTGCTGTTTAAGACCAAACCCGCTCAGCTCAAGCCTGGTTTGACCCAACCTGAAAACCGAACTCTTTCTACCAGCAGCATGTGAGGCGCTGTCAATGCAGCCAAACCAATGACAACGAACTGAACAATTCGCATGTCAAGCGGTGCGCTTTGAACAAAAGTCCAGACCAGCATCCCCGCTGCTACTACTGCCACGGTAGGTACAACGCTGGTCAGCAACAATTGACGCGTCGGCAATCCAGCGTAATGCTTCGTGCGTAACGTGTGCCGAGCGCTGTGCATTGCACAGAAAAACACGGCAAAGCCAATCAATGGCGGTGCAGCAATCGCCAGCAGACTGCTTGAAGCGATTTCCAGCGCAGAGAGCCGGTTACGCCGCCACGTCAAAGCCAGCACCAGAAAAATCCCGGTTACCCACGGCCATGCTAAAAAAATTAAGGCACTTACAAAGCGGTCGGCAGCAGTTGTACCCACCAAAAAACTGAACAGTTGGGTCATGTCATTCGCATACAGCAGTACGGGCAGAACAATCACCGAACCGCCGTACAAAACCCGCGCAGCCCAGTGCGTGCCTGGCACCGGGTCGCCTGAAAAATGCGCTGCAGAGGCGATTAGAAAGGCAACCAGAAACCAGCTTGGAGCCAAAACCCAAAATACGATCACCAATATGCCCAGCCCAATGTACAGCGCAACAAAAGCAAGCCAGGCTGCAAACGAATGCACAGCGTACAAACGACGCGCAAAGATGGGGTCCAGCGCACCATGCGGTACACCCAAAACCACCACCAGTGCTAAAAAAACAAACAACTCTATTTGTGGGGCAAGCCGGGGCAACAGCAAAGAGGCAGCCGCCACCAACAAAGCCGAAGCGCTGAACACCACGCCTTGTACTTTCAGACTGTTCACTGCGCTTTGAGCAGAGGCAGCCCGCTACGATTTTGTCTGGTGCGACCTGTCAAAGCACGCAGTAAAGGCCTTGGCAGCAAGGCGGCAACGACACGAACGTTGTCCGCTAGCGTAGCCCGGTCACTTAAAAAGCGAATCAGGCTTTCAGTATTTGTAACGGAAAAGAGTGCAGCAAATAAATCAGGTGCAGCCTGCGGATGCGCGCGCACAAGTTTTAAGAACAATGCGTCCATGGCACGAAGGATAAAACCATCGGGCGCATGACCCACTGGACCCTGCCCCCTGGCAAGCGCATCTGCACAGCTTGCCGCCCAGCGCTGAATACGCGCGAAAGCGTAGCCTGAACTGGGCCGAGCGCCGCCAGCAGTCAAGCCCGCAAAAACATAAGACGCATCTTGACGAGAGACCGAAGACAGATTGCCCATGGGTAACACCCCGTGCTCGCTGCGAAGCACTGAAAACTCGGTGCTCCCCACGCGCTGCATGACTGCTTTTGCAAGTAAATCATGAAGCAAGTCGGGGTTCAGCGGATCTGGCCCAAAGACCGTGTACTCGAGCAATGCCCGCCTCGCTGTTGTTGGCAGCACATAGACAAAAGAAACAGCATCAGGAAATGCGGCCTGTGCGCCGCACGCATTGGCTGCCGAGAAGTCCATCAAATCGCCACAGCTCACATCGAACGTATCAGCACTACATTCAATCTCTTGCCCGTAAAACGATTGCCACAGCTTGGCGCCACCGCGCTCCGGACGCTTTGCTGGCCGAGTGTCGATGACATACGGAGCATGAAACGCCCCAACACCTGTCTCAACCCTCCAAACACCCTCTCTCTTTTCGGGTGTTTTTTTAATGGCCACGTCCATTCGTAAGTCAACATGATCTGACTGATTGATGATGCTTTGGGCACTGTGATAAAACTGTCCTGCATGCACCATTTCATAGGGCATCGATCCGCAGTCGACAGTGACGCTGCCACTGCCACTTGTAATTCGCATCGAGGGCCATGCGTGCTGCACTGAATGTTGCGCGGGTGCTTGAGAGTCTTTAAAAAAACACCAGGTTCTGTCATGGGTATAGGCAGCACGGCCTTCCAAAACAACCACTCTTGGGCAGGTGCCGCCTGAACTGGCCAGTCGGGTTGCCAGGCTCAACCCAGCGCACCCGCCACCCAAAATGATCACATCAAAACCGTCAGACATGGCGTGCTAACAATCGGCTTTCACAACACGAAAGCACCTAAGATCAAATCACCTTTTTCAATGGCATGGTTTCTGACTCGCTGACTGCCACAGACCAGATGATCAAACCAAACGCAATTTTATTCAGTACGTCTGCAGCGTTGTAAATAATATTCAGGGCGTTGGCACTGGTCTCAGGACTAGCGCCCGTCAAGTATCCAAAAAAGTAACCAACGGGGTAGATTGCCCAGCCGATTGTCACAATCCAGCGCATTAAATTGAATGCCGATTGCACTGCTGGTGGAGCAAGCTGCGCATTGATTTTCCCGGCCTGACCAAAGAAAATCTCGTACAAGATAAATGCCCAGCCTGCCATACCAATGATAAAAGCGGGCCATACAGCCATGTATCCAGCTTCACCCAAATAACCGCCTATGAGCATGACCAACGTACCGATCATGAGACGCCAGAACACGCCCCCCGGCACCTTGGTGATGGCCGACAAAATCAGATAAAACTCGATCATCAACAACGGTACGGTGATGAGCCAGTCGATGTAACGAAAAACGGTTGGCGTCGAGCCCGTTGCAACCCACACATCACGCATGTAAAAGTAGTGCACCGCAGCAACCAGCGTGACAAGGCCGGAAACTGTCAGTGAGGTTTTCCACTTTGCGGCAACTCGATCTCTTTCCAGAAAGAAAAACACGGTAGAAGCCACCAGCGCCATGGAAATAATCCAGAAGGATATGCCGACAAAATCGTCCTGTTTCAACGGTGTGGTCGACGCGGCAAATACAGGGCTGACAAAACTAACTGCTAAAGCAACAGGAATTACGCGACGTAGCGACGTGAAGAGGCTATGAATATTAAGCATCAGCATTTCTTTAGGATTGTGCAGAATGAGCAAGAGCGATACTGCGCAATTGTTCTGCTGTAGTTTCAGTGGCGGCGCCCAGATTAACTAGTGGAAACCATAACAGGGCGGTGTGATGAAACACATAGCAGCCAGCTAGACCACTTCTTAAGCAGGGCGAAGCAAGAGCGATTGGGAACGCGAAAACTAAATCTATATAGGCAAGCGTTAACAGCCAAGTTTCTCCGCTTTTTTTTATGCGCAGGCTGGTGCGTCTTGGACCATTGGTCACCCACCTCAACTTCAGCCAGCAACGGGGCTTTGCGTTGCGCAGCTCTTAAAGTCAGACTCCAGTCAAGTTCGATTCAGGCATCAATCAGCCTTTCGACGCAGGGACACAACCGCAATCGGCTCCTGGATCAATAGCATTTTCAGGACGAGTTCCGATACCCATACAACCACGGCATGTCCAGCAACTGCTCACCCATCAGCTGCATCGACGCGTTGCGCGCCCAGCGCAGGGGCCCGGTCGCATGAAAGATCTGGCCGTTGCGTGATGCTCTGGCTTGCACTCGCGCGCTGCGCTGCCAGCGATTGGCCGCATAGTGCTGCAAGGCTTTGGGCGCATTGTGCGGTGTTGCATCTTTTAAGACCAGGCCGAGTTCAGCCGCATCTTCAATCGCCATGCCTGCGCCCTGCGCGAGATAGGGCTGCATCGGATGCGCTGCATCGCCCAGCAACGCGACGCGGCCTTGCGCCATCTGTTGCGCGCCTTGCATGGGTGGGCGGTCATGCATAACCCATAGCCGCCAGTCGGGCACAGCTTGCACCAGGTCTTGCAGTGCGGAGCAACTGCCTTGCAATGCCCCTTGCAGGTCTGCCGCGTTGGCGCTGTGGTTCCAGTTTTGAAAATCAGCTGGAACATTACCCTGTACAAACGCAACAACGTTTAACCACTCGCCGCCGCGTACCGGATACTGCACGGCGTGCATCTTGGGGCCGAGCCAAGCGGTGACGTTCTGGCTGCGCAGCCGCTCGGGCAGTGCAGCCTGTTGAATCAGGGCGCGGTAAGCCAAGTGACCAGTGCGGCGCGGCAAGCCGTCGTTTAGCAACAGCCCTCTGGTGCTGCTCCACAAGCCATCAGCGGCTACCAACACGTCAATATTTTGCAAGCCATGACTTGTTTGCACCGAGATGGTTTGCGCTGTTTGCTTAAAGCTGTGCGTTGCGCAGTCAATTCGCAGCACAACCGTCGATTCATGCACAGCTTGCAGCAACAGGCCGTGCAGGTCTGCGCGGTGCAGCGTGACGTAGGGCGCGCCGTAACGCGCTGCCATGGCACTGCCCAGCTTGAGTTCGCCCAGCACCCGGCTTGACACGGCACTCTTTACCTGCAAGCGCTGGGGGCTAAAGCTGCAAGCCCGCAAGGAATCTGTCAAACCCCAGGCATGCAGCAGACGGGTTGCGTTGGGGCCGAGCTGAATGCCTGCACCCACTTCACTAAACGCGGCTGCTTTCTCAAACAGCTCAACCTGTTGCCCTGACTTAGACAGTGCCAGCGCCGCCGCTAGCCCGCCGATACCCCCGCCGGCAATCGCAACTTTTAAGTTCATGCAGCCAGCAACTGGCGCAGCACGTAAGGTAAGATCCCGCCGCTTTGGTAGTAGTCCACTTCAATCGGCGTATCAACCCGCAGCGTAACGATGACTTCTTGCACCGTGCCATCAGCGCGTGTGATGCACAGCGTGGCATCGCTTTGCGGTTTGAGCTGTGGGTGCGGAATGACGTCAATCACTTCATTGCCGGTAAGGCCCAGCGTTTGCCACGACTGCCCCGCCTTGAACTGCAACGGCAGCACACCCATACCGACCAGGTTGCTGCGGTGGATGCGCTCAAAACTGCGTGCCACCACGGCCTTGATGCCCAGCAGTTGGGTGCCCTTGGCTGCCCAGTCGCGTGATGAGCCGGTGCCGTATTCTTCGCCCGCAAAAATCACGGTAGGTGTGCCCTCAGCCATATAGCGCATGGCGGCATCGAAGATGAACATCTTTGCAGGCGCCGCCAGTGTGCCTTGCAGCGATTTATGCTGGAACAGCGTGACGCCGCCCTCCTCGCGTGAGCCATCCGCGTCTGCCGGAATCATCAAATTTTTAATTCGCACATTGGCAAAAGTGCCGCGCATCATCACGTCGTGGTTCCCACGCCGCGCGCCGTAGCTGTTGAAGTCATTTTTTAGCACACCGTGCGCCTGCAGCCACTGGCCTGCGGGTGATGAAGCCTTGATTGACCCGGCAGGTGAAATGTGGTCAGTCGTGATGGAATCGCCGAACAAAGCCATGATGCAGGCATTTTTGACATTGAAAGAGCTACTTTTAGCATCAATTAGGGCTGTAGCGCCCTTTTTATGGGCGCTAACAGCTTCTGTATTCATAGCAAAGTCTTTAAAGAAAGGTGGCTCGGCAATGTAAGTGCTTAAAGGCCAGGTGTACGCATTGCCCGTCACACCCTTGATTTTTTCCCACAACTTGCCGGGCTCGGTTTTCACCTTGGCATAGTTGTCGCGAAAGGCTTTGCCGTTCATCGCGTACTTCATGAGTGCGTTGATCTCGTCTGTGGTTGGCCAGATGTCGCCCAGGTAAACGTCTTTACCTTTGTGCCCTTTGCCGACAGGCTCGGTCATCAAGTCGCGCAACACCGTACCCGCAATCGCATACGCGACCACCAGCGGTGGACTGGCCAAGAAGTTAGCTTTCAGGTTGGGATGAATTCGCGCTTCGAAATTGCGGTTGCCTGACAGCACGGCCGCGCATACCAAATCGCTTTTGGTGATGGCTTCATTCATCTCTGGCGTTAAATCGCCTGCGTTGCCAATGCAAGTGGTGCAGCCATAACCAGCCAACGCAAAGCCGAGTTTTTCAAGGTACGGCAGCAGCCCTGTCTCAGTCAAATATTCAGTAACGATGCGTGAACCGGGTGCCAGAGATGTCTTGATGTGCGGCTGCACTTTCAAGCCTGCCTCGACGGCTTTTTTAGCCAGCAGGCCAGCGGCCAGCAGTACGCTGGGATTGGACGTGTTGGTGCAACTCGTAATGGCTGCAATCAGCACGTCGCCATTGCCAATTGAAATGCCTGCTGGTTTGCTTGCGGACGTCGCTGTATCGGAATGCGCAGTTGCAAGGGTTGGGCGGTTGCCTTCCAGCTCAGCCACCATGCGGGGCGCACCCAGTGGAGTGGGCGGCGCACCGGGCAGCGTGTCGGCGCGATCGTTGTCGGTGTGGCGCAGCAAGTGGCGCGTGGCCAGCATGGCGGCGGGTTGGTT
>ENA-OFDP01000823-OFDP01000823.1-metagenomes-genome-assembly--contig:-NODE-823-length-13083-cov-6.501765_pt1 | contig 13083 bp, 7 predicted proteins | sample MGYA00153389_OFDP01 | MGnify analysis MGYA00153389 | reverse complement strand
GCATGAATGATTTAGATGATGCGTAATATCAAATCCGCTCTTCATCGGAATGATATCAACGGAGGACACGGCACTGCCGTGTCCCTACCCCGATCGACTGTAGGGAAACGGCACTGCCGTGTCCTCTATATCGTTCCGGCGCAGCCGGAATTGATATAAGAAGTCCTGATATAGCAACCTTCAAGGGCGGTCAGGACGTGTTCGATCGCTGAAACTATTATTGTACAAGCATTTCCCCTTCTTCCTTCTTCCTTCTTCCTTCTTCCTTCCGCTTTAAAATTAAACCCGCCCCGCTGCAAGTCTGTCGGGGCGGGTTTGTCAAGTTTAAGACTTGTGCAGAAGCCTGTTTTTTTAAGCAAATACGTTGTGGCAGTGTGTATGGTGGAAAAACCTGGTTTCTTCAATTTCCCTCGGAAACTGGTACTTGCCGTTAGAGATTGAAATTTAGACCAGGAAATGATTTAATTGCTGCACAGAAGCAGCGATCCTATCGGTTAATAATTCGGCGGAATGCACGATGGACGAACAGCGTCGCAAAACTGATGTTAATATGCTCCGAGCGCTGCTGGAAAATCCTGTGGACTTAGGAATAGACTTGATTTTGAGGACTGACTCAAACTCGATCGACTCCTTGTTCGTGCAAACGCTTTACTTGGAAGTGCCGGCACTGACGCGAGAAAGTTTGCTTAGAGCTGCTAAATTTTTCCAAAAGACGATCGCACCCTTGGAATCGGCAAAGGGCAATTCTAAATTTCCCGCAACCGGGCTAGCATATCTGACTTTTTTAGCTGAAGTATTGCAGGTGGTGGCGCGCAGCACTGATTCGCAGCACCTGTATTCGCTCCTGAGAAACAATTTAGACAAACTCGACCAGAATTTCGCAGAACTACTGCGCCGCTGGGCAAATTTGCTGTTTTCTACTGCCAAAGCATCCGAAACAAGACACATTGCAGCCTTAATCGGCAATCTGGGCAACAAAATTGGGCGGTTTCCCCTCGGTAACAAGGCGAATAACTTGGAAATCGAAATTGCCGGTTACGAAACAGTTGCTAAGGTGTTTACCCGCAAAGACTTTCCACAAGAGTGGGCTCTGATGCAAAACAATCTGGGCAACGCTTACACCGATCGCCCCAAAGGCGATAAGGCTCAAAATATCGAAATGGCAATCGCTTGCTTTGAAAATGCCCTGCAAGTGCGGACGCCCGAACAGTATCCGTCCCAGTGGGCGACACTACAAAACAACCTGGGAAACGCTTACAGCGAGCGCCTCAGAAAAGATCCGGCAGACAATCTAGAACAGGCGATCGCCTGCTATCAAAACGCGCTGCGAGTTCGCACGCGCGAGGCTTCTGGGGGAGAGTGGGCGAGCACTCAAAACAATCTCGGCCGCGCTTACAGCCGCCGCAGGCGGGGCGACAAAGCCCAAAATCTGGAACAGGCAGTCGTTTGTTACCAGAATGCTTTGCAAGTCTACAACCGCAAGGCGTTTCCTCGGCGCTGGGCGACGACTCAAAATAATTTGGCAAATACTTACTGTGAGTTGCTGCGGGGAAATCGAGCCGAAAATCTGGAATACGCGGTAACTTGCTATCAGAGAGCTTTGCAAGTACGGACTCGGGAAGCTTTGCCACTCCAGTGGGCGACGACTCAAAGGAATTTGGGCCGGGTGTTTATCGATCGCATCAAAGGCGAAGGAGTGGAAAATGTGGAAATGGCGATCGCCTGCTTTCAAGATGCTTTACAAGTCTACACTCGCATCAAATTTCCCGAAGCTTGGGCTTCGATCCAAACTTACCTCGGCAGGATCTACAGCCTGCGGGTGAAAGGGGAAAAAGCTGAAAATATCGAAATGGCGATCACCTGCTATCAAAATTCTTTACTCTTTTGCAACCGCCAAAAAACTCCCGAACGCTGGGCTATGCTGCACGCCTACCTCGGTCGCGCTTTTAGCGAACACGTGAAAGGGGAAAAAAACCGCAACCTCAAAAGTGCGATCGCCTGCTATCAAAATGCTTTACAAGTCTACACCATGCCCAGAACTCCCAACCGCTGGGCAATGCTGCAAGTTTATCTCGGCCGCGCTTTTAGCGAACTGACGGAGGCGGAAAACTCGTCCCATCTCGAAAATGCGATCGGCTGCTATCAAAGTGCTGCCCAAGTCTACACCCGCGAAACCTATCCCCACCGCTGGGCCCAAAGTTTATTTTATTTGGGTCAAGCTTACCGAGATCGAGGCGAGTTGCTTCGCGCCTACGCCGTTTTTACTACTGCTGTCGATACTGTTGAATTCTTACGCAGCGAAGCGCCAGTTGATGTGACCGATTTGGGCGATCGGGCTCTTTCGCCCAAACTCAAACTAGCCAGCACCTGGACTGGACTCTACAAATGCCTGGTGCAAGTTTGCCTAGAACTCGGCAGAACTGGGCCCGAATATTGCGCTAAAGCTCTGGAATACGCCGAACGTCACAAAAATCGGAATTTGGTAGAACTGCTCGTCAAATGCCACCTGACCCCAAAAGGCGACATTCCCGCAGCGGTGCGAAGCGAGTTGGAGTCGCTACAACTGGAAATAGCGGGGGAACAGCGGAACCGACAACAGCGATCGCCTGAGTCGATCGCTACCTTGATTTCTGAGGGCGACAGCCAAGGTTTGAACAGCGGTTCTCTGGTGCCGAACTCGGATTTCATGCACTTAAATCAATTGTGGCGGCAGTTTGATGGGTTGATTGCTCGATCGGTGCAGGAAAAAGACCCTTTCTTCAGCCTAGCCCGCAAAGTTGAACCGATCGCTTTCGAGCAAATTCGCGAATTGTTGCCTGATACCAATTGTGCTGCTGTGGTTTGGGCGAGTTTGGAGGAGTTGCTGGTGGCTTTTGTGGTCGTCAAGAGTGCAGAATATCCCGCCATTCACCTGTATTCCCCAAAAAATGCTATGGCTGCCGAAACTTGGGCCGGGGAGTACCTCAGCGCTTATTCTGAGCAAAAAGGTCGCTGGATAAATCATCTCCCGGCTCGGCTCAAACGCTTGGCCGCGCTGCTGGAAATCGATCGAGTGGTGGCGCTGATTCCTGAGAATTGCGATCGGCTGATTTTTGTGCCACACCGATTTTTGCACGCTTTGCCGCTCCATGCTTTGCCTCTAGGGGTGACAGAGGGGTTTGGCGAGGGCGGAGGCAGTTTTAGGTCTGGTTGGGGCGATCGTAGCGGTTTTAATGTGGAGGCAAATACCGGTTCGGATTTTTCTCAAGGTTCTGCTTTCGGCGACGTTCCGGTGCCTGCTGCTTATTTGATCGATCGATTTGCTGGAGGAATTCGCTATGCTCCTAGCTGTCAGTTATTGCGGTTGAAACAGATGGCGCGCAGCGCAGCTATTGGCCGGTACAGACCGCGTTTGCAGCACGTTTTGGCAGTTCCCACTTTCAACAAAAATTCGCTCTACAGCAACATTGAAATCGGCAATATTTCCCAGTATTTTGCCAGTGCAGAAGTTTTGCGCCAGAAGCCGGCAATTAAAGAGGCTTTTTCCCGATCGATGTATGCTAAGGATGGGGATTTACCCAGGCAAACAGGACAGTTGCAGCAGAAAAAATGTGCTCACCTTGCTTGTTTGAGTTTGCTTGATTTGGCTTCACCACTGAAATCCGCAGTGTTTTTAAGGAATGATTCTCTGAGTTTGGAGGAAATTTTCTATCTGGATTTTCGGCAATACTTTTTAGTTACTTTATCAGCTTGCGAAATTGCCGCAGGCTCTGTCAGCGGTGCGGTCGATTTTGTCGGTTTGTCGGCGGGTTTGTTGTATGCTGGTACGTCTAGTGTTGTCAGCAGTCTTTGGAAGGTGAACGATGTTTCGACACTGCTGCTCACTAGCAAGTTTTATGAAAATCTCGGGCGGTTTCCTCGCTTGGAGGTGGGAGATGTGGCGCTAGCGCTGACGGATGCTCAAAGGTGGTTGCGGGATTTGACTGGCGAGGAGTTGGAGGTGTTGCTGGCGGATTTGCAACCTCAAATTTCGCAAATGTTCGATCGGCTTTCTCCAAGTTCTCGCCTGATTGCGGAAGCTTCTTTGCAGCAAATTCGCAACCGCAAACCCTGTCCTTTTGCCAATCCGTATCACTGGGCAGCTTTTACGGCTACTGGGGTTTAGGATCGCGAATTAAATAATTTACACATATTTGTGGGATGGGCGTCCCGCCCGTTCTTTTTGGACGGGCGGGACGCCCATCCCACAAAAACAATAAAAATTGTAAGTTATTTAATTCTCATTCCTTAGTCAGTTGACAGTTTTCATTAATTGTAGGGTGCGTCGCCATTGAAAATACCTCACATCCCATCGAAAATTTGATGGCGACGCACCCTACGACTATTCGTTATATCCGCTACATCCCGCACATTGCTCGTTGCCGAACTTCCTTCTTCCTTCATTAAAAAAACCGACACTGACAACAAATTTAAGCTTGTCAATGTCGGGCGTAAATTCAACAATTTACCAGCAAAAATTTAGGACTTTTTGCCAAAAACTTGTTCTTTCAAGGCTTCAATTTCTTGACCTAATTGTTGGCGGTTGGAAGAGCGCAACAAATACCGATAGACAAACCACACAGTATATCCAATACCGATTAGCTCGAATGTCGGTGCCAGCAGGGGGATGTCGTTGAGTTCGTCTACTATGCCCAAAAGCACTTTCAAAGAGATAATCGAGGCTAAAATTAAACCAACGACTGTCAGTGGACTTTTGTACTGCTGGTAAAAGGCGCCGATGTAAGCCGGAAGCTCAGACAAAATTGAGATAATTTGTTCTTTGATTTGCTCGGCTTGACTTGGCGGTTCTTCGGTAATTACGACTTTTGTTGTACCTATCGAACTTCCTGCTTCATTTCCGGCAGGAATTTCAGTGATGATAACGGTTGTTTCTGGTTCGTTTGATGAAGTCATTTCTCCACTCGCAATAGTTTTTTGCTGGTTGGCGGCAGGTATTTCAACTGCTGCGGTTGTTTCAACTGCCGAAATATCGACTGCTGAAACCTCGGTGCCGACTATTTTTACCGTCGGTTTTTCGACTGCTGCAACTTCCGTTGGGATTGTGACGGCCGTCGGTATTTCGACTGCTGTCACCTCGGTCACTGCTGTTTCAACAGTCGGTGTTTCGACTGCTGGCTGTTCTTTAGCCGCAGTTTCGGCAACTACTTCTGCTTTTGGTTGTTCTGAGGAAGGAGTGTCACCCGCAGCATCAACAACTGGTGGTAAATCCAAGTTATTAATAGCCGTTTGCAATCGGTCTCGATCCGTTCCCCGCTGGTTAAGAATTACCCAAGATTCTATCAAGTCGGGGCCGTGCATTGCACCCGTCAGAGCCGCTCGGAGCGATCGCATAATTAGCCCTTTGTTAAGATTTTTCTCTTTACTGAGCTTTTTAATGATTTTCTGAGCTTCGACTGACACCAGTGTTGAATGACTTTCCAGAGCTTCTAGAACAGCAAGCAAAGCCTCTGCTACCCTTAGTTGCTGCAATTGTGCGATCGCCTCTTCTTCGTATTCCACTGTGGTCGAGAAGAACAACTTACACATATCAACAGCATCGGTTAAGCGAACGAGACTCGGGCCGATTAAAGCAGCTATTTGTTCGAGCCAAGAGCGATCGCCCTCCGCATCAAACTCATAACCGGCTTTCTGCAAATAAGGTATCAGTAAATCAGTCAATTGTGGCACCGGCATTTTGTGCAGGTATTGACTATTCAGCCAGTTGAGTTTATCCCAATCAAATTTTGCACCAGCTTTATTCACTCGATCCAAGCTAAATACAGCCGCAGCTTCCGACAATGTAAATATTTCTTGCGTAGAATCCGGCGCAGTCCATCCCAGCAAAGTCATGTAATTAACCAAAGCTTCGGGGAGATAGCCCATGTCTTTGAAATCAGAAATCGAGGTTACGCCGTCCCGTTTAGAAAGTTTTTGCCCTTGGGTGTTCAAAATCAGTGGCGTGTGAGCAAATTCTGGGATTGTCGCGCCCAAAGCTTCGTAAAGCAAGATTTGTTTGGGAGTATTACCAATATGATCCTCACCACGGATGACGTGGGTGATGCCCATGTCGATGTCATCGACGACTACGACGAGGTTGTAGAGAGGCTGACCGATATTACCGCTGGTGGAGGCTCGGGCGATTACCATATCGCCGCCGAGGTCGCTACTTTTCCAGGTAATTGTGTCGCGTACTGTGTCGTTCCAAGAGATAGTACGATCGTCCTCAATGATGAAACGAATCACAGCTTCCCGCCCTTCCGCTTCAAAAGCTGCTTGCTCATCGAGGGTAAGGTTACGGTGGCGGTTGTCGTAGCGGGGAGCTTGTTTGTTGGCTTTTTGCTCTTCCCGCATCTTGTCGAGTTCTTCCGACGTGGTGTAACAGCGGTAGGCGAGTCCTTTGTCTAGAAGAGTTTGGACGATTTGTCGGTAGATATCCAAACGCTGCGACTGGAAAAAAGGGCCCTCGTCCCAGTTCATCCCCAGCCAAGTCAATGATTCAACGATATTGTCGGTGTATTCGCTCTTGGAACGTTCTAAGTCTGTGTCTTCTACCCGCAGGATGAATTTGCCGCCTTGATTGCGGGCAAATAACCAGTTGAATACGGCGGTTCTGGCGGTACCGATGTGGAGGTTTCCAGTGGGGCTGGGGGCTAGACGGACTCTGACGTTCATGTATATTTTTGCTTTTAGATTGGGGGGGATTTGCTGGCGCTTGACTTCGCTGTTGCTCAGACTACAAAATTTTAGTATATTTTGTCACGGATTTTAAAATTGTGCTTCACGGTTGCTTTGCCTCGAATTGTTCGATAATCGGGCGTTGAGCGATCGAGCTACATTTTCTAGCAATAGGCGACATTCTGATGATACTAGCATTGGGGCGATCGATCCTTAATTCACCTTTGGGACTATTTTTGAAAGCAGGAGTAACTCCGGGTCGATCGCCTGCTGGATTTTGTTAATTCTTGTAAAATATTGGTGCGCCTCTGTTTCTGTCCCCGCAACTCAATCGAGAATTACCTATGTCTGCTGCTAACACTGAATTTTCTGAATCTGTCGAGATTAATCCTTCACCGTCTTGGCAGATTGAGCTGCTGTACGATGGTCAATGTCCCCTGTGCGTGCGAGAAGTCAATTTTTTGCAGAAACGGGATGCGGGTCGAGGTTTGGTGTCGTTTGTGGATATTGCGGACGATCGCTACAACCCGGAAGCCCACGGCGGAATCGACTACGAAACGGCGATGGGACGGATTCACGCGGTATTACCAGACGGTACAACCATTAAAAATGTAGAGGTATTTCGCCGCATCTACGAGATTTTGGGAATGGGTTGGGTTTATGCTGTGACTAAGTTGCCGATTATTGGGGCGATCGCAAATTGGCTGTACGGAATTTGGGCTAATTGGCGGCTACCTTTGACGGGAAGACCGAATTTAGATACTGTGATGGGCGATCGAACTAAACGCCTTGAGTGCGAAAATCCGAGTCGCTGTAGAGTAAATGACGAGGTTTAGAAGAAGGTGAATCGGACTTGGGCGATGGTTTCTAGTCAACCTAAAAAACATCAAAATAAAAAATCAACTTTCGCAGAGCACAAAATATGCAAGATGCAGGCTATACAGTCTTTATTGGTTTCGGATTTCTCTGGATACTGATGGGAATTGTGGCTGTGATTACCCTTCTCAAATCCGATGGCCAAAAGATTCAGTTTGGGAAATGGGGACTGCTAGTTGGTATTCCGATAATTTTGCCGATCGTCCTAGTGTTAACATATCAGATATTCCGACCGTTAATTATCCGACACCATTGAGTCGATCGTCCGTGGGATAAAGGAATTAGTTAAATTAAGTTAGGATCGCGAATCAAATAATTTACACATATTTGTGGGATGGGCGTCCCGCCCGTTCTTTCTGGACGGGCGGGACGCCCATCCCACAAGAACAATAAAAATTGTAAGTTATTTAATTCTCATTCCTTAAGTATTATTCATTTTCGGGCGATCGCAACTGCTCGCTCACCCATTGACGCAAAGAGCGAATTATGGCATTATCATCTTGAGTTTCTGCCATTTGCAAAAATTGATTTAGCATTGCTACAGAAAGAATCGGAAATGTCGGACTGCGATCGCACGTAATATATTCCCGATTTTGCAGTTGATAAATTTGGACAGTTTGTGCTCGATACCGCCAAACTTCAGGAATTTCTAGCTGCGTGTAAACTACAAATCGATTAGAAGAGGGACTGGTAATATCAACTTCAATTACCAAGTCTGGGGGAGGACTCGTTGAGATGTCAAGCCTTCTTCCTAAAATGCGATCGACATTTTGGATATAAAAACATGAATCTGGTTCTGCACCTTGTGCTAAATCTTCACGGTTGAGAGTCGTCGAACCAAATCCCTTAATCTTCAAGTCCAACTCCTCAGTCAAAGCTGTAACAATCCGTTTCAGCAAACAGTTAATAGTTTCATGCAAGTCTGATGGCATGATAATTTCTAAGACTCCTTGAGAATACGAAAACCGCGAGGATCTATTGTCTCCAGCTTCTGCTAATAAGCTTTGGTAAGTCTCCCAACTAATATGAGATAATACCACTCGTTGTGTAATTTTTTCTGGGGAAGGATGAACGATCGTAATGGTCACGTTTGCCTCCTGATTAATCCAGAAAACAGTTGATTAAAACCTTAAACTTTCGAGAGAACGGGACAGACGGGGCTCGAACCCGCAACTTCCGCCGTGACAGGGCGGTGCTCTAACCAATTGAACTACTGTCCCTCGTTTTTGCTTGTTTTTCAAGCACAATCTCTATTATGCCTATGACCTTACCTTTTGTCAAGAGGTTTTTTGAACTTTTATTTTGAAGCCCAAAATTTGAGTCTCCTGCAACGGGCTGAAGTTGTTGTCACTCACCAAAATCAGACCTCTGTTACCATCTTCTAAAACGGGACCAAATGTCAAGCCCTCAATGTTATCTAGAGGAACTTTCAGGGTTTCTAAATCCAGCAGCAGCCGTTTTTGAGCGGGAGAAATCTCGCCCAGACGGGTTTTGAGGCTTTCGAGTCCTTCAATACGATCGCCCTTTTCCAGAGAAATCTCAAATAACTTAATCACAGTTCCAGTTTCCAAGGAGAAACCACGCTCTAAACTGATCAAGCGATTTTCGTCGATCGCCAATAGATCCACTAAACCATTCGTGGTTAATTGTCCCACAGGATTAGCGCCCGGTGGTAGCGGTTCGGTGATGTAGACAAAAGATCGCTCTGGATTGCCATTGAGCGCATCGTATCGCAAAATCCGGCACGGGCTACCACTTTGCAGGGAAGGTACTGCGCCATCTTGAACTAAAGCATTTTCTGTGGCTGTAAATAGATATTTGCGATCGGGCGTTAAAGTCAAACTTTCAAACGCTAGATTGTTACGGATGCCTTTAGTGCCTTTGTCATCGGGCAAAAATAGGTCAGGAATTGGCAACGTTTTGAGGAGTTTACCATCTAGGGAGAATTCTTTGATGAACGGATTGATTTGGCGATCGACATCTCCCTCCGAAGACACAAACACACTATTGCCAGTAAAAGCGATGCCTTCTGGATCTAAACTTAATTCTGGAAAACTCTTGCCATTTTCATCCAGTAAAGTTGTAACACCAGTAAAAGCAACTTGCTCTTTTTCCAGTTTACCAGATTGCAAGTCTATTTTGAGAGAGTAGAAACGCGCCGAAGCCTTGCTGCTGCGGTCATCTGATATAGTATAATAAACTTGTTTATCAGCATCATAGGTAATTCCAGAAAGTCCGCCAATTTCCGTCCCCTGAAACGGAGAACCAGTCGGAAATATCGCTCTACCGATAAAATCTATTTGAGTAACAGCAAAAGATTGAGCCGACATACCGACAAAAATAGCAACAGTTGCTGACATCAGAATGCAGACAACAAATAGAATTAATTTTGCTAGTTTTCGCATTTTACTAATAACTAAATTGTTATACTAAAACTCTCTTCAGTCCGCGCAGGCGGACTTCGTTTGTATAGACGCGGTTTCAACCGCCGAGTTTTGTTTTAGGTTGATTAAACCTTTTTTTAGGTTCATTAAACCACAAATTCACGGTTGATGATTTAGCAAAAAATTAGTCAACCAATCTTTAACTACATAAGTAGCACGACAGTCGTCTTCATTGTAACGGACGATCGCCTCCAAGATCGATCGATCGCCAGTTTTGAGCCAATCGTCGTACCAGCAAACACACTGAGCACCGTTAGCTTTGGCATCTCGCCACTCAAAACCCAGCCAGCGGGCGATGGGTTTGAGTGCATAACTTTCCACTGGCATTATCGCTTTTTGAGTAACATATTTATGGATGTCTACAAAGCGTTTGAGCACGGGTTTCCACAGATATGCTGGCGTGTTGTAAAGTTTTGCCAGTCGCTTGAAAGTCTTGACTTCGTAGTCGCAAAAGTGGAAAATGGGAGCAATGGGATAAGTCCACATTAATTCTAAAAATTGTTCCCAAGCCACTCCTTCTTCTGCGGCACTTTCAGCTAAAAATTCATAGTATTTTTCTGTGTTATTGTATCTGTCAATGACTAAGACTCCGTGGAGGTAATCTAGATTTAATTCTGGTTCCGCCTCAATGTCAAAGTAGAGTTCGATGGGTGCGATCGGCAAAAATACTGATTGCGAATACGGAATAGGTTTCTTGCGGAGAATTGGCGCAGGTATAGAAGGTGCAGATTTATTTTCTGTAGTCTTTACAAACTCTATTTTAGCTATTACTAAACTATTTCCTGCAACTTCTGGTATTATGATAAACTGATTAACCGCTGTCGTTGCCGAACCTCTATCCGTGACATCCGTTAAATCCGTTACAAAATCCGTTGCCGAACCTTTATCCGTGATATCCGTTAAATCCGTTACAAAATTCGTTGCCGAACTTCCTTCTTCTCGCACAAACGGCTGATTCAAAAAAGTCGATCGCGCTTGCTGCACCACATCGACGGCTACTCCCGCCACAAACTCAGGATAACTCGCTAATAAATCAGAATTAGCATTAGCCAAAGATTCTAAATCAGTCAATCCTAATACTTTGAGGATAGCATATCGCTTCGCCGTAACTCCCGGCAATAGCGAAAGATGTTTAATAGATTCAGCTTCTGCGTGACAAGCCGTATACCAACCGCAAAGAGTACACTTTTGCCGAGAAATGAAAACCTCTGGTTTAGCTCGATTTTCTAACATCTCAATGCACTCATCCAAAATCTCGAACATCTGAGGCATTCGCTGGTAAAGATTCACCGCCCAAAGTCCTTTTGTCCGCAGCATCAGCCACGCAGTTTCGGGCATTGTTCCCTGCATGGAAGCTAACACTTGCGCGTGAAAAGCTGCGATAATTTGATACTCTAGTTTTGGTCGCTTACTAAGCCAAATATCGGCAGTCGCATAACTCCAATTGCCAAATTTGGAATCTCCCGGTTGTTTGATTAATAAGTGCGGGCGGCTGACGAGGGTGATTTCGGAAGAGTGCAGGATTGATGATGAAAAATGCACTGAAGTTTCGGGAATTTCGCCGATGTCTGGCAAATATTGACCGTCAATTTCTAAGATAGAAGCTGTTTCACCGTTGGTTTTGCCTAATTCGCCTTGTCCAAGGACTCCTCGATAAATGCGATCGACTCCTTGCTGCATTAAACTTAAGGTAGCCGCCGCACCAGCAGCCCAATCCCCTCTAGGATAATATGGTTGTTGGTAAGTTTCCTGCTCTAAAGTTTGCTGCTGGTATGTCGAACTATCGCGCATCAGTTTTAGCAGAAAGTCGCTTGGTGGGTCTTGTTGTTTCCAATCTCCCCATGTGTCTAAAAATGCTCGGAGATTACATCGCTGATAGGAAAGTAGCAGTTTGTCAGTTATTAACATTTAGTGGCAAATCTTAGAATAATTTAGAAGGAAAGCACGACACGGATTTTGACACGGATACACGGATGAATTATTTAGCTTGAGGCAAAAGTCAAAAGATAGAAAGTTCACACCATCAGTTATTCAATATTAACGCTATCAATAATTACCCAGAAAAAATGACAAAGGACAAATATCGGCAACAATTTCCAGCTTTGGCCAATAAAGCTTATTTTAACTACGGCGGACAAGGGCCGTTGCCTGAGCCTGCTTTAGAGGCGATTTATGCGGCCTATAAGCGGGTGCAGCTTGGGGGGCCGTTTTCGGGGGAAATCGGTGCTTGGGTGGCTCAGGAGGCGATGCTGACGCGACGTGCGATCGCATCTGAGTTAGCTGTCCCTCCTGAAACGATCGCCCTGACAGAAGATGTCACCGTCGGCTGCAATATTGCTCTGTGGGGCATTGATTGGCATCCTGGCGATCATTTATTGCTCTCTGACTGCGAACACCCCGGCATTGTAGCTAGTGTAATGGAACTTCAGCGCCGTTTCAACATAGAGGTTTCGGTTTGTCCGTTGGCGGCTACTTTGAATGAGGGCGATCCGGTGGCGGTAATTGCTGATTATTTGCAGCCGAATACTCGTCTATTGGTAATCAGTCATATTTTGTGGAATACTGGGCAAGTTTTGTCTCTTGCTGAGATTGTTAAGGTGTGTCATGAATTCCCCCAAACCCCGGATTTGCCTGTGAACAATCACAAAATTAGAGTGTTAGTAGATGCGGCTCAATCTGTGGGGGTTTTGCCTTTGAATTTGATTGAGTCGGGAGTTGATTTTTATGCTTTTACGGGTCATAAATGGTGGTGCGGCCCGGAGGGTTTGGGGGGGCTTTATGTGAGTGCGGATGCTTTGGTAGATTTGCATCCGGTGTTTATCGGTTGGCGGGGAATTGTGACGGATGCTAATGCTAAACCGATTGGCTTAAAACCGGGAGCTCAACGTTACGAAATTGCGACTTCGGCTTATCCTTTGTATGCGGGTTTGCGAAGTGCGATCGCCCTGCAACATGAATGGGGTACGATCGAGGAAAGGTATGCAGAAATATGCCGTTTGAGCAAGTATCTCTGGGAGCATTTATCGGAACTCAGTCATGTAGAATGTTTACGGACTTCGGCACCGGAAGC
>ENA-OFDP01000822-OFDP01000822.1-metagenomes-genome-assembly--contig:-NODE-822-length-13090-cov-2.878634_pt1 | contig 13090 bp, 14 predicted proteins | sample MGYA00153389_OFDP01 | MGnify analysis MGYA00153389 | reverse complement strand
TCTGACACCAGGAGGAACACTCAGCTGTACTGATCGAGGATCGTCGACTCGGTCACACGGCTGAGCGTGTCTCGGATCGCCCGAGCGGTTGGTTCGTCGACCCCGTCGACCGTCATCAGGTCATCGACAGTGGCGCGCTGGAGCTTCGCGAGGCCACCGAAATGCTGGGCAACTGCGATTGCGGTCTCCGACGGCAGTCGGCTGACGCGGTGGAGCAGGCGCATACCCCTCGGCGTGACCTCCTGGGTGAGATCGGTCGAGTCGCGTCCCGGCGACAATGCACCGGCCGTGAGCCGCAGGTTCGACACCTCGTCATCGGACAGCTGCGACATGCCCTCGTGCGCATCAGCCACTGTCCGCCCAGCCGGCAGATAGTCGGCGACGACCAGGTCGATCTCGTCGTCGATCTCGCCGTACAGCTCGTCGAGCTGCAGTCGCAGCAGCCGTGCATCGATGCCGAGTTCGATGATCATCGTCTCGATCTCCTCGGCGATGCGGTGGACCATCTCGCCGCGTTGCACGACGGCGACGACGTCGCGCAGCGTCACGACGTCTTCGACTTCGACACCGGTCAGGTTCATGATGGCATCGTCGAGACGTACCTTGTACCGCTCGAGGGTTTGGAGGGCCTGGTTGGCGCGATCGAGGAGGTGGCCGACCTCTTGCAGCTGTCGCTTGCCCCCACCCGCGTAGACGTTGATGACGCCCATCTCCTCGCTCGCCGAGATGACGGGGACGTCGAGCGAGCGGGCCACCCTCTCGGCGGTGCGGTGCCGAGTTCCGGTCTCGCTCGTGGGCACTGATGGATCGGGAACGAGGTGCACGTTGGCTCGAGCGATGCGGCCACCCTCGGCGGACAGGATGATCGCACCGTCCATCTTCGCGAGCTCCGACAACCGCTGCGGGCTGTACGGCGCATCGACGAGAAAGCCCCCGGAGCAGATCGACAGCACGTCGGCGTCATCGCTGAGCACGAGCAGAGCTCCGGCCTTCGAACGCACGACACGGTCGATGCCATCGCGCAATGGCGTGCCCGGGGAGACACGCGCAAGTGCATCGCGCATCGCCTCGTTGACGCCGCCGTATCGGGAACTCATGGCCTGATCCTAGATGTGCGACATCGCGATCGACTCGGAGAGGTCAGATGCAGCGTTCATCGCCGGCTCATCCGGCTGCTCGGAGTCCACCGGGTGCGTTGTGTGCGCCCAGTCCGGCCGCGGCGATTGCTTCGGAGAGCGTTGACGCCCGGATCACGTTGATGTCGGCGTCGCATTCCGGTGAGTTCGACGGCACCACCACGCGTCGCAGTCCGAGCCGGGCGGCCTCGGTGTACCGCCGCTGCGCCTGGCCCACTTGGCGCAGCTCGCCACCGAGCCCGACTTCGCCGAAGACCGCGAGATCGGCCGGAATGGGCTGGTCGCGGATGGCGCTGACCACGGCGAGACACACGCCGAGGTCGAGACCCGGTTCGCTGAGTTTCGCTCCGCCGGCGGTGGACGCGTACACGTCCTGATCACTGACCGGGACACGCGATCGACGGCCCAAGACCGCCATGAGCATCGAGAGGCGTGCCCCCTCGAGGCCGAGTGCGCTGCGACGCGGCGGGACACCAGGGACGCTCGGGGTGGCGAGGGCCTGAACCTCGACCACGATCGGCCGCTGTCCCTCCATCGTTGGTACGACCGCCGAACCTGGTACACCGGTGCGGCGGTCGGCGAGGAACAACGATGACGCATCGGGGACGCCGATGAGACCGGTGGAGGCCATCTCGAACAACCCGAGTTCGTTGGTCGGCCCGAAGCGGTGTTTCGAGGCCCGAAGCAACCGCAACGCATGATGGCGGTCGCCCTCGAATTGCAGCACGGTGTCGACGACATGCTCGAGTACCCGGGGGCCGGCAAGGCCGCCTTCCTTGGTGACATGGCCGACGAGCACGATCGACACATCGCGCTCTTTCGCTTCGTTCACCAGCCGATGAGCGCAGCCGCGCACCTGCCCGACACTGCCTGGTAGTGACCCGAGACCCGGATCGGACACAGTCTGGATCGAGTCGATCACGACCAGCTCCGGCCGGATGCGGTCGATGGCATCGAGGATGTGGGGGAGTGAGGTCTCGGCGTGCAACCACAAGTCGTCGCGAGTGGCTCCAAGGCGTTCGGCGCGTCGCTTCACCTGCTGTGCACTTTCCTCGGCGGTGACGTACAGCGTGGGACCGCTCCAGGCAGCGAGGAGCTGCAGGAGCAGGGTGCTCTTGCCGATGCCCGGCTCGCCGCCCAGCAGCGTGACCGAGCCAGCGACGAGGCCGCCTCCGAGCACCCGGTCGAGTTCGGCGATGGTGGTGGTGACGGGGTCGCCATGCTCGGTGCCGACCTCGCCGATGCGCGTCGGGCCCGGGCGGTTCGATGCAGCGACGGGAGCGTCGAGTGCTCCCGCCAGTTCGACGTCCTCGACCAAGGTGTTCCAGTCGCCGCACCCCGAGCACTTCCCCGCCCACTTGGGGTGCGAGGTGCCGCACTCGCTGCAGACGTGGACCAACTTCGCTCGATTCGATGCCATGACTGCATCATGACAAAGGGCTGTCGCACACTTGGGTCACATCAGTCGAAGGAGACGACCTTGCCCCGGTTGATACTCACCCAGTCGCGGGCATCGAGGTAGGGGCGCAGGCGATCGGCGATCACTTCGCCGTGCTGGCGGTTCTTCGGTCGCTGCAACTCGAACAGGTATGGGAACTCGAGCCATGCCGTGGTCGCTTCCCACAGGCGCAGCGCAGCGGCGCCGGTCGGGGGATCGAGCACGACTGGGCCGAACAGGCACTCCGGTTCCCCGTCGGGCCCGAGGAATTCGGGGAAGAACAGCGTCGGGACGCCGTATCCGCCAGCGGCGACGACCCGGTCGTGTTCGCAGCGCACGTCGTCGTGGGTGGTCGAATCGGCAATTGCCTCGTCGACGACGTCAGGATCGAGCCCGATCTCCTCCAGCAGATGTCTGGCCACCTCGGGATCGTGGGGTCGATGACCCTCCTCGTGCAGTGCTCGTCCCGCCCGCTCGTACCACCGGTCGAGGTCGTCCATGCTCGAACGTCGCAACAACGCACCGACGCGCATCATCGACCAGCCGTACGACCACTCGCGTTCCCACGGATGCTTCTTGCCGTCGATGCGGTTGATCTCCTCCAGGCTGAAGAACTTCCAGTCGATCTCGATGCCGTTGTGCCGTCGAACCTCGCGGATCCATTTCGCCGTCTGATAGGCAAACGGACACATCACATCGAAGTGGAAGTCGACTCGGGTCGGAGTGCGAGGCATGACCGAGGCTGCCACACGCGATGTTCAGCGAGCGGGCCGAGGTGCACCCGGCCCGCGTCGGCGGGTCCGTTGCCAGCGAGCCCAGACCACGTAACCGATGAACAGCGTCATCAACGCCACCCACGCCACCAAGAGGACCAGGGCGGCAATCGACAACGGCCGTGCCCACCAGCGGTCGTCACCCGGAGACTGCACCGTCACGGCGCGCCAGTCGAGAATCGTGCCGTCCATCGGTGCTCGCCACTCGAGGCGGTTGTCGCCGAGCTGCGCGCCGTTGGTTTCGTCGGCATCGATGCGGCCGGGAAGCTCTGCGCGAATCACCGCACCGATCGCCGAGTCGGGCGTGGCTCCGCTCGCCGCGATCTGCTCGGCAAAGGGTACGGATCCGACCGCGGCGATGAGATCTTCGTCGGCGAAACTCTCGAACCCGTCCGGGAGGCCGAGCAATCCGGCCAGTCGGGTTGTGGTGTCGTCGCCACTGGTGTTGCGCGTCATCACCATCTGGTTGAACGGCGGTCCGAGGCTGTTCAGTAGATTCGTTGCTTCTTCGTCCGACACGAAATCGTGGCTGACCGTGACCGTGAGCCCGCCGTCGGGTAGTGGGGTCGGGCCCTCGATCGTCCAGCCGGCAGCCACGATGTCGTCGGTCGCCAGCTCCTCGGCCAGGGTCGGCACCGCGGCGATCACGTCGGCGTCCGCAGTGGCGACAAGCGTGATGGTGCCGGTCCCATCGGGCTCGACGGTCATGTCGACACCGAGGTCGACCCGGCAACCCACGAGCGCAATGGCGCACACGCACAGGGTCAGAAGGCGACGGATCACGGTGACGAGTATGGCCGACGAACGTCGGCGAATTCAGGATCGCGCCGGCGCCGTCGGATCAGCAGGATCGTGACCAGGTCGGCTCGGCTCGGTTCAGCCCAGTTCGGGCGGGGGCAGTTCGCTGTCGCCACCTGCCGGCGGGACCGGCTTCTCGGTCGCTGTCGTTGCCAACTCGACCGATGACGGTGGCACGAAACCCTCGACCGCAGTGAACGTGAAGCGCTTCTTGCCTTCTTTGTCGGGATCGTCCTCGGTATCGACGACGATGATCTCGCCGGCCGCGTATTCCTTGTAGAGGATCTTCTCCGACAACGCGTCTTCGATGTGGCGTTGGATTGCCCGACGCATCGGACGAGCACCGAGCTGCGGGTCGTAGCCCAACTCGGCGAGCAGCTCCTTGGCCGACTGCTTGATCTCGATACCGAGCCCCTGGCCCTCGAGCTGGCCGACGAGCCGCTTCGTGAGCAGGTCGACGGTTTGCAGTACCTCGTCGCGCGTCAGCTCGTGGAACACGATGACCTCGTCGATGCGGTTCAAGAACTCAGGTCGGAAGTGGTTCTTCAACGACTCGTTGACCTTTTCCTTCATGCGCTCGTAGCTCATGGCGGAGTCGTCGCTGGTGAAGCCGACGTTGGCCTTGCGGAGATCCTGCGTACCCAGGTTCGAGGTCATGATCAGCACCGTGTTGCGGAAGTCGACCGATCGGCCCTGGCTGTCGGTGAGTCGACCTTCCTCGAGGATCTGCAGCAACGTGTTGAACACGTCGGGGTGTGCCTTTTCGATCTCGTCGAACAGCACCACCGAGAACGGCTTGCGACGCACGGCTTCGGTGAGCTGGCCACCCTCTTCGTAGCCGACGTATCCGGGAGGCGAACCGACGAGGCGGCTCACCGTGTGCTTCTCCATGTACTCCGACATGTCGAGCGTGATCAAGGCGGAATCGTCACCGAACAGGAACTCGGTGAGGGTCTTGGCGAGCTCGGTCTTGCCGACGCCGGTGGGGCCGAGGAAGATGAACGAACCCGACGGTCGCTTGGGATCCTTCAAACCAGCACGTGTGCGACGGATCGACTGCGACACCGCAGCAACGGCAGTCTCCTGGCCGATGATCCGCTTGTGGAGGTTCTCCTCCATCTTCAGCAGACGCTCGGTCTCCTCCTCGGTGAGTTTGTACACCGGGATGCCGGTCCACAGCGACAGCACCTCGGCAACGGCCTCTTCGTCGACCTCGTCGAACAGGTCGACGCCTTCGGCCCTGACTTGGGTCTCCTTCTGGGCCTTCTCCTCGAGGAGGGTCTTCTCCTGGTCGCGAAGGCGGCCGGCCTCTTCGAACTGCTGCTCTTCGACGGCGCGCTTCTTGGCTTCCTGCACGTCGCTGAGCTTGGTTTCGATCTCGCGCAGGTCTGGCGGGGTCGCCATGCGCTTGATGCGCAGACGTGAGCCGGCCTCGTCGATCAAGTCGATGGCCTTGTCGGGCAGGAACCGGTCGGAGATGTAGCGATCGGCGAGGTTCGCCGCAGCGACGAGCGCCTGGTCGGTGATCGTGACCCGGTGGTGGGCTTCGTACTGGTCGCGAATGCCCTTCAGGATCTCGATGGTGTGAGCAAGCGTGGGCTCTGCGACCTTGACGGGCTGGAAGCGCCGCTCGAGCGCAGCGTCCTTCTCGACGTGCTTGCGGTACTCGTCGGTGGTGGTGGCACCGATGGTCTGCAGTTCGCCGCGTGCCAGCATCGGCTTGAGGATCGACGCGGCGTCGATCGCTCCCTCCGCTGCGCCGGCGCCGACGAGCGTGTGGATCTCGTCGATGAACAGCAGGATGTCGCCGCGGGACTTGATTTCCTTGAGGACCTTCTTCAGACGCTCCTCGAAGTCGCCGCGGTAACGCGAGCCAGCCACGAGAGCACCGAGGTCGAGCGTGTAGAGCTGCTTGCCGGTGAGCGTGTCGGGCACGTCGTTGTTGACGATCTTCTGGGCGAGGCCCTCGACGATGGCGGTCTTGCCGACGCCGGGCTCGCCGATGAGCACCGGGTTGTTCTTGGTACGGCGCGACAGGATCTGCATCACCCGTTGGAGTTCGTCGCTGCGACCGATCACGGGATCGAGCTGGCCTTCACGCGCGGCTTGGGTGAGGTTGCGGCCGAACTGGTCGAGGATCTGGCTGTTACCGCCCTTTTCGTCGTCGCCGCCCTTGCTGGCACCGACGCCGGCGCCGGCCGGGGCCTGCTCGCTGCGGCCGCCACCGGTGGAGCCCGACGGCCCCTGGTAGCCGGACAGCAGCTGGATGACCTGTTGGCGGACCCGCGACAGATCGGCGCCGAGCTTGACGAGGACCTGAGCTGCGACGCCTTCGCCTTCGCGGATGAGGCCGAGCAGGATGTGCTCGGTGCCGATGTAGTTGTGGCCGAGCTGCAGCGCCTCACGCAGTGAGAGTTCGAGGACCTTCTTCGCACGGGGCGTGAAGGGGATGTGGCCTGACGGTGACGAACCGCCCTGGCCGATGATCTCCTCGACCTGGCTTCGTACGGCCTCGAGCGAGATGCCGAGGCTCTCGAGCGCTTTCGCGGCGACGCCTTCGCCCTCGTGGATCAAGCCCAGGAGAATGTGTTCGGTACCGATGTAGCTATGGTTGAGGAGCCGAGCCTCTTCTTGTGCGAGTACGACGACTCGACGAGCTCGGTCTGTGAAACGTTCGAACATGGAGCACCCTTTCCACGAAGTGGGATTCCGTGCGACAACTCTACCGTCCCGGTTTCGCTACCACGGGCCGAGAGCGAGTGACAAAAAGATCACGAAATCCGGGAATATGAAACCGAGTGGTCAGACCCCTCGGTTTCATGTTCCCGGATTCATTTGGCGGGGCTGACGCCTTGCGCGTCGGGGAGCGACCAGAGCAACGATTCGACGAGGAGCTTCTCGTTCGGATTCCGGTCCAGTGTCTCGATGGCCTGGTGGATGCGCCGGACAGCTTCGGCGCATTCGTCGATGTCGGTGGTCGAGGAGTTCACGGCGGTGTCTCGATACGTTGCGGCCATTGCGGCCAATCCGCTTCGCAGTTCGTCGGTGCGGTAGCGCCGCAACTCGCGCTTGTGGCGTTCGTCGAGCTGCTTCTTGCCGCTCCCGCGCTCGCCGTGCGCCTTGATGCGCTCATCGACGTCTGCCACCTCGGAGGCATGGCGGACGGTCAAGGGTTCCGATGCCGCGTCGATCAGGCCGAGGAGATGTGCAGCGGTCCGCATCGCAACGGCACCGGTTCCGTCGAGAACATGCGGGGCCTCGACGAATGCGGCTCGTCGTTCGACCAGAGCGGGGTCGGTGGCGAGCACCCGAGCGCGTTCGAGATCCCCGTGTGCCGCCCGGGCCGCACCCATTGCCGATGCGGGAGCGACCCCCTCGCCGACGAGTTGCGCAGCGATGACATCAGCGCTGATCGCGCGAAAGTCGACCCGGACGCACCGCGACGAGATCGTGATCAGGTCGTGGGGCACGAAGTCAGCGAGGATCAGGAACGTGACCGAATCGGGCGGCTCCTCGATGATCTTGAGCAGTCGGCCGGCGCCCTCCGGAGACAGCAGATGGAACTCGTCGAGGATCATCACCTTGGAAGCGCCCTCCGACGGCGTGAGCGACGCCTCGTGGATGATCGCCCGGGCTTGGTCGGCGTCGATCCTCGCGCCGGTGCGGCGGACCTCGCGCACGTCGGGGTGCTCGCCCCGCAGGATCAGTGCAGCGTCGCGCTGCTCGGCGTCCTCATCGCCCGTCATCAATCGAATGGCAAACGCTCGGGCCGCCTGCAGCTTCGTCGAACCGGCAGGCCCGACGAACAGGTAGGCGTGCACCGCGCCACGATCGGCGCCCGCTCGAAGATGCCGTACGGCGTCGGCCTGGCCGATCACGTCGTCCCAGATCGGACCGGGACGGGTGTCGCTCGCCGCGCCGCCGGCGCTCATCGGGCCGTTCACAGCACCCCTCGCTCGTCAAGTGCTCGTCGGATGTCGGTGGCGACCCGGTCGACGGAGCCAACGGCTTGCACTGTGATCCAACGGTCGGGGTCGGCTGCTGCCATGGTGCGAAAGCCGGCGAGAACCCGAGCATGGAACTCGTCGCCAGCCGCCTCGAAGCGGTCGAGGTCGCGGCGGCTCATCCGTTCGGCAACCACATCGTCGGGGGTGTCGAGGAACACCACGGTGCTCGGCCAGACACCGTTGGTCCCCCACTCGTTGAGGTGGCGGATCTCGTCGATGTCGAGCTCGCGTCCGTAGCCCTGGTAGGCGAGTGACGAGTACACGGACCGATCGGTGATGACGGCACGCCCTGCGGACAGCGTTGGTTCGACGACTTCGGCGATGTGCTGGGCACGATCAGCAGCGGTGATCAGCGCCTCGGCGCGGGGGTGCAGGTTGTGGATGCTCGTGTCGTGCAGCAGCGTCCGCAGTCGTGCGCCGATGTCGGTGCCGCCGGTCTCGCGGGTGAGCATGGCGCCGATCGAGGAAGCGAGGCGCGCCGCCTGGGTTGACTTGCCGCATCCCTCGGCGCCCTCGAACGCGATGTAGGGCGGATGTTCGCTCACGGTCGGCGATGGTACCCACTCGACCGTGCGGCGACCCGGAACATGATCGACTCGGTCGACATCGAGGCGAACACGGTGGCGTTGCAGAACGGCGCCACGCTCGCCTACGACGTACTGCTCGTCGCTACCGGTGCCGTCCTCCTCCCTGACGAGACCGAGGGCCTCACGGGGGTTGGCTGGCGCGACACGATTCACACCTTCTACGACATGGAGCGCGAGAGCGCTGGCGGAAACGCTCGACGACTTCGATGCAGGCCACTTGGTGATCAACGTGATCGACATGCCGATCAAGTGTCCGGTCGCTCCGCTCGAGTTCGCGTTCCTCGCCGACTGGTACTTCACCGAAAAAGGTGTGCGTGACCACGTTCGTATCACCTACGTCACGCCGCTCGACGCGGCCTTCACGAAGCCGACGGCCTCCGCCACACTCGGATCGTTGCTCGATGACAAGCACGTCGAGATCGTGACCGAGTTCAACACCGGCGAAGTCGTCGATGGCGCCGACGGGGAGGACGGCAAGCTGATCAGCTACGACGGGCGTGAGGTCGAGTTCGACCTTGCCGTCGTCATCCCGCTGCACGGTGGAGCCGCCTATGTCGCGGACTCGCCCGGGCTCGGCGACGAACTCGGGTTCATTCCCACCGACAACGCCACGCTGCAGTCGAAGGTCAAGCCGAACATCTTCGTCGTCGGCGATGCGGCGGATCTCCCGGCCTCCAAGGCCGGCTCGGTCACGCACTTCGAGGGCGAGGTGTTGGTGGAGAACATCGCGGCGTTCCTCGACGGCACACCGATCGAGCACGCATTCGACGGCCACGCCAATTGCTTCATCGAGACCGGCTTCTCGAAGGCGCTGCTGATCGACTTCAACTACGAGAACGAACCGGTCGGCGGCCACTACCCCGGTCCGGTCGGCTTGCCGCTGCTCGAGGAGTCGCGGCTGAACCACCTCGGCAAGTTGATGTTCCAATCGTTCTACTGGCACGGCCTGCTGCCCGGGCGCGACATCCCCGGGCTCGGCCACGACATGCCCGAGTTCGGCAAGAAGCAGCCCGTCGAGGGCTGACGAGAAAGGAACGCGATCATGCCCACCCAGACACTCGCCGGCACGCCCGTCGAAGTGAACGACGAAGGATTCTTCGTCGACGCCGAGCAATGGACCAAGGAGATGGCACCCGAGATCGCCACCGCGGTCGGCGTGCCGACCCCGTTGACGGATCGTCACTGGACGGTGATCGATCTGATGCGCGATGAGTACTTCGCGAAGGGCACCGGACCCACCGTGCGCAAGATCAGCAAGCTCTCTGATGTCACCACGAAGGAGCTGTTCGTGCTCTTCCCGAAAGGTCCCGCCAAGCTCGCCGCGAGGGTGGCGGGCATCCCCAAGCCGAAGGGCTGCATTCGACATGGCCGACACCCGACAACCCCCCCCAGGCGCCACTCCATCCGACGATCGAGAAGGTCTCGATCATCGTGTCGAAGGGCTCGCTCGAAGGCATCTACCCGGCGCTGATCATGGCGAACGGCGCCCGCAACGAAGGCATCGAGGCCAACTTGTTCTTCACGTTCTTCGGCATGGACGCCGTTCACGAGGAGCGCCACGATCACATCAAGGTGGCTGCCGTCGGCAACCCCGGTCTGCACATGCCGACATTGGCCGGCATGATCCCGGGTGCCTCGGCGCTGATGACCAAGTACATGGAGAGGCAGATCGAGAAGCTCGATTTCCCGGGCATCGCCGAGTTCATCGAGATGATCCACGACACCGGCGCCGGTCTCTATGCGTGCCTCGCATCCGTCTAACTGTTCGGCATGGAGCGCGAGGACCTGATCGACGAATTTGACGGCATCATCACCATCGGCGAGTTCTACGAGATGGCAGCCGGCGGCCAGATCATCTTCACCTGGTGAAATGAAACTGAGGGGTCCGACCCCTTCGTTTCATCTGGATGCGACCTCGAAGGTACCGATCATGCCGAGTTCGGTGTGCGGCTGATCGGTGTCGGGATCGACGAGGATGCATTGGTACGTGTAGACGCCAGGTGCTGTGAACTTCATCGCGGCACCGCCAGACCCTGATGGATTGGTGGCTGCGACCTCGCCGATCGCCTCGCCGTTCGGATCGAGCACTTCGAACTCGTGAGCTTGCGAGCCGGTGTTGGCCATCGCGAAGCGAATCGTGTCACCGTCGGAGATGCCTGATGGGTCGAGGTTCTCGTAGGCGAAGTCGACCGCATCGAAGGTGATCTCTCGGTCAGGTCCCGCCTGCTCGGTTCCGCCGTCACCGGTGACGGTGAACGCCGACTCGAAGCCGTCACCGGTCTGGCCCGGCTTGCACCGCACGAGATACTCCCCGGCGACGAGGTCGATGGTGAGCGTGCGCGAGGTGCCGGTGGTGACGTTCTCGACTTCGCCGAGCGTGTCGCCGTTCGCCTTCAACACGTACAACTCGTTGACGTCGCTGCTCTCGTTGAGAAACTCGAACCCGACCTTGCCGGCGTCGACGATGTCGTTCTCGATGACGCAGGCGTCGTCGGTGCCGGTGACGGCGGCGCGCGAGTCGGCCGACTCGGTGGAGCACGCGGCGAGCCCCAGCACAGCAAGAGCGGCGAGAAGTGGACGAGCGGACATGGATCAGCGGACCGTCGAGGTGACGGCGACGGCGACGGCAGTCGCAGGGGTCTGCTCGGTGGAGGCGGCAGTCCGGGCGTTGCGTGCGGGCCGGAGGAAGAGGAACATCGTGGGGATCAGGTAGCCCATGTACGTGACGATCTCGAGCACCGTCATCTGGGGGCCGAGGTTGAAGATGCCCTTGAGCAGCGCTCCATACCAACTGGTGATCTCCCAGCCCTTGACGTCCCAGGCGAGGTTGTCGATGCCGGGCAGGATGCCGGCCTCCTGCAGGTCGTGGACGCCGTACGCCAGTACGCCCGAAGCGATCACGATCAGTGCAGCACCGGTGACCTTGAAGAACACGGCCAGGTTCATCGACACGACGCCGCGGTACAGCAGCACACCGATCACGACGGAGGTCAGGATGCCGAGCAGCGCGCCCACAGCGGGGCCAGCGCCGGCACCCTGTGCCTGGAAGGTGGGGTAGAGGAACAGAGCGGTTTCGAGGCCTTCGCGTCCGACGGCGAGCAGTGCGGCGGTGATCGGCAGTCGTAATGGGCGCGTAATCTTCATGGCGTTTGGATACTTGCTCGCTCGTTCTGTGTCGCGCTTAAACCTGCCGCGTATCTGTCCGCAAAACCGCCAGCCCAACAAGTGCGACAAACGCGAACGCTGCGCCTGTCAGGAACGTCGCGCTCGGCCCGATCGCGTCCCACGCGACGCCGGCGATCACGCTCGCCGCCAGTAGCGACAAGCCGTTGGCGAGATTGAACACGCCGTAAGCCGAGCCGCGTAGTTCGGGCGGCGAACGATCCGCGACGAGCTTGGCGAACAACCCTTGGGTCGCCGCCATATGAACACCCCACAGCGCGATGCCGACGAACGTGCCCGCGATCCCCGGCAAAACCGCGAGTGCTAGGTCGGCGGCAATCAGCGCGACTAGACCGCCGATCAGCATGGTCTTCGCGCTCACCCGGTCCGACAGGCTGCCGAGCGGGTAAGCCGCAAGCATATAGACCGCGTTCATCGCGACGAGCACGAGCGGGGTCAGCGCGAGCGGCAGCCCTTCGGCATTGGCCTTCAGGATCAGGAACGCCTCGCTGAACCGCGCGAGCGTGAACACCGCGCCGATGCCGACGAGCATCCAGAACGCGCGGGGCAACCGCCGCAGATCAGCGATGCGAACCGGAACGCGCGCTTCGCTTTCGTCCACCGGTTGCTTGGCATCCTCGACGCCCACCAGCACGAGCAGCACCGCAATACCCGCCGGGATGACCGCAAGCCAGAACACCGCGCGCATGTCGTTGGCGAAGGCCGCCATCGCCGCGATCGCGATCAGCGGCCCGAGAAACGCCCCGAGCGTATCGATCGACTGGCGCAGTCCGAATGCGCGGCCACGAATTTCAGGGCGCCCAGGAAGCATGCGGCGTAGCCTGTGGCGAACAGCTCCTCGGGGTTGTTGCCGGCCCCGCCGGCGCCGCAGCGGCCCTGGCCGCAGCCAGGGCGGGGGCGCGCACCGTCCTGCTCGAGCGCGAGCCGGTCCTGCCGCGCTACAAGCGCTGCGGCGGTGGCCTGATCGGCGCCTCCCAGGCCGCCGTGGCGCTCGCCGGCGTGGACCTCGCACCGCTGTCCCTGGACACCGTCGGCCGCGTCACCTTCACCTGTATGGGCCGGGCCGGGTTCACCCGCGAGGCGCCGCCCTTCCTGCCGATGGTCCTGCGCTCGCAGCTCGACGAGGCGCTGGTGCGCGTCGCGACCGACGCCGGGGTCGAGCTGCGCA
>ENA-OFDP01000821-OFDP01000821.1-metagenomes-genome-assembly--contig:-NODE-821-length-13092-cov-15.126026_pt1 | contig 13092 bp, 13 predicted proteins | sample MGYA00153389_OFDP01 | MGnify analysis MGYA00153389 | reverse complement strand
AAAATCTTTGTAACGTTTTTAGTCTGCTGGTGGCTAAAATTGGTAATGGTAAATTATTTGCTAAATGACCCAATGTTGCTTTTGATAATAATCCGATCATTCTCATTAATATTTCTATTATCACTAGTTCGCTGGGATTTAGTGTTAATTTTAACCATTTTTGATATAATTCAGGATACATTTTATATTTTTATGCTCTGACTTAAAGAGCATACCTTTCCTATTATTATCGCCTACCCCCTTCAATACGGCTGTACTTCTCATCTCGCTTCACTTGCCCCCTGATCTTTGTGTCCTTAATCCAGTAACCTCAACCATTTAAGGGGTGCTTGTCACCCCTTCAGGTACGATCGAGAGCACAGCTAGATAATATTATTTTCTTACGATAAATTTGAGCAATGAGCAAGTTGTATATTACCCCTCATTTTTGTCGTGCCACTGTTACCTGAAAACGGCTACTTTTAAACCATGTCGGCATGGGCGCAATTTATAGCAAAAGCCAAGTGTGTTAGGACGTAGAATAAGATGAAAAAAGTAATGTCAAAAGAGATGGCAAAACCATATAGTCAGGATTTTCGTCAGAAAGTCATTGCAGCAATAGAGATGGATGGGCGAGTAAATATGATTGCCGCTTATTGTCACCACAATTTAATTGCACCTTTCACAGTTGAAGGAGCTTGTAACCGAACTGTGTTTAAAACCTGGATTGAGACTTGTTTGATTAAATGCTTAAAACCAGGACAGTGGTTAATCATTGATAATGCTACCTTTCATAAAGGTGGTCGGATTGCCGAATCAACCCGTGCAAGCTGGATGTCATCTTTTGTATTTGCCGCCTTACTCTCTTAATTTTAACAAGATTGAACGATGTTGGTCTTGGCTTGAACATCGTATTCGTCAATGCCTTAATGACTTTGACTGTTTACGCGATGCTATGGAGCATATTTTGAAATCTGCGTCCTAATACTTATGGCTATTGCTATGCTACAGGGGTGAATCTTGGAAAATGTTCGCGTGCTGCAACCATTTAAACCTCTAAGTATTTACGAAAGCTTCGCTCTAACCTCGACAAGCATCGACAAATGCTGAAACTGATTTGCTGTAGCAACTTGGGGGTTGAGTAGCATTGGAACCAAAAACTGGGTTAAGGATTCTGGATTACGCAAAAACCCGCTTCACGAGCGGGTTTTTGCGTAGAGAGGAAAATCTTTCCTAGTACTAAAAGTCTTTTTTGATCTCCTGTTCCATCCGCTGCTGCTTCGACCAAGACCAATTCTGTTGTTCTCGCTTTTGCTTATTACTCGCAGATAACATTGTCATTGTCACAATGAACGCACTAATAATTACCATGCACCGCTGACGAAGTTCTCGCCTTAATCGATCTTTCTCTGCCTCGGTCTTCAACATCCGATTCTCCTCCCTAACTTTGTTGTATTCCTCTAAAGCATCTATCCTTTGCTGAGTTTCTCGCTTCTCCAACTCTTGATTCGCGCGTAAATATCGATCGTCTAGCTAGCTTTGCCCCCACACCCCCCAATACGGTTCGGTTAGTCAGCGACTGAAGTCGCCGCTAGTGATGCAAAGTCCGCCTGCGCGGACTAATCCAATCTGAGAAATTGGTTAACCGAACCGTATTGCCACACCCCCTTGTTCACAAATAGGTTGTGAACGCTGTATTTATCTGGCAATAAGAGTCTTACCCTGTCTTCCGAAATGGCCAGTATATGCCCAGTTAATCCAACCACCATCTCCGTTTAGTTCAAACTTAAAAGGTTGTCCTTTACGTGACAAGTAAACTTTATAAGTGAATTCATTTAGATGGATGAAATCCTCTTCAACACTTGGGCCTTCTACTTTGTGGTTGACACCAGTGTTTACAACAACAGCATTGTAGTCTGGCTTTTCCCGCTGGAGTGCTTCGATCGCCCGGTGTGTGAAATCTGACCGCATTGTTTTGTTGTCACCTGTGAAGCCTTTAAAAGTAGCGGCTATTCCAACAAGCAGGCTAACCCAGCCAACTGCCGCTGGAGCTCCTGCTGAAGCTGGCTTAGCAAAACCACCGATTGTAAATGAACTCACCATGCCGATTGTAGATGAACTCATCATTGAGAGCATCAAGATGACTGCAATGGGATTTCTCAAACTTCTAAATTGCATTTGGTTTCTCCTTATTTGTTAAGTTTTATTGACATGCAACTGAAACCCTTCATCTAGTTGGTGTTGAACAATTGCGATCGAGACCATCAGTTGCTTGATTTGAAAAATGAGCGGAATAGGTCTATCTAGGTTAAGGTTATCAAGCATTTTCATCTACTCAGTTCTCTAGGTTGCGAACGGTGAGGGTATCTTCATCGATCGCAGAACGATCTAATCAGAAATGATCGATTGCTAGGACACCATTTTGATTACTGATTTTTTCATCAAGATTAAGATAAGACATATTATGCCCACCTTTACCATCCCCACAACGGGATCCCAACGTTATGGTTTTATCTTCACGAAAGAGCACGCGAATCTGAATCTCTGAACAACTAGCCTGAAAATTACCGTTGCGAGCCCATGTCAGGTTTCCCCCATAGTTTGCGATACGATCTGAAATTACTAGGCTACTCGGGCGGTGAAAACCAATATCATTGTCTGCGCACTTTGCCTTTAGCAGTACCTTCCCAGACTCAAAAACAAGTTGCTCATCCTTACATGTAGATAAAAAGCCACCAGCTTGTGCTGCACTTGGTTGCATCAGAGTAGCAGCAAGGCTCATCAATAAAGGCATGGAAAGACAAACACTGCTAATCTTCAAACTCTTACTTCCATTTCTCAACATAATTAAGTTCCTTTGTGTATGAATTGACTATCCTGGTTTAGTATTCTGGCACTCAGTATGACTAGGAAAGGGGAGCATGACCAACTCCCTTACAGGAGTAACTCTGAGTAATGACTGAAGAATTTACCCACCCAGCAGGAGAACTCTTCTTATCTACTATCATTACCGAGCATCGCTCAAGCGTGGTCAGAGATGCTTTTAGTTGTGTAAGACTTTATGTAAGACTTTATATCAGTTGTCAGTGTTAAGGTGAGCATATGGGAAGAAGCATTAAAGCATCTATCGCAGGATTGAAAGTAGCGAAGCAGGCACTACAATCGAAGGAATGGAATAAGACTGAATTCGCCAGAGAGGTTGATTGCACTCGGCAGACAGTGCACCAATTCTTTAAAGGTGAACCGATCGACAGGTCAAATTTTGAAGGCATCTGCGAGAAACTAGGATTGCAATGGGAACAAGTTGCAGAATTAAAGCCTTTTGATGCAGAATCAGAAGTTATAGGAGGACCACTGCGGCTGAATTCGCGCTTTTACATTCAGCGTGATGATGTTGAGTCTCGGTGTTACAAAGTCATCAAGGAGCCTGGAGCGTTCCTTCGGATCAGAGGATATCGGGGAACGGGGAAAACTTCTCTTTTGATACGGGTTGGTGACGAAGCACGAAGACAGGACTATAAACTTATATATATAAATCTTGAAACCCCTGATAGGAAAAAGTTTTCTACTCTGAGAGAATTCTTGCGATATGTTTGTGTTCTTATGAGTGACGAGTTAGGGAAGGAGGCTCGGCTAGACCAGTACTGGAATGAAGACTTGGGCTGTAATGATAGTACCAAAGATTACTTTGAGGAGTATTTACTGAGAGACCTTGATGCTCCTCTAGTATTCATACTTGATAATTTTGATCGCGTTTTTCGGGAACTCGAACCTAAAGATGCTAATGATTTTTGTGGTTTAATCCGAACATGGCATGAAGCAGCTATGCATAGCACCGAGATAGGTAAGACTTGGCAACAGCTTCGCTTAGTAATTGCACACTCAACAGAGTTTTACGGTTTGACAGATACCTACTTTTCTCCATTTGAAGGCATAAGAGAGGTGGTTTCTTTAGAAGATTTTAGCCAGAAGCAAGGTGATGATTTAGTAAAGCAACATGGACTAAATTTTCCACCGAGTCAGGTTGAACAACTGATGGATTTAGTAGGTGGACATCCTTACCTCTTTCAGTTAGCACTCAACTTTCTTAAATCTCCTGAGGTTTCATTAGAGAAGCTATTACAAACCGCGCCAACTGAAAGAGAACCATTTGGCAATCATTTGCGACAACTCTTGGGGAATCTACAGGAACATTCACATCGGAAAACGTATTTCTACCAAGTCATAACAGCAAATGCTCCTGTGAGACTCGGCTCTATTGAAGCGTTTAAGCTACAGGGCATGGGGCTAGTGAAACAACAGGATGATGGCTGGATTCCTAGATGTAAGTTGTATTCTCAGTTCTTTTCAAGAGAAATAGATTTGCAAGGCTGACCGAAGCTTCGATCTTAATCTTTACGCACCCAGCTTGACCTTCACCCCCGATCGCGGTTGAATGAAGATCGTCACGCTGGGGGAATAGACATGAAGATCGATCGCCACGGGCAAGCTAAAATCCTCACCGTCGCTGAGATTCAATTACTCTTTAACGACGGCTTCACCGTCAATCCCCCCCGCGACCGCGCCCTATTTGTAGCGACCCACAATACTAATCACTCCAGCCCACAATACTAATTTCAAGAGATTGAAAGTTAATTTCTTGCTATTCACTTTTAGGCTTTTTCACACCTAAATGCTTTTCAATCCGTCCTAACTTAGTAGCGTTATAGTCCACATGTGTCAAAACATGATCCAGCTTCTCCTTTACCAGGTTGAGTTCCGAATGGACTCGCCACGAATCGATACAAAGCAACAATCCCAGAAACACCGTACTCAGGCATAACAGCCAATGCCCCGCTCTCCAATTGTCATAATTCCAAATCTTAATCGAATCTCGCTGCTCTAGTTTATTCAAACCAGTAGCCAATTCCTGCTTATATGCCACCAGTCCTTTAGCCAAAGACGAATAATCAGCCTTGATCCGGGACTCTATTCCCTCCAGAGTCAGAATATTCGCATCTAAAGCCGAGATCGCCGTCTGAACGGCAGCAATCTTCCGATCTAACTCACGCTCCTTCGTAGTAGATCTTAGATCTCGTTCCTGGTGTACCGTCTTCACCTCCTCAATCTCTGCCTTGAGAGCGGAGATCGCAGTTCGCCAAAGCTTACCAAACTCACTCTCAACCCGCTTAATCTCCTCAGACATCCCCTTTTGACCCTTAGCAATCGCCTGGGGTAAATCCACCAAAGCAACATCCAACCCACCGATTGCCACCAGCAACATAAACGTCGGATCGTTAGCATCGATCTTGTATTTACGGATAAAAGCTAACACTCGTCCCTTAAACTCATTCGACTTACCCTCTAGCAGGATATCGATGTATTCCATCTCGGCATTCTTACTAGAGCCATTAAGATTAACTGCCATAACTTAGACCTCCAATAATTGGGTGGACGCTAGTACCTGATAAGCCTTTTCCGTATACTTATAAATCTCACTCTTCCCTACCAAACCAAACTGACCTAACTCCCTTGCTTCATCAAAAGTCCACCGCTTGGCATTGATTGCAATTCGTTTACTATCAGCCAGCTTAGGAAACTCAATTACCACAATTCGATGCTTCTTAATCACAGCCTGTAGAGCCTCATGACCATCAAAATAGTCCCAGTTATCACATAGCCCCCAATTCTTGACTAACACCGTTTGCTGATGCTTATAGAACTCCATTGACGAGATCAAAAGCTGAATCGACTCATCCTCACCATTACAAACAAACCATCGCACCCAATCAATCTGATTGGCTTTACTTAGCTCAAAGATATCCTTCTCTTCAATCCAGGAGGTCAAGGGATAGTAAACCTGAGCGGGTAGATCTAGCACGATCGTTCGTTCCATTGCCATCTCTAACAACACATCTGGCTCATCGATTTTCTTAATGTTTTCACTAAAGAGCGTGTAGTGAACCGAATCATCATAGAACTCGGCATACCGTTCTTTATCCTTATAGCGACTAGCAGCAGTAGGGTTACTCCGGTCTGCGGCATAGAGATAAAACTGAATTAGCTTAGACCTCAAATACTCTGCCATCACAAACGCTAACCAGGACTTACCCACCCCACCCTTCTCACCATCAATTAGATGTATCCGCATATTGCTACCTCTTTATTTAAACTGTTCTGCTCCAGGTTTAGGAGGTGATTTATAGGATTTATCGGGATTAGTCTCAGGTTTATTAGTAACTTCAGGCTTAGGGGTCGCTTGAGGTTTGGAAGTCACTTTGGTTTTAGATTCATCTTCATTATTTGCCGGACTTAGAGCAGGAACTGTGGTTGCTACAGGAAGGCGAGGTTTTCGAGATTGTTTGGGATGAGACTTGTCGAAATCTCTCAGATACTGCTTGAGTCTCGAACTAGTAACGATAATCTCTTTTTGAGCGAGTAAGCTACAAATCTCATCGAGGTTATAGCCCTTTTTAACCAAGCCATTAATTGCTGGAAGAATACGTTCGATTGCTTCTTTGAGCGGGTAATCAGATGGTTGTTTAGCAGGTAACTCACTAAAGGCAGCGATCGTTTCATCAACCGCTGCTTTGGGAATCATGATAGTTTTGGGCATAAGAGCTTGAGTCTAAAGGATAGATTTAGTATAACGAAATCGATTGTGTGTCCTCATCAGCATTATGTCCTAGTTAGCTTACCCATCTCATTCACTTAATCTATCTATTCGCTCTAACACATCCAATCCATTCAATTTATTGCTAGTAGGTAGCCAGGATGCAAGTACTAACTTGGCACCGATTAGTAGGGTAGCGACCATACCAGGATTAGTGGGTATCATGGATGAGAGTGGGTAGCGAAGGTTAATAGTGTACTCATTACACCTTTATTTGCCCTTCGGGACGCTATCGCTCAAATAAAGGCTTCCTTCGCCCTGCGGGGCTGTCCCCTAGCTACTTTGTAGATTCTTTCCCCATGCCCTACGCTGTCGCTCGAATTGCCAAGCTCAAACAAGCCAATCTAGGCGGGAGTGGAATGCACGTCTCTAGAAGTCGAGAGACACCTAATGCCGATCTGTCTAAACTCAAAGATAACCAGACCTTAATTCACAATGACGATCTCGATTTACCTCTAAGCGAAGTAGTTCATAACAAGATTCACTCAGTCGAACAGCGACGGAAGATTAGACCGGATGCTGTCTATGCTGTCGAGATTTTACTCACAGCTTCTCCTGAATATTTTAGACCTAATGACCCAAGCAAGTATGGAGATTACCAAGTAGGTAAGTTAGATGCTTGGGCGAAGACTAGTAAGGACTGGTTACAGCGGGAATATGGCGACCGGATCGTTAGAGCGGAACTGCATTTGGATGAAGCTACTCCCCACATCCATGCTTATTTAGTACCTACCGATGAGAACGGTCAACTTAATTGTAAGAAGATTTTTGGTGGGAGAGCAAAGATGTTTGCTTTTCAGGATTCCTATGCTGCGGCTACTCAACATCTAGGACTAGAAAGGGGGGTGAAGAATAGCCGAGCAGAACATACCACTGTTAAGGATTATTACTCGGTGGTTAATGCGGCTAGTCAGGAATTGGATCTCAACGATATTTCAGTAGTTCAAGCGAGGGCGGTGGCTTATGCTCAGATGCAAAAAGACCACCAGGAACTAGAGCGGAGATTGAAATATGTAGCAGACCAACGGGATTTGCTTTCAAAGAGGCTTGAGCAGACTGAGGAGGCTTTGAAGGTACAATCTCAGGTTAATCAATCTTTAAGTACGCCAGAGCCGCTTATATCACTTGCACAAGTGGCTTGTGAGTTAAGACTATCACCTGGGGCATTCGATAAGCAGATGAAACCGCTCGATCTGGTGATGGAGACGCGCTCTACCGACCTGATTGGTGCGGCTTATTGGTTGAATGAGAAATTTGGATCGCCAGCCACAATTCAACTGGTAAATGAGAGGGTTCATCAGATTGTGACGGAGCAGCTCCCTGGGGGATTTATCCCACCGCAACCAGATCGGGATCGGTGGAGTCAGGTTAAGGACAATCTCACTAGGGCAAGAGGGCTTCCGGCTAAGTTGGTCGAGCGGTTGCATGATGAGGGGTTAATTTGTGCAGATGAACAAGGGCGGTTGATTTGTCTGTATCGAGATTTTGAGGAGCGGGTGACGGGGGCTACTGCCATCGATCTGGGTTTGGATGAACTGGGGAATGACTCGAAGTTGATTCGGCAGTCGATGACGATCGATGGCTCGAAGCTGACGGGGGGTTGGTGTTATTTTCAGGCTCCGCGTCAGGGCGCGATCGATCTGGTGGTGGTGTTGGAAGATGTGTTGGAGGCGATGGCTTATGCGACGCTTAAAGCTGAGGAACGGAATACGTTATTTCTGGTAAGGCATGAGGGTGGGTGGATGCCTGGGGAGCAGTTGGAGCGGGTGGATGTGGTGGTGGCGACGAGGGCGGAGTTGAGTAATTTACCAGGGCAGGTGGAGTATGAGTTATCTGAGTCTGGGAGTTGGGGGGAGGATCTGCAAGTTTATTTAGCTGGGGCGATGGATCTGGAGAAGTTTGGTGAGTTAGAGGTTTCGTCTGAATCGATTGCGGTTCCAGTCACTATCGATCCGAATTATCTAGACAAAGAGGGAGAGGAGGAGGAGGAAGAACGACATCAGTATCGAGGGTTATCGATGTAGGCTTTCTCAAACATGAACTCCTACCCTGCGGGGCGGCAGGTTTTTGACTGATGAGGCGGACGAACAGATGAGTGGATGAACTAGGGTTTTGTTAAACTAAGCGGCTGTTGTGAGATGGTCGCTTAGTTTAACTAACCCCAGTCGCCAGGATACAGTCGCGGTCGTTAATTGGAACGAACCAGCACTAAATCTTTTGAGGCATAATTTTCAGTGATTTCCCCATCATCAAGCTGGAGCCAAGCTTCAGCACGATTTTTTGTCCACCCAGCAATTTCGCCTTCGATCTCAGTCCCTTTGACTCCCACTCGATTGCCAATTTTTAGATTTTTATTGTCAGAAATAGTGGTAACAGTGGTAACAAGAGGGATGAAAGCCCTGCTAGACAAAGCTTTAGTGCTGTTACCACTAGAGATAACAGGATCGCCACCGATATCGCTATGACGACCATTTATAGCCATGTTAGGGCTGTTACCACTGCTGGTAACAGCAGTGGTAACAGCGTCCGTTGTTACCACTGGATCTAGTTTGGTACCTCCGTTACTCTGGCTGTTACCATCCTTGTTACCACTCGTGGTAACAGCCCCTGAATCCCCATTGTTACTAGATCCTGGCGTGTCTGTCACCGGATTTGTTATTACTGGTGGTAACAGCGATTCTTGTTGCTGTGGCTTAGTTTCAGGAGGGTTGTTACCATTGTTACCACCTTTTTCTAAGATCAGAATTTGATAATCAGATGAATCGCTCGGCTTACCGTTATCGGTTGCATATCCCAGACTGACCACCTTAGCCATGAATATTCTCAACTCATTCGCTGGGGGTTTAGGCTTGGGACTCCACCAATGAGTTACCATCCGCGCATTAACCCATCCTTTGCCCTCAAACTTATCGATGAACCGCAGGATGCGGCTTAACTCTAGATCTTCAGTCAATCCCAATCGCTGATATTCGAGTAAGGTTTGCCCTAACTCCCACTGAGTCCACTCAATTGCTATCTGCATGACTTCAGCACTAATAGCAGTATCTGGGACAGATCCTTGTCTTGCTCCTTGTGCGGCAATAACTCGATGGACGATCAGCGCATTCCGACCAGCAACACCCTCGACTTTGGCGTAAGTACCTCTGACTAGTTCCGAAGTTTCAGTCATGATTCGCTCTTCAATGGCATCATGCCATGCCTCCCATAGGGGCTTCGCAGCATCAGACAGCTTGTGTTCGATAGGTTTAGCCGCAGCTAAATTGAGATAGAGCGATGATAGACAATCGAATAGAGAGATGGAATTATGGCTAAACGCCGCAGTTTTAGCCTGGGGCAACCGACAAAACATGAATCGATTCCACAGCCCGTCTTCTGAGCTTTCATCGGTTTTGATCATTTGCTCTAAGACGGATGGCTGCAAACCCCCTAACAGGCTGACAGAGGTATGCGAACAGAAAATAGTCGGCGACCCCTTGCGGTTGATTTTCAGTGCCCCCGCATTATATAAATCCAGCCATTTTTGTCTGTCACCCCCTGCTTTACGGTAAGCATCCATCGACTTAAAAAAACCTGCCAACTCATCGACAAACACTAAATAACTATCATCTGGATGATCGCTGATAGACTGCCCGATCGATTCAATCGTAAAATCTGAGAAATAGCAGTCGATCATCGGTGCTGGTGGAGTTGGTTCTTCGCCTCGGTCGTTAACTTTCTCGGTTTTCCACGCTCCATATTCTTTGTCATAGATATCTTTTTGTTCTTTATATTTTGTAGCTATCTGCTTTTGAATACTCAGCAAAGGAGCTAATAGAGCTTTCAACACTGGAGTTTTCTTCGTCCCAGTCTCCCCAATTAGGGCATTCCATCGCAATGCAGGGACTAAATAGTTAGTTCCAGGGTTAATTAATAAACGGGTTTCTGAGGGGATTCGAGCGGAGAGAATCGGGAGCAGGCAAAACACTAATATTTCCACTGGAATATTGAAATTATTAGCCGCTGATAATAAGGACTTATAAAGATCGCCTTGGAATATTGAAGGGGCTTTTTTCCCCTTGACTTCCAGTAGATTACCTAATTGTTTCTGTAGCAAGTGAGTATGCTCATCTTCCCTCGTCTTGTTGTCAATAGATGCCATACCCTCATTCAGTTTGGCTGCTTCAAAATCTGCCATCTCGAAGAAGCGATCGGGCGTGAGGTATGCAATCGCTTTAAACTCATCGGCGGTAAGTTCGTCGATGTCGTTTTTCTCTTTAGTTATCTGCCCCCACCAGGGAAACAGAACCGTCAATCCCAACGATTGGAAAAATTCAGTTTCTAGCCGCCAATGCCTGACCCGCTGGGGGTTGATCGCGTCACCCGCATCTACTGTCAACTTGATAGTTTTCACGCCTTCTAGGGCTGCTGTTGTTTGGCTGGGAGACGATCTGAATAATCCACCAGATGCACCGATAAACCTGTCATTATTCCGACTTGATGCTGTCGCTGATTTTAGCAAACCTTCACACCCCCAAACGGTATCGGGATTAGTAGCAGTGCCGACGACCTGAATTGGTAATTCACCATTACCGATTGGTAAGTGGCTAGATTTTTCACCTAATGCCCAGGCGTATTTCTTATCTTCGATGCGAGGGACAGTCATTAACTGCCAGCCAGTAGCCAAGCCACTAGCATCGATCGCTACAATTGCGATGCCGCCGACATACGTACCAGTACTTTCGTCTTTCGTTGTGGCAACGAACCGCTTACCATCTTTGGTCTGCTTAATGCCTGGTAGATTGAGCGGGTATCGATTGCTAACTTCCTGCCACGCAGCGATCGAGAAGAACAGACCAGCTTTAATCTGTTCGTCAGTTAGTCCACGCTCCCGTAACATTTGGCGGTGTTGACCGCTCAATCCTAGTTCTTGGCTGAGGGCACGAATGAGCGGATCTCGCTGTGGTGCTGTCAGTTGAGTTTTAAATTCTTGTTGTTGAAATTCTCTTTTGTTAGCCTCTCGCTCGGCTTTAAGTCGTTCCCACTCTTCCTTTTTGGCTGCTCTATCGCCATTGTCATCATTCTCGATGGCAAAATACCAAGCTCCATCGCTGTCTTGTTTAGTGGTACGCATCCAATCAGGAGGGGCACTATCGGAGCGTTTGCAGCACCAAAGCGTATCGCTTAGTTCGTAGCACCAATCAGTTTTGGTGCAAATGGGGCATGGATTCGATTTAGAGGCATGTAGTAATTTGCTCATTTAGCTCCAACTGTGTAGTGGAGCCACTTCATCTTAACCAGCAGACCCTATGCACAGCGGAGTTAGATAGATTTAGCCTAACAACTGCGCTCTGGATAGGATCTGATTGCACTTATAGGCAAATTTGGGCATACTAGAGTTATCTTTTCTACTCTTTCTGCTTTGTCTATAAGCGTAATAGTGGGAGTCGAGCGGTGGCTCCTGAATAAATCACCCTGTAATAAGCCTCTAGCACGCGCTGGAGGCTTATTACGTGATGGGTCTGTGAATATTATGCCCGATATCGTTCGTAAAGCCCTACTGTTGTTCCGAAGACTTTTGAGGTGGGAGCAAAAAATTTGTGAGCTTTTGTTGCTCGATAATACAAGTCAAGCCATCCTTATAAATTTGTAAAGCTCTAGTACGACCGAATTCAGACCAAAATTCAGGGGCATGATCGGGATGAATCGTAGTGCTAGAGCACAGCACCACGACTTTATTAATCGGTCGATTACGATCGGCTCTTGATGTCCCCAGTAACGGGCTTTTTAAATCCTTGAGATAGATAGTTGATTTTAACTGCTCGATCGTTCGCGTCATCGAATCCCATTTACGGGGTTTTTTACCTACTTTATAGATAAAAAACTTCTGTTTGTCTTCTCGCCATTTAACCGCACCGTTTCCATTGCTTCGGAGGAGTAAGGCAAAAGATCTTCGGTCGGGCATTTTGACAAATAAGTCGATAATAGCCAGATTGGTTTTAACTCTTAAAGTAATTGTAATTCCTTCATCTTCAAAGCATTCCAGCAACATTTTTGTAACGGTATATATTCGCCTAACTCGCACCATATATTCGAGAGTAAAACCACTAACTGCATGACTAGCGAATGCCGTAAAAGGATAAGTGGGTGAGAAGAGAGACGCGGCAGTAAGAAAACTCCCGATCCCATAAGCCAACGTCAATCGTTTTTCTTCTGCTTCTAATTCTGTGAGAATATTACGATTTTGGATGTAATCACCGTCAGGATAACTGATGAGTGGCTTAATAATTTCTTGGCGGTCTAATAAATTAATTGAATATTCAGAATCATTATTCATAATGGCATCAGAATATAAATATGGAATTAGTCGAGCTTTATTATTACTTTACCCCAAACCAAGCCAGATTCAACTACAGTTGCCAAGCCAGCACGGCTCTCCCGCATATATGGTGATAAGTATTGCTTATTTTAAGAATTGGAGCGGA
>ENA-OFDP01000820-OFDP01000820.1-metagenomes-genome-assembly--contig:-NODE-820-length-13113-cov-2.721550_pt1 | contig 13113 bp, 14 predicted proteins | sample MGYA00153389_OFDP01 | MGnify analysis MGYA00153389 | reverse complement strand
GAACCCTTCCGATTCGCTGAGCGCCTCGCGCACGGCCTCGCGCTGCCAGGTGTTCCGCTTCGCCGTCACGCCTCAACCATATTCCGCGTGCCATCGACCTGTTCAGTGTCGCCGCTCTTGCGCCGTCGCCCGCCCCGAGACCTCGCACTGCCGATAATGCGAGCAACGACGTAGATGAGGAACGAGATCGTCGTGATGTACGGGCTGATGGGCAACGACCCGCCGATGGCGAGCAGGATGCCTCCGAGCGCCGAAACCAGCCCGAACACCATGCTGAGTACCGGCACGACGATCGGGGACGATGACAGTCGGAGTGCAGCGGCTGCCGGAGTGACGAGCAGTGCAAGCACCAGCAGCGCGCCAATGATCTGAACGGACACGGCAACCGTGAGGCCAAGGAGCACCATAAAGAGGAAGGACAGAGCCCGCGTTGGCACCCCCCTAGCGGCGGCAACTTCCGGATCGAGGCTGTCGAAGGTGAGTGGGCGCCAGATGAAGAGCAGCACAGTGAGCACAAGAATGCTGATGGCAATGAGCAGCCCAAGCTGGGGGATGTTCACCGAGATGATCTGCCCGGTCAACAGGCCGAACTTGTTTCCGCTTCGGCCGGGGTACAGGGCGAGAAAGAGCAATCCCAGGCCGAGGCCGAAAGGCATCAGGACTCCGATGATCGAGTTGCGGTCTCTGGCGCGAGCGCCGAGAAGACCGATGATCGCCGCGGCAATGAGAGAGCCGACGAGCGAGCCCGCCACAACGTTGGCACCAAACAAGAGAGCACCGGCTGCCCCCGCAAACGAAAGTTCGCTGATTCCGTGCACTGCAAATGCCATGTCACGTTGCATCACGAAGACCCCGATGAGCCCGCCGACGACCCCCAACACGGCCGCCGCGATGATCGAGTTCTGCACGAGCACGAGCAGCTGCCCGTAATTGCTGAAGTCGAACAGTTGACCGAGTAGTTCATCAGGCGTCATCGGTCGGCCTCGTCGTCGTGGTGGTGAGTTCCATCCGGAATGCCGGCGATAAATACCCGTCCGCGACTTCTAATCACGTCAACCGGTGTGCCATATAGCTCCGATAGCACCTCAGTCCGAAGGACTTCTTGCGGCGTTCCGATCGTGAACCGTCCCTCGGCAAGATAAAGCACACGGTCAACCATTCCGAGAATGGGATTTACGTCGTGTGTAACGAAGACGACCGCGGTGTCGTGTTCGCGTCGTCTCGAATCGATAAGCTCAGCGACCTCCCGCTGATGATGTAAATCGAGGCTCATGAGGGGCTCGTCACATAACAACAAGATTGGATCGTCGGCCAGCGCCTGCGCGATGCGAAGGCGCTGCTGTTCTCCGCCGGAAAGCTCCCCGACCGGCCGATTCGCATAGTCACTTGCCCCGACCGAGGCGACAAGCTCATCCACGCGTGCCCGCACCGCGCGCGAGACGATCGGCAGGCCAAATTGGTGCCCGTTTACGCCGAGGGCCACCAGATCTCGCCCGCGGAGCGGAGTGCCTGGCGGCACAATCTTCTGTTGGGGAACATAGCCAATCTGACGGTCTCCCCGGCGCGCAGCTAGCCCACAAATAAGTATTGAGCCGACATCGAGTGGATACTGGCCGAGAATCGCCTTGAGCAGAGTGGTCTTGCCCGAGCCGTTGGCGCCAAGTACCGCGACGAACTCGCTTGACGCGATTGTGAGGTCGAGGCCGCGCCACACACTCCGGTGAGCAAAGCTGAGAGCGCCATCCTGGATTTGCAGGATGGCGCGCTTTGCAAGCCCGTCAATCACGCCGCGAGCGCCGCTGCGAGCGCTTCGAGGTTCGCTTTCTGCCACGAGATATAGTCTGAGCCCTCCGGCAGGGTCTCGAGGAACGAGACGACGGGTACCCCCGCCGCTTGAGCTGCTTCTCGGACTCGCTCGGTTTCTGGACTCTCCGTCTGGTCGTTGTAGGCGAGCACGACCACCGTGCCGCTCTCGATGAGGGTGAGGACCGCTTGCAGTGCGGACGGCGATACGTCTGCACCTTCCTCTATCGCCTCGGTAAAATCCGTCGGTGTCTCGTTCGCAAGTCCTATCTCCTCGAGCAGGTACACCGCAACCGGCTCCGTCACGGCGGCAACTCCGCCATCCGTGGTCTCCCGGATGGCCGTCGCTCGTGCCTCAAGTCCCGCGATCTCAGCGGCGAACGCATCGTAGTTGGCCCGGTACTCACCGGCGTTCGCGGCATCGAGAGAACCGAGCTTTTCAGCAATTTTCTCGGCGATTTTTTCGACGGCGTGAAGGCTGTACCACACGTGCTCGTTGAATCCTTCGATGTGAGCACGGTCCTCGCCCTCAGCACGGTCCCCGCGCTTCGCGTGATCCTCGCCATCACTGTCCATGAGCCCGGAGACTTCACTTGCATTGAGCACAACAGCGGTCGAACCTGAGCCATCAATCAGCGTGTCGATGAACGGGTCATAGCCGCCGCCGTTTGCGATGATGAGGTCAGCCCGCGAGATCGTCAGCTGGTCTTGAGCGGATGCCTCGTAGCTGTGGGGGTCTTGCGCTGCGCCCGAAACGATGCTGACGACGTCGGCACGACCGCCGGCGATCTGCTCAGCGATGTTGCCGTAGATGCTCGTCGAGGCGACGATTGTGATGACGCCATCATCCGCCGAGTTGGATGCCGGGGCTGCGCAACCGCTGATGGCAAGCGCTGAGACGGTGAGCGCGCCGATACCGAAAGTTCTGTATCGGGCGTAGTGCATGTGGCGTGTTCCTAGTCGCTCGCGATAACCGTAATGAGATTCGTTATCAACAGTGTCCCATGCGAACGAGCGCGCTCGCAACTCGGTTCGTCGCGGCGCGATGAAAGGGGTCAGTCCAAGAGCAGTGCTGGCTCCTCGAGCACGCTCGCAAGATCCGCGACAAACCGGCTAGCGACATCCCCGTCGACAATGCGGTGGTCAAAGCTTGCACCGACAGTCGTTACGAAGCGCGCCCGAACCTCTCCGTCGACCACCCACGGTTTCTGCTTGATGGTACCGAGGGCGATGATTGTCGCCTCTCCGGGGTTCAGGATCGGGGTTCCAGTGTCCATCCCGTACGAGCCGATGTTCGTGATCGTGATCGTGCCGTTCGACATATCGGCCGGCGCAGTCTTGCCATCGCGCGCAGTGATCGTGAGCTGTTCGAGAGCGGTCGCGAGACCGATGAGCGAGAGCTCGTGCGCGTCTTTAACATTGGGAACGATGAGACCTCTCGGGGTCGCTGCAGCGATGCCGAGATTCACGTAGTGGTGCACCACAATCTCTTTGTCGGTCCAGCTCGAGTTCACCGTCGGATTACGGCGCACCGCCCAGATGAGAGCCTTGGCCATGATGAGCAACGGGCTGACCCGAACTCCCGCGAAGTCTGGGGAGTTCTTGAGGCGCTTGACAAACTCCATCGTGCGCGTGGCATCCACATCGGTGAAAATGCTCACGTGTGGGGCGGTGAATGCACTCTGCACCATTGCGGTCGCAATCGCCTTTCGCACGCCCTTGACCGGGATGCGCTCCTCGCGCTCCGTGCCCCACTCCGGTGTCTGAATGTTGCGAAACACACTCGCCTGCGAAGCCTGACGGATGACGTCGTCTCGCGTGATTTCGCCAGCGAGCCCCGTAACCGTGACGCTGGCGAGATCGACACCCAGATCCTTCGCGAGCTTGCGAATCGGAGGCTTGGCGATGATCAGGCCGGCTTGGGCCGCAGGGACAGAGGCCGCGCGCGCCGGCGAACTGGCTGGCGCCGGCGGGTTCGCAGTCTGGGCCTTCGTCAAAGCTGGCTCGGTCGCGGCGCTGCCTCGGCGGCGCCGTGACGCGACGTGGCCGGGGGACCCGTATCCAACCAGCACGGCCGGCGGCTTCTCGTCGCTGTGCGCGACAGTCGCCGCCGTATCGGCAATGGTGCCGGTGGTCTCGTCGTCTCCAGGCGCTGTGAGCTGCACCGTTCCGCCTTGCGAACTCACCGTGATGATCGGGGTACCGACCTCGACGGTTGCCCCTTCCTCGAAAAGCAGCGCGGTCACGGTGCCAGCGAAGGGCGACGGCAGTTCGACGAGCGACTTCGCTGTTTCGATCTCGACCAACACTTGGTTGATCGTCACCGTGTCCCCCGGTTTGACCTTCCACGAGACGATCTCGGCCTCGGTGAGACCTTCGCCGACATCGGGCAACGGGAACGAGGAATCAGCCACGGTGTGCCTCCATGTTCAATAGGCCAGCACTCGGTCGACGGCATCCAGAATGCGGTCGACATCGGGAAGGTAGACGGACTCAAGCTTGGCCGGCGGGAAGGGGGTGTCGAAGCCGCTGACGCGAAGCACAGGTGCCTCGAGTGAGTAAAAGGCTCGCTCAGTGACCGTTGCCGCAATCTCGGAACCAACGCTCACGTTCCCCGGCGCCTCCTGTACGACCACCACGCGTCCGGTCTTTTGCGCGGACGCCACGAGCGGCGCGTAGTCGATCGGCGACAGCGAGCGTAAGTCGATAACTTCGATACTGGTGCCCTCCTCGGCGGCGAGCGCTGCGGCATCCAGCAACATGCTGACAACGGCGCCGTGCCCGATGAGTGTTACCTCGGTGCCTTGGCGCGCAACCTTACTGCTGTGGGTCGGGATGCCGCTCGCCGAAGTGTCGACGTCACCCTTGGCCCAGTAGCGGCTCTTGGGTTCGAAGAACAACACCGGGTCATTGCTCGCGATGGCTTCCTGGATTAGCCAGTAGGCGTCGTGCGGCGTTGACGGGCTGAGTGAACGCAAGCCCGGCGTGTGCGCGAAGTACGCTTCCGGGCTCTCTTGATGGTGCTCGATCGCACCAATGTGGCCGCCGTACGGCACGCGAATCACCACCGGCATGGTAAGCGAACCTTCGTGCCGGGCGGTGGTCTTGGCCAACTGCGACGTGATTTGGTCAAAGCCAGGAAAGATGAATCCGTCGAATTGAATCTCACACACTGGCCGGTAGCCACGCATCGCAAGCCCGATCGCGGTGCCGATGATGCCGGACTCTGCGAGCGGCGTGTCGAGCACGCGGGTGTCGCCGAACTCGGCTTGCAGTCCCTCGGTTACGCGAAAAACTCCACCGAGCGGGCCGATGTCCTCACCCATGAGGAGCACGCGATCGTCAGCCGCGAGGCTTGCGCGAAGACCGTTGTTGATGGCCTTGGCCATGCTGAGCTGCTCGATGGTCATCGGGCGCCTTCTTCGAACGATGCCTCGTACGCCGCGAGCCAGGCGCGCTGCTCGTCCATCAGCGGGTGCGGATCGCTGTACACGTGATCGAACATGGTGGATGCCGCTGGCGGAACCAACTCAACAACGCGACGGCGAACATCCGAAGCCAGGTCGTCGCCCTCGACGGCGATCTCGGCGAAGAATGCCTCCGACTCCCCACGACCGCGAAGATACGTTTCGAAGCGAACAATCGGATCACGCTCGGCCCAGAAGCGCAGATCGTCATCGGCGCGATACTTCGTCGGGTCATCACTGGTTGTGTGGGCACCCATGCGGTACGTCAACGCCTCGATGAAGCGCGGCCCGCCACCGGAGCGGGCGGCATCAAGATTTTCGCGAGTGACCGCATAACTCGCGAGCACGTCGTTCCCATCGATCTGGATGCCCGGAATGCCGAAGCCAGACGGTCGAAGGTAGAGCGGCGTTCGAGATTGGCGCGAGACCGGCACCGAAATCGCCCAATGATTGTTCTGTAGGAAGAAGACCTGTGGCGTTTGGTAGCTCGCCGCGAAGACCAGCGCCTCGCTCACATCTCCCTGGCTCGATGCCCCGTCGCCAAAGTAAACGATGACGGCTTGGTCTGAGTCCGCGTCTCCTGTGGCGGTCGCACCGTCCAGAGTGATTCCCATCGCGTAGCCCGTTGCGTGAAGGGTCTGTGACCCGATGACGAGGGTGTACAGATGAAAGTTCCCGTACTCGGCTGGATCCCAGCCTCCGTGGCTGAGTCCGCGCAGCATGGCAATGATCTTGAGCAGATCGACGCCACGGATTCGAGCAATGACGTGCTCGCGATAGGCGGGAAAGACGTGATCCTGAGCTCGGGTTGCCAAACCGGAACCGACTTGAGCCGCCTCTTGGCCGATGCTCGGGATCCAAAGCGCGAGCTGGCCCTGCCGTTGAAGGTTGGCCGCTTCGATGTCGAAGCGACGCATGACAACCATATGTCGGTGAAAGTCGCGCAGTTGATCGTCAGTCAGCGCTGCGATCAGTGGAAGATACTGCTCTGCGGCCTCGCTTTCAGCGAGGGTGCCCTCTGGTGTGAGCAACTGAACCGTTGCTGCGGTGTAAGGCATTCAACTAATCTAGCGCGGCGACAGCGAGGCCCGTTCGTTGTGGAGCCACAACCTCCGCGGCCGCAACAAGAAGCTGTTCAACAGACTCCCGTTCGCCGATCGACACCCGAAGTCCTTCGCCAAGCGCGCGCGCAACGATTCCGTGCCGCACGAAGACCCCGGCTGCAGCTGCCGTGTTCTCGCCAGTCGGAAGCCAGACGAAATTGCCGTGCGGCTGCGGGTGGGTCCAGCCTTGTAAGCGCAGACCCTCGTCGACTCGGTCACGCACCTCATTGAGTCTCGCGACCCGCTCGAGCAACTCGGCCTCGTGGTCGAGCGACACCAGGGCGGCGCGCTGTGCTTGCTCGGTGACAGAAAGCGGAATTGCGACCGCCCGCGCGGCATCCATCACATACTCTGGGCCTACGGCATAGCCGATTCGCAAGCCAGCAAGTCCGAAGGCTTTAGAAAAGGTGCGCAGTAGCACGAGGTTCGGATAGTCGGGGAGAACCCGATCACCGCGGACGGCCGACTCGTCGGTGACAAACTCCACGTAAGCCTCATCGAGCACAACCAGCACGTGCTGCGGCACCAACGCCATGAACTCAACGAATTCGTCGTGAGTAACCATTGAACCGGTCGGATTGTTCGGGCTACAGACGATCACCAGGCGGGTTCGGTCGTTAATCGCGGCTGCCATCGCCGCCAGATCGTGCCGGTGATCTGGGGTGTTCGGCACCGCAACGCTTGTCGCACCCGCGATGGCGACCAGCAAAGGGTAGGCCTCGAAACTGCGCCAGGCGTACACGACCTCGTTGCCAGGCGCCGCGGCGGCGGTGATCAGTTGTGCGAGCACTGACACCGATCCAGCGCCGACCTGTATTTGTTCTAGGGTCACGAAATGACGCCGGGCGAGCCGATCGCGCAACACCGCCGCCGAAGCATCCGGGTACCTATTGACGGTGCTTTCGCTGAGAGCTTCGAGTACCGCAGGGAGCGGTTCGAACGGGTTCTCGTTCGACGACAGCTTGAACGCGTCCGTTGCCGCCGCACGGCCTTGCCGGTAAGGCACCATTGAGGCGATCTCGGGACGCAGGCGCACAGTTGACTCGGACACTCCCCAATCATAATTGCGTCGAGTCTGCCGCCCAGTGCATAGTTGAGCCATGACACTCATCGTGCGACTCCTGATCAACGCGGTCGCCCTTTGGCTGACGACCCTGATCGTTGGAGGCGTTCGGGTTGAGCCGTTCGAGCCGGGCGGCACGCTCGAAGTTGTGCTCACCTACCTAGTGGTTGCGGTGATCTTCGGCCTCGTCAACGGAATTATCGGTAACTTCATTCGCATCGTCGCGTTTCCCTTGTACATCCTGACGCTGGGCCTCATCTCGCTCATCGTGAACGGACTCCTGCTGCTCTTGGCGGCTTGGCTCTCAAGCCTGTTGGGGTTTGGACTCGTCGTTGACGGTTTCTGGTGGGGTGTGCTCGGGGCCCTGGTGCTCGGGATACTGAACTCGCTCATCGGTGTGCTCTTTCGACCGCTGATGCGTTCCAAGCGGTAACACGCGTCAGTTCGACCGCGACAACGTCGATTCATGTGTGCGTTCGAATCGATATGTCGTTGCCGTCACGGTTGTCGATCCATCGCTAAACGAGTTGAGGTGCGCGATCGCAGACGCGAGCCGCGTTTGGTGGCTCGAATCCATCAGCCTCGCCGTCTCGAGATACTCATTGAGTTGATGCGCAGGCAGAGGCGTGTCGCTCGGGATGTCTCGACCGGCGAACGCCTCACGCTCAACGATGATCGCATGATGGTTGGACTGGTAGCCGCCGAGCGCAGGGATGATGTCATCACGGTGCTCAACGATGACGGCCGGTACCTCTGCGGGAAGGTTCATCTGACCGATCGGGCCACCGAAACTTGCCAGGGAATGAACGTTGTAGTCCCCGGACGATGCGATCAGGGCTGCGACCGCAGCGCCCTGTGAGTACCCGGTCAGCTGCACGATTGAATCGGAAGTCACCCCGGCTTCCTCCATCGCTTGCACGACCGATTCGTAGGATCCGCTCCCGATGCCGATCGCGTTGTGCACATTGCTCGCCAGATCCCACGGTTCTGTGCTTGTCTCGGCGGCGACGGTTGCCGTGCCAGCAACGTATACGGCGAACCGGTCAGGCTGGGATGGTGCGCTGTACTTCTCGATGACCACCTGAGCGCCGTGATCCTCGATAGCGTTCGGGATGCGATTCACCCGCTCGGCGATGGTCGTAGGGCCGCCATCAACAGTCCGAGACTCGGTTTCGGCGAGCCTCACCGACGTCTCGTTGAGCACGCCCGTTAGCGCGCCAACGCCAACTGCGCTTCGCGCGGCGAGACTCAGGCCGGTGCCGGGCACGACATCGCCGAGTGCGCGAGCAACCGGGGCAGGCACCCGCAGCGCCGCAAGAATTGCGTTATCTGCACTCGACACAGCGTGTCGAATGATGGTGGATGCCGCGGCGCTCGTGAGCGTGCGACTCGCTTCTCTGCCTGCTCCCGCAAACAAGCGATCTCGACCGGCCGGATTCACAACGCCAGCAGTCGCCGCGCCGGCGGCCGCACCGGCCGCTGCCGGCAGGGTTGCCATCACGAGGCCTGGAAGAATCGAGCCAATCAGTCCGCCGACTCCGCCAGCGGCCTCGCTGCCCCACACCGAAATGAGTTGCTCGACAAAGCTGTAGCCGTCGGCAGCAGCCTTGAGACCAGACGAAACACCGCGTGCGGCAAGCTCGAGCTGCACCATCACAACCTGTGCCTGGTCAATATCCAGTTCTGCGCGAGCCGCGTTCGCTGGAGCGTTAGCGACGTCAAGTCCGTACATGGAGATGAGCCGATCGGTTGCATTCAGTTCTGCCCCGATTGCCGCGGCCTCATCAGCGAGCTTGTCGAGCAAGGTCGCGTTTTCGAGAAGTTCTTCGGTTACGACAGACGAGCCGGTTGGGCCGGTGACGATGAGTTCCTCAGCCACGGCTGGCCAGGGTCGAGACCGCTTGACCGGTTCGCATCAACGCGGATCGCAGCGCCGCGATCCCCGCATCGGCGGTTCCTTCCACCGCGTCGACGGCAGAGTCATATGCCCCTCTCGCCGAACCTCGCCACCACTGCGAGTGTCGCGGAATCAAGCTCGCTCGCGCGCGCACCAAACGACCGTGCAGCATTGTCAGTTCGCGCAACTGAATTTCAAGAATTTGGAGTGTTGCGGCATCCACCGGGCTCATCATTGCTTTTCTCCTTGCCGCCCCCAGCATCTCGATTGCGGTTCGCCGGTTCGGTGCGCACGGGGGAAATCGGAGCAAGTACTGCCTCGCCCCACCTGTGGTGGAGTGGAATGTGCGTCACAATGAACCATGAACTTCGAGCGCGTCTTCGACGAGTCCGCGCTCTTCAGGCTGTGTTTCGTGTGCACCGGAAACATCTGTCGGTCGCCCATGGCCGAGACGGTGTTCACCTCGCTCATTCGCCATGCCGGACTCGACGGGTCAATTGCCGTCATCTCGGCTGGCACCGGTGACTGGCACGTCGGAGAACCATCAGACGAGAGAACACTCGCCGCGCTCGGGACTCGCGGGTATAACGGCTCCGGCCACCGCGCCAGACAGTTCGACCCAGAATGGTTCAACACCCTCGACCTCGTTGTCGCCTTCGACCGCAGCCAGGAACGCATCTTGCGCTCGTGGGCGCCGACAGAAGAAGATCGCGCCAAAGTGCAGTTGCTGCTCAGTTTCGACGCTGAGCAATCTGCCTTGGTCGACGTACCGGACCCGTACTACTCAGATGCCGCGCTCTTTGATCGCGTACTCCAGATGATCGAGAGTGCTGCCACGTCATTGTTCGACCAGATCACGCCCGGAATTCGGCAGGGAGCCAAATGAATCCACTACCTGCTCAGCCGCTCAGTCCGCTGGACGGTCGGTATCGCGATGCGGTTTCCTCCCTCGGTGAACATCTTTCCGAGGCGGGCCTCAACCGCGCCAGGGTGCGAATCGAGATCGAATGGCTGATTTTCCTGACCGACCGCGCGATGTTCGGGTCACGACGCCTCGACCACGAACAGCTTCGCCAGCTGCGAGAGTTTGCTGCCGAGTTCGGACAGGCCGAGATCGATGAGCTTGGGCGGCTTGAAGCGACGACCCGACACGACGTCAAGGCTGTCGAATATTTGGTGCGAGGCAAGCTCGCCGAGCTGGGATTGAACGAAGTTGCCGAACTCACCCATTTCGCCTGCACGAGTGAGGACATCAACAACCTCGCGTACGGCATCACAATTTCAAGCGCCATTCGAGAGGTCTGGATGCCGCGTGCTCGCGCGGTGACCCAAAGTCTGGCCGCGCGAGCGATAGAACTCCGCGAGGCGGCAATGCTCGCGCGCACCCACGGACAAGCAGCCACTCCGACGACGATGGGCAAAGAGCTCGCAGTCTTCGTTCATCGCCTTGAACGAGTCCTTGCGCAGATCGACGGCGTTGAGTACTTGGGCAAGTTCAGTGGGGCCACCGGGACGTACGGTGCACATCTCGCGGCCGACCCGACGGCCGATTGGCCGGCACTTTCACGGGAGTTCGTGACCTCTCTTGGACTTCTCTGGAACCCTCTCACCACCCAGATCGAATCTCACGACTGGCAGGCCGAACTCTATTCAAGAATCAGCCATGCGAACCGAGTACTCCACAATCTATGCACCGACCTGTGGACCTACATCTCGATGGGTTACTTCCGGCAAATTCCGCAGACAGGTGCGACCGGCTCATCGACCATGCCACACAAGATCAACCCGATCAGATTCGAGAACGCAGAAGCGAACCTCGAACTCTCTAGTGCACTGCTGGAGTCGCTTGCCGCAACGCTCGTGACGTCGCGCCTTCAACGTGACCTCACCGATTCAACAACCCAACGCAACGTCGGGGTAGCGCTCGGACATTCGGTACTTGCCCTCGACAACATCGAACGCGGACTACGGGAGATCGAGATTGACGACGTTCAGCTAGCGGCTGATCTCGACGCGAACTGGGAAGTGCTCGGGGAGGCAATTCAAACGGTCATCCGCGCCGAGATAACCGCGGGCCGCAGTGCGATCACAGATCCATACGCAGTGCTCAAGGAACTCACTCGCGGTAGGCGCGTGACTCGACAGGAGCTTGCGGTTTTCATTGCCGAACTCGATATTGGAGCAGAGGCGCGCGCTCGCCTTGCCGCCTTGACCCCCGCAGGCTACACCGGGCTCGCAAGCGAACTCGTGGAGTTCATCGTCGACTGAACGGTGCCCGCTGCTATGGTCAGTGCCCGCCAAGCCGATTCTGATCGTCGAGGTCGCGCTGTTCCAGTTCGTTCGGAGCGCCCATGAGCGAGAGCATTGCGAGCCCCACGAGCGAGAGGATGAATGCGATTCCCAAGAAGATGAGGGCCAGCAGGAGGTTTCTGGTCGACATCAGCACGACGAGCCCAGCGAATACCCCAAGTACCGCCGACAAGCCAATAAGTTCAGCGGGTTTCGTACCGTCGCCGCGCTTGCGCTTGACCATCATGCCTCCACCGGGCTGGATCGTTTGATCGGCTGTGTAGCCGACCACTTGAGCGAGAATGCCGCGATTGTGAGAAAGATGCCAATGATGGCGAGATATGCGCCGAACACGCCTACGAGAGCAACGGATGCCGTCACGGCTCCCACAACACCTTCGACCGAGAATGGTTGGTTGAAGTTCGCGGGAAGCAGAAGAACTGTGATGGCCAACGCGACACTCAGCGCGCCAACAAACATCCAGTCACGCGCCACCGCGGAGGGACGGGAAGAGGGACCGGAGGAAACGTGGGCCGACGGACGCGCCGACGATGCTCGCCATGAACGCACGCCCAGGTACAACTCAAGAAAGCCGCCCACAGCCGCGTAGGCGCTCAGCACGAGCACAAAGTAGGCGTAGCCCCCGCCCAGAACCGCAAGCGCTGCTGCTCCTGTCGCCAGCGCGACGGCCGCTTGGCACAGCACAACCAGACGAACGGGTCCCGGGGCGACCCGCGTTGCGACCACGATGGCTGTTGCCAAGCCGGATGCGACGGCGAACGCACCAAACGTGACCAAGCCGAGACGCGCAGAGTGGTCAGCGGAAAAGGTGATCACGAGGGCCAGTATCACCGCGGGAATCGCTCTGCTAAGCCCGAGGAACCACGGCATAGAGCCGACGTCCTGAGTATCCTGATCGGCTGGCACGCTCACAGCTTAGGCTCTGGAACCACCGAACTTTCTGAGTGGCTTCACGTACCCGGCGGCAGATCGACGAACCGCGAGAAGTGTCCGTGAAAGCCAACCGTGATCGTGCGGGTCGGTCCGTTTCGGTGCTTGGCAACGATGAAATCCGCTTCTCCCGCGCGCGGGTTCTCGGCTTCATACGCACTTTCGCGGTGTAGCAGGATCACCATGTCGGCATCTTGTTCAAGCGAACCGGACTCCCGCAGATCCGACAGTGCCGGCTTCTTGTCTGCGCGCTGCTCCGGGCCGCGATTCAGCTGCGAGATGGCGATGACGGGAACTTCAAGTTCCTTGGCGAGCAGCTTGAGTGCTCTCGAGAACTCGCTCACCTCCTGCTGGCGCGACTCGACGCGCTTGCCGGAGCTCATGAGCTGCAGGTAATCGATGATCACGAGCTTGAGGTCGTGCTTCTGCTTGAGCCGTCGGCACTTGGCCCGGATCTCCATGAGGGACATGTTGGGCGAGTCGTCGATGAACAGCGGCGCCTCGGAGATCTTGCCCATCGTGCCGGCGAGCTTCTGCCAG
>ENA-OFDP01000818-OFDP01000818.1-metagenomes-genome-assembly--contig:-NODE-818-length-13140-cov-3.293160_pt1 | contig 13140 bp, 10 predicted proteins | sample MGYA00153389_OFDP01 | MGnify analysis MGYA00153389 | reverse complement strand
GCTTAATTTAATCGCTGGTATTTACAATTATGAACTTTCTTTGTCTTTCGATCTGGCGATCGCTTGATACTTTCGCAGGAGGTCTAATGTCCATCCGTTGGTAGAGGATGCGGATAATTTCTAGACCATCTTTCGACTGACGATAAAAGATCGGGTGTCTGCCAACTGGATATTTGCGATAACCCACACGCAGATCGTCGCAAGATTTTCCAAGTTACGGCTCCACCGCCAACAGGTTAAAAGCCGCATCGATTTTCGCCAAATAGGTATTGCGCTGTTCGCGGCCCCAGGTGGTTTGCGTATAACCACTGATGGATCGCGAGTTGCATAGAGTCTCGTCAGAAGTTAAGTTGTCAATCCGCCTAAGCGAATCCCTGTGCCTAGAATCACAAACAAAACGGCTAAGGTAGTTATTCCCACAATGTGGTAAGCCAGGGAGTTGAGAGTATCTTTTGTCAGCTTAGGAATGATAAACAAGCGGGCGTGAATTGCCAGCCCCAATGTGAGCAGTAGCAGACCTAATTTGATGCCAATATAAGTAGACAAATAAGAATCAAACTGCAAAAAACGCTCGAAGCCTGGAAAGTAAATCCAGGTCATCCACAGACCTGTAATTAGCTGCAACACTAGAGAAGCTAGCCCAAACGTCTCGAAATGTTCTTCAAATTGGTGAATCAAATCAGGATTGCGGCTTTTTAATGCCTTGGGCAGCACGGTGACAGCAAGCACTAGATGTCCGCCCGCCCAGACGGTTGCACCTAGGGTGTGTAAGATGACCAGGATTTTGAACAACATCAGCGTTAGACTTTATAAATTTATCGGGATCGTCCGCCTACTGATTCAAGACATCTCGCTTGTGTTGCGGTGCAGCCGCAATCGCCGCGACTTCTGCCAGTAGATCCTCCGCAACCCCCATATCTTTGAGGGTAATCATCAAATTTTCTGTTACTGCATCAAAATGCTCACTATTTAAACCCTGCTTTTCCACTAGCTCTTTATGAGATTCCCGCATATAGCGACCGTTATACTGGTCGGTTCCGCCGAAAGCATAGGTGAAAAAGGCTTTCTGATGTTCTCGTTGCTTGACCATATCCACACTTGCAAAAAAGTGATTAATTCGAGCGTCTTGTAATACTCGATCGTAAAAGCGATCGACCGCTAAGTCAACGGCTGCTTCACCACCGAGTTTTTCAAATAAAGTCATTAAAATTTTCCTGAGAGGATGGATAACTTGACAACTTCCAGCATAGAAGATCGACACAGTAGGATGCTTTGACTTTAGTCAAGTCAGTTATTAAAAGATCGTTAAGCATAGGGACTAGAATACAGAAGGTGTTGATGACCGATCGCCGATCGTGTAGTAAAATAAATGACAGATGGTTCGGATTTAACAGACTGGTTGCAAACAATACGGATCTTTCGAGGCTTATCTCGATCGCAACTTCGATTGGTAGCTCAAATAGCCCAATTAAAACAGTTCAACAAAGGAGAACCAATCTTCCAGCAAGGTAGTGAAGCTACAGGATTTTTTGTTGTAAAAACGGGACGGGTCAAGATCTTTAAAGTGTCTGCCAATGGCAAAGAGCAAATCATCCACTTTGTGAATGCGCGAGAGAATTTTGCAGAAGTTCCGGCATTGGATGGCAAATATTTTCCAGCATCAGCGACGGCAATAGAGCCAACAGAGTCGCTCTTTTTCCCTCGAATGGCATTCCTTGATTTACTCCATCAGGCTCCTGGTATTGCGATTAATCTGTTGATTAGTCTTTCTCAGCACTTGCGAAATCAGAGCAGATTGATTGAAGAACTGTCATTTAAAAATGTGCCGCAACGGTTGGCATCATACTTATTGAATCTGAGCGATAGTGTAGCATCGACGGTACCGAATCATACCAGCAGCACTATGAATTTAGATTTGAGTAAAAGCCAACTAGCTGCGGCATTAGGTACTATTCCAGCAACTCTTTCTAGAGCATTTTATCGACTCAGCAGTGAAGGGATGATTAGTATTAATGGTTCACAAGTTGAGTTATTGGAGCGCGATCGCCTCCACAAACTGAGCCAGTCGATGGAGCAGGAATAGCCCTAATTTTTCATGTGCATTAGCAAAAGTTAGACAAATGTTACGCTCACCGAAGAAATTTAGCACTATGCAAACTATCGATTTGGACTTACTTGTGGCGACCCATAATATTAATCACTCAGGATCACAATAACCGCCAATTTGAGACCACATTAGCTGTAACTATAAATGCAGTTGAGACCACATTAAGTGCAACCATAAATCGTGAGCGGGGAAGTAAAGAAAACGCTCGTATTCTTTACTGCTGTCAAGTAAGTTAACACAAAGCGTTTAGCCACCATTTCATAGGGTAAACAACTCGGTAATTTTATCTAAGTCAAGATTCGATCGATACCAACTTTATTTATTGACTTATCCAAGCCGTCAGTCTGTAGATCTAAGTTAGTGAGCTGATTTCAAGCATTAAATTTATAGTTGCAGTTAATGTAGCAATGGGGGAGTGGTCGGGTAAGGATTAGGGTGGTAGTAATAATGATGTCTGAATCCTTGGGGTAAATGAGCAAATGCTATTTACTAATAAATCTGGCACTTAATCCTTTCAGTGTCATATTCTCTTTGATTTCATCATGGGGAATGAGTGTATAGCACCAAGGCTTACCACCATTATTTTGATTGTAATCTGAAGCATTCTTGCACCACTTGATCGCAGCAATTTTCTTCGCTTTTACATCTTCTGCATCCATTTGATTTCGAGCTTTGGGTTCTAGCATGTAAATAGTGTCGCTGGTTTCGGCAACGAAATCAGGTTGATATTCAGGATCTTCTCCTTGCCACCGATAGTAAATTTGAAACTGTCCTTTGGCTGGTTTAAACCATTTGAGTGATTCGCGATCGAGAATTACTGCTAAAACTCGTTCGGCATCTGATTGAAATTTTTGGTATGGATATAAACACCGCGAAAAGCCACCGAACAAATATTTAGCCATGTTGCTTTTATCGGTAGGCGATTGGCGGAAGTCTAGCGTTGAATCGGTAGATACAGTATAAGCAGATGTTTTTAATTCTGTGAATCCTCGACTAACTTTAACTTCATAGCCCAATGCTTCTTCCCAGAAATGTGGTTGCATTTGAGCGTGAATTAACTCGGCGATCGAACGTTGATAGACTTGCAATACTTTCTGAATCTCTTCATCTTCAAGATATGTCTGAAAATGATGAACCACTTGACTAGCTAAGTCATATAGCAAATTAGCTTGCTCGTCATAAGCAATATCATCAAAGTCGATTAGTCCGCTCACGATATAGTCTTCTAACCGATTTTCTTGAATTCCTTGACTATTTAACCCCAAAACTTCTGTTTCTTGAGTTCTGAGGGTTTGAATCCAGAGATCTGTTGAAGGGACAGGGTAGTTGATGCTATTCAAATTCAGTGTAAAGGGATGGAAACCAGCGCGAATTTCACCATTGGGGACGACGATAATTCTGGGGATATCGATGGTTCGATCGATCACGAGTTCGGTGGTTTTACTAATAATTGCATCTAGATCGGGCTTCTCGACGATGCCTTCGAGTTCTAGTTGAATTTCAGTTGCTTTAAATGCTTGGGTGACTGATTCTCTCACTAGGGCTTGGACGGTGGGTGAAGCGAGATAAGCAGTTGTCGGAACTGTATCGGTTTGGGTTTCTAGCTTGCGGATGGCTGCATAGGTAAACTGAGCGATTTTTTGTTCGGTGGGAGTCTTGAAAATAGGTGGGGTTTCAGGTTGGGAAAATTGGGCGATTGTTGATGTCGATAGTGTGTGAAGTTGATTGTTGGGTTGAAATCCTAAAAGGCTATCTAATTGAGGTTGCGATATAAACGTTTCGGTCTTTTCTTTGAGTGATTCGGGAGCGTAAATTACCTGTGTCATCCGAATTTGAGAGTCGGGACGCTTGGCTTCATCGACGATTTCTTGGAATTTGTCGTGGGCAATGATGTTGAGTCGATCGACTGCGGTTTCACCCGTGCGTTTACCATAGGGAAGGCGTAAGCCACGTCCGATCGATTGTTCGATCAGGATTCTGGCATTAGCAGCGCGGAGGGGAATAATCGTATAGAGGTTGGTAACATCCCAGCCTTCTTTGAGCATGTTGACGTGAACGACAATTTCGGTGGGTTCGGCGGTGCTTTCGACTTTGAGCAGCCGTTCGACCATTTCGTCTTCTTTGGCTCCAGTGCTGCTAGAATCTACTTGAAGGATTTTGTCGCGGTAGCGTCCTGCAAAGAACTCCTCAGACTCCATTAGTGCCACAAGTGCAGCGGCGTGAGTTGTGTCGCGGGCGATAACGAGGATGAAGGGTTTGATAATGGGAACGCTATTATTACGGGCGTATGTTTCTAGCTCAACTTTGAGGCTTTCGTGGAGGCGAACGCCATCTTTGAGTTTAATTCGCTCGATCTCTTCGGTGGGCATTCCAGCGGGGTTGAAGTCTTTACGAGTGACGACGGCGGGTTCTTTGACGAAACCATCGGTCATTGCTTTGCCGAGGGGATAGTCGAAGATGACATTCTTGAACGGAATTGCTGCTTTACTAGTCTCTACAAAGGGCGTGGCGGTGAGTTCTAGTCCGAGGACGGGTTTGAGTTCATTAATGGCGCGGATGCCCGCAGAGGCGCGGTAGCGGTGAGATTCATCCATTAGAATTACGAGGTCGTCCAATCCGGCGAGGTAGTCGAAGTAGCTTTCGCCGATATATTCGGATAGGCGTTTGATGCGGGGACTTTTACCGCCTCGGACTTCGGAGTTAATTTTCGAGATGTTGAAGATATTAATTTTGCACTTAAATAAGCCTGGGAGGGTGGAAGCAGATTTTTCGTAGTTGTCACCAGTAATGATTTCGGGAAAATCGATCGCGAATTCTGAGATGCCCTTGAATACATATTTAGGTGTATTCGGGGTGAAGTCGGCGATCAGTTTGTTGTAGATCGTCAGGTTGGGGGCGAGAACGAAGAAGTTTTTGATGCCGTGGGCGAGGTAGAGATAACTGATAAAGGCACCCATCAGGCGGGTTTTGCCGACTCCGGTGGCGAGGGAAAAACAGAGGGAGGGGAATTCGCGCTCGAAGTCGGTGACGGTGGGGAATTCGCTGTGAATGGCGGCTAGTCCCGCTATTCTGTCGCTGTCTTTTTTCGGGGGGAGGATTTCGCAAACTCGATCGAGGATTGCTAACGAATCTCGTTGGGGGCGGCGCAGGCTGAGACGACCGGAAATGGCGTTGACGTGACGATTCATGGATTGCTGGGGAGTGAGGGGATCGAATCGGGGGAAAATAGGCTACGCAGTGCGTAGCCTATTTGTATGGTCAGCGGTTGAAACCGCCGCTAGTGATGCAAAGTCCGCCTACGCGGACTAACATTTTCACTAACCTGCGTAGGCAGGTTTTGCAACTGTAGTCGCGATCTCAATCGCTAGGCTACCAACGTCAGGACTTTTAAGACATCCTTTTAGATAAAAGCAGATGCAGAGACGTTAAAAAATTCACCCAACTTCTTGGCTTGTGCCTTGCTAATCTCTCTCTTCCCATTAACTATCGCCGAAATATGCCCCTTGGATAAGCCGAGTGCTTCACCCAATTCGACTTGCTTTAAGCCTCGACCTTCCATTAAATGCTGCAAGAATTCATGTGCCGGAGTCTGCATCCAATCTTGCAGAGCGTATGTTTTTTCTTCATAATCTCGGATGAGTTTTACTAGTAGGAGAAATAAAGTATTCTCGGTTTCAGTTCGGCTCGATCGCTTTGAGAGTAAGTTCTCTGTTACAGCTAAAAACTGCTCGTACTCTTGGTGAGTTTCGATAATCTTGGGACAGATTTCATACCGATCGAGCAAATCTATATAACTATCTCGATTAATAGTAAGCGTCATTTTTCCAATCGTCCTTGCTGTATTCTGCGTGGGTTAGAAAGTATTTAAAATATGCGATTTGGGCTTCATAATCGATCGATAGAATTAGGCGATACCGATTTCCTTTGATGTTAAAAACCGTGAAGTTGCCAACAGCTTCAGCACTTCGATAGTCTGCCTGTACTTCGATGAGGTTCTGCCAGCTAGAAAGCTCGACTTTTTTGGCGAAGTTTCTAACTATTTCAACTGCGTCTGAGTAATCGCTCGCAGCTTCTTTGAGTTTTCCAGCGGAAATGAGGTGCATAGGAGGACTTTTCCACTTCACCTACTATGTTTGCATAATAGAAACTAGTCGTCAATATGCAAACATTTGAGACCCGATCTCAATCCATCCATTTCTGCAACTGCAAATTCCCGATTAATTGCGGCGATCTCTGCTTGAATGCCTAAATCGCGAGACATTTCAACGAGGAGCGCGGTTCTATTGTCTGGAGCCGAATCGGTCATCACAATCTCTCGATTTATGGGAATATCATTCATAGTTTCAACTCTAATTGTCCTGGTTTGACTGGGGCTTGGGGGAGATTTTCGACCTTCAAACTATAGTCATCATGCCCCCATTCACACCGATCGAGGATCTGTTTGGGAATCTTCCTAATCGTCAGGTTGGGAAATTGGTCGATTTTGCCTCGGAAGGCACTACAGAGAACGAGGAGGGTGCGCTCGGTGCCGACTTCCTCGGCGAGTTGGGCGAGTTGTTCGTGTTTGAGGGTTTGGGTGGTGACGTAGAGGAAGTCGCTTTCGGTGGAGTACCCTTGTTGCCAGTAGAAGGTATCGGAGGGCGCGTAGGTAAAGCCTTCGAGTTTGCAGAGGGCTTCGGCAAGCATGGCGGCGTTGTAGCCTTTGCTAATCACCCAGTTTCCCCATTTGTCTCGTTCGAGTAGAGAGGGGGCGAGATGGTAGTAACGGAAACCGCCGCCGCCTTGCCAGTTGACGGCTTCGGTGATGCCGCCTTTGTCTGCGCCGTCGATGACTTTTTGGAGGCGGGGGATGATGTGGGTGTGGCAATGTTCGCCGAGTTCGATCTGTATCCAGCGGCGACCCATTTTGTGGGCGACTGCGCCTGTAGTGCCGGAGCCAGCGAAGGAGTCGAGGACAATATCGCCAGGATTTGTAGCAATTCCAACGATACGAAACATTAAACCTTCAGGCTTTGGTGTCTCAAAAGCAGCTTTTTTCTCAAACAGAACCTCCATTTCTCGTGCAGCATGTTGATTAAGCCCCACATCATCCCAAATGCTAGGGGTAGTCATTCCTTCTTTAGCTTCAGATTTAAAGAGCTTTCGCATAGGAGTAGTAGCTGTTCCATTTTTTCCCCAAAATAGTCGTTTATCTGCTTGGAGACGAGTCATTTCTTCTTGATTGTGTCTCCAACAAGTCCCGTCTCTAGGGATGGTGTCTTTTCCTGTATATGGATTTGTAATGGCATAACATAAGCTTTCTACGAATCGCCCACCTTTGCCATTTGCCGTAGTATCAATTTTTCGGAATGGGCCTCTGGGATCTGGCCCATCTGGTTCTTCAAAAACTTTGTATTGGGAATCAGCTTTCTCCGTTCTAGGCATTAAATTAAAGGATTCTTCAGCTAACGTTTTTTTGCTACCTAAAGAACAATATTTAGCCCAAACAAGGAGATGATCGTGAACAGATCCAATTTTTCGGTCGTTAGGTGCGCCATCACGTTTTTTCCATGAAATATCAGCAATAAAGCAGTTTCTTCCAAACAATTCATCACACAATACCTTTAGATAATGTGCTTCATTATCATCAACCGTTATCCACAACGATCCATCCTCTGATAATAACTTGCGAATAATCTCCAATCGATTCCTCATCATCGACAACCAAATCGAATGCTCTAACCCATCATCATAATGGGTAAACGCGCTCCCCGTATTGTAGGGCGGGTCGATAAATACACACTTCACCTTCCCCGTAAACTCCGCTTCCAACGCCTTCAACGCCAGCAAATTGTCTCCAAAAATCAACCGATTATCAAAGATGTCATCGTCCGTCACCCGATGCACCCCATGATAAGACTTCGCCGGATCTTCTAGCAAAATGCGCGGCTCCAACTTCGGACGATGCTCCTTACCAATCCAAGTTAATTCGAGTTTCTGTTTCTTACTCACGATCTTTGTGCCACTAGAAAATGATTTCAATCAATACCAACCGAACCCGATAATTAAGTTTTAGCTAACCTCGCGAGTAATCCATTCCGCAATCGATCGCAATCATTGGCATCGCTAAAAACCGATTTAAAATGTCGAACTGAATTGTAGAGTTCAGTGTTACCTAATAATTTCCATGACACATACCCTTTCTCTTTACACACCGTCCAAAGTTCCTCCGCAAATTCGATCGCACTTTGAGAGACACGCTCTCGCTCCGCGTCTGTCAACTGTAAGTCATTCCCCTGCTCCAGCAGCAATTTCACAAAGATGACATTCAACACTACCCAGCGGGCATTTTCAAAGAAAGCCTTCCGTACACCTTTCTCAGCCTTACCATTATCCTGCATCACCTTAATCACTGCTCGTTGCACCTGTACCGCCCGCCAGACAGTTCTAGCCGATCGATCTGCCCCAAACACCCGCGAGTAAATCGAGGGCATTGGATCGCCACCTGAAGCCATCTCATCCATCGACCATAAAGAAGCTCGATCTGCTAGAATCCGCCTACAAAAATCGCCACAGTCTGGCTTTTTAGCCAAACAAGCCAATGCTGTTGTCGCCTCAGCAAGCGTAAAATTGTGTTCATCAGGAACTGGTGTATCGGCAGCATCTTTGTAGTGATAGAAAATCTCCGATAACAATAGATGATTGGCAATTCGTGCTTGACTTTCATCTAATGCTACGAAATCTCGGACACCAATTCGATTTTGAAAATTGGTACTGCGAGTGATGTTTTCAGCAAAGGCGCGATCGTCCGAGCATTTTCGCAATGAAATGACTTTGATAAAAACATTACCTTCCGGTTTTTTATCTGGATTTTGTTTAAAAAAGGCGGCGATAGAGCCGAGAGTTTGTGCCCCATTGACGATCGACAGTCCATAAGCCGTAACCCTTTTAGAATCTGCATTTGCCCGATCGAGATTATTGACATCCAACCTGTCGCAATACGCTGTCAGACCATTATTTAAGTAAAAGAAGCGATCTGGTTCTGATTCGATCGTGCCGAAGATTTTTTCATTCACCTCCGTCTCGCCTTTATATGCCCGAATATTGGCAACGATTAGCTTTTTCCCATGTTGCTCGTATAACTGGGCTAAATCCTGCAATGGTAACAATCCATATACTGTTTCATAAGGCTCTTTTAGCCAGCCTGGTTTGAAGAGTTTCAACTCGATCTCTGGTATTCCTCTACCAATATCGGTACCAATCAACCAAGTATGAATTCTAGTCAAGTTGCAAGGCTCTAGCTTGATGTAATCGTCATCATCATCAGCCAACAACCGCTTGAGATCTTCAAACATCATCAGCCGATCTTCGGAAACAATATTAATTCCTGAATAAACTAAAACTGCTTTAATTTGTTCCATTTGTTTTAGTTGAATCTCAATTTCAGAGCGACGTTTTTTCCATGCAATGTTTTGAGAAAAAGCATCAAATCGTCCTTGGAGGATATTTTCTAGTCCAGTTTTAAACTTGGCTACTTCACCTAAATCTGGCTCTCCGCGTCCACTGACAATATATTTAGACTGAACGATAAACATCGTCGAATTCGTTGGTACATAAAAAATGGCATCGATGCCCCCATCGCCCCCACCGTCCACTACAGATGCGGCTGCATCTTCGAGCGAACAACCAGATAATCGATGAATAGCATAAGCGGCTAATGCTCGTGATAAAAAGTTAGTTTCTCTAGCTACTTCTATGCCAGAAATAGCTTCTGGAATTTTACCTGTAAATAACGTGCGTAACTGGTTGGGAAGCTCTAAAATTTCAATCGGGGTTTCATTAATCATGCGAGGTGCCAACGGATTTTAAATAGACATTGCAAGTTACTTTTTTGCTCCAACTGCGACTCAATTTGAGCGATTAACTCATCTCGCTGTCGATCGACTTCATCCTGTGCGTCAAATAGCGATCGCCGCTGTTGATTTCGCTGTGTTTCCAATGCCTTTACCTGCTTTTGTCCCGCCAACTTCGACTGTAGATCTACTGCCGCTGTCGCCGCTCTTTTCGCCTCCTTAATCTGTCGATCCATCTCCTTGATTTCCCGCTCCAATACCACCTTTAAATCGTCAGCCCAACCATCTAACTTTTTCGCTTCTACCTCAAAAAAATTGGCATTTCGCAGAGCTACATTCTGTTGAATTCGATTAACAGAATATTGGGTTTGGTTCGCTAATGTCGGATCTACAATCTCTACCGATGGATTAATTACCCTCCCTGGTAAAGACAGTAACCGCTTTGCCACATCTAAATCTAACTCTTGTCCATTGTCTGTTACAGCAGCGAAAATTAATTCATCTTCTATCTGTCCTAAAGCTTCGATCGTAAATAGCGATAGACTCAGGATGCCACTCATGCCAATAAGTGGCTCCAAAATCGTCACCTTTCCCTCATGAGCACCATAGTCAAACTGAATCTCAGCAGGTGATAAATTGCGATTTTGAGCGCGTTGAATCAGCATTTTTGCCAATGGATGATCCATACGATAGATATGGGCTGTATCCGACCCACGGGGCAACTCATACAATCCTAATGGTACTTCTACGGGTAATCCATCCGGCAATCGATCTAGTCGAAAGATTTTCTCACCCACAAACTCTGCATCTTGCGCTAACTCATAGCGAGTTAAATCGATTAAAAGTTTCTCGAATCTATTTAATACCTTGTCCGATCTTTCTTTGCGAACCTTGAGCTTTTCGCGCACCTCATCATCAAAGTTATCTAATAACTTTTGGCGCGTTTGCACCATTGTTTTATTAATCTCAAAACTTAACTCCTGCTGAAGCTTATCGAAAGCTGCATCGATCTCTTCCGGTTGTCGGCACCGCTGATAAATCTCAGCAATCCGCTTCTCAAAATCTACACCAGACTCGATCGATCCCAACACCTCATCGCTACACCCAAACACACCTTCAAACAATTGAAATTTTTGGTCTAATAACTCAAATACCCGTTTGTCAGCCGCGTTTTTCTGATTTAAGAAATTGACTACGACCACATCATGCTTTTGTCCATAACGATGACACCTGCCAATTCTCTGCTCTACCCGCTGGGGATTCCAAGGCAGATCGTAATTAATAATCAACGAACAAAACTGAAGATTGATTCCCTCAGATCCCGCCTCAGTCGCAATCATAATACTCCCTTGCTCTCGGAAATAATCCACCAAAGCAGACCGCATATCCGCTGTTTTTGAGCCAGTTAATTTATCAGTTCCTTGATGCTGATTGAGCCAATCTCGGTAAATTTGTTTTGATCGATCGTCCGTATTTGAGCCATTAAATAGTAATAATCCCTCACTCCAATCGCTATTCCCCAGTAGACTCAGTAAGTATTCCTGTGTTCGCCGCGATTCTGTAAAAATGAGTGCCTTTCTCGCGCCGCCATATTCTGCCGTCTTCTCGAACGCAACTTCCAAAACCTTGAGTAATGCTTCACCCTTAGCATTTTGTTCGATCGATTCAGCTAACTTAGTAAATGTATCTAGCTCTTTAATTTCACTCTCGATCGCACTACGTTCTAAGCCAGATAACGCCTCTTCCGGCTCATCCTCATCCCATTCATCGATAGTTTCATCTAGTTCTTCATAATCTTCAGCTAACTCCTCAGATAGCCTGCGGGCTGGTTCCTGCTGTGTAAGTTTTGCTTTGAGCCGTTTGGATAGAGAAGTTAATGTTTTAGCGATCGCAAATGTCGAAGAAGCTAATAGTTTACGCATCACCAATGTCATCAATGCTTTTTGACTGGTTGGTAATGCCTGAAGATTGTCCCGCCGCAGGTACTCTGAAACTAGATCGTAGAGTCTTTCCTCATCCCAACTGGGCGTAAATTCTTCACAAATAGCATGACGCTGAGTAAACGGTACATAAGCAGTTACCTGCCGTCGCAATGTCCGATGACAAATCGGCTTGAGCCGTTCCTTGAGATCCGCTATCACTGTTTCTCCGTCTAACTTAGCAAACTGCGTGCGAAAACTCTTGAGATCGCCAAAGACTCGATCGTCAATAAAACTCACCAACCCAAATAACTCTAGTAAAGAGTTCTGTAATGGTGTTGCTGTCAGCAAAAGTTTATGACGATTCTGAAGTATCCGTTTGAGCGTATTAGCAATAATATTGGAAGATTTATAAACATTTCGCAGTCGGTGAGCTTCATCAATTACCACCAAATCCCAAGCAACAGACTCTACATCAATCGCTTTATTTCGAGCGAACTGATAAGAACAAATGATAATTGAATCATCCGTATTGAATGGATAGTCATTCGTACCCCTAGCAATCTCCTTATAAGATTTCGACTCTAAAATTGTGCAATCTAGAAAAAACTTCTCACTTAATTCCTGTTGCCACTGCTTGCGTAAATTGGAAGGCGCGATGACTAGAATTTTGCGTTTCCGCTCTGCCCATTTCTGAGAAATCACCAATCCAGCTTCAATTGTTTTCCCTAAGCCAACCTCATCGGCTAACAGTGCCCCTTTCGATAGCGGGGAGCCAAAAGCAAATAGTGCCGCATCTAATTGATGCGGATTCAGATCGACTTTTGCCCCAGCGAAAGTACTCGCCAGCTTTTCTAAACTATCTGCCGAGTAACGCCTGGTGAGTTCGTAGGCATAATATTTAGCGTGATAGTCAGTTAGATCGGGAGATATAGCCATAGAACACATAAGTCATCCCCGCGTTAATTCATGCAAAATACGATCGAGCCGAGATCCGTGTCAAGTAGTGCCACTTCGCCTGAAAATATTACCACATCTAGCTTTCAATAATTTCAATCGCTGGGAGTATTCGAGACTCTAATCTGTAGATTGAGACAACAGAAAATATGGCAGATTCAGAAATCTGTAATTTCTGCATCTGCCAAAACGTGAACTTGTTATTTCACTGGCTTTTAGCCTAATTTTTTTGTGCTGGATAAAGTTTGGATCTGAGAAACATTGATGATTTTACAAAATAAATTGACAAGTTGAGCCTGTTCCAGTGTCGAGCATAAGGTCTTGG
>ENA-OFDP01000816-OFDP01000816.1-metagenomes-genome-assembly--contig:-NODE-816-length-13156-cov-2.519884_pt1 | contig 13156 bp, 7 predicted proteins | sample MGYA00153389_OFDP01 | MGnify analysis MGYA00153389 | reverse complement strand
TCAAGGTCGCGTCGGGACCCCAGATTGCAAAGACGGCTGTTGGGTGAAGATTTTTGAGTATCTCACCAGCGAACCGCTTTAGGTCATACGAGGCGAAAATATAACCGTGAACCTCGCCAGACTTGTCACGTAACGGATGCAGGATCGGCAACACGGCCTTCTTGGTCAGTGTGCCGAAGATTGGCGAACCCACCACGGTCTTCCCGGTCGCACGAGCGGTTTTGAAATATTCACGATAGCTGAAGTTCTGTGGCCGCAGTGTCGATAGCGCGTCGCAGACCAGATTCCCTTCAACATCGAAGGTGAGGATCGCGGTATATATCGGAAACTCTGCAAATTTTTTGGCGAGGAGCGCGCTGCAGGCCGTCGTCTTGGGGCCGTGTAATAGCGCGACGTGTCCGAGACCTGAAAGCAGTTGCGCGCCACCGTTGGCGGTTTTGTCCAGGTCCAGTATCGCCAGGCGCGCCAAAGACTGCAAATTGTTGCGCGCGGTATCGATTTCAGCGTGGTAGCTAAAGCGCGCATACCAGACCAGCGCTACCAGCAATGGCGCGATAAAAACCAACAATAGCAACGACAATCGGGTGCGTATGCTCACATCAAGCCTATAACGGGGTAATGCGCTTGGCGTTACAAATAGGGGCGATGTAGCATAGCCGTCAGACGTTTCGTCCGGGGTCAGGAAAAACCTGATACCGCAACGCGAAAAACCCGAAATCCGCCATTCGGCTCTTATGCTTTCCAAACTCGCCGTCTGTTTCGTTTTACCTTTGTGCGTCTCTGGATTTGCATCAGCCGCCCACGCTGCAACCGCCCACGCCACTTTCAACGTTTTGGCGACGGTTGTCGATCTGGGATTGGGACGTCAAGAACGCGCGAAGTTGCTCTCGATGATTCAAGCCACGTTGGGATGGCGTGACAACATCGTGTGACCAGTACTGGGTAGCCCGAGCAGCGTTCGTTCGTGATTTAATGTTGAAGCCCTCAACCAAATATAAAAATACTAGCAGTGGCGCGCCTTTCCGAGCGTTTTGTCCCCGAACGGCCCGCCAGTTGGCGTTCTTGTCTTTAGGGAACTTCCAACCACACAAAAACCGTCCCAGGGCAAACGCCGTGGCCCAATTTTGCCATTAATATCAGGCATTTATGAAACTTGGCAACCGGCTTTCGCCGGTAAAACCGGGTTTTTGGAAAGTCGCGTCAGGCCCGATTTTCGAGTGCAATATCGGGGTCGTTGAGGCAAGTGCAGAAGGATGCTCCAGCTATCGGCTATCGGCTATCGGCTTTATGGCTGTTATGTTCGGCAACGAACAGTCAGACATGTGGTTGCCCAATACGATTACCAAATGCTGCACGAATTCCTGACCTCGAATCGCGATGAGTTGATCAAACGCTGCCGGGAGAAAGTCGCCAAGCGGTACCAACCGTCGGCGACGCCTGCCGAGGTGGATAACGGCGTGCCGCTATTTCTGCAACAACTGACTGACACGCTTCGACGCGAACAAGTAACCGCCGCCAGAGATACTTCAGGACCACAATCAACACCCGCGAATTCGGATGTTGGTTTTGCGGCGGCACTGCACGGAGCCGAAATGTTACGACTTGGCTTTAGCGTAGATCAGGTTGTGCATGAATACGGGGATGTCTGCCAGTCCGTTACCGACATGGCCGTTGAGCAGAAAGTCCTTATCGCAGCAGACCAATTTCGCACCCTAAACCGATGTCTCGACGACGCTATTGCCGACGCCGTCTCCGCCTATGGACGCGCCAACCAGACGTTGATCGATGATCAGGCCGACAATGCGCACGCTCGGCTACGCACTTATGCCGTCGAGCACCGTCGGCTGGTCGACATTGCGCTCGAATCGTTTTCCGCGATCAGGACCGGTAATGTTGGAACAACCGGGGCGACCAGTACTCTGCTGTTGCATACGCTGGGTGAATTGCGCACCCTGACCGAACAGTCACTGCCGACGACTTACGTTGCGGCGGGAAATACAAATGTTGCACGTCATTAATTTTGCTCTCCCAAACGAATTATCGAGTTTTACCGAATATAGAGGAGTGAGCGGCGATTTCTTCGGTGACGGTTCCGCGATCTCAGGTATTTTGCAGGCAAGCGTAATGCAATTCGTTATCAGTCGTGGTTAGCGGCGGTCTAGACTTGTGATCAACTTTGACAACGAATCCGAGGCATGCGTTGTATTACTCGCGCGCAGGGCGTAGTGTCGACATTACGGGAAACAATATGAAAACCGCCAAACCCTTACCTTTCAATACGCTACACAATGCACCGCCCGCCATGAATCGACACGTGAAGATCAAGTTCCGCCTTTATGTCGCAGGCGATGCGCCGAACTCGGCACAGGCGCGTGCAAATCTCGCCGAACTATGCCGCATCCACCTGAAGGGCCGGCATGAAATCGAAATCTTAGATGTGTTCAAGGAACCGAAGCGCGCACTGACGGATGGCATATTCATGACGCCGACACTGGTCAAGCTCGCACCATTGCCGGCCCTGAAAATCGTCGGCAACCTCAACCAGACGCAAACCGTCCTGGAGACACTGGGACTGGAAGCGCCGACCGCATGAGGGAAGCCAAGACATTGGCTTCGCCGGACGCAGCGCAGGAAATTGCGGCGTTGATCGAGACCTTGCACCAGACCGAGCGGCGTCTTCACGAACTGACGGCGGGCGAGGTGGATGCAGTTTCAGATCAGGAAGGCCGGACTATCCTGCTGCACAAAGCCCAGGAACAACTGCGGCATGTCGAAGAGTCCAAACAGGCGGGCATCCTCAATGCGTTGCCTGCGTCCATCGCGTTGCTCGACGAGCAGGGCGTAATTGTTTCGGTGAATGACGCGTGGCGGCGATTTGCCTGGGCGAACGCATTTCAAGGGCAGGGAGTCGGCATCGGCATCAACTACCTGCAGGTTTGCGACCGTGCACGTGGCGAAGATATGGCCGAGGCGCGTCATGCGGCGGCTGGGATTCGATCGGTACTGAGCAGTCACGCGAAGAGTTTTAAGCTTGACTACTCGTGCCACTCATCAAATGAGCAACGCTGGTTCCAGATGACCGTGACGCCTCTCGCAGACGGCGCGTCGAGCGGCGTAATCGTCATGCACATAGATAGCAGCGAGCGAAAGCGTGCCGAAAGCGCGCAGTTGCGCTTGGCGGGGGCGATGGACGCGACAGAAGATGCGATCTATCTGGTAGACCGCACCAGCATGCAATTTATCTATATCAACGCTGCCGCCTGTCGGATGCGAGAGCAAACGCGTGAGGAGATATTTGCACTTGGTCCGGCAGGTGTGATCGGCGTGCCGTCAGGCGACCTTGAACGCAGCTACGACCGTATCATTGAAAGCGGGGAACCTGGAGCGCCGATCGAGATTAGGCGGCTGCGCGCGGATGGCTCAGCGTTGTGGATGGAATTACGTCGTCAGGCGCAGCGAAATGGCGACGGCTGGTTGATGGTCACCGTTGTTCGGGACATCACCGAACAAAAGCAGGTGGCCATGGCGCTTCTCCAGAGTGAGAACCTCAAACGCGCAATTCTGGCGTCATCACTAGACAGCATTGTCGCCACTGACCATGAAGGCAAAATCGTCGAATTCAATATGGCTGCTGAAGCTGCATTTGGCGTTCCCAGCGAAGTAGCGATCGGCAAGAGCATGGCAGAGCTAATGATCCCGCCACGGATGCGGGAAGCTCACGCACGCGGACTTGCGCACTATCTGGCGACGGGCGATGGGCCCGTTCTCGGCAAGCGGGTAGAGCTTGCCGCGATTCGCGCGGACGGGTCCGAGTTCCCGATCGAGCTCACCATTGCGGTGATCAGTGGAACGCCTGCGCCGATGTTCACCGGCTTTATTCGAGACATCACCGTCCAGCAAGCCAACCAAAAGCGTTTACGAGAAAGCGAATCGCGTTTCCGCAGCCTGAGCGCACTCTCGACCGATTGGTTTTGGGAGCAGGACAACCAATATCGGTTCGTTTCATCAGCAGGTGGAGACAGCCAAGCACTCTGGAGCGGACTTCAACCCATTTCCATGGGACTCCGCCGGTGGGAGCTTCCGGGCGTGTCGGCGCCAACCCAAGTCTGGCAGGAACACAAAGAACTTCTCGAAGCGCACAAGCCGTTCCGGGACTTGGAATATCAGCGCACCTTTGACGATGGTTCTGTCAAGCACATTACCGCTAGCGGTGAGCCGCTGTTCGATGCCAGCGGCGGCTTTACAGGTTATAGGGGTGTTGCCACCGACATCACCGAGCGCAAACTAAGAGAAATCGCGCTGCGCGAAAGTGAAAAGAAATTCCATCAGCTGGCGGACAATATTATTGATGTTTTCTGGATCCGCTCGGCAGATTTAAGTGAAGTGCTTTATGTCAGCCCGGCCTTCGAAAAAATCTGGGGGAGGTCAGTCGCAAGTCTGAAGGAAAACCCGCAACGTTGGCGAAACTTTGTCCACCCCGCGGATCGAAAGCGCGTGGTGGCAACTTTTGCAACGCTCAGGAAAGAAGCAGACAGTCTGGACTTTGAGTATCGAATCGTCCGGCCAGATGGTGAAGTCCGCTGGGTACACGTTCGAGCGTGCCCAGTGCGGGATGACGTGGGAAAGTTGATTCGCGTCGCCGGCATTGTCCGTGATATCACGGTTCGAAGACAGAATGATGAGGCTTTTCGCAGACAACACACCGAACTGCGGTTACTGTTCGATTTAATGCCGGCCATGATCTGGTTCAAGGACACGAAAAATCGTATCCTGCGTGTCAATCAACGGGTTGCAGACGCCGCCGGGAAATCCATCGCCCAAATCGAAGGCAGGCCGTTTTTAGAAATTTATCCGCATGACGCGGCCAGATTTTTTGCCGATGACCTGAAGGTCATTGAATCAGGAATGCCCCAATTGGGAATTGTCGAAGCCCTGACTGACGCCGACGGCAAACAGCGATGGGTGCAGACTGACAAGGTGCCGCATTTCGACGAAAGCCGTCGGGTTGCAGGTGTCGTTGTCATGGCCCAGGACATCACCGCCCGTGTCGAAGCGGCATTGGCGTTGAAAGCCAGCCTCGCCGAGTTTCGCAGTTTCGCTGAATCCATGCCACAAATCGTCTGGATCACACGACCTGATGGCTGGAACGTCTATTTTAATCAGCAGTGGATGGATTACACCGGTCTCACCCTTGAAGAGAGCATGGGCGAAGGTTGGATCAAACCATTCCATCCAGACGACCGCCAACGCGCATTCGATGCCTGGCATGAGGCGGCAACCAGGACCGGTGTTTACAGTATCGAATGCCGCTTGCGCCGCGCCGACGGTGCCTATCGATGGTGGCTGATGCGGGCCGAGCCGCTTCGAGACAGCGCCGGGACCATCCTGAAGTGGTTTGGCACGAGCACCGATATTCATGAAATGAAAGTGGCGGAAGAGGAGATCGCCCAGACCAGTCTGGCGCTTCGCGAAAGCGAACGTCGCTTCAGCGACTTACTGCGAAATGTGGAACTGGCGTCCGTCATGTTGGACCTTGAGGCGCGCATTACGTTTTGTAATGACTACCTGCTGCGGCTAACTGGTTGGAAATACGAAGAAGTCATTGGGCGAAACTGGTTTGAATTATTTACACCCTCGCAATCTGACATCGACAAGGAATCCTTCACCAAGTTGCTTAAAAACCAGAGCGAGCAATGGAATCGGGAAAGCCAGATTTTGACCCGCTCCGGCGAACAGCGGCTCATGCGCTGGAATAATTCCGTGCTGCGCTCTGCAACCGGCGAGGTCATCGGGGCAGCCAGCATTGGTGAGGACATTACCGATCGTAAGCGGGCCGAGGAAGAAATACTCAGGCTCAATGCCGACCTTGAGAACCGGGTGGAAGCGCGCACCGCGGAATTGCAGGCGGTCAATCAGGAACTGGAAGCGTTCGATTACTCAATATCCCACGACTTGAAAGCCCCGATCCGGCACGTGGACGGCTTCAGCACCATGCTACTGGAGGATTATGGTGACAAGCTCGACGCACACGGGCGCAGTTGTGTCATGCGGATCCAGAGTGCAGCAAAGAGGATGGATCAACTCGTCGGTGATCTTTTGGCCCTGTCGCTGGTCTCGCGCGGCGAGCTTCACCGAACGGATGTTGATTTGAGTCTGCTCGCACGACTGGTATTTGCTGTGCTTCGACAATCGGAGCCTGATCGCGTGATCGATTTTGTGGTCACACCCGACATCAAGGTCAAGGCCGACGCAGGTTTGCTGCGTATTGTGCTGGATAACTTGTTTGGCAACGCGCGCAAATTCACCGCCAAGCGAGCCGACGCCAAAATTGAGTTTGGCTGTGCGCTGATCGATGAAACGCCAATATTTTTTGTGCGCGACAACGGTGCCGGATTCGACGCGGCCTACGCCGACAAATTGTTTGCGCCGTTCCAACGGCTTCACGCTCAAAGCGAATTCACAGGCACCGGTATCGGGCTGGCAACGGTGCGTCGCATCATCACCCGCCATGGCGGACAAGTATGGGCCGAAGGGGCTGTCAACCAGGGTGCGACCATCCATTTCACGCTGCCTCAATGAAGAATATGAACGCTGACACGAGCTTATTGCGCGTATTGCTCGTTGAGGATTCTGAAGATGATGCCTTCCTCATGACGCAACACCTGCGCCGCCTTGGGGTCGAGGTCATGCTACTTCGTGTCGAGACCTCCGCGGAGTTGCGCGCGGCGCTGTCCACGCAATCGTGGGATCTGGTCATCAGCGATTACCGCATGCCTAAATTCAGCGGGCTGGCGGCGCTCAAACTGGTGCGCGAGTATGACGAAGAGCTGCCCTTTATTATTGTCTCGGCAACCATCGGTGAAGACATAGCCGTAGACGCGATGCGTGCCGGTGCCAACGATTACGTCATGAAGAACAACCTTGCCCGGCTGCTACCAGCCATACAGCGTGAAATTCATGAGGCAAAAACGCGCGCCAATAGTCGCGCGGCAAACATCGCACAGCAAAAACAGCTCGACTACATGGCGTATTACGACTCCATCACAGGGCTTGCGACCCGCACGCTTTTCTTGGAGCGTGTGACCGGGTACCTGCTCGAGGCCGCCAACCATGAACATGGACTTGCCGTTTGCTTGATCGACCTGGAGCGTTTCAAGAACATAAACGACAGCGTTGGCTGGTCAGTCGGCGATGTGCTCCTGAGGCAAGTGGCGGAATGGCTGACGGACAGTGCGGGCGACAACAAACACTTGGCGAGAGTAGGGGCCAATCATTTTGCGTTGGTCATACCGGCAGTAAAGCAAGACGGCGACGTCATCCATCTTTTCGATAAAAAAAGACAAGCCTTCCTCGACCACGCGTTCCCACTCAACGACGCGATATTCCACATTTCATTCAAGGCCGGTCTGGCAGTTTTCCCGCAAGACGGTATCGACGCCGTCACTTTGTTCAAGCACGCCGAGGTCGCCCTCAAGAATGCCAAGGCAACGAGCGAGCCGTACATGCTGTATCTGCAGTCAATGAGCGACGCCGCGTCTGGAAAGTTGTCGCTGGAGAACAAGCTACACCAAGCGCTCGAAAATCGTGAATTCGTGCTGCACTACCAGCCAAAGGTGAATCTGGCGACCGGCAAGCTCACCAGTGCGGAAGCGCTCATTCGCTGGAACGATCCCCGTCGCGGCCTGGTACTACCTAGCGAATTCATTTCAATTCTGGAAGAAACCGGATTGATACATGACGTGGGGCGCTGGGCTTTAGGGCAGGCAGTCGACGACTACTTGCGATGGCACCGACTCGGTTTGTCTGCCGTGCGTATTGCCGTCAATGTTTCGGCGATGCAGCTGCGGCAACGCAATTTTGTCGGCGAAATCCAGAAAGTGACAGACAAAGACCCGCTTGCGGCAGGTGGATTGGAGTTGGAAATTACCGAGAGCCTGATCATGGAGGACGTCAAACACAGCATCGCCTCGTTACAGGCGATTCGTGCTTTGGGCGTCGCGATCGCGATCGATGATTTTGGCACCGGATATTCTTCGCTTAGTTATCTGTCAAAGCTGCCGTTGGACGCGCTCAAAATCGACCGCTCCTTCGTGAATGACATGACTTCCGGACACGCCGGCGAGCTGCTCGTATCGACCATCATTGCGCTCGCCCATTCGCTCAATCTCAAGGTCGTGGCGGAGGGTGTTGAAACGGAGGAGCAAGCACGGATGCTGCGCTCGTTAGGATGCGATGAGATGCAGGGCTATTTGTTCTGCAAACCGGTGTCGGTGGAGATTTTCGAAGCGAGATTCCTGGTAACCGAGGCCAAGCCTGACGACGGCATTCACGAACGGGCGTGAGGTTTTGACAGGCGCCTGAGTGCACAACACTAGCAATGGCGGGGCTTGCAGGCTAAAAAAGGCCCGGAAGCCGCACCAGTGCTACGTTTTATAACACCGACAAGCCACCTAAGATTCGTGTCGGTCAACACTTATCACGCCATGGCGGACGGCATAGAGCACTAGTCCGGCCAAGTCATGGATACCGAGGCGCTCCATTAACGCTGCGCGATGAGTCTCAACGGTTTTTACGCTGACATTGAGTTCGAACGCGATTTGCTTGGTGCTCTTTCCTTCGGCGACCATTTGCAGGATTTCACGTTGACGTGGTGTCAGTGCGTCCATCGAAGATTTGTCCCGCTGCGGCTTACCATTCAAGAAGCCGGACACCAGATGTTTTGATACGCGCGGCGAAAGGTATATTTCACCGCGCATCACTGCCGCAATGGCCATTTTCAGGTCGACGGGGGCAGAATCCTTCACCAGGTAGCCGGACGCGCCGGCTTTGATTGCCCGATGTACAAAATCCTCGGTTGTGTGCATCGAAAGAATCAGAACCTTTGTAGACGGCGACTCGGCAATGATCTGCGCTGTGGCTTCAATGCCATTGAGTTCCTTCATTGAAATATCCATGATCACGAGATCGGGATTATGTTGTTTGACGAGCGCAACTGCCTCACGTCCGTTGCTGGCTTCAGCGACAATCTGGGTGCCACCCAATTCCACAATTAGTGCGCGAATACCTGCCAGTACCAGCGCGTGGTCATCAGCGAGCAATATGCGAATAAGACTCATGGTGACCCAATCTGTTTTAATTCTCCGCCGTCGGTCGCCGGCGAACGGTTAGTGCCATCTAGCGCAAATGTCGCCTGCACCGTTGTGCCCCCACCAGGGACCGTGCGCATTTTCAAGCGTCCCCCCGCCAGTTGTGCGCGCTCTTCCATGCTAATCAGTCCCAAGCTTCCGGTCTTGAGTGCTTTTTTTTGCGCGGTATCCATATCGAATCCAACTCCATCGTCGCGAATGGCGAGCGTAAGCAGCCTGTCGCTTAGTTCGACGCGAATGCGAATTTGCTTCGCGCTGGCATGGCGAGTCGCGTTACTTAGTGCCTCTTGGCTGATGCGATAACACACGCTCTCAATTTCTGCGGGCAATCGTGCGTAAAGTCCTGAAAATTCGCACTTGAAGTCCAATCCGGTTGTGCTGCGCTGACGACCAACCAGCCATTCAAGCGCACCCTCAAGTCCGAGTTGGTCGAGTTGAGGTGGTCGCAATTCATGGGAAAGGTCGCGCAACTTGTCGAGCGTGTTGTCCGCCGTATTGAGGCATTCAGCAAGCAGCACCCGGTCATGGTCGCTGATGCGCTGCACGAGTCGGTGCAAGCCGATCTTCAACGCCGTCAGGGACTGGCCAATGTCATCATGCAACTCGCGCGAGATGCTGCGTCTTTCTTCTTCCTGAATACTTAACACGCGCTTTGACATTGCGTGCAGTCGCTTATTGGCGTCCGCAAGTGCGCGATGCGCCAGCATCCGGTCAGTGACATCCTCATGGGACACGACGGCGCCGTCGATACTATTTTCGAGTGGCATCGCACGGGCAACGTACCAGCGGGTTCCGCCCGGGACCGCGCGCTCATACTCCATCGATGCAAATCCCGCCTCACGATTGATCACCGATTCCACGAGCTTCAGGTTATGTTCGGCAAATTCGTCACCACGAGCCGCCGCCGACCGCAACAACGCGAAGTAACTATTACCAACTGTGGCCGGCTCTTTATCCGAGGTTGCGTGTCTGTCACCGAAATTATCCCAGGCCTTATTGGTGGCGACAATGACACCCTTGCCGTCGAGCACCGCGATGCGCGTCGTGAGTGAATTAAGGATCCCGCGCGTCGTGGCTTCGCTCATCCGCAGCGCCTGCTCGGACCTCGCCTTCTGTTGTCGGGATTCCCGTCGTTCTATCGAGGCAGCAATGGCGGTCGACAATCTTCCCAGGCGACTCTTCAGCAAATAATCGCTGGCACCTTCCTGCATGGCTGCCACGGCAGCGTCTTCACCGATATGGTGGGAAATGACGATAAAGGGAACATCGAGTCCCCGCTCTATGAGAATTTTTAATGCCCGCTCTGAACTGAAGCGTGGCAGGTTGTAATCACACAAGACGACGTCTGGCAACGCCTTTGCTAGCGCCGCGTCGTACTCCGCCTCGGTCTCGACACGCACCGAAGTGAATTTGAACGGCGCGTCGCGCAACGCATACAACAACAACTCGGCGTCGTCGGCGGAGTCTTCGACCATAAGTAATCGATAATTGACGCTTGCCATTTCACTTCCTTGTTGAGCGTGTCGACGCGCGCACTTTCTTCGAAAGCCAGCCCGGGTTCGCCTTAGTAGAAACGTGGACGTCGCTATCGCGTATGCAGTAGCCGCCACGAATCACTTCGCCGGAAGATGGGCTAATGCGTTGCGCTGAATATTGCCAATTCATGTTGTTGTCGGAAATTGAGCGGCATAAAAGTGTGGAGAGTATGCGCCGATGCGATCACCACTGTCTGCGCATTCTCCTAGACGACACCACGATATACCCGACTTTCAGGCTTCCGCCTACGCCCATGAAGCGTATTCTCCTATCCTGTGTCAGGACCTACGAGAGCCTAGGATTGCCGGGAATCACTCAATTGCCAGCGCGCCTGATCGCCGTCATCCGCCGCAGAATCTGCCCCACCGCATCGCGCTCCATGTCCTGATAGAGCAATGCCTCTTCCTGCTGCTTGGCGATGATGCGTGAATCTTCGTAACTGAGTATGCGCGAGAGTTGAATTTCGCTGGTGGGAATGAATACACCACCCTTCGTGTCGACTAGCTGGTAAACGACGCGAAGCCTCAAGTCGTACTCGCGCACCCGGCCCGCGCCCGACAGCGAAAGAATCTGGCGGTCGCGCCGATCTTCGATGATGTTCAATTGCGCGTCCGCATCCTTCGCGCTCGGCATCAGTTTGGTGGGGATATTGGCCAGCTCGCGGCGCAGCTCCAAGGCCACCACCGACCCGCCGGGCGTGGATATGAATACGCTCGAAAAAGGCAGGGTGTACTGGCCGCGTAATTGAAATCCGCATGCGGATAAGGTTGCGACTGAGAGCAAGCCCGCCAACGAGAAAGCGCGTCGAGAAATCATTCAAACCACCACGTTGACAAGTTTGCCGGGCACGACGATCAGCCGCTTGATCGGCTTCCCTTCGGTGTGCCTTGAGACACCCGCATCAGAGATTGCCATTTGTTCAATCATCTCCTTCGTCGCCGCTTTTGGCACACGGATGCTGCCGCGCAACTTGCCATTTACTTGCACGACCATCTCGATTTCGTCCTGCTCTAGCGCGGCGGGGTCCGTCTCTGGCCAGGGAGCATCGATAATGTCGCCCCATTGTTGATTAAGGCCCAAGTCATTCCACAGTTGCCACGTCACGTGCGGACAAGCGGGGTACAACACCCGTAACAGGATCGACACACCTTCCCGGATGACGGCAGGGGTCGCGTCGCGATTTTCTTCGAGCACGTTGAGTATCTTCATGCACGCGGAAACCACGGTGTTGTACTGCAGCCGCGAGTAGTCGTAACTTGCTTGCTTTAACGTCGCGTGAATTTCGTGGCGCAGCTTCTTCGCATCATCACTCAAGGCGGAAACATTCAAAGGGCCCGCGACACGCACAACGTCATTGATGTTGCTGCAGAAATTCCACAGGCGCCGCAGGTAACGGTGACTTCCCTCCACACCCGCACTCGACCATTCGATCGTCTGCTCAGGCGGGCTCGCAAACATCACAAACAGCCGCGCCGCGTCGGCACCGTAATGGTCGATCATCTCTTGCGGATCGACACCATTCAATTTTGATTTCGACATCGTGCCAACCCCATCATAAACAACGGGTAAGCCATCGGTTTTCGACCGATAAGACGCCGGTTTCCCTGCCGCATCCGTTACCGGCTCTACATCGTCCGGTGCGAAATACTCAATGCCACCCTTGTCGCTCTTGCGGTAGTAGATGTGGTTAAGCACCATGCCCTGGCAGAGCAGATTGGTAAAAGGTTCGTCAAACTTGACCAAGCCAAGATCACGCATCGCCTTCGTCCAGAAACGCGCGTACAGGAGGTGTAGCACCGCATGCGTGATGCCGCCGATGTACTGATCCATCGGCATCCAGTAATCGTTGTTCGACGAGACCATCTTGTCGTGATAGTCCGGCGCGGTATTGGGGGTGGTGTAGCGCATGTAGTACCACGACGAATCGACGAAGGTATCCATCGTGTCGGTTTCGCGTTTGGCCGGTTTGCCGCATTTGGGACAGGCGCAGTTGATGAAACGCACGTCTGTCTTGAGCGGATTTCCGGAGCCATCGGGGATCAGGTCTTGTGGCAATACGACCGGCAAATCCTTTTCGGGAACGGGCACGTCACCGCAATCGGCGCAGTGGATGATGGGGATCGGTGTGCCCCAGTAACGCTGACGGGAAATGCCCCAATCGCGCAGGCGGTATTGGGTTTTCTTTTCAGCTACTGTTCGCAAATGCAAGAGGCCAACTACCTTATCGACAGCCTGATCATAGTTGAGGCCATCGAGATCCGGGCCGGAGTTGATCAAGAGCCCGGGTGACTCACTGGGCACGAGGTTGATTGTTGATGCGAAGATCGTGAATGCCGCCTTTAATTCTGCATTCTCGTATCCCGACAGCCCGATGACCTTGCTTACGGCATCAAACGTATCGCCGCGGTTGCCAGCAAGTGCAAATAGCTCTTCGCGAGCAATTACTCGTCCATTTGTGGACTTGACTGCTTCAA
>ENA-OFDP01000815-OFDP01000815.1-metagenomes-genome-assembly--contig:-NODE-815-length-13166-cov-3.441233_pt1 | contig 13166 bp, 13 predicted proteins | sample MGYA00153389_OFDP01 | MGnify analysis MGYA00153389 | reverse complement strand
TGATCGTGCTGCTGTTCCGCCCCGAGTCGCTCGCCGGCGCCAGTTTCCAGCTCAGCTTCGCCGCCGTCACCGCGATCATCACGCTCCACAGCCTCGGCCCCGTCCGCCGCTTGCTCGGCCCGCATGACGACGGATTGTTCGGCCGCTTCCTGCGCGGCGCGGCACTCGAGAATCTGGGCCGGACCGACGAGGCCGAGGCTGAACTGTGGGCCGCTCTTCAGGTCCAGCCGAATGATCCATCCCTCCTGAACTACCTCGGCTACCTTTGGGTCGACAGCGGGCGACGGGTTGCCGAGGGCGCTGCGATGCTGGCCCGCGCCCACGCCGCCGATCCCCAGAACGGCAACATCCAGGACTCGCTCGGCTGGGCCCAGTATCGGCAGGGCCTGTATGAAACCGCCGTCCAGACCCTCGAGGAGGCGGTGGCCAAACAGCCCGGCAACGCCGAGATTGTCGATCACCTCGGCGACGCCTACTGGCAGGTCGGTCGCCGCCGCGAGGCCGAATGGCAGTGGACCCGGGTGCTGACGCTTGAGCCCAATGCCCCGCGCCGCGCCGAGGTCGAGCAGAAACTGGCCCGCGGCCTGCCCGAGCCGACGACCGTGTCGGGCGGCGGCCTGACCTGAGCCATGGCGCAGGTCCGCCGTCTCGCGCCCGCCAAGGTCAATCTGTTCCTCCATGTCGCACCGGTATCCGACGACGGCTATCATCCACTGGCCAGCCTGGTCGCCTTTGCAGACGTCGGCGACGGCGTCACGGGCGGTGTCAATGGCGGCTTTCGCGCTGCCATGGCCGACGCGCTGAAGGACGTGAGCAAGAGCCATTTCGAGGCCGGCCGTCTGCAGCGGGAAGTGACGCTGGACAACCCGGCCGTGAGCATCGAAGAGACGATGGTGGCGATGCAAAAAGCCCAGATCGGTTTCCAAGCCACGTTGCAGGTGCGAAACCGGCTGGTGCAGGCTTACAGCGACATCATGAACATGCAGGTGTAGGGCCGGCCCACGGCGTGATCAGCACGCGGGGTACCGGGCTGCAGAACCGTTGAGCGTGCAGACACGCGGCCGGCCCAGCAGCTGCACGTCCACCCGCAGTCGGCTGCCACGGCGCGACTCCAGCGTGGCGCTGCTGCTGGCATCGGCCCGGCCGTTGGCGCCCAAATGCAGCGTTTGCCCGGCCACCAGCCGCACGCCGGCGTGGTCGCGCTGCTGCGCGCTGCGCAGTTCACAAGCCAGTGCCTGGCCGCAGGGGCAGTTTTCCTGCGTCGCCACGGCCCAGCACCAGTTGTCGCCGGCCTGCATCACGAGGTGCAACGCGCGGCCCTGGCGGGCGGCTTCGAAGCGGGCTTCGTTGACGTCGGCCACCATTGCTTCGGCGGCGCTGTACAGGCGCTGCTGGTCCAGGCGCGCGCCCAGGCTGGGCACGGCCAATGTGCCCAGCACCGCCAGCAGGGCCAGTGCGATGGTGATCTCGAGCAAGGTCAGCCCGCGCTGCAGGCTGCGGATCAGGCGCTGGTGCATGGGGTTCTCAGTGTGGCCTCATCGTTGCCAGCAGCCGCTGTGGGGGCCGGTCTGGGCAAAGCCCTGCCTGACTTGCAAAGTCAGGGTGGCACAGCCCGTGTCTTGCGCCTGCGCGCCCAGGGCGCTGGCGGTGGCGCGGTAGGCTTCGGGCCCGTCCAGCACCACGCTGATGGCGTAGCGGCCTTGCGGGCTGCGTGCCGACGTGCCGAGCAGGGCACCGAATTCACTGGCATACAGGCCGTGCGCGCTGCGGTGCTGCTCTTGCGCCTGCTGCATGCGGGTCAGGGCCTCGACGGCGTCAACGCGTCCGGCGCGGTAGTCGTAGCCGCGCAAAGTCGGCCAGGCCAGCGAGGCCAGCAGCGCCACCATGGCGCAGACGATCATGCTTTCGACGAGCGTGAAGCCAGCGGCCGCAGGTGACGAACTTGGCATCGGCCGGCGCATCGCGTTCAATCCAGCGCCAGCAGGCGGCGGCGTTTCTGGGTCTGGTCGATCCAGCGCTGCAGCAGCCGTTCTGCGCTGCCCGACAGGCGCTGCCATTCGCAGCCCAGGCGCAGTCCGTTGTCGCTGCGGCCCGTCGAGCTGACGTGCTGCAGCACCAGGCCCACGGCAAAGCGCGACTCGTGGTCCAGCGCCACCGTCACTTCCGCCAGCCGGGTGCCGGCTTGCAGTGGCGGCACGTCCTGCGGGCACCACAGCGCGCAGCCACCAATGCTCAGGTCCAGCACGCGCAACGCCAGTGCCATGTCGGGCATGGCGGGGTGGCGGAAGTGGGCAATGGGCGCCTGCCTTTCTGCCGGCCGCACGCGGTAGGCGTTGCGGCGCTGGAAGCGGTAGATCGCGGCCGGCAGCGCACACTGCAGCGTGCTGGCCTGCGCGCCGCGCACGAGCACGATGCCCTGGATGTCGAACTGCAGCTTGACGCTGTCCATGTAGGCCACGGCAATGGCTTCGTCGGCTTCCACCAGGCGTTCTTGCGCCATCAGGCCGTCGCTGGCGCTGAAGCTCATGCGCCCGGCATTGGCGTCCACCGTCCACAGCGTGGTGTTCATCATGCTGCCGTCGGGGCCGTTCAGATTGACCGGCACCGGGCCGTCGCGCAGCAGGCGCAAGAGGGCCAGGCATTCCTGCGTGCGGGTGACGCGGAAGGGCGCCCACGGGTCGGGGCCGCCGGTGGCGTCCAGCGCAGCGGGCTGCGTGTGCTCGAACGATGTGGTGGGGTGGGGCTGCATGGTGCGAGCGGGTTGTGTGCACAGTCAGCGCAAAGTCAGCGCAGGGTCAGTGCAAGGTCAGTGCAAGGTCAGTGCAGGAGCTTGCGGCGGCCGGCCAGCGTGTCGTCCAGGTCCTGCAGCCAAGGCTCTGCCAAGTGGCGGATCTCGGCGTCGTTGACGAGGATGCGCTGCATGATGCGCGACTTCGCCTTGGCCACCTCTCTAACGGCGGCCTGCGCGTCGTCGTGCCGGTGCAATTGCGCCTGTGTCTGCATGCGCGACATGCCCTGTTCGGGTTCTTGCGCCGCGTGTTTGAGCTGGCTGATCAACAGCACGCAGGCCCCCTCGAGCTTGACCACTTCGTCCCAGTTGCCGGCGCGCGCGGCAGACAGCATGTCGGCGCTGGCGCGTTCGATGGCTTCGTAGTAGGTCAGCAGTTGCGGGTCCATCAGGTGTCCTTCGTTGCCCGCGGTGTGGTTCATCAACGTCCTCCCTGGGCAGGTTGCAGCGCCCGGGCGGCGGGCCCGATGGACTGCCAGGCTTCGCGCAGCGGCTGAATGAGGCGCTGGCATTCGTCCAGCATGGCTTCGTCGTTGCGGATGTGGGCCAAGGTCAGGCGCATGGTGAGGTAGGTGTAGAGCTCGTCCAGGTCGCGCGCCAGGGTGCCGCCGGCATTCAGGTCCAGCCCGGCGCGCAGGCCTTCTTCGCGGTCGTGGTTGGTGGAAGAATCCTCGGCGCCGGCGATGTAGGCCACCCGCTGGTGGCCGCCGTCGGCCAGAAAATGCGCCACCGCGCGGCCGCCGCTCAGGTTGTCGGAACTGACGGTGCTGATGCGTCCCTTGTTGCTGGTGCGATTGAACATCACGACAGGAATGCGCGCATCGGCGATCTGCTGCGCCAGGCCCGACGACAAGTGCGTGGACGCCATCACGATGCCATCGACCTGGTAGCGCAGCAGTTCCACCAGCAGTTCATCGGCGTCTTCGGTCTCCGTCACGAACAGCAGCACGTGGTAGCCGTCCTTTTGCAGCCGCTGCGACAGCGCTTCAACGACCACCGGGTAGAACTGGTTCTGCAGGTTGGACAGCACCACCGCAATCATGCGGCTGCGCCGTGTGCTCAGCGTGCTGGCGATGGCATTGGGCCGGTAGCCCAGCTTGCGCGCCGCGTCCAGCACGCGCGCACGCGTCTCGGGCGCCACGCTGGCACCGGGCGTGAAGCTGCGGCTGACCGCAGACTGCGACACCTCGGCCAGGCGGGCCACATCGATCGAGGTCACGCTGCGTCGGCCGGCAGGCGGGGTCGGCCGCGGCGGTGACTTGGAAGCGCTGTTCATGCCGCTGTCCAGCCGCCGTCCACCATCAGGGCCGACCCCGTCACCAGCGCGGCGGCGTCACCGGCCAGGTACAGCACCGCGCCCATCACGTCTTCGACGCGGCCGACGCGGCCCAGCGCAATCTTGCCCAGCACCTGATCGCGGAAGGCCGGCGCGGCCAGCCAGTCGTGCGTCATCGGCGTATCGATGAAGGTCGGGCACACCGTGTTCACTCGTATGCCGTGCGGCCCCAGTTCCAGCGCCAGGGCCTTGCTCATGCCTTCCAGCGCGTGCTTGGTGGTGCAGTAGATGCTGCGGTTGACGCCGCCCACATGCCCCATCTGCGACGACATCTGCACGATGCTGCCCGGCAGGCAAGCAGCTTTCAGGCCGCTAGCTACGGCGCGGGCCACGAAGAATGCCGCCTTCACGTTCAGCGCCAGCAGCGCATCGACATCGTCTTCGGTGACGTCATCGAAGGGCTTGGGGCGGTTGGTGCCCGCGTTGTTGACCAGCACCTGGAACGGGCCGTGTTCGTCACCGATTTCGGCCACGGCACGGGCGACCGCGGCGCTGTCGGTCACGTCCAGCACCAAGGCATGCGCACGGTCGCCGCGCTCGCGCAGCGCGGCAGCCGCGGCCTGCACTTCACCCGCGCTGCGTGCGGCCAGCCAGACCTCGGCGCCGGCTTCGGCCAGCGCCGCAGCACACGCCAGGCCCAACCCGCGCCCGGCGCCGGTGACCAGCGCGCGGCGGCCATCCAGGCGCAGGCTGGGGGTGCGGGGAAGGGCCGCCATCGTTGCCAATGCAGGTCAGCCTTCTGCGCGAACCGGTTGGTACCACGGCAGATCAGGCTGCTGGCCGTAACGGCGCACGCGCAGGTTGGCCTGCTCGCCGTGGCCGGCGAAGTTCTCCATGTGGCACAGCCGCGAACACACGGCGCCTATTGCTGCGCTGGCCTCGTCGGTCAACACACGCTGGTAGGTGCAGGTCTTCAGGAACTTGCCCACCCACAGGCCGCCGGTGTAGCGCGCGTTCTTGTTGGTGGGCAGGGTGTGGTTGGTGCCGATGCACTTGTCGCCGAAGCTCACGTTGGTGCGTGGGCCCAAGAACAGCGCGCCGTAGTTCGTCATGCGCTGCAAGAACCAGTCGGGGTCGCGCGTCATCACCTGCACGTGTTCGCTGGCAATGCGCTCGGCCTCGGCCAGCATCTCTTCATCGCTGTCGCAGACGATGACCTCGCCATGCTCTGCCCAGGCTTGGCGCGCGATGCCGGCGGTGGGCAGGATGCCCAATTGGCGTTCGACCTCGGCGATCGTGTCGCGCGCCAACTTCTCGCTGGTGGTCAGCAGCACGGCGGGCGAGGTCGGCCCGTGTTCGGCCTGGCCCAGCAGGTCCACCGCGCACATCTCGCCGTCCACCGTGTCGTCGGCAATCACCAGCGTTTCGGTCGGCCCGGCAAACAGGTCGATGCCGACACGGCCGAACAGCTGCCGCTTGGCTTCGGCCACGTACATGTTGCCCGGGCCCACCAGCATGTCCACGGCCCGCACGCTCTGCGTGCCGATGGCCATGGCCGCCACCGCCTGCACGCCGCCCAGCACCAGGATCTGGTCGGCCCCCGCAAAGTGCATGGCCGCCACGATGGCCGGGTGCGGCGCGCCCTGGTACGGCGGCGCGGTGGCCACGATGCGCTTGACGCCGGCCACCTTGGCCGTCAGCACGCTCATGTGGGCGGATGCGATCAACGGGTACTTGCCGCCCGGCACGTAGCAGCCCACGGCGTTGACGGGGATGTGCTTGTGGCCCAGCACCACGCCCGGCAGGGTCTCGACCTCGACATCCTTCATCGAGTCGCGCTGGATTTGCGCAAAGCCGCGCACCTGCGTCTGGGCGAAGCGGATGTCTTCCACCTCGCGCGCCGACAGCTGTTTTACGGCGGCTTCGATGGCGGCTTGCGACAGCGTGAAGTCGGCCGGGTCCCACTGGTCGAACTGGCGCGAGTAGTGGCGCACGGCGTCGTCGCCACGCGCTTCGATGTCTTTCAGGATGCCTTCGACGGTGCTGCGCACCTTGGCATCGGCGTCGGCATGGGCGGCGGCACTTTGGCCGCGTTTGAGGTGGCGGATCACGGGGGTTTCCTTGTGTTTAACGACGGAGCGGGCGGTGCGTACAGCCGCGGCGCGTGGCAGATGGTGGTGCGTGCATGGGCACTCATCCGGGCCACCTTTTCAAACCCGGGTCGACGATGTAGCGAAGGTCGTCGAGCACGTCCAGGCCGGTCTGCTGAAGGATGTGCAGCACATCGATCATCACCCAGTTGTCGATGATCTTGCCGTCGCGATCGGTGCGGTACCAGTCGGCCACGCGCATCTCGACGCGGCGACCAGAGGGTGGCAAACCCAGCCATTGCCCGCCCAGGTGCGTGCCGTAGAGCGAGGGCCAACCGGCAGTGACGGCAAAGCGGCCATCACCCAGGCGGATGTAGTGGCCCGGGGCGTCTTCGGGGCCGGCGTGGTCGCGCACGATGCCTTCGCGGTCCGGAAAAGCCTGGATGAACAGCGCGCCGTGGAAGTCAAGAAAACCGCGCTGCCCGCGGCTGCTGCCGATGCCGGCCGGGCCGTACCACATCATGTTCTTGTGCCAATGCGGGCTGTGCTTGTTGCGCGTGGCGGCCAGGTTCTTCAGCTCATCGCCTTTGGCCAGACCCATTTGCATTTCGCGCACCGCCGCAAGCGTGGTGGCGCCGAGTTCGGCGTCCACGCTCACTGCGGTGGCACCGCTGTCGCAGGGCGGGAAGGCCCAGGCTTCGGCCGAGCCCGGCATGCGGCGAAAGGGGTAGAAGCCGGCCTGGCGCATGAGATCGACGATGTCCAGCAGCACGTAGACCTTCGCGATACGTCCTTCGCGAAAGACGGCGTTGATGCCCAACCGCAGTGTGCACAGGCCGTGTGTGGGTGCGATGCCCAGCCAGGGCGCGGCCAGGTTGCCCATCAACACGCCCCAGGTGCTGACGCATTCGCGGCCTTCGTACTCGCCGCCCAGCATGCAGGCCATGCGGGCTTCCCAGTCGGGAAAGGCTTCGCGCAGCGGCGCCCACAGTTGCGCGGCGGCCTCGGCATTGCCCTGCAGGTCGTTGATGGGGTGAAAGACGCGCCAGACAGCGTCGGGGTGGCAATGGGCGGCCAGCGTCTGGTCGATGGCGGCGCCGTCTGACTCAGACATCTGGTGCAGGAACTCGGCCAGTTGGCGCTTGTTGGCAACGTGGTCGTTCATGGATCAAGGTTCATAGGTTCAGCGAGCGCTAGATTGAATGTTGGGTGCGTCTGCAACGGCCACTGACCTTGCTTCTGCCTCCGCGCCTTGGGCCTGGCGCTTCTGTGCGTCGATGGCGGACCGGGTGGCGTCGTGCGTGGCGCGGGTGACGTTCAGCATGCCGTAGAAGATGGCCGCTATCAGCCCAGGAATTACTGACAGCACCCAGGCGGCTGCCAGGCCCATCAATACCGTTTCGGCCACCTGGCCGGGCACTGCCTTGGCCGGGAAGGCCACGACAGCCAGCACCCAGCCCGCCAGCGCGGTGCCCAGAGCCTGGTCGACGCGGGCGAAGAACGTGCGCGTGGCAAACAGCGCGCCTTCCTGGCGCAGGCCGTACTTCAGTTCGTTCTCGTCGGCGATGTCGGCCAGCGCCGAATAGACCGTCGTCGTCATGATGCTGTAGGGCGCGTGCTGCATCAGCGAAAACGCGATCAGGATGGCCAGCAGGTAGGGCGTCTGTGCCGACAGGATGCCCATGTAGCCCAGCGCCAGGGGAATCGCCGGGCCCACGCAGTACACGATAAGCGCCACCGTTCCCGTCCAGCGTTTCTCGAACCGGTGGTGCAGCCGGGTGACGATGTACGAGCCGAACACATAGCCGAACAAGCTGCCGATGGAAAAGTACGCCAGCTGGTCGTTGCGCAGCTGCCAGAAGTAGGTGACCGAGTAGATCCACAAACCGCCGCGAACGCCTGTCATCAACGACAGAAAGAAGAAGCCGACCAACAGCACCAGATAGTTGCGGTTGCGCAGCACACGCCACATATCGCGCGCCCATTCGCGCGCGCCGAAGCCTGGTGTGGAGTTGGCCGGCTGCACCAGGTACGGAATGCGCCGCTTCGTGACCTGGCTGGAAATGAACAGGCAAACCAGCACGATGCAGGCGATGGTGATGGAGAACAGCGGCCAGCGCGAGGGGTCGAGCGCGCCGTTGGGGAAGGCCTGCGTGGCGCGAAAGAACACCAGAAAACACAACTGCCAGCCCAGGGTGTCGCCTATCCACAGGAAGAAGGTGTTCACGCTCATGATGCTGGAGCGTTCGAGATAGTCCTCCGACATCTCGCCACCCAGCGCCAGGTGCGGCGTGTGGAACACTGTCATGGCCTGCAGCAGCAGCACGTTCAGGGTTGCCAGCCACACAAGCTGCCCGGTCGAACCCAAATCTGCGGGTGGGTTGAACAAGCCCCAGAACAGCAGCGCTGCCGGCAGGATCGACGCGAACATGAACGGGTGCCTGCGCCCCCAACGCGTGCGCGTGCGGTCAGACCACGAACCGATGAGCGGGTCGAACACGGCGTTGACGATCAACCCGAGGGCCAGCGCGATGCCGATGGCAGCCGGGTCGAGCCCGCGCACCTGGTTGTAGAACAACATCAGGAACGCGCTCGTCGTGGTGATGACGATGGCTTCGGCCGAGCTGCCGAGCCCAAAGGCCCATTTCATGCGCCAGCTGACGGGCGGTATCGGCGTCGCTGTGGCTGTTGTGGTGGCGAGGCCGGACATGGCGGCAGGTGGCGTCATGTCTTGGTCACGGGGCAGCGAAGAACACCGCAGCGGGGACGGGCAGCGGGTCCGAGATGGCCAGCCTGCTGTGCACCAGGGCGCCGGCCGCGTCACAGCGCGCAGTGGCCAGGGCCAGCCTGCGGTGGGCGCGGCGGGGCACGCCGTGCTCTTGCAGGCGCAGGCTGTACAACGCGGCGATCAGGCCGTCGGCGTCCCCGCTACCGTCACTACCGCCGCTACCGCCGCTACCGTCACTGCCATCGTTACCCACGGCGCGCATCACCACGGCCTGGCTGCTGCTGGCAGCCTGCGGTGGGCCGGCGGCGGCAATGGCATCGCTACCCAGCGACAACACATGCGGCCAGGCGGCGGCTTGCAGCCCGGGGTGGTCGGCAGCGTCGCCCACGCACGGCACGCGCAATTGGCTCAGGAAGTCGTCGCTGGCCACCGGCACGGCGGCCTCGCAATGTGCGTCGGCTGCAGTCGGCGCCACCACCCACAGGCGCGCGATGACGCCGTCAGCAAGATCGGCGAAGGCACCGATGCAGCGGCCATCCGGTGTCTCGTCGAGCACCACCAGGGCTTGCGGCGACACCAGCACGTGCGGGGTTGCCGACAACACCAGCGGGTGCGCGGCGAACAGATCGAGCGCGTCGGTGCGGCCAAAGCTTGCGAGGCCGAAAGCATCGACCCGCAAGGTGTTGGCCACCGCCGCACCGGCCGTGGCATGTCCGCGCAGCAACTGGCCGAGCACCGCCAGCACATCGGGCTTCATACCGTGGCCCCTGCAGCAGGCGCTGTGCCCAGGCCGCCGCGCACCTGGCGCAGCACGGCCAATTCGTCGAACACCGTTTGGTCGCGCACGATGCGGCCCTGGCGCAGCACGTAGTGGCTGCTGCCGGCCACCAGAATCTCGCGGCCTGTCGGCGGCCCCCAGGGCCCCGACACCGCATGCACGCCGCAGGCCGACCAGCGCAACGCCACGGCCACGTCACCGTGGGGCAAAGGCCGCGCGGCCCAGTGTTCAATGGCCAAGGCAAAGTCCGTCAGCTGTGCACGCAGCTGCATCAGGCAGCCGACCCAGTAGCCGCGGCCCCAGCCGCTGCGGCCCGTGGGCCAGAGCACTTCGATGCTGGGCGAGACCTGGTCAGCGACCTCGCCGTACAGGTCGTCGCACCAGGCGGCGTGCAACAGCCGGGCCGGGCCGGCGGCGGGGTGCGCGTTGTCGGGCCAGGCCTGCGCGGCGCGGGCCAGCCTGCGCGTGTTGTCGATCCACACCTGCCGCCAGGCGTGTCGGGCCGGGTCGCCGCGGCGGTCGGCCTCGGCCTGGCCTTGCGCCACGGCGGCGGGGTCACGCTGCATCTGCAGGGCCGCGCGGGCGTTGTCGCGGAACAGCCATTCTTCGACGATGAGGTTTTCGCGCACCACGCAGTCGGCCACGGTGGTGGCCATCTGCGCCCGGCCGGTGGCCTGCCCATACAGCGCATCGGTGCCTTCGAGCGTGGACCGGCTGGTGATGCGGTGCGACGAGTAAAACAAGCCCGGGCTGTCCTCGCTCCAGATGACGTCGTCGGCAATCACCTGGCGGTCGGCGTAGGCGGCCAACGCGGCCAGCGTGCCCTGCACGACGTTTTCCAGGCCGCTGCTGGGCCCGTTCAAGGTGTGCATCACGCAAGAGTCGGCGTAGTGCGTGCGGCACAGACCGACGTTCTTCTCTTCCCAGATGCGGTGCGTGCAGCGGACGATGTAGTCGACGATGTCGCTGTACACCGGATCGAAACCCGGCAAATCCTGCAAGCGCGGGCGCTGCGCCAGCAACTCGGCCGCGGTACGGCCGGCGGGCGAGCGCACCGCAGGCAACTGATTCCAGGCCGGTACGGTATTCATGCGCGGTAGGCCTGCACCAAGGCGCCGATCTCGTCGAACACCATCCAGTGCTCGACGACGAAAGCACCGCACATGCGCAGGTGGCTCATGCCCATCAGCACCACGGGCTTGTTCTCGGGGCAGGCGCCGAAGAGCGAGCCGCTGCGGGTGGTGCCTTCCAGGCGCCAACGCACGGCCACGATGACGCCGTCGGTCTCATCCGAGTGGCTGACATGCTCGACATGCATGGTGGCATCCGGCAGGGCGCTGAGGATCATCAGCATCAGAGCCGACTGGTTGCGCAAGCCGGCAGCCACGCGGCCGCCGCCTGCGTGGCACACCGAATCGGCGCTGAAGTACCGCGCCAACCGGTCCAGTCGGCGCTGGTTCCAGAGCTGGTCGAACATCACACGCGCCCAGGCCTCGACGCCATCGTCGGCCAAAGCCAGTGGCAGCCGCGGCGCCTGGCCCAGCAGCGCGGTGTGCGGCGAATTCACGCGTTGGTCGGGCTGCGCTCGAGCGGCCACCAGGCGTGCCACTTCGTTGGCGTCCAGCCCCAGCTGCCGAACCATGGCGCCGTTGTCACGCACCAACCACTCGGTGTGGACGAAGTTGCCGCGTGTCACGCAGTCGGCCACGAAGTGAACGGCAATGCGCCGTCCAGTGGCCGGGCCCCAACCAGAAGGGCCGCGGTTGGTCGAGCGACTGAATCCGAGATGCGAGGTGTAGTAGCCCGCACTGTCGTCACCGCTCCAGGCGACGTTGAGGTGGTGCAACTCGCCGTCAGGAAAGGCATTCAGCGTCGACACGGTGGACGCCACCACTTCCTCGACCGAACGCACGACGCCATAGGACGAGTAGATGGTGCACGCGTGGTCGTAGGTGTCGTAGATGCGCCCGACCGCGCGGTCGACCCAGATTTCTTCCGTGATGCGGACGATGAAGTCGACGATGTCGGCATAGCCTTCGTCGAAGCCCGCCATGGGCTGCAACTGGGCCGGCTTGGCTGCGCGCAATGCTTGCGGGTCGACATGGCGCACTCGCGTGATCGACGGACGCGGCGGCAGCTTGAAGGGCAGGCCTTCGTGATTCGCGGTGACGGAGGATTCCTTCATGCAATGGCAGCCTCAAGTAAATTGCATACGCATGCAGATCATAAAGTGACAGCACGCACTTTTGCGAGGGTTTAGGGGTGGGTTTATCCTAGTGTTGATGTTGAATGCGTATGCAATTAGCATTCGGCAACGAGTTTTCCCACCGTATACCCACGTCCTTCAGGAGGAACCATGACTTCCAGACTAATCCGTCGCCGTCAGCTTCGCGCCGTCCTGCTTTCGTCTGCCGCCATCGGTTCACTCGCGGGTTCCACCTTGGCCGGGGCACAGGAGGCACCGAAGGCTGGGGCCGAAGTCGACCCCAACGTGGTCACCGTGACCGCACAGCGCCGAATCGAGCCGCTGCAGGAAGTGCCACTTTCCATTTCAGCGATCGCCGGCAGCCAGCTCAAGAATGCCAACGTCACCAGCGCCGACCGGCTAGAGCAACTCGTGCCCGGCTTGCGCATGGGGCGGTCTGGCTCTGACCTGCGGCCCGCCATGCGCGGCACGTACACCGAAAACGTCTCGGCCACCGGCAACCCGCGCTTTGGCATCTACATCGACGACATCTACCAGTCGCGCACCAGCCAGGTGCCGCCCATCGTGGACCTGGCGCGCGTTGAAGTGCAAAAGGGCCCGCAGGGCACGCTGTACGGCCGCAACAGCTTCGGCGGCAACATCGTTTTCCATTCCGCCATGCCGACTGAAAAGCTTGAAGGCGGCGTGGACCTGCTCTTCAGCAACTTCACGCGCTACCGCACCGAAGGCTTCGTGAACGTGCCGCTCACCGAAGGCGTGTCGCTCCGCGTGGCGGGGCTGACCGAGGACACCAAAGGCTATGTCAAGAACATCGGCACCGGCAACGACTACGGCGGCGAAAAGCAGACCTTTGTGCGCGGTACGCTGAAGATCGAACCGCCTTCGCTGCCCGATCTGCAGGTGGTGCTGCGCGGCTCGCACCTCGACCTGGGCGGCCAGGGCCTGGGCGGCTTCGGCTACAAGATTCTGGGCACGCTGGTGGACCCATCGCTGATCCGTCAGCCCGGCCAGCCGCTCACCTACAACGGCGTGACCTATGCGCTGCCCAACGGTTTCAATGGCAGCAGCTGGACAGGCGTGGGCTTCCCCATCGACACGCGCTTTCGAGACGGCATTCCCGACGTGAACGGTGCCGACATCGGCATCCCCACCTTAGCCGACCCGTACAAGGTGAATTACGCCGGCAACATCTTCCGCAAAGGCTCGCAGTCGCAGCTGGGTGCCACCGTCACTTACGACCTGGGCTCGGTGCGGTTGCGCTCCATTACCAGTTATTCCGACTTCGACCTGATCCGCACCG
>ENA-OFDP01000813-OFDP01000813.1-metagenomes-genome-assembly--contig:-NODE-813-length-13178-cov-5.994513_pt1 | contig 13178 bp, 8 predicted proteins | sample MGYA00153389_OFDP01 | MGnify analysis MGYA00153389 | reverse complement strand
TAGGGACACGGCACTGCCGTCTCCTGATTTCCGGTAATATTAATTCTGATCCCAACGGATTTGATATTACGCGCTGCTACCAAGAAACCGGGTTTTCGATCAAATTCATGGTGCGTAACGAAGATTTCTCGAAAAAACCCGGTTTCTGATGCTCGTGCGAAGTCCTAAAAAGGACACAGTAATGCCGTTTCCCTACCCTAAAAATCCAACCTCAACCCCCCGTAAACACTCGAAATAGCCACCCAAAAATCATCACGCTCAAGAAAATTACACTACCGACAATTAATATCAAACCCAACAGCAACGCCGCCACAAACAACCAATCAGCTTTTTTGCCTTGTTCAGGCGAACCTAAATGAGCATCCAGTAATTCTATATTTTTGACATTAGCTTTCCAAGCAACATCAAGCAAGTCTCCAGCCACGGGTACAGTGCCAGCAACTGTATCAAATACGATGTTAGCCGCCATCTTTAGTAAAGTCTCTTGCGGCACTCCCATTTGAGCAGATTTAAAGACTACATAACCTGCAAAGACTGAGCCGAGCAAATCGCCACCGCCTGGGATAAGTCCCAATATCGGATCGAGTCCGATGCGGTGTTTTGTACCGGGAATCGGAATTGCATTATCTAGTAAATGGCTGATGCGGCGGAGTCGGCGCAAGGATGCAGCCTGAGATTTGTTGGCAGTATCTATGGATGAATTTTGTATAGGAGGACGAGACATTTAAATGACTCCTGATTGTGATATTAATATTGATTCTGGTATGGGCGAGGGCGGGTTTATGAGATTGTAGATTATTGGCAGTTATTGTTGGTGAACCCGCACCTACAAATTTAACATCATACAAGTCCGAATACAGAGAAACCCGGCTTTTGTTCAAAACCGGGTTTCCTACTTCTAGCTAATTTGTAGGGTGCGTCGCTATTCCATGTTCAATGGAAGTTGCAGATTGACTCTGAAGGCGACGCACCCTACTATTGCCTACTATTTGTTGCCTTCAGTGAAGTCGGCATCGATCACGTCGTCGCCACCACCAGTCGGGCCACCGTCTCCAGGGCCGCCAGGGCCGCCGCCGTCAGTTGGGCCGCCAGCTTGTTGGTACAGGCTGCTGCTGACAGCGTAGAATGCTTGCTGCAACTCTGTTGTCAAGGTTTTGATGCGATCGTCATCTTCACTATTGATCGCCTCGCGCAAGTCTTTGATCAACCCTTCAACCTTAGTCTTGTCATCAGCAGGAACCTTATCACCCAATTCTGCTAACTGCTTCTCGATTTGATAAGCTAAAGAATCGCCTTGGTTTTTGCGATCGATCTTTTCGCGACGTTCCTTATCAGCAGAAGCGTTCGATTCGGCTTCCCGAACCATGCGATCGACTTCATTGCTAGGCAAGGTAGAAGCACCGGTGATGCTAATAGATTGCTCCTTGCCAGTACCTTTATCCTTAGCAGCTACATTCAAAATACCGTTAGCATCGATATCAAATGTAACTTCAATTTGAGGTACGCCACGAGGGGCTGGTGGAACTCCATCTAAACGGAAAGTTCCCAAATCCTTGTTATCATTCGCCATTTCTCGTTCGCCTTGCAAAACGTGGATTTCTACGTTTGTTTGGCCGTCTACAGCAGTCGAGAAAGTTTCCGACTTCTTAGTAGGAATAGTGGTGTTGCGGGGAATGATTTTGGTCATCACGCCGCCCAAGGTTTCGACACCGAGAGATAGCGGAGTAACGTCCAGCAACAAAATATCTTTGACTTCGCCTGAGAGCACGCCAGCTTGGATTGCTGCACCGACTGCTACCACTTCATCCGGGTTTACCGTTTGGTTCGGGTCTTTGCCGAGGATTTTTTTGACGAGTTCTTGCACGGCTGGAATGCGTGTAGAACCACCAACTAAGACAACTTCATTAATTGCAGATTTGTCTAGTTTGGCATCGCGGATCGCGTTTTCTACGGGAATGCGAGAACGATCGATCAAATCCGAGCAGAGTTCTTCAAACTTGGCCCGCGTCAAAGTCGTGTCCAAGTGTTTTGGGCCGTCTTGAGTCGCAGTAATAAATGGCAAGTTGATTTCGGCTTGGGTAACGCTCGAAAGTTCAATCTTGGCTTTTTCGGCTGCTTCTGTTAGGCGTTGCAGTGCTTGTTTATCTTTGCGGAGGTCAATTCCTTCGGCTCTTTGAAAGTCTCCGGCGATGAAATCAACAATTTTTTTGTCGAAGTCGTCACCGCCGAGGTGGGTGTCTCCAGAAGTTGACAATACTTCAAATACGCCGTCGCCAACTTCGAGAATAGAAACGTCGAAAGTACCGCCACCTAAGTCAAATACCAGGATGGTTTCGTTGCTCTTTTTATCTAAACCGTAAGCTAAAGCTGCTGCTGTAGGTTCGTTAATAATCCGTAGCACTTCAATACCGGCAATTTTTCCAGCGTCTTTAGTAGCTTGGCGCTGGGAGTCGTTGAAGTACGCGGGAACTGTGATTACCGCTTGGGTGACGGTTTCGCCGAGGTATTTGCTGGCGTCTTCTACGAGTTTGCGGAGGACTTGGGCGGAAATTTCTTCAGGGGCAAATTGCTTGCCGCGGGCGGGACAGTCGAGTTTGAGACTGTTGCCAACTTTGAGGACTTTGTATGAAACTTCGGTGGTTTCGTGGGTTACTTCGTCAACCCGGCGCCCGATGAACCGTTTTACTGAGTAAAAGGTGTTTTCGGCGTTCATCACGGCTTGACGCTTGGCGATTTGTCCGACGAGCTGGTCGCCATTTTTGGCATATGCTACTACGGAAGGTGTGGTGCGACCCCCTTCGGCGTTGGCTATGACGGTGGGTTTGCCGCCTTCCATTACTGCGACGCAGGAGTTTGTCGTACCTAAGTCAATTCCAACTACTTTTCCCATAGGGGTGTTCCGGCTCCAATAACTACAAAATTTTGATTTTCTATCTGTACGATCGTCTGGTTATTCAGGACTGCGATTTCACCTGGGGGGTGTACGGATAGTGAGTCCAGCTTTAATACAGTCTTCGATAGGGTGCTTATCTCTATACTGCGGGCGGTTAGACCTTGGGATGAAGGCGTGTTTACCGAACCTGTTAAGGGACGGTTGCATCACATGATGCTTGCACCGCTACAGTTGTTGACTGCTTTTCTTTACTCTTCCTAATGTACGGGGTTTGCGCGATCGAGGTATTGTGGCAAACCGTATACGTTGTGTTGTATTTGCCGTCTTTGTTGTATAAATTTTGTTTGGTTGGTAGAGGCGATCGATCTTTGGGCTGCAAAATATAACTAGAAATTATAAATTATAGTCATCAGCAGTTAGACCGCTACCAATTTGCGGCTTGTTCAATTGTACTCATCAGAATAAACAGTGAAATTTGACGAGCGATCGCATTTTGCTATTCCTCCCGCTCCTAAGATTGCTTTCCTGCTATGGTTATGACTAAAAAAGCGACAGGTTGAAACCTGCCGCTACCTGTACAAATTCCGCCAGAACCGACTATTTAATTAATTGTTATTTTTCACCAATCAGCAGAGCGCAGGGAAAGTAATTGAGAGCTTCACCAATTGCCAGCATACCGTTACTTTCTACCACCTGATTTGTAATCGCATCTTTCCAAACCGACGGCATTTGCTCGGACAATTCCAGATGAGTATCTTCCCAGACGTGTTTGCCGATCGGCATTTCTTCCGGTTTGATAACTCCCGTCAAAAACCGGGGAGCGATCGCAATAACTGTAGTATCTTCAAAGTTTCTGGCAAAGGCAATAACATTATCTTTAAACGTGCCCACTACTTCCAGGGGCTGATAGTCGCCTAATTCAAAAACTTGCAAGTATTTTTTTCTTGCTTCTAGCACTCTTGCCGTCAAAAACAGCTTAATTCTAGCATCTTCCCGCGTCACCATCAAATCTTCAACCAGTTGCAGAATATCTGTTTGAGCTTGCTGTTTAATTGACCGCAAAACCTCGATTCTGCGGTCAAAATCAACGGGACGGCGGTTGTCTGGATCGACGTGGCTTAAATCCCATAATTCCGTGCCTTGATAAATGTCGGGAACGCCCGGAGCCGTGATTTTCAGCAGCGTTTGAGATAGAGAATTGAAAATTCCATAATCAGCTACTTTTTTCCAGAAAGGCGTAAATTTTTTGAGGAATTGATTCTGTTCCGAAGGTTCTAGAACGTTATCGATAAAGGTCATAAAAGCAGTTTCGTAGTCGTTATCCGGTCTCAGCCAAGCCGTATACACTTTGGCTTCACGGACAGCTTTAATCGCATAATCTTTGAGGCGATCGACATAATCAGTGTTTTCAATTCCCTCAAAAGGAAAACTACCGATCAGAGTTTGGTACAAGAAGTATTCGTCATTAGTATCGGGAACCATTCGATTCACAAAGTTGACTTTTTTAGAAGAGTTTAGCTCTCTCCAAGACTTGACTTGTTGTTCCCATTCATCGGGAATTTCTGACAAAACGTTAATTCGGGCTCGCACATCTTCGCCACGTTTGGTATCGTGGGTAGCCGTAGCATTCATTTTGTGCGGCCAAGCTGCTTGCTGCTGTTGGTTAAAATCGTGAAAATCAGTCAGTAAAACGCCGAACTGACTGGGGTTTCCTCCCACTTCGTTGAGGGATAACAGCCGATAGTAGACGTATAAAAGCGTATCTTCAACGCCTTTTGCCATTAATGGGCCTGTCAACTGCTGGAGTTTCATCACAAAGTGCCGACGCTGCTCTTTTTGTTCTGCTGTTAGGGTTTCTTCTTCTTCCAGTAACAGCAGCATTTCGATAAATTTAAGTTCTTTGAGCAGTCGCGGTACTACTTCTTTGGCATGGGCGATCGCATATTTGACGTAAGTGCGATCGGACTCTCTCAAACCCTCTTGATTTATATAAGTTCGGTACACTGGAAAAATTGTTAAAACAGCAGCCAGTGCTTTTTCTAAACCAGGACGAGTAAAGTCGTTTCCCTGTCTGGATTGACCGGAGATGTTCTTCAAAAGTTGAGCCAGATTGTCTACATCTCCCGCCAAATTTTTCTCAACAATCAGCCCTTTTTTATCTAAAAACAACTGTTCGTAGGGAACGTTCAAGCGAGTAAATCTCTGATATATTTCGGTAAATTGCTGTTCGCGATCGCACCGACAAAAAACGCCATTTACATAATTCAAAAAATCGTAACCACTCGTTCCCTCAATCGGCCAATATGACGGCAAATCTTCTTCGTGCTCCAGAATCTTTTCCACAGTAATGTAAGTGTCCCCGGTTCTCTCCCGAAGCCGTTTCAAATATTCTGTCGGATCGTAAAGTCCGTCGATGTGGTCAATTCTCAATCCGGTAAACTTTCCTTCTTCAACCATGTCGAATATCAGAGCATGGTTTTTGTGAAAAACTTTAATTTCTTCTACTTTTACCGAAATCAGTTCGTTGACTGTAAAAAACCTTCGGTAGTTAATTTCTTCGGCGCCCACTTTCCAGAAAGCAAGACGGTAAAACTGCTCGGAAAGCAAATCGTCCAGCAAATTAAAGCTTTCAGAATCGCCCTTTTGTCCGTTAAAAAAGTTGATGTTTTCATCAATAAATTCCTGCACGATCGGATTTTGATTGTAGAGTTCCCACAGTAGTCCTTTGACAAAAGCTATCTGATCGTATCGGGCTTGACCTTTGGTTTCGGAAGGGGTATTTTTAATAAGATAAAGAATTCCTAGAAATTTGATAAAATCTGGATGGCGTCTGCCTAATTCCCTGCCTAAATGCCCCAAATTATGACTAATAAACTTAGCGTAAGATTCAATTTTTACGGGTAATTTTAAGTCATAGTAATTGATGGTAAGCCCAATTTCGCCATACTTGAGTTGAATCTCGCCATTTTCCAGACACTCCCCATAAAAATTGCCCAGCAGCGGAGCCAACACTCGACCCCTGAGATGTTCGTAAGCGTGATTCCATTCAATATCGAAGTAATCGAAATAATCGGAATCCGGGCCATGTTCCAATACATCTAACAGCAACAAGTTTTGAGTGTCGTAAGCCATGTGATTCGGAACAATATCTTGCAGCCATCCCATGTTCCGCTTCTTGATTTCGTCCGTGAGTGCTTCAAAATCTTCTGAGGTTCCCAATTCGGGATTTAGCTGATTTGAATCAACAATATCGTATCCGTGGGTACTGCCTTTTCTAGCTTTAAATATCGGTGAGGCGTAAACGTCGGTAATTCCTAATTCTTCCAGATAGCTAAGGATTTGTTTGGCCGCTTGAAAGTTAAAACCTGCATGAAATTGAATCCGATAAGTTGCTGTTGGAATTCTCATCATGTTAATCTTACTCCTGTTATTTTCGGGTTTGATCTTTTAAAGAGGAGGTAGAGCCTCCAGGATGGCATTCCCAGGCAGAACCTGGGAACGAGAGAATGAAAGATCAGAGATAAATTTCTTGTTCCTAGGCTCTGCCTGGGAACGCATATCTAGAGGCTCTGCCTCCAGTTTTCAGCATTATAATTCAAAAAGTGCAAAACTCTGCGGTTTAACGGTCAATTGTTGCTCTGAAGTTATATTTTCAGGCAAGCTAGAACCTGCACCCATCCATTTTGCATCAGCCGAGTCTAAAATCTTTTGCCAATTGCCTTGAGGAAGTGTAGGGTTGAAAGTGACCTGTTGTTTGCTGAAGTTGAGAATGCAGAATATCTGACTTTCATCTGTCCATCGACGTAGAAATAAGATTTTTTCTGCTTCGATGCTGGACACTTCTAGGTTGGTTTTATCTAGTTTTTTCAGGGCCGGTATTGTCCGCCGCAGTTGAATTAAATGTTGGTGCCATTTCCAGAGGATTTTGTGTTTGCCTTCGGTTTGTTTTTCCCAGTTTAACTTACACTTATCGAAAGTCTCAGGACTCTGGGGGTCGTGAAACTCGCCTCGGCCTTCAAAGATTTTAAATTCTTGTTGTTTCTCTTTGCGGATAGCTTCAATTAAGTTTTCGTCCGAGTGGGAAACGAAGTAAAAAAACGGTGCTTCTTCTCCGTATTCTTCTCCCATAAAAAAGAAGGGAATGTAGGGAGAAATTAAGATAGTGCCTGCTGCAAGTTTCAATCCTTCCAAGTCAACTATTTTGGATAGTCGGTCTCCCAAAATGCGGTTGCCGATTTGGTCGTGGTTTTGGGCAAACACCAGAAATTTATGACCCGGTTCATCCTTGACAGAATTGCCGTGTCTCCGCTTCCTGTAGGGGGCGTACTGGCCGGAGTAAACAAAGCTTTCTTTGAAGGCTTTTTCTAAGTGTTCGCACTTGCCGAAATTTTGGTAGTCTCGGTCGTCTTCTCCGGTGAGCAAGGCGTGCAGTGCGTGGTGGAAATCATCGCACCATTGGGCGTCTAGTCCGAAGCCACCGAGTTCTTTGGGACGTACAGTGCGGGCATCATTTAAGTCACTTTCGGCTATTAAGTAAAGTTGCCGTCCTAGTTCTTGGGAAATATCGGCGGTGGCATCGGATAGTTCTTGTAAAAAAGGTCTTGCACCTACTTCAAATATTGCGTGAATTGCATCTAATCTCAGGGCATCGATGTGATAGTCTCGAAACCAGTATAGAGCATTTTCAAGAAAGTAGTTACGCACGCCGTCGCTGTAGGCGTCGTCGAAGTTGAGGGGGTCTCCCCAAATTGAGCCGTATTTTGATGTAAAGTAGGGGCCGAATTGACTGAGGTAGTTTCCTTCGGGGCCGAGGTGGTTGTAAACTACATCAAGAATTACTGAGAATCCTTGTTCGTGGCAGGCGTTGACGAGTTTTTTGAAGCCTTCGGGGCCGCCGTAGGAGTTCTGAACCGCGTAGGGATATACGCCGTCGTATCCCCAGTTTCGTTCGCCGGGAAATTGGGCGACTGGCATGATTTCAATGGCGTTGATTCCCAATTCTTTAAGTTGTTTGAGTTGGGGAATTATTGCTTCAAATGTTCCGGTTTTGGTGAAGATGCCGACGTGTAGTTCGTAAATAATCATTTCGGCTAGTGGCACGCCTTGCCAATTTGTGTCAGTCCAGGTAAAGGCGTTTTCATCTATTACTTGCGATGGGGCGTGCACGCCTTGGGGTTGATATTTTGAGGCTGGGTCTGGTCGGTCGGTTTTTCCTTCGAGTTGGTAGGTATAAAGGGTTCCTGGTTCGATGTCTGTAGCTGTGGTTTGCCAATAACCTTCTGCAGATGGTTGCATGGGTATCAGGCGTTTTTTTGGAGAAATAATTTGGACTGCTATTTGTTTGATGGTGGGCGCCCAAACGGTAAATTCACATTGGTTGTTGCCGAGGTAATTTGCTCCTATCTTCACTTTGAGCTGTTCTCCTGATAAAATAGGTTTGCGGTGTGACTGAAAATGCTATTTTGGCAGTGGGTCTGTTGAGTGCCGATCGCCAAACAAGCCTGTTGAAAAATTAATATCAGTTAAAAAAGCAACAAACAACTAACTTTAGACAGAGCAACGGTTAGAATTGTCGCAAAGAGGCAAAGTTAGCGATCGCCTGTTCCTAAATTACAGCATGAATCTGCACGGCCCGATCGCGAAGCTTGCAGCTATTGGATCGCGCAATTAGCCCCCTGCAAGGGTTAAGATTCCTTGTTTATATAAGAGATAAAATCTATCCAAGGGTAGATCGTAATTAATCACGAGTGTGCATTTATGGTTCTTGATTTTGGACGGGAAATCTGCTGCAACCTAGACTCGGCGGAGTCTCGCGAGTGGTTGGTTACGAATGGGATCGGCGGTTATGCTAGCGGAACGATCGCCAATCTACTCACTCGCCGCTATCATGGGCTGCTAGTTGCCGCCCTCAAACCACCGCTGGGACGGACTTTGATGCTCGCCAAGCTGGACGAAACGGCTGTATATCACGATCGCCCCTACCCGCTTTATACAAACCGCTGGGCCGACGGGACGATCGAACCTCAAGGCTACAAGTATATCGAAAGCTTTCACCTCGAAGGTACGACGCCAGTCTGGAGGTTTGCTCTCGCTGACGCCATCCTGTCCAAGCGGATTTGGATGCAGCAAAGTGCTAACACAACGTATATTCAATATCGCTTGCACCGCGCCTCAAAGCCGATCGCCCTCGCTGTCAAAGCCCTCGTCAATTACCGCGATTACCACCACCTCACTAGGGCAGGCGACTGGCAGATCGGGCTAGAAACCCTGGATCAAGGGATTTGCGTGACTGTATTTCCCAATTCTGCACCTCTCTATCTGCTGACAGATGCTGAACCAGAGGCAAAATTTCGAGTCTCTACGCCCTTATACAATTGGCACTACGGATTTGACCTCGCAGCCGAAAGACAGCGCGGATTGGAGTGTTGTGAGGATCACCTGCACGCAGCAACTTTCCATTTGGCGATCGAACCGGGACAGTCTCTCACATTGATAGCTAGTACGGACAAAAATTCCCAGTTAAACGGCGATACAGCTTTGGAAGCCCGTCGCACTTATGACCAAGAACTGCTGCAACAATGGTCAAAAGCAGACGAATCTCCCGATTGGATCAATCACTTAGTGCTAGCCGCCGACCAATTTATCGTCAGTCGCCCGCTACCGGAGGAACCGGAGGGCAAAACGATTATCGCCGGATATCCCTGGTTCAGCGACTGGGGGCGGGATACAACGATCGCCCTGCCCGGTCTCACAATCTGTACCGGGCGATCGGAGATTGCGCGATCGATCCTGCGGACTTTTGCCCGATATGTCGATCGCGGGATGCTGCCAAACCGCTTTCCCGATGCTGGTGGCGCACCGGAATACAACACCGCAGACGCCACGCTGTGGTACTTTGAGGCAATTCGCGCTTACTACGACGCCACGGGCGATGACGAACTTTTGAGCGAACTCTGGCCGATATTATGTGAGATAATTGATTGGCACATACATGGAACTCGGTATAATATCCGCGTCGATCCCGATGACGGTTTAATCTATGCTGGCGAAACGGGCGTGCAACTAACTTGGATGGACGCGAAAATCGGCGATTGGGTGGTGACTCCCCGGATTGGTAAGCCGATCGAACTCAGCGCGCTTTGGTACAACGCTATACAAGCAATGGTCAGTTTTGCTCGCAAATTGGGCAAATCTCACAATGAATACCAGCAAATGGCCGATCGGACTGCCACCGGATTCACCCGCTTCTGGAACAGCCATACAGGCTACTGTTACGACGTTCTGGACGGCCCAGACGGACACGATGCCTCTCTTCGACCAAATCAGATACTTGCGGTGTCGCTGCCCTTAGATTTGTCACCCAAATCCTTATCAGCAGAGGAATTGCGTGTCAACGAAACCCACCGTTATACACCGTTACTCACGCCCGATCGGTGTAAGGGTGTTGTGGACGCTTGCGCTCAGCAGTTGCTGACTTCTGTCGGGCTGCGCAGCCTTTCGCCGGAACACCCGCAGTTTCAGGGCGAATATGGAGGCGACCAATTGCAGCGCGATCGAGCTTATCACCAGGGTACAGTTTGGGGCTGGCTGATTGGGCCCTTTGTTTTAGCTCACTTGCAGGTATACAAAGACCCAGCACAAGCGCGCGAATTCCTCGAACCGATGGCACATCATATACTAGCCGGCGGAGTTGGCAGTTTGGGCGAAATTTTTGAGGGCGACGCGCCTCACTCGCCCCGGGGCTGCACTGCGCAAGCTTGGACAGTAGCTGAGGTATTGCGGGCTTGGTTGGCAATTCAGAGGACGGACGGTTAAATTGGCAATATTATCTGTCATTTATGAGACTTCTATTGTTGAATAGTGATGCGACAATAGTTGTAAATAAATCAGCAAATCTACAAAAATATTGGTTTAATCGGAGGTTTATGGCATTATTATTGGCGGGTGACATTGGCGGAACTAAGACAATTTTGCGCTTAGTGGAAAGAACTGTTAACGGTGAAATGAATGCACTTTACGAGTTTCGCTATCCCAGCGGGGAGTTTCCCGATTTAGTGCCGATAGTTCAGCAGTTTTTGACGGAAGCTGCTATTAAGTTAAATTTTGCACCGGAGCCTGAAAAAGCTTGTTTTGCGATCGCAGGCCCGGTGGTTAACAACAGCGCAAAACTGACTAATTTGCCTTGGGTGCTAGATGCGAAGCGTCTGGAACAAGAATTAGGAATATCCCGCGTCAGTTTAATTAATGATTTTGTCGCGGTTGGCTATGGCGTGTGGGGTTTGGAACCTACAGATTTGCACACTTTGCAAGTGGGAAAACCGCGACAACACGATCCGATTGCGGTGATTGGTGCGGGTACTGGTTTGGGAAATTGTTTTGCAATTCCCGAGGCAAATGGTATTAGGGTTTTTTCTTCGGAAGGGGGACACGGTGACTTTGCTCCTCGATCGGAGTTGGAGTTTCAATTGCTGAACTATTTGTTAGCAAAACATGACATTGCCAGAATATCGATCGAGCGTGTAGTTTCGGGACAAGGGATTGTTTCAATTTACCAGTTTTTGCGGGACAAAAAGTTTGCCCCTGAATCGCCGGAGGTAGGGGAAATTATCAAAAAATGGGAGTCAGAAATCGGTAAAAGCGAGAAGACTGTCGATCCGGGGGCGACAATTGCACAGGCGGCACTCAAAAAGTGCGATCGGCTTTCCGAACAAACAATGCAAATGTTTGTAGAAGCTTACGGCGCTGTGGCGGGAAATATGGCTGTGTCACTTTTACCTTACGGCGGTTTGTACATAGCTGGAGGGATTGCTGCTAAAATTTTGCCACTGATTCAAGAAGGCAGTTTTATGCGCGCTTTCACCCACAAAGGGCGGATGGATTCGCTCTTGGAAATGATCCCAGTTCGTCTTGTTTTGAATCCCAATGTAGGGTTAATTGGAGCGGCTGTTTGTGCGGCCGGTCTTTAGCTAAGACACCGGAATGATAGAGGACACGGCATTGCCGTGTCCCTACCCCGATTCATTGTAGGGAAACTGCATTGCCGTATCCTGATTTCTTAGATTATCCTCATTTAAGAATCTCAAATTTTATGCGATCGTAAATATCCCTTAAACTAATCTGAAACTCAACAGATTATAAAATTAACGTCTCATCCTCAGACTCATACTCAGTCAAAAACCATTTACCATCAGCCGTTTTAGCAAACTGTTCCACACGATCACTGTATTGGTCAATTAAAATATATTCCCGAAGTTCAGGAATCGATTAATAACACATAAACTTCTCCCCTCTATCGTAATCCTTCGTTGACTTAGACCACACCTCAACAATCAGCCAAGGATTTGTCACAGCAGTCGTATTAGTTCCCACATACACCGGTTCACCCTGAATCACCATCAGCCTACTATCTTTCTCCTATACAAAATCGGGTAATTAATTGTATCACAGCTTGAATTAAGTAGACTAAGTAAAATAGAATATCCTTTTCCTTTTTCTTGCCGTAAGCACTGCCGCGATTGTTGAAGGCTTCTGCGGATTTAGGATTGAGTAGAAGGGCTTGATTGAAATCGGCAATGGCGCGATCGTATTCCTTTTTATCGTTGTAAGCATTGCCGCGATTGTTGAAGGGTTCTGCAGATTTAGGATTGAGTTTCAGGGCTTGATTGTAATCGGCAATGGCGCGATCGTATTCCTTTTGATTGTAGTAAGCATTGCCGCGATAGAAATAGATAGTGGCTGGGTCAAGTGCAGCTTTATTTGGTTTAGCCACTGAAAGTGCTACCGTTAGTTGCTTAATAGCATTATCCCAATCATCCGCTGCATAAGCAGACACCCCCAATGTCACCAACGTTAAATATTTCAGTTCCTCCGCTAAATTGACTTGTATCTCAAAACTTTCTAGCGCAGCCACCGCCATTGTGCGAGGTTCTCCCTGCACTTGCTTACCTACATCGATATAATCCTTTGCTGCTGAAAGTACCTCAAAATTCACGCTGACTGCTGCTTTCTGCTGCGTCTTGCCATACCAACCCCAAATCACAATATCCGCATTTTTATTCTTGCCCAATTCCTGCGCTTTCTGTTTACCTTCCTGCTGACTAATCGCTTGTTTGAGGGGCAGAATTTTCACGGTTGGGTAATTTTTAGTTGCATCCTGCAAGTTCTGTAAAATCGTTTCTGTGACGCGATAATTTTTCGCATCCACCCCATCAAACTCCGCTAACAGAACCGTTACAGTTTGGGTTTTTTGTTCGCACTGTTGTATCCGACATAGAGGTGATAACTG
>ENA-OFDP01000811-OFDP01000811.1-metagenomes-genome-assembly--contig:-NODE-811-length-13195-cov-2.561035_pt1 | contig 13195 bp, 16 predicted proteins | sample MGYA00153389_OFDP01 | MGnify analysis MGYA00153389 | reverse complement strand
GCATACTCGCCCTTCTCATCGGCCTGGGCGTAGTCGCGGTACTTCACCACCTCGTCGATGAAGAACAGCGACAGCACCTTGATCCCTTGGAGGAAGAGATACCGTTCGCGTTCGAAGTGCGAGCGGATGGTCTCGCGGCACGAGGGCTGGATGCACTCGAGCTGAGACGCCATCGATGCCGGTCGCGGCATCCGTCAGTCGCTCACAGATGGCGAGCAATTTGACCACATAGCCGGCTTTGCGCGCTGAGGTGACTTGGTCGGCGGTAATCGCGCTGATCCCCTCGCGATGTACTTTTTCAAGCGGGACGGTGGTGTGAAATGCGAGACGAGCAAGAATCGTCGCCTTCTGGGCCGCATCGAATCCCTCGATGTCGGCCGTCGGGTCGGCTTCTGCGTACCCGAGCCGAGTGGCTTCGTCGAGTGCAACCTGAAACGGATCACCGGTGGTGTCCATGCGGTCGAGAATGTAGTTGGTGGTGCCATTGACGATGCCGAGGATGCGCCTGACTCGGTCGCCTGCGAGGCTGTCGCGCAGCGGCCGGATGATGGGAATCGCGCCCCCGACTGCCGCCTCGTAGTAGAGCTGGGCGCCAACTCGCTCAGCCGCTTCGAACAACTCAGGCCCGTGGGTGGCCAACAGCGCCTTGTTCGCGGTGATGACGTCTGCCCCAGAATCGAGGGCCTGGAGGATCCACGAGCGTGCCGGCTCGATGCCGCCGATCAGTTCGACGACAATGTCTGCGCCCAAAATGAGCGATTCCGCATCCGTCGTGAGTAGTTCACGAGGAATCGAGGTGTCGCGCTCGGCGTGAAGGTCGCGCACTGCGACCCCAACGAGTTCGAGCCCGGCCCCGACACGGGCCGCGAGCTCGTCACCGTGCTCGATAAGCAGCGACGCGACTTGGGAGCCAACACTGCCGCCACCGAGCACGGCAACGCGCAGTTTGCGATACTCAATCACTTCGACTCCCTTGGATTTGGTTCGCGCTCGGCATAATCACGCACGCCGATATCACGAGACAGCAGGTCTTCTTCAGTCTCACCGCGCACGATCAAACGCACAATTCCATCAAGCACGGCGACCACCGGGGGGCGGGCCAGATAGTTGTAGTTGCTCGCCATCGAGTGGCCGTAGGCGCCGGTGACCGGCGTGGCGAGGAGATCACCTGCGGCGAGGCCGACCGGCAGCACCAGCCCCGGCAATCTCGCCCTCGGTGTGCATAAGCCGGGTGAATCCGGTTGGCGCGATCCCGAACGGCATGGCCGAGGTGCCACCGAGGATGCTCGTGGTCGTGTCGAGCTTGGACACGTCCCGCAGGATCGACGGGTGAAACTCGATGTCCTCGAAGGCCTGGCGCGCTCGCGCGAGCGAGAGCTCGGCCTCGGCCGCCCCTTCGGTGTAGTCGAACGCGGCTTTTGGTGTGCGCCGCTTGGCAATGGCTTGCAAGTCGTAGATGGTCAGTGCGCCGTCGAGGCGACGCTTCTTGCCGTTGAGCGTCGGCTTCTTGAACTTCATGAGTTTCATGAGTTCGACGGGGTTCGGGAATTGGCGCTTTACCATGAACTAGCCTTTCGGGAACTGGGTGAGGAGGCGGTCGCGCGCCCCGGTGATGTGTTCTCGAGTGAGGCGAGCCGCGGCATCCGGCTCACCAGCGGTGATGGCATCGAGGATGCCTTGGTGCTCTCTCGCGATCTCTGTCGCGCTGATCAGGTTGGCAGCCTGCACTTGGCCGATGCACAGTTCGATCTCACCCATGAGCAGTTCGTGCATTCTGGTGAGTCGCGGGCTGGACTGGCCAGCAACAAGCCCGCGGTGAAAAGCAATGTCGTGCTTGGCAAAGTCGGTCGTCGAACTCAGGGCTCGGTGTGCGGCAAGCGCTTGGCTAGGAATCATGCCTGACGTTGCCAGCGCGGCCATCGCGGCAGACTCGATGATGGCGCGGTTGTCGAACAGGTCGACAATGTCTGCGCGACTGAGTTGCGGCACGCGGGCTGCGCGATGGGCTTCGCGGCGCAACAATCCGTCGGCGACGAGCTTGTCGATCGCGAGCCGAGCGGTGGGCCGGGCGACACCGAAGCGCACCGCGACCGCTGACTCAGTAATGGCCGAGCCCGGGGCATCCTCTTGATTGAGGATGCTGGCACGCAGCTGCTCGGCGACGCTCTCTGGCAGCACTGGAGCCGGCTCGATCGACAAACTGCCTCCCTTGGCTTCGTCGCAAATTGTAAGACAACGTAGCAGATTGTCTGACAATCCGAAAGGATGGGATCAATCGGCGCTTGCCAAAGCCGCGTGCACAACTCGAAACGGATAGTTCGGCCGACTCATTGGCAGAATGGTGTTATGAGAATCGCGGTCACCGGTGGAAACGGCAAGCTCGGCAGGGTCACCGTGGAGCATCTTCGCGCTGGCGGACACGAGGTGATCGTGCTCGACCGGGCGGGGCCGGATCGCTGGGCCTTTACGCAGGTCGAGATCACCGACTACGGCCAGGTGATCGACGCGTTCGCCGGCATCAACGACCGACACGACGGGGTTGACGCGATCGTGCACCTCGCGGCGATCCCCGCGCCGGGCATCCTGACGGATGCCGAGACGTTCCACAACAACGTCGTCGGGGCGTTCAACGTCTTCCAAGCCGCGCGTCGGCTCGGCATCCGCCGCGTGGTGTTCGCGTCCAGTGAGACCGTGCTCGGCCTCCCGTTCGACACCCCACCGCCATACGTTCCGCTCGATGAGGAGTACGACACGCGCCCAGAGAGCGTGTATTCGTTGGGCAAGCATCTCGAGGAGGAGCTGGCACGCAAGTTCGCGCGTTGGGATTCGCAACTGAGCATTACCGCGCTGCGGTTCTCCAACGTCATGGTCGAGGCCGACTACGCCGAGTTTCCGACGTTCGACGCCGATGCCCGGCTGCGCAAGTGGAACCTGTGGGGCTACATCGACGCTCGCGACGGTGCAGAGGCCATCCGGCTCGCGCTTGAGTCCGGGCATTTAGGCTACGACGCGTTCAACATCTTCGCGGCCGACACCGTGATGTCGCGGCCGAATGCCGAGCTCATGGCCGAGGTGTTTCCCGGGGTCGAGGTGCGCGGCGAGCTCGGGGTCAACGACTCGCTCACCTCGACGGCGAAGGCGCGCCGCATCCTTGGCTGGGAAGCGAAGCACTCCTGGCGCGACAAGTGAGCGCACAATAGTCGCATGCCATTAACGGGAGAGTACGAGCCGAGCACCGCCGGGTGGGCGCGCGCGCAAGCTGAATTGTACGAGGCCACCGACGGCGCAGAAGGTAACGAGATGCGGGGGCGACCCGTGATCATCCTCACGAGCGTCGGCGCGAAGTCTGGCAAACTCCGCAAGACCGCATTGATGCGCGTCGAACACGATGGTGTTTACGCAGTTGTGGCGTCGCTTGGCGGGGCCCAGAGGCATCCGGTCTGGTACTTCAACATCACCGAGCAGCCGCACGTCGAACTGCAGGATGGGCCGGTAAAGCACGACTACCTCGCTCGTGAAGTTGTCAGTGCTGAGAAGTCCGCGTGGTGGGAACGGGCGGTGGCGACGTGGCCGGACTTTGCGAACTACCAGGAGAAGACAGACCGGCAGATTCCCGTGTTCGTGCTCGAGCAGATGCGCTGACCGGCGAGCGCTCATACGGCGTCTTGCCGGCCGGGCTAGTGGATCGAGCATCCGCTGGAATGAAAGCGCTCAGCATGGCGTAGTGTCAGGCCGTGTCTCGTGACGTCAAGCCAACGGCGCCAAAGCCGCTTCGGCGACGGTTCCTGCACCCGGCCCGAGTGGTGTTCGCGGGTTTCCTGCTCGTCACCGTGGTCGGAACTGCGCTGCTAACCATTCCGTACGCGAAAGTTGGCCCCGGCGGCGCGACGCTTGACGAAGCATTCTTTACCGCTGTTTCCGCCATCACCGTAACCGGACTCATCGTCGTTGACACACCCACCTATTGGTCCGGCTTCGGTCAGGCTGTCATTCTCGTGCTCATCCAGATCGGTGGCTTTGGGGTCATGGTTCTCGCCTCAGTTATCGCCATTGCGGTCGCGCGACGACTTTCGCTTCAGGCGCGCATGAACGCTGCGGCCGAGACGAAAAGCTACGGCCAGATCGACGTGAGGGCGATCATCCTGAACATCGTCAGGATCTCGCTGCTATTCGAAGGCGTTGCTGCGATTATTCTCTTCTTTTGGTTCTGGCTGCACTACGGCAACTCGATCGGGGATGCCGCGTGGCTCGGTGTTTTCCACTCGATCTCGGCGTTCAACAACGCTGGCTTTAGCCTCTTCAGCGACAACATCATGTCCTACGTCGGTGACCCGGTCGTCTCGCTTACGCTGTGCGTGCTCATCATCGTCGGCGGCGTTGGATTCCCCGTGATTATGCAGCTGCGCCGCCACTGGGGCACGCCGCGCAAGTGGACGATGAACACGCGAATCGTTATTGCCGCGACCCTGCTTCTGATTCCTGTAGGCACCGTCTACATCACCGCGATCGAATGGAGCAACCCAGCGACCCTCGGTCCCTTGGATTGGCCGGTCAAGATCCTCGCCGGAATCTTCCAGTCGGTGCAAACGCGAACGGCCGGTTTCAACAGCATCGATATTGGTGCGACAGACGGCGCGACCCAGTTCGGGATGATCGCACTGATGTTCATCGGCGGTGGATCGGCCGGTACCGCTGGCGGCATCAAAGTGACCACCTTTGCGGTTCTCCTGTTCATCGTGATCGCCGAGATCCGCGGTGATGGAGTCGTGAACGTGTTCGGCAAGCGACTTTCGCGTGCAGTGCATCGCCAGGCAATCTCGGTTGTTCTCCTCGCCGTTGGCGTGATCGTTGCCGGTACCGTCGTGATCATGATCGAAACGGGTCTGCCGCTCGGGCCGGTGTTGTTCGAGTCGGTGTCTGCATTCTCGACGGTTGGGCTCTCGACCGGTATCACAGCGGATCTTCCGGTCATGTCCCAGCTGATTCTGTGCTTACTGATGTTCATTGGACGGCTCGGTCCGATCACGTTTGCGTCCGCGCTCGCGTTGCGGGAGCGTGGCATCCTCTATCAACTGCCGAAAGAAAGGCCACTCATTGGTTAGGTTGCGAAAAGTCAGCGGGGACCCCAAGCGGGTTGCCGATGCAGACTCCGTCGCGGTGATCGGTCTTGGACGGTTCGGGGCATCGCTCGCTCTTGAGCTCATGGCCAATGGCACCGAGGTGCTCGGCATCGACGCTCGTGAGGACGTCGTGCAAGCGCTGAACGGCCAGCTCACCCACGTTGTGCAAGCAGACACGACGAAGGAAGAGGTCTTGCGCCAGCTTGCGGTGCCGGACTTCGATCGAGTCGTGGTCGCGATCGGCAGCGACATTCAGTCGAGCATTCTCACGACTTCGCTCTTGCTGCGGTTCGGTATCAGTAATCTGTGGGCGAAGGCCGTCAATGACGCGCACGGCACGATTCTTGAGCAACTCGGGGTAGAGCACGTGATCTACCCCGAGAAAGAGATGGGCAAACGAGTGGCTCACTTGGTTCGCGGATCCATGCAGGATTACCTGGAAATCGGAGAGGACTTCTCGATCGTCAAGATGAGCCCGCCCGCGCGTATGGTCGGCAAGACGCTCGCAGAATCGCACGTGCGTGACGACACCGGCGTGACGATCACGGCCGTCAAGCCGACCGGCGGCCGTTGGCAGTACACCACTGCCGACACGATGATCGGCCCGGATGACACGATCCTGGTGTTCGGGCCGACCCGCAAGGCCGAGGCATTCAGCCAGTTGCGCTGAGCTTGTTAGTCTCTGACCATGCCGCTGACCATGCCTCTGTCCGGTCGCACTGATCGAACGTTCGCCGCCGCAACCGACTGGACGCGCCGCCACGTCGAGGCTGGCAGGCTCCCCGTCGCCGTGCTCGGCATCGCCGACGCGAGCGGCGTGCTGAGCCTCGAAGCCTTCGGTGCAGACGAGGGGCGCGTTGCAAAGGTCGAAGACCGCTTTGCGCTCTACTCCGTAACAAAACCGCTCGTGGCGCTCACGGCAATGCGCGCCGTGGAGCGCGGTCTGCTGACGCTCGATACCCCATTGCGGGATGCGCTGCCCGCCTTCATCAGCGCGGATGTCACCCTTGGTCACCTGATGAGCCACACCTCTGGCGTCGCCGATCTCGTCCTCGGTGGTCGCCCCCACGGCGGGGCGACAACGTTGCGCGAGTCCATCGAGCGCGCACCAATCGATTACGTGCCCGGCACTGCGCGCCGGTATAACAACATCACTTGGGCCGGGGTTGCCGCACTCGTCGAGCACGCGACGGGCCGCGCGTTCGAGGATGAGTTTGCGGCAATGACCGCGGCAGTCGGTGGCACCGGACTGTCGTTCGATACCGATGGCATCCACACGGTGCACGGCGGCGACCGCTACGAGCACGAGCCCTCCGAGCTTCTCGCGCTGCGGCACCCGGCCGCCGGTGCCGCCGCTCGCGCAGCAGATCTGCTCGCGATCGGGCAATCCCTGTTGGCACAGGATGGCGCTGTTGTGGCACCCGTCACGCTCGAGGCGATGCAAACCTCGCGCACGACCGGACTGTACGTGATCGACCCCGACCCTTCGAAGCACTTCGAGAACTTCGGCATCGGATTCAACTTGCCGCGCCGCCATGGACTGCTCGATCACAGCGTGTTCGGGCACGAAGGATGGTGCCGGTCGCAGTTCTGGATCTCGCCGGACTCTGGTCTCTGCCTAGTGCTCCTCACGAACCGCCTCGACGCGACGGAGCCAAATGTCGGCGTGAGAATGGATGAATTGCTGAACGCCGTCTTCGCTGGTCGCTGAGCCCGGTTGAGTCTTTTCAGACGTCAGTGGGTCCACCCGCGTGATCCCCGGGATGTGGTCGAGCGCACAGTCGGTCGATGCGATTCGCTCGATTCCGTAGTCCATTAAGGTTGCGGTGTCGATTTCCGGTGTTCGTGTTGGGTCCGATGCAGTAACCGCTACCGGCGGTACTCGAGCCAGCGGTCGGCGATCGCGACGGACTTGTCTTCTGCGGTGGTCCAGATGAACATCGGGGGGGGGAGACGGGCGTGACTGAACGTTCAAGGGAGGTGGAGCGCTTCAGCCGCCTCGAGGGTCGCGGCCCCAACAGTTCATCGCTCGACCCGCGACGAGTCTTGGCGAGCATCGTGATGACCGGGTAGCTGAGCACGGCGAAGTCGGGCCGGTTCACGCCAGTGAGCGTCAGGGCGGCGCGGCCGGCAAGGTGGCCTCCCGCCGAGAAACCCAGCACCCCGACAATCTCGGCGTCTACGGCGCGGCCGCGGCAATCTCGGAGGTTAGGGGAAGTTCAGCGGGTCGATCCGGGTGATGCCGGGGATGTTGTCGAACGCACGATCAGTCGAGGCGATCCGTGTGATCCCGTAGGCGAGCGCCGTTGCTGCGTGCACGGCATCCCGCCCGCGGACGGTCGGGTGCCGCTCAATGAGCTTAAGGGAGAGGTCGAGAATCTCACGGTCAAAGTTCAGGACCGTGCAGATGGCAGCAGCATCCTTGCCTTGCTGCGCCGAGCGTACGCGGTCTCCGGTGCGGCGAAGTCGATGATGAACAATTTCTTGGATCATCTCGACGCTGGCGTACGGGCGGAACTCGCCCGACCCGGCTCGTCGCAGGAGATTCTGGCACGCAATTCGCCATGGGCTCTCGACGCCCAGTGCGAAGGTGACGATCGCAGCATCCAAGAGGATGGCCTTCTCCATCACGGCAGATCGCGGAGGTATTCGCGTTCGAAAGAATCCTTCTCCGCCTCCCAGTTGATCGGGCCAAGAGAGGGGTCGGTATCCGCGCTAGCAAACAGGCGCGCGAGCGCCTCCTGCTGCGTCGAGCGCCGGGTTCGCAGCTTCTCATCCACAGCCTCGCGAATCACCGCGGCAACACTCTGACGTTGCGCCACCGCCTCGGCCTCTAAAGCCGCGTACTGGGCGGGGTCAAAGAGCACTTGCACGCGCCGTTCGAGGGTAGCCATGCAACGACTGTAGTATGCACAGTCTGTAGCATGCACATGTTTTTGGGATAAGGCCGGTGAAACACCGCCGCAACACGGCGGCTCTAGGCTCGAGGTATGGCTGATCTGTTCGATGGCTACGGTGCCGCCGCCACGAAGAGCGCAACCACGCCCCCTTGGGACGAGATGTTTGCGACCCCCGGAGCCGCCAGGGCCTCCTACAAGGAGATTCACGCCGCGCTTGCCCAAATGACCCAAGCCGAACTGCGCGGCCGCACGGATGCTCTCGCAAGCTCCTACCTTGCGCAAGGTGTCACCTTCGATTTCGCCGGCGAAGAGCGTCCATTCCCACTGGATGCCGTACCTCGAGTCATCGATCAGGCCGAGTGGTCGACGGTCGAAGCTGGCATCAAACAGCGGGTTCGAGCTCTCGAAGCCTTCCTTGCCGACATCTATGGTCCACAGGCCGCGGTACGTGATGGTGTGATTCCGGCCCGCTTGGTCACATCATCAAGCCACTTCCATCGTGAGGCTGCGGGAATCGAACCGGCCAATGGGGTGCGAATTCAGGTTTCCGGGATCGACCTGATCCGTGACGAGCAGGGCGCTTGGCGTGTGCTCGAAGACAACGTTCGGGTACCGAGCGGCGTCAGTTACGTCATCTCCAATCGGCGCGTCATGGCTCAAACGCTGCCTGAACTGTTCGTCTCAATGCGGGTGCGCCCGGTCGGCGAGTACCCGCACAAGCTGCTCGGTGCGCTGCGCGCGAGCGCCCCCGCTGGCGTCGAGGAACCGACCGTGGTCGTACTCACCCCTGGGGTGTACAACTCCGCGTACTTCGAACACACTCTGCTCGCGCGCCTCATGGGCGTCGAGCTCGTCGAGGGTCGTGACCTGTATTGCTCCGGTGGGCGGGTCTGGATGCGAACGACCGCAGGTCCAACTCGCGTCGATGTGATCTACCGCCGAGTCGATGATGAGTTTCTTGATCCGCTGCAGTTCCGGGCTGACTCGATGCTCGGCTCGCCAGGGCTCTTGATGGCCGCCAGACTCGGCAACGTGACCATCGCCAACGCCGTCGGCAATGGTGTTGCAGATGACAAGCTCGTCTACACCTACCTTCCAGAGCTGACCCGGTACTACCTCGGTGAGGACGCGGTCCTGCCGAACGTACAGACCTGGCGCCTGGAAGATCCAGACTCACTCGAGGAGGTTCTGGATCGGCTCGCTGAGCTTGTTGTCAAGCCGGTGGACGGCTCCGGTGGAAAGGGCCTCGTGATCGGCCCGGCGGCGTCCGCGGCAGAACTGACCGAGCTCAAGGGCCGGCTGTTGCGGGATCCTCGCGGCTGGATAGCGCAGCCGGTCGTGCAACTCTCGACGATTCCGACTCTCGTCGATGAGGGGATGCGTCCGAGGCACGCCGATCTCAGGCCCTTCGCTGTCAATGACGGCAACGGCATCTGGGTGCTGCCGGGCGGGCTTACTCGCGTCGCACTCCCGGAGGGCGAACTCGTTGTCAACAGCTCGCAGGGCGGCGGCTCGAAAGACACCTGGGTCGTCGGTCAGGACCCGCTTCAGGTCTCGCGGCACAGCATCCAAGGACTGGTTGCCGGCCAAGCCGCCGCGACCGAGGCGATCTCGATCATCACCCCCGAGATGCTCAAGGAGCACGCAGCTCGGGATCACGGCCCCAAGGATCGGCCACTCGGGCAGGGACAGCAGGAGCAGCAGCAGCAGCAAAGCCTTGGCGACGGAGCGCAAGCATGCTGAGCCGAATCGCTGAGAGTCTGTTCTGGATCGGGCGCTACATCGAACGGTCAGACGGCACCGCGCGCATCCTCGATGTGCACTTGCAGCTTCTGCTTGAGGATCCCTGGATTGAAGAGGATCTGGCGTGCCGCGCGCTCTTGAGCGTCATGGGGAGCGAGGTGCCGGCAGATCAGTCGCTCACCCGCGAGGACATTCTGAACATCTTGGCCGTCGACCGTTCTGAGCCGGCATCCATCGCGTACTCGCTCGGCGCCGCCCGAGAGAACGCCCGGCGCGCGCGGGAGGTGGTCTCAACCGAATTATGGGAGTGTCTGAACACCACCAGAGCGCGGATGCCACGCAAAGTCTCGAGCGATAAAGTGCACGAGTTCTTCGGCTGGGTGCGCGAACGCTCCGCTCTCGCTGTCGGCATCATCGAGTCGGCAACGAGCCGGGACGAAGCGTGGCAGTTCTTCACGCTTGGCCGCAGTATTGAGCGCGCAGATATGACGGCGCGACTGCTGTCGACCAGAAGCCTCACAGAGGCATCCGGACCCAGCTGGACGACGATCCTGCGCTCGTGTGGCGCATACGAGGCCTACTTGCGCACCTATCGCGGCGTGCCCAGCGCACGCAATGCTGCCGAGTTTCTGCTCTTGGACCGGCTGTTTCCGCGAAGCATCCTGTTTTCAGTGACGCGAGCCGAGATTTGCATGCGGGAGATCGAACCGCGCAGCGATCGGGTGGGCGTCTCTGATCAGGCGCTCCGCCTGCTTGGCCAGATTCGCAGCGAGCTGGAGTATCGCCCGATCGCCGAGATTCTCGAAGACCTCACCCTGCACATGGACAGCGTGCAACTCGCGACCAGCGCGGCATCCGAAGCGATTCGACAGCGTTACTTTCCGACCAACGCGGCACCGAGTTGGGTGGGCGAGACCTCGTGAACCGCTTGCGCATTACCCACATGACCGGCTTTCACTACGGCGGTGATGTGACCGCCTCATACAACGAAGCGCGGATGCTCCCCGTCAGTGCAGAGGGTCAGCTCGTGCTCTACTCCAACCTCGAGATACTGCCAATCTCAAGCCAGCACAGTTACGTCGACTATTGGGGCTCGCGAGTCTCGTCGTTCGAGCTGCTGACCCCGCACAAAGAACTCGCGCTCACCGCAACGAGCCTCGTCGAGGTGCGCCAGCGCCAGCACGCTGCTGAGCCGGTTGGCTGGGACGCGCTCGCCGAGACGGTGGAGCTCTCGACCGCAACCGTGGAGCAACTCGAACAGACGCGACGAACCGATCCGCCGGTCGAGGTCGTCGAACTGGCTCGCGAGATCGCGCGGAACTCTTCGGATGTCTGTGCTGCTGCACTCGCCATCTGCATCGCCATCGGCGACGCCGTCGAGTACGTGCAAGGCGTCACCGGCGTGCATTCGACCGCTCGCGAGGCGTGGAGCGAACGCAAGGGCGTATGCCAAGACATCGCGCACCTTGCGATCGGGGCGCTGCGGTCGGTGGGCATTCCGGCCCGATACATCTCGGGATATCTGCATCCGAAGCCCTCCGCCGCGATCGGCGAGATGGTCACCGGGGAGTCGCACGCCTGGGTCGAGTGGTACTGCGGCGGATGGCGGGGCTACGACCCGACCAACCTGATCGAGATCGGCGACCGCCACGTGATGGTGGGCCGCGGTCGCGACTACAACGATGTGCCTCCGCTGCGCGGTGTCTATGCGGGTAGCTTCAAGTCGGCCCTGTTCGTCAAAGTGGAGATCACCCGCGAGAGCTGAGGTGCGCTGACGGCGGCGTGGCCAAATGACCGTCATTTCGCGGACCCGGTGGCTGGAAGCTGACTGCACCCGGTGCCTCCGCGGCTCGTACGGTGCCGTTCTCAGGCTGAGCCGCGCTCGCCGTGCGTATTACACGCGGATGCGGTGTGAACCTGAGTTAGCCGCCGCGCCGCCCGACTACCGACCCCCAGCCCCCTAACCGCCGACCACATCTCCGACGAAGACTTGGGCGACGACATCCGCCGACGCGGCCCCGTCCGCCGCATTCGCTAAGCTCGGGGCTGCCGATTCACGAGCGGGGAGGCCCGAATGATCCGCTTCACAGCCGAGCGAGAAGATCGCACATTCGTCGATGCCCAGGGCGTTCGCATCCACTTCCACGTGTGGAAGGTCGGCCGGCCGAAAGCTATCGTGCAGATCGCGCACGGGCTCGGCGAGTACGCCGCCCGTCACGAGAACCTGGCGCAGGATCTCGTCGCCGCGGGCTACACCGTCTACGCCGACGACCATCGCGGGCACGGCCAGACCGGTGTCGAGCAACATGGCGGTGACCGCAGCAAACTCGGGCGCCTCGGCCCCGGCGGTATGAACGCCACCGTTGAGAGTGTGCGGCAATTCAGTGGCATCATCCGTCGCGAGAATCCGGGTGTGCGGCTCGTTCTCCTCGGGCACAGCTGGGGCTCGGTCATCGCGCAGAAGCTCATCGACGCGCACGCTGACGAGTACGACGCCGTCGTGCTGTCAGGCACTGCACTGCGCACCCTGAGGCACATGAACGGTGGCAAGCTCAACAAAAACCACGCGCACCTCGGCACGACCGGGTACGAGTGGTTGAGCCGCGACCCAGCGGTTTCGCAGGCGTTCTTGTCTGACGACCTCACATTCAGCGCGGAGGCGATCGCGCTGTTCGGCCTGCCTGACGCGCTGCGACTGCTCGGCAAACCCTCGAAGAACATGAAGCGCGATATCCCACTGCTGATCCAGGTCGGCAGTGACGACCCTTTCGGCGGCGAGCAGAGCGCGGTTCTCCTCGCGGAGGCGTACCTCAGTCGTTCGCGCCTCAGCGATGTCGAACTGATCGTCTACTCCGATGCCCGGCACGAGATCTACAACGAGATCAACTCGGCGGATGTCGTCGCCGACCTCATCCGGTGGGTCGACGCGCGAGTAGGCGGCGCGGGCTCGTTGGTCGAGTAGGCCGCTCGCGGCCGTATCGAAACCGGGTGTCCTAGACCGCGGCGGGCACGCCCGTCAGTACTTCCGACATCGTCCACAGGCGGGCGGCGTCTCCGGTGTTCTGCGCGGCATCCGACCTTCCGACGAGCTTCGGCGCGCCTTTGGTTTGGGCGGCGTTCCCCGGTCCGACGAACGCTCCGCCGCCGACATCCGCCGTCGCCGCGTACAGCGTAGGCAGTGCCCCCGCCGCTGCATCCTGAGCGAATATCCGGTTCGCGATCTTCATCATCGCCTTGCCGACCGCGTTATCGCCCTTCTGCAGATTCGTGGCCGACCAGCCGGGGTGAGCGGTGGTGGCGATGACAGACGACCCGGACGTCTGCAGCCGACGTTGCAGCTCGAGTGTGAACAGCAGGTTCGCGAGCTTCGATTGCCCGTACGCCGCCCAGCGCTTGTAAGGCTTGTGCTCCCAGTTCGGGTCGTCAAAGTCG
>ENA-OFDP01000809-OFDP01000809.1-metagenomes-genome-assembly--contig:-NODE-809-length-13200-cov-14.382503_pt1 | contig 13200 bp, 13 predicted proteins | sample MGYA00153389_OFDP01 | MGnify analysis MGYA00153389 | reverse complement strand
ATATATTTCTCTCTAATTTATAAAATTAAGTTACATGATGTCAGTAATATTAATAGCATCTATAGCTTTGTGTTTAAGCTGTTTTGCTTTATTTAATAATTCAGCTAAGGAAAAAGTGCCAAAAACTCCAGTGGGATTACGGCTGATAGCTTTTTTAGCTCATCTCCTTGTCCGATTCATAGAATCCATTGGTCTATGCTGTAACTCTTACCAGAAGAAACTTTCAACCATAATTGAGATTGAAATGCTATCTGCGTCTTCTATGTAAACCGTACCCAGTTGTCCAACAGTCCTTATTTGTTGAATTTTCGAGTACATCTTACCAACTCTACCTGCTAACCCTTATTTAAGGAGTCCACAGCTCCAGAATTACTTCCTATAGCTGAAGGTTAAAAGAGTCGTTTTATTCGTTCCTCAGTTCAGTTATTTTGTAGTTTTAGGTTCTCTCATTTCGCCCACGATTCCCCAGAATTGCATTTATGGCGTTCAACATAATGCGGGTATTTTCACACTTTTTAAGTGTTATCTTGTGTCGTTGTCCGACCTTGAGTTCGGTCGGTCACGCTCAGACGCTTTTTCTCGAAGAGTTCAACTAGTGTTTAACCATGACTACTTACCTATCCGAGTTGCCCCCATCTCAGGTTTGTTATCCTCGTTCTGCTCCCAGCTTCACTTTTAGAGTTTATTCTCCATCCATGTGGGCAGTTTTGGCATCACGCCATTCCTAGCGGGTAAGACTTGTCAAATTTGGGTTCGACGCACTCACACTAAACTGAAGTTATCTCTACTATATTTCTGAGTTTTCACTCAAGGCGGTGTAGAGACGATTTTCCTCCTAAGTCTTATCAGACTTGGTTTCAATCAACGAACCGCACGAACGTAGCGTGAAAGTTTCCCTTCACTACGCTCCTGGTTCACATTTACTCAACAAGCCTTACCACCTTTTAATGGGCTGCTTGCCTTTCTGACTCTCACCTCACCATGTACGGTTTGGTACTGATGACATTCTCGGTGTAGTGCTTCAATATTTTTGGGTCGCCAATTACTATGGTTTCCGTCTTTATGATGAATCTCTACTTTGTCACCTGGATAGAACTTTAGTTTTCAGCCTTTTCTGTTTTTACTTCAACCCCGTCGAACTCACGTTTATAGTGCCAGAGCTTTAAATGACATATAACTAGCTAGTAATATCAATAGAAATGTAAATAAAAACTTAACTAGTTTATCTGATAACTTTGGTAATAATCTCGCTCCGTAATTTGCACCTACGATCGATCCCATACCCAAGATTGTACCTGGAAGGAGTAAGACGTTGGTAGAATCGGCGATCGCATACCGAGTAACTGCCCACAATGAAATCAAGACGATTGCTCCATAACTAGTTTGAACGGATTCCTTGATTGACATTTTCAAAATTAATACCTGCAAAGGCACCATAACAATGCCACCGCCAACTCCAAACAAACCAGATAGAACTCCAGCAACTAATCCAATTGTCTGAGTTTTGATAATGGGAATTGAGGTATCTACTGGCGATCGATAACTGTCGATGCTGGCTGTCTTGTGTTCTTGTTTTTGCAGGTTATTTTTGAGGTTCATTAACCAAATGGCTGATACCTGAAGGGCTGCGAAGCTTAATAATAGCCATTTACTCGGAATAGCAGTAGCAATTGCAACACCAATTTCGGTGGTAAGCATAGCTGGAAATGTCAGCAATGACACTGTTTCGATTTTGAGTGTTTTCATCCGCCAATTTTGAATTGTTCCAGAAATTGCCCCCATGCCAATTGCAAGTAAACTAGTAGCAACACACTGAAGTGGAGATGCACCCCCTGCTGCGAGAGCGGGAACATAGAGTAAACCGCCACCAATTCCTAATAAGGCAGAGATGACACCGACAATGATGCCGATTGGAAATAGATGAATGATACTGAGAAAATGATTGATATTGATATCGGGCATAATAATTTTTTGTGGGAATAGCCAGATGATAGAACGATTGTCAATTAGCTGATAATGAATGACATTTAAACCAATGTAGTAATCTTAAATTAGATTTTCGTTTAATATAGGGTGCATTGCGCTTGTTGCCGAACACACCTTATATTAATTTATTAGAAAAGAGCGGAATTTAAGATTGCTAGAGAGAAGAATTAAACAAAGTATTTGTTTTGCTGTGAACCTTAGTAATAAATAAATTGGCTAATTCTTTTTCTGTTTTTACGGGTTTTACCGTGAACCCTAATATTTCACGAGCTTCGTCGGGAGTTGCTACTGGACGACCTAGTTCTTCACAGAGAATTGCGTATTTTGCGATTAATTCTGCGTTTGATTTTGCTTTTTGTCCTTTGCATATATAGGTTTCATCTTCAAAACCAGTACGAATATGTCCTCCTAGTAAAATCGCTTGTTCGGCTATTTCATAATTAAACCGACTTCCCGTACCTAAGGCTGTCCAATGAGATCCTGAAGGTAGTTGCTCGACCATGTATTTAAGATTCTGGGTGGTTGCACCGATTCCTGAATAACTGCCTAAGATAAGAAGGAAATGTAAAGGGGCTTGCAAAATACCCTGTTCTAATAATCCTAAAGCGAACCGAATATCGCCAATATCATAAACATCACATCGTGGAACTAAGCCTAAACTATAAATTCTTCCGATTTGATCTTTAACGTCGTGAAATGGATTGAGTAAAACTGTTCGTTCATCAATATTTCTTGATGATAGGTTGAGCGCACAAATTTCTGGTTTCAGTTCAGGTTTACAGCCCCACATCTCAGGGGATATTTCTACTAAATTACCCCGTTCAAACTTGGTCGAGCTTACAATCGGATCGGTGCCTCTAGGTGTAATTTCAATAATTGGCTTAGGTGTAATCTGACTGAATTTTGATATGGCTTGATAATAACGTTCTGGTTCGAGGGATTCTTCGCCGTTGTCACATCGTACATGCAGGTGAATGATTGCGGCTCCATCCCTAACTGCTCCTTTGGACGATTGGAACTGTTCCTCTGGTGTAAGTGGAACAGGAGCTATGGCTCTAGTTGTTCGATTTCCTGTAATTGCACATGTAATGATAACTGGTTGTTTAAACATGAGTTGTTAATTTATAAGTGGGTTTGATTTTTTTTTGATTGGAATGATGAGAAAGGCCTTTGACAATTTCCTTGCTCGGTTTAGTTCTGCATTCGCTGATATACAACATCTGCAATGATTGCCTGACAAGAATTTGACGTTGTGAATGAATTTTATAACCTTATGATTTTAAAATCCGTTCTAATCTAGTAGCAATTTGAAAATGAAGTGATAAGATTAGCTTTCGTCTGATGACCTCTGCGATTTCTAGCTGAGACATTCTAACATTTAAAGATTTTGGACTATTGTATCGATAAAGCCTGTTTCAAATTTTGACAAGAATCAATAGATCCTCAGTTGTCCCCCTTTGATAAGTAATATGTTCCTATCACATTCCTATGAAGCTTAGAATAAGGCAGAGCAAATGTATATTCTGGCACTTAATAAGATCGTTATTAAACTCGGTTAAATGGGGATGAAAGAGCATGAAAGGACATAGAAATAGCATTAGCCCTAGAGTAACCTTCTTAGTTCTCTGTTAGCCTCCGCTAAATAGCCACTTTTTGAATAGTATTAATACTTAGAAATGGACTCATCATCTATTAAAGCTGTTAGAATTTGTAGAAGTATAAGCTTCGCCTATCATTTTATTATTAACAAAAATACTTTTCTGCACCAGTAAGCTTGATTGCACACCAGTTACGTCCTAAACTTGTTTGAATCAACTTTTAAATACAATTTCTTAGGCATTGAATGAGATATATTACCACTTGCGTTCCTTAACGTATTGATAACCATTCACACCAGTTGCTAATAAATAGAATAATAAAGCTAGCCAAAATCCTAGATGATAAGTGACTGCCATATTATTTATCTCAGCTCCATGCGTTCGTGATTCTATCCACAGTAATGAGCAAACACCTATACCACTAGAAATTGCAGCTATCAAATATTTTTGCTGCTAATTTTTGAGTAATAGTACAATTGCTAATCCAACAACTGCACTAATCAATGATAATGAACCAATCATATTCCCTGTTGCTGTCTGTATTCCATTATAAGTTTGAATAAAAGAGTTACCCGACGAAATAGTTCTAAATGGTAAAATAAAACAAACTAATATCAGTGAAAATATCGATGCTGATATCTTTTTAAACAGATCTGGGAGAAATGGCATGAGCGGAAAAAATATTAGTTTTGAAGCGTAACGACTCTTCATTCACTAGCAACAGAGACAAGTTATTTAAGCTTATCTCTATTGCTAGTGAAATCATATTTTTCTGATTTAATTACTCAGTTTACAAAAGAAATGTTGCAAAACTGAACAGATTTATAGTTAAATCCAAGATTTAGAAGCTGAACTCTTGTGATTTGGTCTGGGAGATTTTCAAAAGTGATAGTGGCAGCATAATCAACACCTGGAGTTATATCTACTCGTGCATCCTGACCACCAATATCTGAGGTAGAACCTTTATGCGTTTTTCCGTTAGGATCGACAAAAGTAGATGAAACTGCCTGTATATATAAACTTCTTTCTGCCCCTTTATTTGATATTGTCAACTCACATTTTATATTCGTATCTATTCTTCTACAGCCCTTTAATAAAAAGACAAACTTATCAGCTTCCTTTCGTTGTCCAGAACCCGTGAAAGGTTTATTAGTTTCTGGTCGTGGTTCCAAGCTTTGAGTAGAACTTTCACCTTCTTTTTTAATCGTTGTAAACTTACCATTGCAGTCTTACCATTGCCCGTAGATATACACATCCGTGGGATCGACATCGGTGTCCCACACATCGCCTTGCCATTATCTGCCACTATGCAAGACAAGTCGGCACGCGCTGGATTGCTGTGAACGAAAAGACTAGCAAAAGCCATGCTAGTAAGAAGGCTAGCGCGGTGGACGAGGCGGATTAAAGTCATGATGTTAGTAAATGCCTGAAAGTTAGAAAATGGGGGTTTATTCCGATCGCCTTACTATAATACGGATGGGGATGCAAATCGACGCAAAATTTACCCGCTCATGAAAATATTTTTTCTTAAACTAAAATTTTAGCTCCAACACTCTAAAAAATTACCGCTCTAACCCGCTCCAACCCAGGACTCTCCTGAATTTTTACGCTCCTAGCTTGACCTTCGCCCCAGATCGCGGTTGAATGAAGATCGTCACGCTGTGGGAATAGCAATGAAGATCGATCGCCACGGGCAAGCCAAAATCCTCACCGTCGCCGAGATTCAACTCCTCTTTAATGAAGGCTTCACGGTAGATCCACCCAGAGATCGCGCCCTGTTTGCCATCTGCCTTTATACAGCCTGTCGGATTACTGAAGCGGTCACTTTACGCAAACGCGATGTTTTAGACCTCAAAGGTCAGGTGCGACCAGAAATTATCATTAGAAAAGGCAACACCAAAGGCAAACTCGCCACCCGCACCATTCCCGTCATTGCCGATCTCAGATCCAAACTCGCTGCTTATATCCCCAGAAAGAACTCCATTTACCTGTTCCCTGGCAACGCCACCAACAGCCGCGCCGAATCGCACCTCCACCGCGACTCGGCACTGTGGCTGCTGCGCCAAGCTTGCGCCAGGGTCGGGCTAGAAGGAGTCAGCACCCACAGCTTCCGCCGTACTGCCCTGACCCAAATGAGCAATGCGGGGATTCCCTTACGGGTAATCCAAGAAATATCGGGACATCGTACCCTCGACGAACTGTATAAATACCTGGAAGTCAAGCCCGAACAGGTATTGGGGGCGGTAGCATCCCTCTCGATGCTGGCTCCAATCGAGCCGACTAACCCACATCAAACCCAGGTTTCGTCTAGTTTTGCTGCCCCCAACTTCGATATATCCTCGTTGGTCGAAGTTAAACCGCTCGATTGAAGTTAATCTCGAAGATCTTTTTCATCTGGTGGCAGAATGAGCAACCGACTGAATACCAACATATAATATATATTGGTATGTAATTTAAATCACCAGCGATATGCAAAAAAATACCAGCGTGACACTAGGGGAACATTTTGAGACTTTTATCGCCAGTCAGGTCGATAACGGGCGGTTTGCATCCGCCAGTGAAGCCATCCGCGCCGGACTACGGTTGCTCGAAGAACATGAAGTTAAATTGGCAGCTTTGCGACTGGCATTACAACAGGGCGAAAACAGTGGACTAGCCAAATACTCCTTGTCTGGTTTGCTCGAAGAATTAGACAACGAAGAGTCTTAATGGTAAATTTTCAACTTACCGAACTTGCCAAGCAAGATCTACGCTCGATCGGTCGTTACACGCAAACAACCTGGGGGCGCGAACAACGCAATACCTATTTGGCGAAAATCGATGCGGCTTTTCATCTGTTGGCAATGGAACCGCAGCTTGGCAAATCTTGCGACGATCTGCGTGTGGGTTATCGCAAATATCCAGTCGGCAGACATCTCATCTTTTATCGTCAATCGGTTGATGGTCTAGAAATTATCCGTATACTGCACCAGCGGATGGACATCGAAGCTCGTTTCGATGACGAGTGATGAGCTATTTGAAGAACTCTAGGGCGTGTCATCAAATACGTTTTTTGTAACTTTCCAAGCAGTCTGAGTACCAATCTTGCCCGCTTTAGTAAAAATAAAACTCCCGCGCTGATAAGTCGATGTCCCTTTCGCGACTATAGGTTTAACACCGATTAACGTTTGGATTTCGGCTGTTGTCAACAGCCACACCTGGGCTTCCGCCCGTTCCAGTTCGCTCATGTACCAAAGGGGGCTGCGTTGCTGTACAGTACTGGCGATCGTCTGAGATACCGCCCCAGCAATCAGATTTACCAACGCCTCTAAATTATTTTCGACAATTCCATTGGTCGTGTCTATCCTGTCTAGTGGACTTTTTTCTGGACTATGTTCGCTACTGGTTAAGTGTCCATTGGTCGTGTCGATCGCGTCTACTAGGCTACTTTCATCTAATGACTGAGTAGGAAAATCAAAATCTGCCATCAGCCCGCCTCCACTAATATGAGCGTGAAGACGATCTAATGATTGTAGTTGGATATTAGTAATGTAAGCCCGTTTACCGACTTTGCTTGGTTTAATATTTAATGCTACAAATCGGTTGTAAACTTGTTGCTTGCCTAATTGATAGCGACTGGGTAAGTCAGCTACAGGGTAGTTATCGATTTCTATTTCCATGTCAATCCGTCTAGTGTACTTGTCCAATCCGTCCAATGTACTCGATATAAGTCCAATGGACGTGTATAATTAGTCAAGTGGGCTTATTTACTCTAGCATTACGTAAACGTAATGCTAGAGTACGTTGACCTAGTGTTTTAGTACGTTGACGTAGCGTAAAGAATGGAGTTTTACGAGTAGACTTATTGGACGAATACAATTAGTGAAAATTTTTGCTATTCAACACTTTTAGCCAAAAGTTTCATCGTGTATTATACAGATGAGAACTTCCCACAACCGCTAAGACTGCGTATACGCAGTGGTCTGAGCATTTATACCGATGTAATGTACTGATGTACCATAGCTAAATAGAAATGTCATATGTGATACCACAAAATCTCAAATGGTGAGGCTTTTATGCTTTATAATAAATGTATGTGTTAAGTTACTTAATCAGCTTATTTTAAGCAACCTGTATAGACACTAAAAAACCGCTGCTAGGTATGACTAGTACGGCTTCTGAAAAAAGATATTTATTTGTTTGAGTACTCAAGTATGGTGATCAAGACCATACTTGAGCAAAGAGTAATTAACCATAAAAATACTCTCCTATTATACCAAAAAATTTCAATTCTCAAAAGCAACCTAGCTCAAATTCACTAGTGGCTCCACAACTACCACGGAGTCATCATGTCCACTATCGACAGTTCACAATACGACATCAGACAGCATCTTAACGCCCTCACACCATCCAAAGGCTCTAAAACCAAGTACCATTGTCCTGTCTGCGATGGTCACAACCTAGATATTAAGCCTAGCAATGGTACTTATACCTGCTTTAACGGGTGCGAGTGCAAAGATATCCGAGCGGCAATCGACAAGCTAGAGGGTAAGCCCGAATGGAAGTCAGAGCAAAATGACTGGAAAAAGCCAGTCCGCCAAAAATCTCAGAAAGATTATTTTTATCCCGATCGCGATGGCAACTCACTAGTTAAAGTAGTGCGGATCGATCGTGGCGATGGGTCGAAAGTTTTCCCTCAACATCACTGGGCGGGTAGCCAATGGAAAAAAAGCAACCCACAGGCAATTCGACACCTGATTCCCGTTTACAGATATCAAGAAGTCAGACAGGCGATCGAGCGTGGTGAGTTGATTTTTTGGGTCGAAGGTGAAGCCACTGCCGATCTATTGTGGGAATTAGGGATTGCTGCTACAACTACGCTGGGTGGTTCGGGAGGCTATGGTGACTATGGGAATTATCAAACAGACTTAGCAGGAGCGCGGATCGTAGTAACACCAGATCGAGATAGTAACGGAATAAAGTACATTGCTAACATCGAGCGGGATTTTCCCACTCAAATTGAGGGCTACTACCTAGTAGGTAGTCAAGGCTTATGGCGCAACCCACAAGGGTCAATGGACATTGGCGACGATATTAATGACCACAATTTAACTAAAGAGCAAATTTTAGCCAAAGTAATCAGTGTCCAAGAATATACTAGAATTGTCTCGGTCAATGGTGTAGAGGGTGCTGATAAGCAATCAACAGGCTCTCAACGTTTATCAGCACCTCATCAGCCGCTATCAGCAGCCGAAATTAAAAAACAAGTTGAAGAGATAGTAAATCGGCATTTGCCAGCAGTAGATCTACAAGCTGAACTACTTGTTCTAGCCCGTCGCCTGGGTGTATCTAAACTCTCTCTGGATGGATTAGTCCAAGAGTTAGAACATTCTGCTAGTAATAGTGCTGATAGTGCTGAGATGGATAAAATCCTGATCGCACAGTGTCATAAATTACCCCCACACCTGGTTTTACCAGAGCATTTAGCGAACAAAATCGAACAAATTTCCAAAGCCAGAAGTACTAATCCCGAACCATTATTTTTGGGGTTACTAGTGGCTGCTAGTAGCGTACCTCACGCCAACACTCGATTGGATGTCCGAAATTACGGTGACGTATTATCGGTTTATCCCAATTTGTTTGGGATGGTCGTTGGAGATAGTAGTACGCTAAAGTCGCCGACCATCAAAAGTACTTATATCAAGCCACTCAAGGCACTCCGCAAGATTTTTATCGAAAAGCATAAAAAAGAATTAGACCAGTACGCGATTGAATCAGCAGAGTGGGAAACAAAAGATAAAAAGGAGCGAGGACAAGAACCCAAATCTCCGACGCTGACTGTTGTATCAGCAGTCGATGTAACGATTGAGAAGTTAGAGGAGCTAGCTTTAAATCAGCCCCACATCTGCCCCTCACTATTCCGCGATGAGGTGATTGGTATTTTTCAGTCCTTTGATAAACACGGTGGCAAAGGCACAAACGATGGACTATCTAAATTACTGAGCTATTACGATGGTCAACCAATCGACAGACACAGAATGGGGACTGGATCGCAACTATCAGTTCACGATTTTCATCCGAGTGTGTTCGGCGGAATACAACCAGAAGTATTGAAAAAACTGGCTGTAGCGATTGGGATGGATGACGCGGGAACATTGTGCCGTTTTCTATATGCATCAATCTCTCGGACGTATAAAAATTGGGATGAAGAACCAGATCGGGAATTAATCGATGTCGAAGTATTCGATCGCCTGATTTGTAAAATTAACCAACTTCCCCCGATGGTATGTTCTTTGGATCGAGCAGGACAACAAACATGGGCTAAAATCGCCAATCGACATAACAAGGCGTGTCTAAATAATCCCAATATTTCTCAATGGCTGAAACACTCGTACAGTAAAGCAATCGGTCAATTAGGCAAAATAGCTCTGACACTGCATCTGATCGAATGTGTGACTGCTGATAAGGTGTCAGGCGTTATCAGCGCGGCGACAATTGAACGGGCAGGAATCGCATTGGATTACTTTATCTCTCAAGCTATTTCACTGATAGCAGCAACCGAAGAGAGTCTAGAAGCCCATTTGGTAAGGATCTTAGATAAGTCTAAAAAACTTGGCAGCATTAAACCTCGTGATGTTCAACTTTTATTTTCAGGCAAAAAAAGGATTAACTCAACTACCGCACGTAATTATCTACAGCAATTAGTTCAGTCTGGGTATGGTGTGGTTAACGATGCAGGTGTTTTTACACCCAATCAGCTAGATTTAGCTCCTACTACCAATGTTGATAATGTTGATAAAGTGTCGAGAGGTTATCAACAGCCAGATAGTAGTCCTACTATACATCTAAATAACTTTGTAGATAATGTTGATAATATATTGCAATCAGATATTTTATTTGACCCAACACAAAGAAATGAATTAGGCTCTAGCCAGGGTAAGAATGGTAGTGGCTCTGCGCCTGTTAATAGGGAAAAAGAGGTAGATAAGCTATCAGCAGATAATGAGCACTCACCCACTGCTATCAGTGTAGGTTCGTTGGTAAGACTTACCGAGCCCTACAATGTCAGGGGTGCTGATATTGGGACAGTCGAGCAAATTGACAATGGGAAAATTCAGGTGTGGTGGAAAAGTGATGGCGACCACCAGATTTGTGCATTTCACAGGACATTTGCCATCGATGAGTTAGTGTTGACACCAGATTCTGATGAAAAATAAACATACATACACTAGGATATTATCAACATTATCGACATAGAGGCTGAAAGTGTTTCTGGCACTGGTGTAGAGGGTGTTGATAAGCAATCAACACTTTATCAACACTCTCTACACTCCAGTTATTACCCTCTTAAAATCTCAATCTGGCAAAAAACAAAATCGAAAAATAAACATACATACACTAGGATATTATCAACATTATCGACATAGAGGCTGAAAGTGTTTCTGGCACTGGTGTAGAGGGTGTTGATAAGCAATCAACACTTTATCAACACTCTCTACACCAGTGCCAGCAGCTATCACCATTGACTGGTTGGATCGCCACTGTCGATCTGGAATTGGTCGAACGTCTTTGCTAGGGGTATTTTTGCTATTACCTTAGCAATATGTCAACAAACTCCTGAAACTAGCTCTAGTGTATGTGTTGACATGTCAACAAACTTGTCAACAATATGTCAACAATCCCCAAACTTGTCAACAAACTTGTCAACAGGAGTAGATTTACTCTACTGCCCACATCATTGGCTGGTTACTCATCCAGAAATCCCAATAATTGGATGAGTGGATCGGTCTACTTTTCTGAGATGGCTCAAAATCTAGGATAGTAACCGCAATCGGGTGACGCAAAAAGACGCAGGAGGACGTAAGGCTTTGTTTAAAATCCAACGATGTCGATCGACAATGGCTTGAAACTATTACCAATAGCCATTGTCGATCGATTAGTGCCATTTTTTAACTTTTAAATTCAGTGACGCAGGAAGACGTAGGAGGACGTAACTCATTATTAAGTTGGCAACTTAGACTATAAGTTGGGCATTCGACCGTTAAGTTGGCAACTTAAACTTTAAGTTGGGCATTCGACCGTTAAGTTGGCAACTTAAACTTTAAGTTGGGCATTTCAACTACTCCCTTCCCACCGTAGAATTAGACATCAACCAGGCTCGATAAATCAAAGGTTGGTGCGATTATACTGTCTATTCCTTGAGTGGGAAGGGAGTAGTTACCTCAACTAGTCGATTCATTTCTCAACTAGTTGGCTCATTCCTAACTAGTTGGCTACTTATCCAAGCTCATGCGACATCCCATGAGATTTCCGAGGGTATGACTTAGAAGTTTTACTCGATCGATCCACCTTCGCCACTTCAACGTTCTGAATTACCTCATCATTTACCCTTGTCACATCTCCTAAGATTTTCAGATCCTTCTTAGCATCGATATTAGGCGCACCAATCGACTTCCATTCACCGTCACTATCTTTGGTAGCTGACAAAATTATCTTTGGTAGCTGACAAAATTATCTTATTAGGTCGCAGCCGTCGAACATTGAGAACATCATCAACGATTAAGATCTGAACACTTTTGTCCTTAAACTTATCCTCACCCGCTAATTTCTGCATTGCTAAGTTTGCCGTTCTAGTCAATAACTCCTGGTCTTCCAGCTTTAGCTCGATGCTCAGTGATTGACTTTTAAGATTAGCTGATCGCATCAACTCTAAATTTTCTGGGGTCTGGTCGAATCTAGCCAACAGCAATTTCCAACTGCGATCGACATCCCCACCTTTTTTCACTTCTCCCTGATAGATGTAACTGATTCCCTGGACAACTCCGCGACTGGTATAGTGCTACGCACTAACGTTAGGACAAGCAGCAAAAACATTAGGATTAGAGGTGGTGCCAGTAGCAATATTGGAACTATCCGATCGAGACGCTAGGAGAATTGCTTTAGCAGAAAATCTTCAAAGAGAGGGGCTGAATGTTTTTGAGCAAACTGTCGCTATTCTGAATTTAATAGTGGCTGAGTTGAATCTGGGATCGATCGAAGAAGCCAAGCAACTAGTGATTGAATGCCACTTAGCCCTTCGCCATCCTGATAAAAAACGTCCTCTTGATGTCGATCCCAAAACGGGGCAACGTTGCCCCGTTTCTGAGCTAGAAACTACTGACGCTGGAAGTGAAGCTGTGAAACAATCAATGCTCGATTGTCATCAAGTCGTCGCTAGTATAATATTCGACAATTGCCAGATGGCGATCAATTCTTTTTATCGCCATCGACTTAAATTACTGGATCTACCTAGTGATGTTGTGGACGCTGTGATGAACGGACTCGAATATACTAAGGCAATCGCGATTTCACGAGTTTCCAATTCAGAGCAACGAGAGGATTTAATCAAAAGTGCGCTTGCTGGATTTTCTTTAGTTGAAATTAAGAAGCAAGTTAAGATATTGCTTTCTTTTTTAGCTTCAGAGGTTGAACAGCCTAGTGAAGATAAGGTGGCAGCTACTCAGGAAGCTTTAACCAACGAATCTGCTATATCAGATCGACTGCCCGATCGACAGCAAAGAGTTACTTCCTTCTTGCAAAAAGCGTAGAAGTTCACGGGGCTAAGGCAGAAGAGAAGGCGGAATTTCACCAGAACGAG
>ENA-OFDP01000806-OFDP01000806.1-metagenomes-genome-assembly--contig:-NODE-806-length-13252-cov-3.003258_pt1 | contig 13252 bp, 8 predicted proteins | sample MGYA00153389_OFDP01 | MGnify analysis MGYA00153389 | reverse complement strand
AAAAGGTCGAAAAGGGCGATGTGCGGTTTCGCTACGTCATCGACATGGCTTCACTGAAGCGCGACGATAACGCTTGAAACGATTCACAGCGCGAGCGCCGGATTGACGCTCGCCGCTGCCGCTGCCGACCGCAATGGTGTGCCGGATTCCGGGAAGTTTTTTGGGGCCGACAATCAGTCAGACCATGGATTGTTGAATTCCACCCAGAATTGACCCCTTGGGGGTCAACTTTGCATGGAAATCAACACCCTGCTGCCAATCTTGGTTAGGGGGCAGTGGCCATGTTCTTCCCAACTGTCTAGACACACACGTTAAATATCTGCTTTGGACCGCGCAATCATATTCAGACCTATTGGATGCTACTTCTTTACCACCTGACGTTTCGTCGAATGTTTTGGAAATGCTTGGTCGAATTAGGGATCATCACTGCAACGGTCTTAACATCAAGCTTGCCAGAACTTTAGGCCGAAACAAATCAGTTATTTCAACTTGGTTCGGTGGGCATGCCAAGCCGAGTTGGTCGGCTCTTTGCGAAATCAGTTTTGTTTTTCACATTCCCCTAGCCGACTTACTTTGTGGCGATAAATCTTCCATCGAATTTTCTCAAGTTCGCGAACTTCCATTGCAGGTGGCCGTTCGAACAAAAAAGAAAATTAGCGAGAAACGCAACGTTGACAAAATTCTTTTGTTTTATAAGTCAATTGAAGAGGCCGAAGCTACTGCAGTTCACACAATCACCGACGTTGGACGTCGCCTTGGTGTTCCGCCGAAAGATTTGCGCCGGATACTCCCAGTCGAAACGAAGGCGCTTACCAGTCTGCTGGGAACGCGCCGCGAATTCTATAAGGCAAAGACAGCTAGTTTTCGAAAGGAAGCATTTAAAAAGGAAATCCGTTTACTCGTTACTGAAATGACTTCTCGGGCAGAAAAGCTAACTCGTCGCGCTGTACACAAGCGGCTAAGGCTGTCTGGCTTGTCGGTTCGTCGGAACGAAGCTCGCTTCGTGAGCGAGCTGGTGAAAGAGACCGCTAGATCTATAGCAAACGAAATAGTAATCAATGTTTCCGGCAGTTAATGCGCGGCAACTAATTCCGGCACTTCGCGCGCAAACGCTCAGTAATTGCCGGATTCCACAAGTTGTACTAGTCGCGTAAAGATACGCGTTGGTGCGGCTGGCGGGGATGCTTCGGAGACTCTTCTACCTATGCACGCATTATGTGTGCATATTTTGCATGTTAAGTAATTAAAGGTGGAATTACGGGGAGAAATCAGGGAGAATCCAAGGGTGGCGGTGGTCCACTCAGCGCCGCCTTACGCCAATTGGACTACCCTCCCCACCTATGCAGCTAATACTTTTGCAATCTGATGAAGCGACCATTGGGCCACGCGCGAAAGGATCAGATTTGCCAATATTTCTCTGGGCAAAAAAGACCGGGAACGCAAAAACCCTGAGCCTGCTTTTCGATACAGCAAGTGTTTTGAGTGAAGAACGGTTTGGGATTTGCCTGCACTTTTTGGCAAAACCGTCGATAACCAATCTCCTGGGACTGTGGGCCGAGCACGATACAGACGCCGCTGGTCTAAGAAATCTGGCCATCGATTTGAGGGCTTCCCCCGACATTCTGAAACTTCATCCCACAGTCCCTACATCTAAACGCCAAGTCGATCAAAATCGAGGAGAGGTAAGCAAGCGCCAAGTTTTATTGATGCTGGCGGTTCGCCGTCCCGCGCAAGATCAGAATACTCAAAACTGGTTTGACGCCCTTCGCCTTTGGACCCTGATTCAGGGGATCAGACGAACAAGAAATGCACGTTTTCGGGATGGATTGGTAGATCTCATCTCAGAAAAACTCAGGTTAGCGGCAGACGGAGACAGTGAATGGCTGGATCTTGTGGGCAAGATACGTGGACAAGCTGACACCTTTGACACTGTCTCTACTGAGGTAAGGGCACAAGTCCGAGCTTCAAAGCGGTCCGAGTTAAAAGAGACACATCGAGAGTTCTTAAACACGTTGGCTCGTGTCGCCAACGGCGAGGCCAAGACTATATTAGAAGAAAGGCCACAAAGTGTTCTGTGGCCTGGTGAGGAGGACGGGCACGAAGAGTCTGAAATTGCAAATCAAACTCATTTTGATCAGTACCTGCAGAGCAGCACTATCGAGGATGATGCCGACACCCGTTATCGCCAGAACTTTGGTGGAACCGTCGCGCCGTTACCGGATAACACTTCATCTGGCAAACGGACTCTGACGGGCCGCGGCATCCAGTTGAGAAGTGCAGAGCAACTGCAGTTTCTTATTTGGTCCTGGCACACGCTCAATCCGGTAGAGCAAGCCATTCTCAATTTGAAGCTGGTTGAGCTAGAAAAGTCCACACAGGCCAAGAAACAAATCTTGGCGTGGCTAATCCGAGTAGCTATTCTCACGTCCCGTTCTATGCGACTAGTCGTAGCCATCAAGACTAGTCTGACGCCTGCAGACGATTGGCAGGTGACACACGACTTGAGTAAGCTGCACAGAAGACCCCCTCGACGGAACATCCGTTGGACTGCCAGTAACGCTCAAACTCCCTGGATCCGGCCACTAGAAAACATACTAGAAGTGGCCCTGACGGCCATCCTGAGCAGGTCCGAACAGGAGTTATCGGCACGCAATATCAATAATCTGAATGACCTATGGATAAAAGTATCCCCGGAAGAGTCAGCAGAAACCGCCTTCAATAGCCTCTGCAGCAGCACACCGGGACTGCATCGGGTGTCATCAGGAATGGTATCCGGTGTCTTTGCTGGACAGGTTTACATTCAATCAGAAGATGCCGTCCTTGCACAGCTTCTGGCTATGGGTCCCAGGGCAGGCTTAGGTGGAAGTAGCGCCTACGGGAGTTGGCCGAGCAGTCGTGTTCACACTGTTATTCAGAGCGTGGCTCAAAAAGGAGCTACGTCACCGCCACCAGGAGAGGATAAAAACGCAGCGGGTAGCGAGCTAGACCCGTTAGATAGCGCGCTGCGCAAGACGATTCAAGACTGTGAAGAGACCATTAGACGGCTGGCCGAAGATCCTAACCAGTGGATTGAACACCATAACGCCGTGGTTTCTTATTCAGTTGTCGCATTGCTGGCCGCAACTGGCGCCCGTCCAGTAAACGACCCATTCGAATCCCCAGCGCTATTTGACTGGAGCGCGAAGCGGGTTTTCCTGGCAGACAAGGTCGCCAACGGCCGGCATGGGCGCCTGGCGTCCTTGGTCGACTCCGTTTTCAAGCTGATCAATGAGACATATTGCGAACACCTGCAGACATTGGCCGCTCGAATTCCAGCCGCCGCAGAAATACTCGCTAAGGAAATTGCTCTGCTAGCCAACCGGCATGAAAGCAAGAAACTGCCCTTCTTTTTCTTCCTGAGGGAGTTGCCCTGCCTCAGCTGGGACTCAGTCACAGAGCGAGCGCTGGAGCATTCCAGCTATTTCAGTTGGCCGCTGCCGGCCAACCTGATGCGACATCGGCTGTCCATCCGACTGAGGGGTCAACTCTTGGACGCCGAGATCATCGATGCAATCCTCGGTCACTCAGAACAAGGCGTGATGTGCCACGGCCCCGAGTCCACCCGTACATGGGTGAAGGATATGGCCGTTGCAATGCCTTTTCTGGAGAACACCTATCGTCAGCTTGGCTTTGCTGAAAAGCTGACGATACAGCGGACGCCACCGTCACACAAGCTGAACATCGAGCCTGACCAGTTTTTTGCATTGACCAAAGCTTTTGGCGCTAAAGCAAGAACCGAGGCCAGAAAGATTTACCGGAAAAAGGTCCGACGAGAGGCGAAATTACTCATCAAGACGGCCGTCGGAAAGTTTCCCAAGACGGCCGAGGGCAAGATTCCTCTGGAAAACCTCGAACCTGCGTTTTGGGATATGTTGGCTATCGACCTGCTGACTATCGATGGCAAGCGCCCACATCCCAGCGCTGAGGTTCGGTATGAAATTCTTGAGCGCTGGCAAAGAACTGCGACCCTGCGCACCAAGATACGCCTGAAGCGACTGATTGTTTTGGATCGGAGCTTTGATTCGGTTTTCACCAGAAGATCCATCGGGTGTGAAGCGTTGCTGGCAGATTTGAAGACCTGGTTTGCTGCGATCGCAGACGAGCAACCCTTGTCAAAGACCGGGGTGCGCAGTTGTCTGGCACTTGCCACACTGGACCTGGCCATCACATGTCAATTGGCATCACCGCAAATGCTGATGGATGTTCTGCAGAAGAAAAACTTTCGGCTTGTGCTTCTGGCGGATAAGGCCTACTTGGAGTATCACCCCTTGCTCAATGAGCACGCGTCGGCACCAGTCACCCGCTACCGCATACCCCGACGCTGCGCACAGCGGCTGGACAAGGCGATGGACTCCACGTCCGAGTTGGAGATGATCCAATGGGAAATGCCAGAAATCTGGTTGAAGGGTATGCCAGCCTTGAGCGCGCAAAAACCTGACAAAGTAGCTGCTTTGGTGCGGCAAGTAACCCAAGTCGTTCAGCAAGCCAATTACCTGCAACGCCCGGGACTGGTCGCGGGTTACCTCGCGGGCACAGTCCACACCAGCGCCCTGCCTCATACTTCATGGGTGCTTCAGGAACATCGGGTGGTTTTGGAATCCACGCCAGTAGCTGACGAGGAAAAGGATCCTGAAAGCGATAACCAGGACGCCCAAGATAGCCTAGACAGATCACCCGTAGCGCTATTTTCATCGAAAGTAAAGGCCTCGAATGACCCCAAAACAGACGGCAGCGAGACCCAGATGGCGGCTCAAATTTATATCGACGGCCTGAATGACTTTCTAAACGGATTCTTGAAGCAATCAAATGACCAGCAGAATGCATCCAAGGGTGATGATGAATCGAGCGGAGGAAACAAGCAGGCTCGCCGCGAATTGGTTACTGCGCTGTCCAGGCATGTGAAAACTAATCAGCAAACAGTTAGTTCGGCTATTTGGGCTCTAGGCCATTGGGTGGTCCATCTCACCAAAGTTCCCCGCAAGAAAAATATCCCCTATGCAATCAGTACGGTGGTTCGGTACTTATCGGCACTGTCCCGTCGCTTCATCGAGATGGGTAATGATTTCAATCTGGTGGAGGCCGACTCAGAGGAAATCACAGATTTCTATGATGAAGTCTTGGAGATTGATCGCGACCTCGACCTGAGCTATGTGGTGGAAAGGCTTGAAACCTTTCACCGATACATGCAGACTGAATTCAAGATTGAGGATGCCGATTGGGGTGAGCTCGACTGCGGGACGGCGGTTCCGCATGGCTCTCCCGGCACGCTGGGCCTAGAACAGTACGCCAACGTGCTGGAACTGCTGGCACCAGACCCTGAGTCAGCCACACACGAGCAATTAACAACCGCCTTTTTGCTGCTGCTAGCCTTCCGTTTTGGTCTGAGAGCGGCCGATTCGAAAGGGCTCAAATTTGAGGACTTCTGGATGCACGAGAGAACGATCGTGTGCCATGTCCAAAGTAATGACCTTCGCAAACTTAAAAGGCCTGCAAGCCGACGGGTCGTGCCACTGGCAGAGGAGCTATCAGAATTCGAATGGTCCATCGTTCAACAATTCCTTGACCGAGCCAGCATGTGTGAGCCCGACAAAGGTACGTTCGCCCTTTTTGCTGTTAACAGCAATGGACAGCGATTCGATATAGACGGTCTCAGCAAACGAATCAACCAGGTGCTCAAGCGTGTCTGTGGCGATCCAAATATCTCCCTTTATAAGGCCCGGCATGCGTTTGCAAACCGAATTTCTCAAGCATTGATTGGTCCGGACGTCAGCTTCTCTGCCCAAGCCAATGAAGTAAGCAGAGGGGATTTTGCGGTGCATGTTGCAAAACTTCTGCTGGGAACAACTAGTCCCACGCGAAGAGCGGCTTGGGCGCTGGCGCGGTTGATGGGTCACGCACGACCCAGGACTTCTTTCAAGTCCTATGTGCATTTGTTGCCGAGTTGGGCAAACAGCTGGTCTGAGCTAGAGATCAGCGCACTGGATCAAAAGTATCAGCCTAAGGCCCTCACCAACGCGATCACTTTGAACTTGAAGAAAAGTCAGCTGTGGCAGCCGATACACGTAGTTCCGCAGGTTGAAAAAAAGCAGGTAGAAGTAACGGCCGCAGTGGTGATGGGTTACCTGCGGCTATTGCGACGTGGCGTACCACCCAAAGCCGCAGCACGATCAATCGAAATTTCAGAAGAGCTGACAGGCCAAATCGAGCAACTGATATTTGAAGTTGAAGCGCAGATCAGGTCTCGGACAGAACGCGCAGGTCGTGAGCCAATGCAATCATTACTGAATCTGATCTCGTACACGGAATGGCAGAACATTACAGCCTGTTGCGAAGAGGCGTCGAGGAATGCTGTGGCTGGCCTGAACCTTTTGGACGTACACCAAGCAATCGGGATGGTGTCTCAAAACCGCCAACTGGTGATGTGGAAAAAAATACACTTTGAGCAAGTCGGTGCATTCATTCGCTACTTCCAACTCGATGGAGATATCAGAACTCTGCAGACGCCCTCCTTGCACCCCGTCGTGGCCGAATGGGTGAAGGCACTTCTACCTGCTGAACTATCCGTTACACCGTCTTCAGAAGCCCGCGTCGATTCAATTACTGAGGGAATTCCGCCGCAACAAATCAAGCATCGCTGCGGAGTTGCCATAGGAGCCACGAATCCAAAAACCCTTACGACGGGCTTTGGGCTTGTGCTTCTTTGGGTTGTCTTTCTAATCGCAACCTCAGCTTAGTTTTAATACTGTAAATTGACGTCGTAGTAACTGTTCTCCAAAGCGGATGAACGTCTGGGCACATTGGTTTTGAGTGACAAGAAAAAAGACAGCCGCAAAAGCTTGCACACTCAGCTAAATTCTGATAGATTTCAGATTAGTCCACGCAGCTGCCCGAGGACATTAAAACAAGATGCGCAGCCAGAATCAATAAATTTCTTAAGCGGTATTCGCCGCCATGAAAATAGTCATCGTGGCTTTCACGCTACCTTGATTGAATCCATCGTTTTTGATGCATAGCTCCTCAGGTCACCAAAGATCGTCGGCTTGAAACCTTGCCAGCGTCCAACAGGCCGCTTCTGAAAAGCTACTCCAATTTCTGCCACCAGCATGTCGGCGATGGCAAGGCGTTAATACGCATTTTTTTCCACCACCTGAGCTCCTCAGTTGGCAAAGGTCATCGTGCAACCAACCATCAGCAGCACGAATAAATAGGAGTACCAATAAACCGGGCGCGACATAGCCCAAAAAAAATGGGTCAATGAAATGTCAACACTCGGCACAACAAATATCGAAACACCAGACGAAATGACGCACAGTGTCTTTCAGATGGTGGGAACCACAAAAATCAGGGCTAAAGATGCTAAAGATCTCAATGGCAATCCGGGCATAGCGGTACCAACCCAGGTGCTAAAAATTGGACCGCTTGAGGCTATTTGCGGAGTCCTCCGCTCGTCTCTGGCGGTTGCCGCCGGCCTGCAGCGCGACCAATTCAGCTTGAGCAGCTTCGTGTTCGTGAGCGACGCCCGGTTCTGCTATCCAGTGGTGGAGGTAAAGTCTAAGGTACCTCTTGCCGTCGAATTGATTCACACAGTAATTTATAGGCTTTTAGAAAAAGTAAGGCGTTGTGATCCACACACCCAGCCACTTTTCCCTAGTGACATCGTGGATCTGGATGTACAGGCAGAGGCGGAAATTCAAGCTGGAGCGACAGAACTTTTGGCGAGGTTTGGCGACAGTCCTATCAACGCGCCATCAAAAATCTATATTGCGGGCAATGCCGTCTGCGCAGAGTTGAAAGGGATGTTTGCAGGCAAACCAGACCTCACCAACCTAGAGCCCGTAATGCTCGAATTTGAAGGCTGTGTCGACGGTTACCGCTCTAAAAAGCGAGAGATGTTTCTTGAGACTAACGATGGCGCGTTTGTTGTCAACTGGGAGCACGACCATCAAGTCGTTGGCAACCTGAGCCTTGCGCAGAAAGCTGATCTCTTGATTTTCAAAGTCAGCTGCACACTTGATCAGCGCGGTAACCCGATCAACACTTTGGTGAGCATTTCAAAAAAATAGCAGCAGAGAGTCAAATGATTTGAATAAGGTATCGGATGCTTACAACTAAGCAGCAGCTTCCTTCTTGCCCATCTTTCTAAGTGCAGCAATTGTCGGCATCTGACTAGCCCTTCATCGAGTGGCGCACTGCTTCCATTTGTAGACAGACCGACTAATGAATCCGAGCGACTGCTATCGACGACAAAGCGGAATTACAGGAGTTCGAAATTGGCGCTCAAAAGCTGACGTTGATTTATGTCTATGAAAGTGGGTGAAGTCCACACCACTTGATCAGGAAGAGTGTGAAAGTATTTTCAAGAACTTAGCCGAGGCAATAAGGCTACTGCATCCTGAATTGTCCTTTGACCGCTTACTACACATCTTTGTTTCTGCCGACGTTTGGGAAACCGTCGCCGCATTAGAAAAAAAGTGGGTCATGAGCTCATTTCCGATTTCGCCGGGCTATGCCACAGTCCCATAAAATTCCATGCGGACGGATGGAGAGCAGCCGTCTTAAGCCTTAAGGTTCCAACATCCTTTTCAATGTGGTGTCCGAAGTCCATTGAAGGGTCTGGAGATTGATTGCGCATTTGACGTTTCGGTTGGCACCGCAATCGAGGAGAAGTTGCGTTTCCTTAATCAAATTGAATCTTGCGCACCCCTGAAGGAGTGTGCCACTCTGTCTACCATTACGTTTCCACGAACTAGATAAAAATGTGTTGTCACTGAATTTAGTATGGTCATAGGAACTTGATTTGAGCTTGGGTTGGTATCTACCGTTCGCAAGATTATTCAGCCCCGTGATACTCCAATAGATCAATCAAGAGTTTGTCTCTTTTTTCCTTAGCATGATCCAGTAAAGTTCTGCCATCTACATCTTTGCCGTGAGGACTGACGCCACTTTCGAGGAGGCTCTTTGCAGTTGACCAATTCCCCCCAAGCACAGCACTACGCAACTCGACATGCGGCATTTTGGACACGCCAATAGCGTAATTAATCGCCTCTTGCAGTCCTTGAAACTTGTGATCACCGAAAGTGAACTGTTCGCCATCTTGCCCCACTCCAATCTCCGCCGCACGTTTGAGTTGGTCTACCGAAATCGTTGTACCGGAGATCAATAGTCGGGTTGTCCAACTCTTGGACATAAATCCTGGCCGCTGCCAATTGTTGTTGGATCGTTGCGGATCAGCTCCAGCTTTCAGGAGCTTATCTACTTCCACCAACATATCCCGCTGAGCGCATACGTGCAGCAGAGTGTTTCCTGTGATGGAGTTGCACAGAGAAATGAGGTGCGGGGTATCCGCGTGATGGACAATAAGTGTCAATTGCTCATTTGAAATTTCTTTGTTCTTTGTAAACGTAGCAATCGCCTCATCCAAAGTTCGCGTCCTCGCCAGTGCCTCTGCCTGCGCTTTTGCAACCGCCTCTATGCGGGCTGCGCCCTGCTGAGCTTGCAATGCCGTTGCCGCATCTGTGAGTTGCTGTACCCGCGCTTTTAAGTACGCGACCTTCGCCTTCGTTTCATCGCCATCAGCCTCCGCAAACGCTTTGGCCCATAAGCCAGGTCGGCGCTGTCCAGTTTCCACTTCATTCATTGCAGTGGCCCAGTAGTCTTCTTCGGTTAATTTTTCAATGGTCATAGTGGTAGGCGACAGCGTTTGATTCGCAGACTGGGAACGTGCAGCACTTGCAAAGTCAGATTTCTCAATAAACTTTTTTTCGGTCGATTGGCTTGGCGGTTGGGAAGTGCTGGAAGTCGGAACCGTTGCGCGCATCGGGACAGGCATTGCAACCGGTACCGGATTTACATGGTTGCGTGGAGCTTCATTCGCTGGCGCGGGAGCATGCGAACTTGCCCGAACACAATGCTCAAACGTAACTCGAACGCGCTCAGATCGTTGCAAGTACGTGACCCACACAGCACACGAAATCGCCCATGGTATGACCCCCATCACTAACTCACCAACCAATCCATTCACCTGACTGGCAATGCCAATGACAAAGACGAGTGGGTAGGTACACAACATTACCCCAGTTGTCACTGGGCGGAACTTGGGATGTTTTGTAAAAAGAAATCCGTAAATTACTGCGATGGCTAAAACTTCAACGGTCAGAATCAGCTTTAACGCCTTCACGAAGGGAATGTCAAGTGCAAATAACTGCCCGAGCGTCAAACCCGCTTGATGCGCGGCCCCGTTTAGAGCACCGGCCTCTTTCCCGAGTCCCAAAAGGGAACCGACGGCGAAAACTGCCAACCAGCCTTTAACTCCATACAACGGATGCTGTTTGGCCTCAACTGGACTGATTGCTTGCCACTTTGATGACATCGGACACCCTCCTCAAAATACTAGTGATAAAAAACTGTGGGCACTATCGGCCCTATCGCGCTATTGACTCTTCCGTTTTGATTCTACGCAGCCTCTCCGAGGCGCTGACCCAATCAACAGCGGCCGGCCACAATTTTGTTGCTTAAGGGCATTGATATTGGTGTTATAGTAATGCAACACACCAATCAACATGACTGAATCCTGGAACGACAACGAACCCATCTACCGGCAACTTAAGGGCCGCGTGGTGAAGATGCTGCTGGACGGTCTATTGCCCGTTGGCGAGCAGTTGCCGTCGGTTCGCCAGATCGCTGCCGATTTTCAGTTGAACCCACTCACCGTGACAAGGGCCTACCAGGAACTGGCCGACGAGGGGTTTATCGAGAAGCGGCGGGGGCTGGGTATGTATGTAGCAGAAGGCGCTATCGAAAACCTGCTGGAAAGCGAACGCGCTCGCTTTCTGTCAGACGAATGGCCAAAAACCATGGAGCGCATCAAACAACTGGGCTTAGATCCGGAAGAGTTGCTCCGCAAAGTTAAAAAAGGGAGAAGCAAATGACTACTGCGGTAATTGCGCAAGGGCTGACCAAGCGGTTTGAATCGCCCCGGGTTTGAACTGACCCCCAGAAGTTGGACGGTTACGATCCCGCCGATCAGGCGGAGCTTGCCAGCCGGTATTCCACCGGGCTGAGACCTCTCAATCCGAGCTTGATACGCTCGTTGTTGTAGTAGTCAATGCAATCGTTCACGCCCGCTTCAAGTGCCTCAATGTCTTCGATCGTTGCGAGATAGAAATACTCGGCTTTTAAGGTGCCGAAGAAGCTCTCGATCACGGCATTGTCTAAGCAATTGCCCTTGCGGCTCATGCTTTGCGTGACGCCGCAACGCGCAAGCATCGTCCGATAGGGTTGCATCTTGTAGTGCCAGCCCTGATCCGAATGCACGGTCAGCTCGCCGGTATGCCCGGCCCGCGAGAGCGCCGCGCCAAGTGTGCCAGAGACCAAGTCGAACACGGGACGCCTGGCCATGCGATGGGCAATGATCTCACTGTTATACAGGTCCATGCAGGCCGACAGATAGAGCTTGTGCCCGTTCACGTTGAACTCTGTGATATCTGTCACCCACTTCTGGTTGGGAGCACTCGCCAGGAAGTTGCGCTGCAGGACATTGGGCACGTGCATATCGCTCACGTCTGGAACTCCCCACGAGCGTTTTTTTGCCCTGATCAACGCGCGCAGCCCCATCTTCTGCATCAGCCGCTGCACGCACTTGTGGTTGACGGGTTCTGCCATTGACTTAGCTAACGTTGCCGTGATCCGTCTGTAGCCGTAGCGGCCCTTGTGCTTGTCATAGACGGCACGGATTCTGCCTTGCATGTCGCTCTGCTGTTCAGCGCGCACGTTCGGCTGACATTGATAATAGTATGTGCTACGGGCAAGGCCTGCTACCTGCAACAGGTCTGCCAGCTTATGGTGTTGCCTCAACCCGGCGATCAGACGCGCTTTGTCGGCGCAGCTGATCTCTTCGCCCGGATCAAGGCTTGCAATTTTTTTAGGTACGCTACCTCCGCGCGCAGTCGCTTGTTCTCTTCAAGCAAGGTCTGCGCCGAATCGGCGGTGACCGTGCCTGGCAACGCTGGGGAGCGTCGTTCTGGCTTCATAGTGGGATACCCCTGTTTCGTGCTCCCAAGCGCCGGCAGGCCGCCTTCTTGAAGATTGCGTCGCCAGACCACCACCTGGTTGGGATTTCGGATGTCATACACCGCCGCAACCTGGCGGCTAGAAAGCTGTTCGCGGTCCTGGTGGGACAGCACCTGCAGCTTGAACTGCTCACTGTACGCGCTGCGCTTGGGGCGCAACCCGTCGAGGCCGTGCAGGCGGTAATGACTCACCCAGGTACGGATCTTCTCTTCGGGCACTGACCACTGCCGCGACAGCAGCTTCGCCCCGCCTTCACCGGCCAAAAAACTCTTGACGACCTCGAGCTTGAACTCTGTTTGATACTTCTTCATGGAACCCCTTGAAATTTGTCCAACTTCTGGGGGTCAGTTCAAACACGGGTCGATTCAGGGTTCGTGTAGCGCAGCCACACACCGCCGCCTTCCTGGATTTCTGCTGAATTCAATGTCAGGTAGGTCGGCTTCGTCCAGGTGTCTTTGGCAATCTCAAACGATGCAGGGTGCTCTCCGCGCCCGTCAATCAGCGGCAAAATGAGAACACTGATTTCGTCAATTAGCCCAGCGTTTACAAATGACCCGCTTATGGTGGGCCCACCTTCAACTATCAAACGCTTGGTACCAAGCTCATCCGCAAGGGTTGCAATAACCTGGACCAGATCAATTTCTGTCTTGCCGCCAAAAATGTAAGACACGTTGATGGATTTTAGATAGGCCAAATAGTCATCCGACACCGCTTCCGTCACGACCGAAACGACGTGCGAATCGAGCGCCTTATTGCTTTTCCAAGCCACTTTTCCGTGAGGATCAATTGAGATGGCGTAGCAGTCTACATCGCGCTCGGCAAAATAATGAGTGCGTGGGACAGGCGTTTTGGCAAGACCTCTCGGATAGTCTTCGCCGTGCGCGATTTCCTGCATGGTGACCCTGCCGCAGATCCACGCATCAAACTCAAACTTCTGGGCAAGTTTCTCGTAAAGGTCGCCGCTATTTTTTTTGAACGGGCGAGCCCAACCGTCTGTGAGCGCGTGCCCATCAAGAGAAGACATCATGTGGCAGATCAGGTATGGTTTCATGAAAAACTCCCAGCAATCATTGATGGTTGATAAATCCTGATCATGTGGCTCCGCTTACCAAATGACGATCAGGTTCGCCAGATGTTTCGATTG
>ENA-OFDP01000805-OFDP01000805.1-metagenomes-genome-assembly--contig:-NODE-805-length-13277-cov-2.909318_pt1 | contig 13277 bp, 10 predicted proteins | sample MGYA00153389_OFDP01 | MGnify analysis MGYA00153389 | reverse complement strand
GTTCGGCACCATCAGCAACTGGCTGATCGCGCCCACTATCAATCTGGCAGCCACTTTGAGCGTGGGCTACATGGCGCGTGTCGCCGGGGTCGGTTTCCGGGACACGATCGAGGTCTGGCTCAGCACCAATGGCGCCAGCAGCAACATTGCCGACTTCACGACGTTGCTGGGCAGTTACTCGTCTGATCAGGACCAGGGCTGGGTGGCACAGAGCCTGCAGTTCGCAGGCGCGCCTGGCGGCCAGGGGCGCGTTGCGTTCCGCTATTTCGTGGCCGATACCAACACCGGTGGCAACTACATCGGCATCGACAGTCTGCTGGTGTCGACGACAGGGTCGGTGCCCGTGCCCGAGCCGGCCACCTGGGCCCTTGCAGGCCTGGCGATCGCCGGGCTGGCATTGAGCCGCCGCCCGCGTGCATGATGCCGAGGGCTGCCGCCAGCCCTTGTGTCCGAGCCGGCGTTTCGAAGCGCTTGGCGCTTTATCCACACTCAACGAGGAGCAGAAAAATGAACCTTCGAGTTTCGGGTTTGACCACGGTTGCCGTGGTGGCGCTGGCAGCAATGACCTCAGCGCCCGCGCTTGCCGCTGCTGAGGCCGGCATGCGTGCCGCGCGCGACGCCAAGACGGGCCTGGTTCGGGCCCCGACGGCCGAAGAGTCCAAGACACTGGACGCGGCAGCCGCCAAGCTAAGGGCGGCCAAGGGCGACCGCCGGGTGGGCATGGCCAGTGGCACGCTCAATCCGCAAGCAATCACCCATGCCGACGGCACCGTCGAACAGGAACTGGATGAAAGCACCTTGTCGTACTCGGTGGCACGGCGCAACACAGACGGCACCGTGGAGATGGTCTGTGTGCAAGGCAAGGACGCCGCCAGCAAGGCCATGAAAGCGCCGCAGTTCGCCGACCGGCCCGCAGTCAGCAAGGCCAGCAAGGAGCAACTGAAATGAGAAGCCGGCAATTCAATTTCAAGTCGCTCGCCGGCATTGTCGCGGTGGTCGGGTTGATTGCAGGCGCAAGCCAGCAGGCCCAGGCCGCAGCCACCATCGTCATCAACAACCTCAACTTACCTGGCGTGGGGTTCAACGAGGTCACGCCTGCGGCGCCCCTGGGTGGCAACGTCGGCACCACCTTGGGCGAACAACGCCTGATCGCCTTCACTTACGCGGCCAACCTGTGGGGCGCGACGCTCACCAGCAACCAGCCGATCATCATCAATGCGCAGTTCGCATCCCTGACCTGCACCGCTGCCTCGGCCGTTTTAGGCAGTGCCGGCGCGACTGCGGCGTTTCGCGACAACGTGAATTTCCCGAAGCCCGGGACCTGGTATTCGTATGCGCTGGCCAACAAGCTGGCCGGGGCCTATCTGGGCACTCTCAATGCCGCGCAAATCAACGCCAACTTCAACGTCAACCTCGGCAATTCGGGGTGTCTGACGGGTACTTTTTGGTACTACGGCCTGGATGGCAACCACGGCAGCAACATTGACTTCATTGCCGTGCTTCAGCATGAAATGGGACATGGCGTCGGCTTCCAAACCTTCACCAACGGCAGCACCGGCGTGCAATTCGGTGTGAGTGCAGCCGCTCCGAGTGGTTTTCCGGCGATCTGGGACCACTACTTGTTGGGCACGTCCACGGGTCTGACCTGGATGCAAATGACGCCGGCGCAGCGCGTGGCGTCGGCCGTCAGCATCAATGGCCTCGTATGGACCGGCGCGGGTGTGACCGCAGCCATCCCGAACGTGTTGCGCCAGGGGCTGGCGACCGTCAGCATCAGCGGTGCTGCCGCGGGTGCGGCAGCGGGGGCTTACGGGGTGGGCGAGGCTTCATTCGGCCCCGCGGTGACGGCGGCACCGGTCACGGCGCAGCTCATGCCGGTGCTCGAAGCCAACGGCACGCGCGCGCTCGCCTGCATCGCCTTCACGCCCAACCAGGCGACGGCGGTCAATGGCCGCATTGCGATCATCGATCGCGGCACCTGCGGCTTTGCCGTCAAGGCAAAGAATGCGCAGAACGCAGGTGCTGTCGGCGTGATCATCCACAACAACGCTCCGGGTGGAGCGCCGGCGCTGGGCGGCACCGACCCGACGGTGGTGATTCGGGCCGTGAGCGTGTCACAGAGTGACGGCAACACGATTCGCACGAGCCTGAACCGCATCTCCCGCACAGGCTCGGGCGTGGTGGCGGCGATCAGCTTGACAGGCTCGCAGTTCGCGGGTGCCGATCCTCTGGGCAGAGCGCTGATGTTTGCACCGAACCCGTTCCAGGGTGGTTCGTCGGTCTCGCATTTCGACGCCTCCATGATGCGCAACCAGCTGATGGAGCCTTCAATTAACGGCGACCTGACGCAGTCGCTGATTCCGCCGCTGGACATGACCTTCCCGCTGCTTCAGGACACTGGCTGGTGAAGCTGTCCGGTTGCTCCACCAAGGGGCGCAGCCTGCGGGCTGCGCCCCTTTTTCTTGAACGGCGCTACCTACAATGATGCGGATGCTTTAGCGAGAACTCTGACATGCCCGTGAACCTGATCGCCCCGGATCCCACTTCCTTGTTTGCCGTGCAGGGACTGCAGATTGGCGTGGCGATGGCCGGCGTGCGCAAACCCAACCGGCGCGACCTGGTGGTGTTCGTGCTGGACCAAGGCTCGTCGGTAGCGGGTGTGTTCACCCTCAACCGCTTTTGCGCCGCGCCGGTGCAGGTGTGCCGCAAACACCTGGCGCTGGGCGCGCCGCGGGCCTTGTTGATCAACACCGGCAATGCCAACGCCGGCACGGGGGCCGACGGGCTGGTACGGGCTCGCCGCAGTTGCGCCGCGCTGGCGTCGCTGCTGGATTTGCAGCCCGCGCAGGTGCTGCCGTTTTCGACCGGCGTGATCATGGAAACCCTGCCAGTGGAACGCATTGAAGCCGGCCTGCCAGCCGCGCTGGCGTCGCTACAAGCCGCGCACTGGGCCGAGGCCGCAGCCAGCATCATGACCACCGACACTTGTCCGAAGGCGGCTTCGCGCCAGGTGCAGATCGACGACCGCACGGTCACCGTCACCGGCATCGCCAAGGGCGCCGGCATGATCCGCCCAAATATGGCCACCATGCTGGGTTTTGTGGCCACCGATGCCGTCATTGCGCCGGAATTGCTGCAGCCCTTGTTGACGGACGTGGCTGACCTCAGCTTCAACCGCATCACCATCGACGGCGATACATCGACCAACGATTCCTTCATGCTGATGGCCACGCACCAAGCCGGGCATGCGGCCATCACCGACTTGAAATCGGCCGCCGGTTGCACGCTGCGTGCCGCCGTTCTCGAAGTAGCGCAGGAACTGGCCCAGGCCATCGTGCGCGACGGCGAAGGCGCCACGAAGTTCATCACCGTGCAGGTGCAGGGCGGGCGGGTTGATGCCGAGTGCAAGCTGGTGGCGTACGCCATCGCCCATTCGCCATTGGTGAAGACCGCATTTTTCGCCAGCGACCCCAACCTGGGTCGCATCCTGGCCGCCGTAGGTTACGCCGGCATCGACGATCTGGACCAGAGTCTCATCGACCTGTTCCTGGACGATGTGCATGTGGTGCGTGCAGGTGGCCGCCATCCGGCTTACCGCGAAGAAGACGGCCAGCGTGTGATGAAGCAGAGCGAGATCGTCGTGCGTGTGGACCTGCACCGCGGCGCGGCCGAGGCCGTTGTGTGGACCTGCGACTTGTCAGAGGACTACGTGCGCATCAACGCCGATTACAGATCTTGAGTACTTGTTGAAACTGCCATCGTTGCCCCACGGCGACCTGCTGCGCGACCCGCTGTATTTGCGCCTGTGGTCGTCCATCCTCACCAGTTCGTTCGGCAACCAAGTGATGATGCTGGCGCTGCCGCTGACCGCCGCGGTGCTGTTGCAGGCCAGCCCGACGCAAATGGGTTTGCTGACGGCCATTGAGCTGCTGCCCTTCATGTTGTTTTCGTTGCCCGGTGGGGTGTGGCTGGACCGCATCCGCAAGCTGCCGGTGTACGTGGTGGGCGAGACACTGGCGGCGTTGGCGGCGGCCAGCGTGCCGCTGGCCTGGTGGCTTGGCTGGTTGTCGATGGGTTGGCTGTACGCCGTGGGTTTTGTGCTGGGTACGGTGCACACCCTGGCCGGCACGGCAGCGCAGATCGTGCTCACCCAGGTGGTGGGCCGCGAACGCCTGGTCGAGGCGCATGCCAAGAACGCGCTGGCCACGTCGGGCGCCGAGGTGGCCGGCCCCGGCCTGGCGGGCATGTTGATCAAGCTGATGGGCGCGCCGCTGGCCTTGCTGGTGAACGCGGCGCTGCTGCTGGGATCGACGTTGATCTTGCGCGGCCTTCATATCCAGGAACGCCGCCAATCGCGCCAGGGCCTGCGCTTCTTCAACGGGTTCTGGCGCGACCTGGTAGCCGGCCTGCGCTTCGTTCGCGGCCAGCCGCTGTTGGTGGCGCTGGCGGTGCTGATGGGGGCGTGGCAAATGGCGCACTACGCGGCCATGACGGTGCAGATCCTCTTCGCCACGCGCACCCTGGGGTTGTCGGAACAGGCCGTGGGCCTTTGCTACATGGGCATGGGCGTGGGCACCATCATGGGCAGCGTGTACGGCCGCCGGCTGAGCCACCGCATAGGGCCCGGCCCTTGTTTGGTGGTGGGCTTTGCCATTTGCGGCGCGGGCTGGTTGCTGGTGGCGGCAGCACCCGCCAACGCCTGGGGCGTGGCTGCGTTTGCGCTGATGTTGATGACCTTCACCATGGGCGCCGTTTTCATCTTCATCAACTTCCTGGCCTTGCGCCAGGCCGTCACGCCCGAACCGTTGCTGGGCCGCATGACCAGCACCATGCGCTGGTTGACACTGCTGGCCGCCGCACCCGGCGCGCTGCTGGGCGGCTGGCTGGGCGAGTACGTGGGCCTGCGCGCAGCGCTGGCGTTTGCCGGCGTTGTATCGCTGTTGCTGGTGGTCGTGGCCTGGCGTCTGCCGCTGATCCGCGAACTCAAGCACCTACCCGAACCCGAGCCTGAAAGCGATTGGTTGGGGCTGGAGGCCGATGTTCGGCCGGCCGGATAGCCCTGCGGTCGACGTCAGCCGCAGAAGCCCGGGAACATCAAACCGATTCGCGAAGGTTCAGCCTGCGTTCGATGCGTTCGACGCGGTCGCCCAGGCTGTCGAGCCTGACATTCACGCCAGCCAGATCCTCATGGATGAAGGCTACGCTCTTGTGCATCTGCACCACCTGATTTTCCAGGGACGACAGTCGGGTCTTGATGTCGCGGACGTCACGGCGCACGTCGGCCACATCGGCGCGAATCGCTCGCAAGTGCTCCAGCACCAAGTTTTCGACTTCATCGGTCATGGTGCCCGCATCTTACTCAGCGATGGCAGGTCGTGATGCAGGTTGTGGCGCAGGTCGGGATGCGAAGGTCGTGCTGAATCGGGCAGGTCAGTGCTGCCCGGCGAAAAGTGAGCCACCGCGTCGGTGACTAACCCGTCGATGCCCAGCGCCAGCAGCCGCTGTGCATCGGCCGCCTCGTTCACCGTGTAGCACAGCACTCGAAAGCCGGCGCCGTGCAACCGGGCGATGAGTGCGGCATCCATCAGCGGGTGGTGCGTCAGCACGGCCACGCAGCCCAGTTCCACGGCGCAGTCGAACCAGCCCGGCCACGGTGTGTCCAGCAGCAAAGCGCGCGGCAGGCCGGGCGCGGTGTCGCGGGCGCCGCGCAGGGCGTCGGGCTTGAACGAACTCAGCAGCGGTGGCACGGCCGAGCCCGGCCACAACGCCAGGCAGGCACTGCCCACGGCCTGGCCGGTGCGGCGCTCTTGCCCCGGCGACGGCTTCAGCTCGATGTTCAGCGCATGGCCGTTGCGCAGCACAAAGCATGCAACGGCGTCCAGGCTGGGCAGCGGCTCGCCTGCGAAAGCCCGGCTGTGCCAGCTGCCGGCGTCCAGGCGCGACAGCTCGGCCCAATCAACCTCAGCCGCCACGCCGGTGCGTGGCGTGGTCCGCTGCAGGCTGTCGTCGTGCAGCAAGAACGGCACGCCGTCACGGCTGAGCTTCACGTCGCACTCGAACGCGCGCCAGCCGTGTGCAGCGCCTACGCGAAACGCGGCGAGGGTGTTTTCCGGCGCGTGTTGGCCAGCACCCCGGTGGGCAATCCAGAACGGATAGGGCCAAGGAGCTGATGGCATGACGGGCCGCTTTCGTCAGCTCACGCGCTGGCCGGTGCCGATGTCAAACCAATGCAGGTGTTCAGGGCGGACCTGCAGGCCGATGGTGCTGCCGGGCCGAGGCGGGCTGCGCGTGCTGTCGATGCGCAAGGTGAATGGCGCCCCTCCCAAGCGGCCGTACACCAGGCGCTCGGCGCCCAGCATCTCCAGCATCTCCACCTGCAGGGGCCAGCTAACACCTTGCTCGCTGTGGTCCTGCAGGTTGGCGTGCTCCGGCCGCACGCCCAAGGTCAGCGGGCCAGCACGCGGTGCGGCAGCGGGCAGGGTCAGTGGCGACAGACTGGCGCCGCCCGCACCGCCGTTCACTCTCCCATTCAGGCTGCCGTTCACGCCGCCGTCCACCGTGAAGCGCGAGCCATCGGCGCGTCCCGGCAGCAGGTTCATGGGCGGGCTGCCGATGAAGCCGGCCACGAAGGTGCTGGCCGGTGTGCCGTACACCTGCTCGGGCGTACCGATCTGCTCGATGCGCCCGGCGTTCATCACCAGCAGGCGCTGGCCAAGCGTCATGGCCTCGACCTGATCGTGCGTAACGAAGAGCGAGGTCACGCCGAGTTCAGCATGCAGTTTCTGGATTTCCAGCCGCGTGGCCGCGCGCAGCTTGGCGTCCAGGTTGGACAACGGTTCGTCGAACAAAAACACCTGTGGCTGGCGCACGATGGCGCGCCCCATGGCCACGCGCTGGCGCTGGCCGCCCGACAGTTCACGGGGCTTGCGTTGCAGCAAGCCGCCGAGCTCGAGAATCGTGGCGGCCTTCTGCACCCGCTCTTCGATCTGCGCCTTGGGCACCTTGGCAATCTTCAGCCCGTAGGCCATGTTGTCGAACACGCTCATGTGCGGGTACAAGGCGTAGTTCTGGAACACCATGGCGATATCTCGCTCGGCCGGCTCCAGCTGGTTGACGACACGCCCGCCGATGTCGATCTCGCCACTGGTGATTTCTTCCAGCCCGGCCACCATGCGCAAAAGCGTGCTCTTGCCGCAGCCCGAAGGCCCCACGATGGCGACGAACTCGCCATCGGCGATGTCGACGTTCACGCCGTGGATGACCTTGTTCGCCTTTGGCCCTGAACCATAGGCCTTCTCGATATTTCGAAGCGTAATCGCAGCCATGCTTTTACTTTTCCGTGTCCACCAGGCCCTTGACGAACCACTTCTGCATCAGGATGACGACCAGCGCCGGCGGGATCATGGCCAGGATGGCGGTGGCCATCACGGCGTTCCATTCCGTGGCCGCGTCGCCGCCGGTGATCATGCGTTTGATGCCCATCACCACCGGATACATGTCTTCGCTGGTGGTCATCAGCAGCGGCCACAGGTACTGGTTCCAGCCGTAAATGAACTGGATCACGAACAGCGCGGCAATCGAGGTGCGGCTCAGCGGCAGCAGCACATCCTTGAAGAACCGCATGGGGCCGGCGCCGTCCATGCGCGCGGCTTCCACCAGTTCGTCGGGCACGGTCAGGAAGAACTGGCGAAACAAGAACGTGGCGGTCGCCGAGGCAATCAACGGCACGGTCAGCCCGGCGTAGGTGTTCAACATGCCCAGGTCCGACACCACCTGGTAGGTCGGCAGGATGCGCACCTCTACCGGCAGCATCAGCGTCACGAAGATCATCCAGAACACCAGGTTGCGAAACGGGAAGCGGAAGTACACCACCGCAAAGGCGCTCAGCAGCGAAATTGCGATCTTGCCCACCGCAATCACCAGCGCGCTGATCAGGCTGACCATCAACATCGGCGCCACGGGGCTTATCTTGCTGCCGTACTCGGTGGTGCCGCCAAACAGCGCCAGCCGGTAGCTTTCCAGCACGTTGGTGCCCGGCAGCAGCGACATCGGTACGTTCTGCACGATCTGCTCGGCCGTCTGCGTGCTGGCGATGAAGGTGATGTAAACCGGGAAGGCCACGGTCAGCACACCGAGCACCAGCACCAGGTGGGCCAGGACGGTGGCTGCAGGGCGGTTCTCAACCATGCGGGAAGTGCTTCATCAGTAGTTCACCCGTTTCTCAACATAGCGGAACTGCACCACCGTCAGTGCCACCACGATCACCATCAGCACCACGCTTTGTGCGGCCGAACCCCCCAGGTCCAGCGCCTTGAAGCCGTCGTAATAGACCTTGTAGACGAGGATGGCGGTGTCCTTGCCTGGCCCGCCGGAGGTCGCGGCGTCGACGATGGCAAAGGTGTCGAAGAAGGCGTAGACGATGTTGATGACGAGCAGGAAGAAGGCGGTGGGCGTGAGCAGCGGGAACTGCACCGTCCAGAAGCGCCGCCAGGGCCCGGCGCCATCGATGGCGGCGGCCTCGATCAGGCTCTTGGGAATGCTCTGCAAGCCCGCCAGGAAAAACAGGAAGTTGTAGGAAATCTGCTTCCACACGGCGGCCATCACGATCAGCGTCATCGCGTGTGTGCCGTTGAGCAGGTGGTTCCAGTCGATGCCCACTGCGCGCAGCCAGAAACTGACAATGCCGATGCTGGGGGCAAACATGAACAGCCACAGCACCCCGGCCACCGCAGGCGCCACCGCATAGGGCCAGATCAGCAACGTGCGGTACAGGCCCGTGCCCTTGACCACGCGGTCGGCCATCACCGCCAACATCAGGGAGATAGACAAGCCCAGCCCGGCCACCAGCACCGAGAACACCGCCGTGGTCTGGAACGACGCCAGGTAGGTGTCGTCGTTCCACAGCCGTATGAAGTTTTCCGCCCCCACGTACCGTGTGCTGGTGCCAAAGGCGTCCGACTGCAACACGCTTTGGTACAGCGCCTGGCCCGCGGGCCAGAAGAAGAAGACGAGCACGATGGCGAGTTGGGGCGCCACCAGCGCCCAGGGCAACCACCGGCTCTTGAAGCGAACCCGCTTCTCGATAGCCATCAGCGGGTTATCAGCGGGCAGTCTTGTTGGCTTTCTCGAAACGCTCCAGCAGCTCATCGCCTCGTTTCTTGGCCGATGCCAGACCTTCACCGGCCGTCTTCTTGCCCGCCCAGACCTGCTCCATCTCTTCGTCGATGACGGTGCGAATCTGCACGAAGTTGCCCAGCCTGATGCCGCGCGACTTGTCGGTCACCTTGCGAATCATCTGGTTCACGCTCACGTCGGTGCCCGGGTTCTGTTTGTAAAAGTCACTCTTCTCGGTAATTCGGAAGGCCTCGGTGGTGATGGGCAGATAACCTGTGCGCTGGTGGTTCACGGCCTGCACGTTCGGGTCTGACAAGTAGGTGAAGAACTTGGCCACGCCCTTGTATTCATCAGCTTTCTTGCCGCTCATTACCCAAAGGCTGGCGCCACCGATGACGGTGTTCTGCGGCGTGCCTGGCACATCGGGGTAGAAGGGCAGGGTACCGATGCCGCCCGCAAACTTGGCGTTGCGCTTGACGCTGCCGTACAGCGCCGACGAGCCCGTGGTCATGGCGCATTCACCGCTGACGAAAGTGGCATCGGCCGCATTGCCGCGGCCCTTGTAGACGAACAAGCCCTGACGGGCCATGTTGGCCAGGTTCTCGATGTGGCGCACGTGCAGCGGCGTGGTGATGTTCAGCCGCGCGTCCATGCCGTTGAAGCCGTTTCGCTGGGTGGCAAATTCCACGTTGTGCCAGGCGCTGAAGCTCTCGAGCTGCGTCCAGCTCTGCCAGCTGGTGGTGAAGGGGCACTTGCTGCCGTTGGCCTTGAGCTTGGCGGCGGCCAGCGCCACCTCGGGCCAGGTGGTGGGCGGCTTTTCCGGGTCAAGCCCCGCGGCCTTGAAGGCGTCCTTGTTGAAGTGCAGCACGGTGGTGCTGCTGTTGAAGGGCATGCTCATCATCTGGCCGTTTGGCGCCGTGTAGTAGCCCGACACCGCCTGCACGAAAACTGAAGGGTCGAATTTCTCGCCGGTTTCTTTCATCAGCACCGCCACCGGCTTGATGGCCGCCTTGCTGGCCATCATGGTGGCTGTGCCCACTTCAAAGACCTGCAGGATGTGCGGCGCGTTGCCGGCACGAAATGCGGCTATGGCCGCTGTCATGCTCTCGTCGTATGTGCCCTTGAACACCGGCGTGACCTTGTAGTCCTTCTGGCGGGTGTTGAATTCCTTGGCCACGTCGCCCACCCATTCCCCCAGCGCGCCACCCATGGAATGCCACCAGATGATTTCCGTCTGGGCCTGGGCCGGCAGCGCGAAGAACGCGGCCAGTGCAATGGTCAACGGAGCGCTCAAGGTGGTGCGGCGGCTGGGGTATTTCATGCGTTCTCCATCGGTAATTGTTCGAACAAGCGAGCAAGTCTCGCTGGCATTTGTGACAGTCCTGGTTCTGTCACGGATGAGCCGTTCAAAGCCACAGGGAATACCCCGCTGTTAGCTGCTGGCCGTGCCAGCCCTTCGCCCCCGTCGGCCAAGGACCCTGCGTTAGCATCTCCAGTAACCCTATGAATGCACCACTTCCTCTGGCCCATGCACTGCTTGCCGACACCACCGAGCCGGGCGCTGTGCGGCTGCGCGAGATCCCCTACAACTACACCTCGTTCTCCGACCGCGAGATCGTCATCCGCCTGCTGGGCGCGCGCGCTTGGGAGCTGCTGAACCTGCTGCGACAGGAACGCCGCACGGGCCGCTCTGCACGCATGCTGTATGAGGTGCTGGGCGACATCTGGGTGGTGCAACGCAACCCGTACCTCGAAGACGACCTGCTCGACAATCCCAAGCGCCGCGCGATGTTGATCGACGCCTTGCACCACCGCCTGGCCGAGGTGGCCAAGCGCCGCACGGCTGAGCAGGACGCAGGCCGCGACGTGCTGGTGGGTGAATTGCTGGCTGCAGCACGCCAAGCGGTGGACCACTTTGCTGCGCACTTTCGCGCCGTGTGGGACTTGCGCAAGGCCGCGCGGCACGTGTTGGGCCGCTGCACCGCGCGCGACAACCTCAAATTCGACGGCCTGTCGCGGGTGTCGCATGTCACCGACGCCACCGACTGGCGCGTGGAATACCCGTTTGTGGTGCTTACCCCCGACACCGAGGCCGAGATGGCCGGCCTGGTGGCAGGTTGTGTGGAACTGGGCCTGACCATCATCCCGCGAGGCGGCGGCACCGGCTACACCGGCGGCGCGATCCCATTGACCTGGAAGAGCGCGGTCATCAACACCGAAAAGCTGGAAGCGCTGGGTGCGGTGGAAATGATCACCTTGCCCGGCCTGGCCATGCCGGTGGCCACCATCTTCAGCGAAGCTGGCGTCGTCACTCAGCGCGTCACCGACGCCGCCGAGCGTGCCGGCCACGTGTTTGCAGTCGACCCGACATCGGCCGAGGCCTCTTGCATCGGCGGCAACATCGCCATGAACGCCGGCGGCAAAAAGGCCGTTCTGTGGGGCACGGCGCTGGACAACCTCGCCAGCTGGAAGATGGTGACGCCCGACGCCAAGTGGCTCGAGGTGGTGCGTCTGAATCACAACCTGGGCAAGATCCACGATATCGCCGTGGCCAGCTTCGAGCTGCGCTATTTCGACGCCAGCGGCCGAACCCTGGAACGCACCGAACGGCTGGACATCCCGGGCAGCACCTTCCGCAAGGCCGGCCTGGGCAAGGACGTCACCGACAAGTTTCTGGCCGGCCTGCCCGGCGTGCAAAAGGAAGGCTGCGACGGCCTGATCACCAGCGCGCGCTGGATCCTGCACCGCATGCCGGCGCACGCGCGCACCGTGTGCCTCGAATTCTTCGGCAGCCCCAAGCATGCCGTGCCCAGCATCGTCGAGATCAAGGACTACCTGTTCAGCCTGGTCGACGTGCAGCTGGCCGGCCTGGAACACCTGGACGACCGCTACCTCAAGGCCGTGGGCTATGCCACCAAGAGCAAGCGTCCCCTGGCCGAGGTCGGAAGATCGGGCCTGCCCAAGATGGTGCTGCTGGGCGACATCGTCGGCGACGACGCCGATGCCGTCGCGCGCGCCACCAGCGAGGTCGTGCGCATCGCCAATTCACGTGGCGGTGAAGGCTTTGTGGCCGTCAGCGCCGACGCACGCAAGAAGTTCTGGCTCGACCGCAAGCGCACGGCTGCCATCGCCAAGCACACCAACGCCTTCAAGATCAACGAAGACGTGGTCATCCCGCTGCCGCGCATGGGCGAGTACACCGAGGGCATCGAGCGCATCAACATCGAACTCAGCCTGCGCAACAAGCTCGAACTGGTCGCCGCGCTGCAGGCCTTCTTCGAACGCGGCAAGCTCCCCCTGGGCAAGAGCGACGACGCCGGCGACATCCCCAGCGCCGAACTGCTCGGTGACCGCGTGCAGCAGGCCCTGGCACTGCTGGGCGAGGTGCGCGCGCAGTGGCAGTTCTGGCTCGACAACCTGGACGTGCTGCAGCCCGACACCGGCGAGACCGTGTTTGCGCCGCTGCAGGACTGGCGCCTGCGAGCGAGCTGGAAGACGCAGATCCTGAAACCCCTGCAAAGCCTGTTTGCGGGCAGCGCCTTCACGCTCTTGTTGGACGAATGCCGGCGCATCCACCAGGAAGTGCTGCGCGGCCGCGTCTGGGCGGCTCTGCACATGCACGCGGGCGACGGCAACGTGCACACCAACCTCCCCGTCAACAGCGACAACTACGCCATGCTGCAGACGGCCCGTGAAGCCGTCGCCCGCATCATGGCGCTGGCGCGCAGCCTGGGCGGCGTGATCAGCGGCGAGCACGGCATCGGCATCACTAAGCTCGAATTCGTCACCGACGACGAGTTGGCGGCGTTCGCCGACTACAAGCAGCGCATCGACCCCGAGGGCCGCTTTAACAAAGGAAAGCTGCTCAGGGGCTCCAGCGCCGGATCGCGCCCGGCTGATCTGAGTGCCGCTTACACGCCCAGCTTCGGCCTGATGGGGCATGAATCGCTGATCATGCAGCGCAGCGATATCGGCGCCATCAGCGACAGCATCAAGGATTGCCTGCGCTGCGGCAAGTGCAAGCCCGTCTGCGCCACCCACGTGCCGCGCGCCAACCTGCTGTACAGCCCGCGCAACAAGATCCTGGCCACCAGTCTGTTGATCGAGGCCTTCCTGTACGAAGAGCAGACGCGCCGCGGCATCAGCGTCAAGCACTGGGAAGA
>ENA-OFDP01000803-OFDP01000803.1-metagenomes-genome-assembly--contig:-NODE-803-length-13340-cov-4.615732_pt1 | contig 13340 bp, 16 predicted proteins | sample MGYA00153389_OFDP01 | MGnify analysis MGYA00153389 | reverse complement strand
ATTAGCAGCCGATGAATGGACTGGCAATGCACAGACAAGCGATGTGTGTCGTCAAACCTCCGTCTCCACATCTGGTATGCGGTTAAACGCGATGCGCATTGGCGCGGTGTCTTTTGCGTTGTGCGACGCTGCAAAATACAGGGTGTTTTTGCCGTAGGTTTTATTGAGTTTGTCCATGGCGGCATCCAGTTTTGTTCTGTCGCGCGCTGCGGGTACCAGTGCTTCAGGTGCTTGGGGGAAATCAAACAAGTCGGGCGTATGCTGACCCGCCAGCACCAGGCCGTGCATCGTCACATTCACGGCTTTGGGGTGCTGCAAAACCTGCAGCCCGCTGTGCCACAGCTTGTGCAGCACATCCAGGAAAAATCCGGTGTCTTGCATTTGCCCAAACTGCGCGTCTCGCCCCCCACCAGGCGTGGCTTGGTAGCGGTGGTCGCAGCGTACGCTGATGGACATGGCTGTGGCGTAAAAGCCTTGCTTGCGCAGCCGCATGGCGGCTTTTTGGGTCAAGCGCATCAACACGCCCAGTGCGCCCTCGGTGTTGCGCAGCTCGGGCGGCAGCACATGCGAATGGCCCAGTGAACGGGCGGTGGTGTTGCGTGGCCCGTACCACTGGCCGCGCAGCATGTCGTGCATCTCCGTGCCCGCCACGCCGCCCCACACGCTGTGCAGCACACCGCGCGGTGCGGCGCAGAGCTCGGCCATGCTGAAGATGCCCGCAACTTGCAGCCGCTGGAGCATGCGTTTGCCAATGCCTTGCACGTCTTGCAGTTTTAAAGGATGCAGCCGCTCGGGCAGCTCGGCCTGTTCAATCACCACCAGGCCATCGGGCTTTTGCATGTCTGAGGCCAGCTTGGCCAGCATGGTGTTGGGCGCAATGCCAATCGAGCAGCGCAAGCAACTGCCGACGGTACTCAAAATCTCTCTCTTAATGTCATGGGCAATCGCCATGGCTTTGTCGCGGTTTCGCCAACTGCCTGTCAGCTCGCACTCCATCTCATCAATCGACAGCACCTGGCGCACCGGTGCAATGCGCTCAACTGCCGCCACGGCGCGCTGGTGAAACTCCACATAAATCGCGTGTTGAGCCTCGACAAACACGATCTCCGGGCACAGGCGCTTGGCATCCATCACCGATGTGCCGGTTTTGATGCCGTAAGCTTTGGCCTCGTAGCTGGCAGCAATGCAGCAGGTGCCCCGCGCCATCACTGGCAGCACGCCCACAGGCTTGCCGCGCAGGTGCGGCTTGATCTGCTGCTCGACTGAAGCAAAGTAAGAATTGAAATCGACGAAAAGGCTGCGAAGCATGATGAAAATGGGGCAATAAACTGGTTATAAACACAGTATAGTGAGTTGTGCTTTCCAATACCTGTTTGGACTTTTTTTAGCCTTAAAAATCATAAAAATGATCAAAAACCATTGTTTTTACCTATGTTTTAGGCCTCCATCCCAATGGATACGGGCGCAAGCAGCTCCTAAATTAATAGCGATAATGCTGCTGATACTGTTTATCCTGATGGTCACTCAGGCTACAGCCGCCCCGCTTCAGGCGCAGTCGGGCGTCGTTACGCGGGTCGTCGATGGCGATACGCTGTGGGTCAAAACAAGCGCCAGCCAGCAACTCCTGAAAGTGCGACTCCAGGGTATTGATGCGCCTGAAATCTGCCAGCCGGGCGGCGTGCAGGCGCGTGATGCGCTCAAGCGCCAGGTGCTGGGTCAAAGCGTCACAGTCACCTCGCGCGCGCATGACGACTATGGCCGTGCGGTTGGTACAGTCCATCGGCAGGGCCAAGACACGGGGCGCTGGCTGGTAAGTCAGGGGCATGCTTGGGTGTACAGCTATCGCTCTAAAAAAAGCGGCTATGCGGATGAACTACAGCAGGCGCAGTTGGCCAAACGCGGGGTTTTCAGCAATGCTGGGGCTGAAGAGCCACGGCTGTTTCGCAAGCGCCATGGCAGTTGTCACGCACGCCGATAAAGGCCAGCTTGTCCTACATAAAAAAGCAGCCACTTCTGACCCGCTATTGCCGCGAAAACCGATAGATTAGTTTGGCAGGTCACTTAAGTCTGCGCACGGTCTTTGTGCCAGTGCAAAATCCACTTTTAACTTTTCAAGGAAACATCATGAACAAGGATCAAGTCAAAGGCCGTGTCGAACAAACCAGCGGCAAGGTCAAGGAAGCTGCTGGCAAGCTGGTCGGCAATGAACGTCTGCAAGCTGAAGGCAAGGCCGAACAGGTCAAAGGCAAAGTGCAGGCTGGCTATGGCGACATCAAAGAAAACGCCAAGGACAAGGCAAAAAAAGCCATCGACAAACTCTAAATTTTCAAGCCGCGTCAGTTTTCCTCGTCTTTTTCCCCAGGAGTTTTTATGAAAATCAATCAGCCCTTTACCCTGCCACACAACCTCAAGTCAGCGGCTTTGGCGCTGTCTATCGTGGCTTTGGCAGCACTGTCTGCCTGCGGCAAAAAAGATGATGGCCAAACAGCCGGTCAAAAGCTGGATTCAGCCGTCGCCAGCACCGAGCAGGCAGCGGCTGAAGCCAAAGCCAAAGCTGAAGCCTCCATGGCCAGGGCTGGTGATGCAATGAAAGACGCCACACAAAAAGCGGAAGCATCCGGTGTCAAAACCGTCCAGTCGATGGCTGGCAAAGCGGATGATGCGGCCATCACAGCATCTATTTCGGCAGAGTTCGCCAAAGACGCTGATCTGAGTGCCATCAAAATCGATGTTGACACCAAAGACGGCAATGTCACACTGTACGGTCCTGCGCCCACAGCAGCGGCACGCGACAAGGCCACGACATTGGCCAAAAGCATTAAAGGCGTGGCTTCCGTCAGCAACAAACTCACGGTTAAAGCAAGCTAAAAACTGGCTTTCAAGCGCCCATAAAAAAACCTCCATCTGGAGGTTTTTTTATGCCCGGCTTAATGTTTAGTTAGGCCGGTAGGGTGCGGATCAAGGACGGACAACGATGTCGTTACGCACTGCGCGAACGTTCTTGACGTTGCGTGCAATCGTTTCTGCCTGCGATTTTTCAGCACCAGACTTTGCAAAGCCCGACAACTGAACGGTGCCGTTGAGTGTTTCAACATTGATAGCGGCTGCTGACACGGTTTTGTCTTCAACCATCCGGGCTTTGACGGACGTGGTGATGGCTGCATCATCAACATAAGCGCCAGTTGTTTCCTGACCACGCACAACTGCGCAGCCCGTGGTCAAAACAGTCATGCCAGCCAAAGCGGCGATTGCGCAAACGAGTGCGGTGGTGCGAAGGGTAGTGCGAGTTGAGTTCATGATTTTTCCTCTAGAGTTGGTTTATTGACAATGGTGCAAAGTTTGAAAAGCTTGCCCGCCAGCGGCACCACGCTGACGGCCATGCGGATAAAAATGAAATGCGGCTTCAGTCTTCCAGCCAGTCGGCCAGCTCATCGGCATGCTCTTCTTCGTCAGCCAAGATATCTTCCAGCATGCGGCGGGTGGTACTGTCCCTGTCGCCAATCAAGGCAATCATTTGGCGATAGGTTTCAACTGCCACACGCTCAGCAATCAGATTGACGCGGATCATGGTTTTCAAATCATTCGAGTCATCGTAGTCTGCATGGCTGCGTTCAAGCAGCGTGCTGGGTGAAAAGTCAGGCTCACCACCCAGTTGCACGATGCGTTTGGCAATCCGGTCAGCATGGGCTGATTCTTCATTGGCATGCACCATGAACTCTTCAGCAATTTTAGGCGATGCCAAACCGCTGGCCATGAAGTGGTGCCGCTTGTAACGCAACACACACACCAGTTCGGTGGCCAGTGAGTCATTGAGCAGCTTGATGATGGCTTCACGGTGCGGGCCATAGGCTGGCGTTACAGCACCGTCGTCAAGACTTTTGCGCGCGGCTTTTAGACCCACTTCGTCAAGTGCCAGCTGTTCGGGCATGCTTTTTTGTACAGTTTTCACGGCGTGTCTTTCGTTGATTGTTGTGTTTGTCTTGAATAAGGGTGCGGCGCAGCGCGCGGCAGCAGCGACAACAAAGTGGTAGACAGTTTGGTTGACTTAAGTGCTGCCACGACCAAACCAGTGATAGACACCAGCCGCCAAGGCTTGATCAATACAGCAGCCGCGCCTACACCCGCTGCAATGCCTATCAAATGCAAAGGCTTGTTGCGCGCGTAGTTGCTTAAAAAAGGTCTGCCAATGTCAACGGCTACCTGCACCGGGTGGTGTTGCCACCAAGCCATCACAGCTTGAGTGAAGATCTGCCACGTGCTGCTGCGTTCGCTGCCTGGGCGTGCATCATGCGTCTGCGTGTTGTCAGAGCCATGAAAGCCGTTTGGTGCGTCTTGGTCTGCACGACCGTCATCACGCGCCATTTGTCGAACCAGCGCTTTGCGCGATGCGGCCAGCCGGGCTTGAGGTGAGTCAGATGTGGGTGTCATGAGTGTCGTGGAGATAGGTTCAAGACACAGCGCGAAGCGCCTGAATGTCGCTGTCGATTTGCGCTTTCAGCTCGGTAAAGCGCGCCTCGGTCAGCGGGGCTTTTGCCTTGGCAATGGCCAGTAGCACCAAAAGCAATGCACTGCCAGGTACGGCCAGCAGCACCCAGTGAAACTGGTTTAGCAGCGTGCCCAGCATCAGCGCGATGCCTGCGAACAATACAAATACCAAGCCGCAAATGGCAGCAGTTGCCCAAGCCAGGCAGCGCTTGACCAGCAGCGAGCCCGCTTGCGTGGCCTCTTGGTGAAATAACGCACTGTATGCGGAGACATGCTCCACCAGCAAATCGGGCCGTTGTATCAGCGTTGAAAAAAGCGGGTGCAGCATGTGTCTATCAAGAGGTTATTTACAGGGTTTTGCGACAGCTGATAGTTGATTAATAACGGTTGCGATTGCGGGCAGATGAAACCAGCATGGCAACAACTGCACCGACGGCAGCAGCAATCAACACCGACTGCACAGGCTTGTCAGCCACGTAGCGAGTGGTTGCAGCACTGTAATGCGACAACGATTCACGCGCCTTGTCTTTCGCATTTACCGCCATGTCCATACCCTGGTGAGCGTACTGCTCGGCCTTGCGTGAAAACTTTTCCAGCGCTGGCTTGACACCATTGTTTAACGAATGAATTTTTTCATCAGCCACATCCAGAGCATGGTTGGCATAGTTGCGGGTTGAGTCAATCGCCTTGTCGGCCGAATTGGCCAAACCGTCAACAACTTGACGGGTATTTTGCTGGGTGGTGGCAGAGGTGATCATGATGTTTCCTTGGGTTAAAAAAAGCAGATTAAAAATCAATAGATGAGACTGAAAAAGCTTGTGGTCAACTCTTTTTGACGAGACTGACAACAAAAGTGACAATGGCGATGATGGCGAAAATGAAGAACAAAATCTTCGCAATTTCAACCGCACCAGCGGCAATACCGCCAAAGCCGAAGAGGGCAGCGATGAGCGCGATCACCAGAAATACGACTGAATAGTGCAGCATAAATAGCCCCATGTTTTAAAGCAAATGTTGAACTGACTTGTAGTGATATCCGATAACGAACGCGCTTCAAACACACACATTGCAAGAGTAGTTGGAATACAAAATTTTCATCATCGGCTGTGGCCGCGCACTTTTGTCAGCGTCACAGGCCAGACAGCGTAGGAGGTAGCCGACAGAGTTTTTTGAGGCGCTTTTGAACGGCTCAATATCTGGGCAGGTCTAACGGTCTTTCGGCAAGACGGCTGAAATTTTGGTACCGGCCTGCGGGCTGGTGGTCACGGTAAAGCGACCTCCGGCGGCTTCGACACGGTGGCGCATGCCTGTCAGGCCATGGCTGCTTGGGTTGACAGCGTTTGCGTCAAAACCCTTGCCGTTGTCGCGTACCTCAGCCGTAACATAGCCATCCATGCTGTGCAGACTGATGACGATTTGCGTAGCTTCTGCGTACTTGCCGATGTTGGTCAGCGACTCTTGTACCAGGCGATAGACCGTCAGTTGTGCTGAACCACCCAGGTCAACGTTTTCCAGGTCAGTGGTGATCGACAGGTCGGCGCGCTCTTCAAACTCACGCGCCAAAATTTCCAGTGACGCCACCAGGCCCAGATGCGACAGTGACGAAGGCCGCAAGTCTTCAACAATTCGACGCTTCAGTGCAATACCGCTGTTCAACGTGGTGGTCAGGTGCGCCAGGCGCTCAATCGCCTCTGGCTGGGTATTGCCCAAGCGTGACTTGAGCCGCGCCACATCAAGTTTTGCAGCCGTTAAAAGCGCACCCAATTCATCATGCAGCTCTCGCGCCAAATGGCCACGCTCGTCTTCGCGCACATTTTGCAGGTGCGTGGCGAGCTCGGCCAGGCTGGCGGTGCGTTCACGTACCTGCAAATCCAGCTGGTCGCGTTCACGCTTTAGCGACTGCTGCTCCCGAGTGCCTGAATTGAGCAGCGCCTTGGTTTGCAGCAGGTACATATAAAACGCCAGCAAACCCACGATGGCCAATATGGAAACACCAATCCGCGAGAGCAACAGGGTTTGTTTGATCTGCTCCTGGCCTTGCTCCATGTTGCGAATGCTGACAGCGGCCAGCTTGGTGGTTTGATCGCGAATCGCCTGCATGTGTTGCTTGCCCACATCGGTCGTCAATACAAAGCGCCAGGCTTCTTCCTTGTTGTCGCGGCGCATGCGGATGGACAGGTCAAGCTCGGCCAGCTTGCGCGAAATGTGCCGGGACATGATGCCAAATTCAGCCAATTGCTGTTTATGAGGGGTAAAGATTCCACGCAGCTCATCGAGCTGTTGGTTAACCTGGTTGATTGCTCCGTTGTAGGGCTCAAGATAGCGCTCATCGCCCGTCAGCAAATAGCCCCGCTGGCCGGTTTCAGCGTCAAGTATGGTTTGAATCAGTCCATTCAGTGCGCTGCGTGTTTGTTGGGCTTCCTGCATGTCGACAAGCGCATCGGTTGAACTGCGAAAGCTCGCCTCGTTGATCAAAATCAGCCCGACAACAGCGATGACTGCCAATGGCAAACTAATGGCCATTCTGGGTAATCCAAAAAAATTCACAGGAAACTCTCCTACAGGCATTACAGTTGACGTCGTCAATAATTACATTTCAAAATCGTTTTGAATGTCGGGTTTGCCCGCTCATATCCATTAATTAAGATAAACGGAGAAAAATAAGATGATCAAAATCGGCATCGTAGACGACCACGCTATTGTGCGGTCTGGACTCAAGCAGTTTTTCTCTGAGCATGTTGACTTGCGTGTTGCCGGCGAGGCCGCCAGCGGCCGCGAAGCCATTGATTTGGTGCGTAATGTCGAGCTGGATATTTTGATCATGGATTTGTCCATGCCCGGTCAAAGCGGCATTGATGCGCTGGCCATGATTCGCGCCAAGGCGCCCGATGTTGGCATTTTGATTTTGAGTGGCTACCCTGAAGAACATTACGCGGTGAACCTGATTCGCCAGGGCGCGAGTGGCTACCTGAACAAGGAATGTGATCCGGCAGAAATTGTCGATGCGATTCGCGTTATCTCTTTGGGCAAACGTTACATCACGCCAAGTGTGGCCGAGCTGCTGGCCCAACAGTTGAATCGCCCGCAAGACATGGCCTCGCACGAGCAATTGTCTGAGCGTGAGTTTCAGGTCTTTTTGAAATTGGCCAAAGGCGAAACGGCTGGTGACATTGCCAAGGCTTTGTCGCTGAGCGTTAAAACCGTCAGCACTTATCGCACCCGTGTGATGGAAAAAATGAGCCTCGCCTCCAATAGCGACCTGACGTATTACGCGCTCAAAAATAAACTGATTGACTGATGGCCACAGAGCTCTGACTGTGATGAAAGCGGCCAGCATCTTTTTCACTGAGCAAGTTCACCGCTTTGCAGCAAGCAAAACTCAACCAGCGCATCAATTTCATTGGACTTGTCAAATACTGCATCAACGCCCAGTTGAGCGCAACGCTGGCGAATGTCTGCTGTGGCATAGTTGCTAAGTACGACTATTTTTTGCGATGGTTTTCGATTCCGGCAGGCTGACAGCACACCCAAGCCGCTGCCCTGCTTTAAAAACAAATCAAGTATGGCCAAGTCCCAGTTTTGAGGGTTGCCCAGCAACCATGCTTTGGCTTCGTTTTCACTTTCAGATGTACCAACAGCATCAATATCGACCAGTTCCTCAAGTGTCGCAATTAGGTTGTCACGAATCGTAGGGTTGTCTTCAACGAGGTAAGTTTTCAGTCGCACAGTTCGAATCCAAGTAGACGGTTTTTTATTTGGTGATGATGCTTGAATTTTGCACTCGAACCTGTCTTGTCTTTGTAGGATGTTTCCTACTGTTGAGTAGTGTGTAGGCATGTGCCCACAGATTTCTATCGTACTTGACCACGGTGACGTGTTGGCTGCCGACACAAAATTGATTTTCGACCTGATGGGTCAATGACTTTCCAAAATCTGTAGAAATAACGCATGGCTTCTCCACTTTTCAGTTCAATCCTTTTCAGGCGGATGCTGATTGGTTTTGTCAGTTTTTTGCTGGTGTTGATTTTGGTGGTGCTTTTCTTTCCGTGGGACGTGCTGCGCGGCCCCATCAACCGCTACGTCTCGGCTGAGTTGGGACGGCGCTTTGAGATCACCGAACGGCTGTCGGTCAATCTTGGCAGAACTACCACCGTCAGGGCGGACGGCCTTGAATTTGCCAATCCTGAGTGGGCCAGTGAGCCTTATTTGGTCAAAGCCAAAGCGGCGGAATTCGACATCAAGCTGCTGCCGCTGCTGTTTGGCAAAGTCGACTTGCCGCGCATTGCTTTGTTCGAGCCTCAAATTGGTTTGCAAATCGAGCCGGATGGCCGGCGGACTTGGGCCTTGTCGCGCGACACGTCTGATATCAGCGCCGCTCCCAAAATTGGCGCGTTAACGGTTGACCGTGGCACTTTGAAGTACCGCGCCTCTGCGCAAGGCGCTGACATGACGGCACTTTTTACACTGGATTCTGAATCAAGCGTTGCTCAAAGCACAACTGCACAATTGCCACTGAGTTACAAGGCCTCAGGCAAGTGGAACAACGAGTCCTTTAATGCCAATGGCCGCACAGGCGGCGTGCTCCAGCTCAGCCGGGATTTAACGCAATCGTTTCCGATAGAGGTCAATGCGCAAACAGGCAAAACCACGCTGAAGGCCAAAGGCACAGTAGAGAATTTGCAGGAGTTTTCGGGGCTGAATGCCACGTTTGACATTCAGGGCAGAAACCTTGAAGAGCTCTACAAACTGGCAGGCGTGGTGCTTCCCTCAACACCGCCCTACAAGCTGCGCGGGCAATTGACCAAGCGCGGCCAGGTGTGGAATGCAACGCAAATTCAGGGTGTGTTGGGCAAGAGTGACCTGGCGGGCGACATGAGTTTTGATGTCTCGCAAAAGACGCCGTTGCTGACGGGCAAGGTGCGCTCAAAACTGCTTGATTTTGATGATTTGAGGCCTGTCATTGGCTTGCCTGTCAAGTCGACAGCGGGAGCCACTGGCACCGCCAAAACCACTGCCACCGCGCCGCAAAAAGCTGCACCTGCCAATGCGTCGCGCAGGGTACTGCCAACGGCAACGCTGGACTTTGTCAGGCTCAAAGCCATGAATGCTGATGTGACGTACAGCGCTTTGGATATTCGCCATGTAAAGGAATTGCCGCTCGACAAAGGCAGTGTTCACGTCAAATTGAACCAGGGTGTACTGCGGCTTGAACCGCTGGCATTGGGCGTGGCGGGTGGCTCGCTGGCGGGGCAAATCACAATTGATGTCAATGTGGTGCCGGCTGCTTTTGACACCAAGTTTGACCTGCGCGCGGTTCAGCTCAACAAGCTGTTCCCGACAATTGAAAATACCAAGACCAGCTTTGGAAAAGTCAGCGGACAGGTTGGCCTGAAAGGGCGCGGCAACTCCATGGCGCAAATGTTGGGGTCTGCATCGGGCGATGTGGCGGTGCTGATGGGTAAAGGTGAAATCAGCAACATTTTGATGGAATACATGGGGCTGGACGGCGGCGAGGTGATCAAGTTCTTCCTGCGCGGTGACCGCAATGTTCAGCTCCGGTGTGCAGCGGCGGCGTTTGAGGTCAAACAAGGCCTGATGTCCAGCAAAGTGATTTTGCTGGACACCAGCGACACCGTGATCAATGGCAACGGGCAGATCAGCCTGGCCAATGAAACGCTGGACATTGTTTTGCGGCCTGAACCCAAGGATAAAAGCATTTTGAGCCTGCGCTCACCGCTCAAAATTGGCGGCACTTTTGCCGCACCGACGGCAGGCCCCGACAAAGCAGCGCTGGCAGGCCGCGTCGGGCTGGCGATTGCGTTAGGCGTGATCAACCCTTTGCTGGCATTGCTGGCAACGGTTGAAACCGGGCCGGGTCAGGATGCAGATTGTTCTGCTGCATTGGGAATAGCGGCCAACCCGAAAGCCAAAGCGCAGGCCGCCCCGGTCAAAACGCCGGTTCAGTGAGCGCTGCAAACAGCACACGTCGGGTTGCGCGGCATTTTGAATTCAGACCAGGCCATGTTTCGTCCATCCAGCATCAGCAACCGCCCCGTGAGGGTTTGCCCAACGCCCATCAGCAGCTTCAGTGCTTCAGCCGCCTGCACGCTGCCAATGATGCCAACCAGCGGCGCAAACACGCCCATGGTGGCGCACTGCGCCTCTTCAAGCGTGTCCGTTTCGGGAAACGCGCAGGCATAGCAGGGCGACTCCGCATCGCGTGGGTCATACACCGTGATTTGCCCGTCAAATCGAATCGCCGCACCTGATACGAGTGGTTTGCCATGCTGGACGCAGGCGCGGTTGATGGCGTGGCGCGTGGCAAAGTTGTCGGTGCAGTCGATCACCACGTCGGCTTGCGCAACCAGTTTATTGAGCAGGGCGTCGTCTGCGCGCTGGGTGATGACCTTGACCTGAACGTCGGGGTTGATGTTGGCAATCGCTTCTTGAATCGACTGCGCTTTGGGCTTGCCAACATTGGCAAGAGTGTGGGCAATTTGCCGCTGCAGGTTGGTGGCATCCACCGTGTCGTGGTCAACCACCGTGATGTATCCGACACCTGCGCTACCCAAATAAAGAGCGACTGGTGAACCCAAACCGCCAGCACCCACAATCAAGGCACGAGAAGCCAGCAGCTGCTCCTGGCCTTCAATGCCGAGTTCGTCTAAAAGGATGTGGCGCGAGTAGCGCAGCAGTTGCGAATCATTCATGTGGGGGTCTGTCATTGCGGACTTAATCCGCAATTTATGACTCTGATCCCTGGCGAACCATGCTGAAGTCATGGATCCCGGGTCAAGCCCGGGATGACACTTCAGTTCTGTTTCTTCTCGTCTTTGTTCTCAATCACAGCCGTTTTGCTGACGATCACAGGGCGACCTTTGAGCTGGTTGATGGCTTGCAAAAGCGGGAAGTCCTTGTCGCTGCCCAGCTCAGGTGGGCGACGCTGCTCAGGCGTTTTTTTGGCGTCTTCTTCAAGTCGCTTCAGTGCAATTTCGCGTGCTTTTTCGCGGTTGGCATCTTTGGCTTCAGCACCTTGACCACTGCCCAGATGTTTTTCAAGATCGGACTCGCGGGTGCGCAAGGCTGCAAATGGGCTGCCTTCCAGCGTTTCGTCAATCATCACATCAGGGATGATGCCTTTGGCCTGAATTGACTTGCCGCTAGGCGTGTAGTAGCGGGCAGTAGTGAGCTTGATGCCGGTGTCTGGCCCCAGCGGCCTGACAGTTTGTACCGAGCCCTTGCCAAACGTCTGGTTGCCCATGATGGTCGCGCGCTTGTGGTCTTGCAGCGCACCCGCGACGATCTCGCTGGCGGATGCCGAGCCTTCATTGACCAACACCACCAGTGGCACGGTTTTCAGGGCGGCGGGCAGGCGTTTGAGCGGGTCATTGCCACGGCGCTGGTAAAACTCTGGCGCAGCTTTATAGACAAACTTGCTTTCAGGCAGTTGGCCGTTGGTAGACACCACCACCACGTTCTCTGGCAAAAACGCTGCTGATATGGCCACTGCTGCATCGAGCAATCCGCCCGGGTCATTGCGCAGATCCAGCACCAAGCCTTTGAGGTTGGGTTCTTGTTTGTAAATGGTGTCAACGCGGTTGACGAAATCATCGACAGTGCGCTCCTGAAACTGGCTCAGGCGCACCCAGGCGTAGCCAGGCTCAATGACTTTGCCACGCACCGACTGGGTACGAATTTCTTCACGAATGATGGTGACCGGAAAAGTACGGCTTTCGTCCTTGCGGAAAATCGTCAACACGACTTTGCTTTTGGGCTCGCCGCGCATTCGTTTCACAGCTTCGTTCAGTGAAAGTCCCTTGACGGCAGTGTCGTCAATACGGGTAATCAGGTCATTGGGTTTGAGGCCAGCGCGGTCAGCGGGTGAGCCTTCAATGGGCGACACGACTTTGACCAACCCGTCTTCCTGGCTGATCTCAATGCCCACGCCAACGAATCGGCCGCTGGTGCCTTCGCGAAACTCCTTGAACGACTTCTTGTCAAAGTACGCAGAATGCGGATCCAGACTGGCGACCATACCAGTGATGGCGTCTGATATGAGTTTTTTATCATCTACCGGCTCGACATAGTCAGTTTTGACCATGCCAAAAACGTTGGCCAGTTGCTGCAACTCTTCAAGCGGCAGCGGAGCCAGGCCGCCGCGAGCCACGGCCTGTAGCTGGACTGTGGTCAGCGCACCGGCTACCACACCAATTGAAACCCAGCCTGCAATTTTGAGCTTTTGACCCATAAGAACACCTTAAAAAACTGCCTAAAAACAATCCCGACAATATACACCTACGACAAAAGCCCTGCGAATCAGTTCCGCGTTAACTCGCTTTTTTTACCTGCTATTTACTTAGCGCCCAGATAGTAATGTTTGATGGGCTTTAAATCTGCATCGAGCTCATACACCAGTGGCGTGCCGTTTGGGATATTCAGGCCGACTATGTCAGCATCAGAAATGTTGTCCAGGTACTTGACCATGGCGCGAATCGAATTCCCGTGCGCGGCTACCACCACCCGCCTTCCCGCCTTCATGGCCGGGGCGATGGCTTCATTCCAGAAGGGCAACACGCGCTCAACGGTGTCTTTGAGGCACTCCGTCAGCGGCACCTGCCCAGGCTGCAGCTTGGCGTAACGGCGGTCAGAGCGCTCGCTTCTCTCGTCCTCTGCATTCATCGCCGGTGGCGGCACGTCATAACTGCGTCGCCAGAGCAGCACCTGCTCGTCGCCAAACTTCCTGGCGGTCTCAAGCTTGTTCAGCCCCTGTAAGTCGCCGTAATGCCGCTCATTGAGCCGCCAGCTGTTGACTACTGGCAACCAGGTGCGGTCCATGGCGTCAAGCGCGTGCCACA
>ENA-OFDP01000801-OFDP01000801.1-metagenomes-genome-assembly--contig:-NODE-801-length-13360-cov-21.564900_pt1 | contig 13360 bp, 7 predicted proteins | sample MGYA00153389_OFDP01 | MGnify analysis MGYA00153389 | reverse complement strand
CTCATTATTGAGTCCTTTCCGTGAGGGTAAGGGATGTGAAACCCTTAGCAGAGTAGGCTCTACATACTAAACGACCAGTTCAAGTCGCGCCAAGTTCTACACTACCGACAACTGCTGATTGAGGCTAAATTAGCCCCCAGCACGATTAACGTCCGGCTCTCAGCCCTAAAATCCTTCGTAGACTATGCTCGTCAAGCAGAGCAGTGTAGCTTCAATCTTGCCGATGTTACTTGCTTGAAAGTTGAAAGTTATGGTGATACCACAGGGATTGCTGTAGCTGGGTTTAAAGAGATGCTGCAAATTCCAGACCGCAGCACCATCAAAGGTATCAGAGATTATGCCATCCTTCGGTTGCTCTGGGATAATGCCTTGCGCCGGAATGAAATCTGTAGCCTGGATGTGGGCGATTTCGACAAATCGGGGAGATTATCGATTTTAGGTAAAGGCAAGATTCAGTGCGATTCGTTGAAGTATAAATCACGGTGAAAGACCGTACATAATACTTCCAAGCTGGCTACCAGACATGTAGCACATTAAGGCTTGAACTATCCGATTGATGTAGGTGTAAGTCCTACTCCTCAAACTCAGAGGTAACTCCTTACCTGCCCACACCGAACAGACTCGGAATTCTGTAGAGTGAAGCTGGGAACAGGACGCAAACAGACCAGAATTGCACTGGACACTGGCGTTAACAGGGAGTCTCCATGATGAAATCGAGCCTAGAAAAGCGACCTATGCCTAGACAGACGCAATCCTCATGTCTGATCTCGCCAGAGATAAGTATCCCGCCGTATTTTGAATCAATAACGGTAAGAGTAAGGGGTTCTGGCGGTTGAATTGGCTACATCTAAAGGGACAAACAATCAAACGGATGGAACGAATAAAAACGTGTCTGAGGTCTGTGAGTGGTCGCACTTACGGTAGACCAGACGAGCGGATTAACTCCTCAGACGCGGGTAGGATGAGCCGTAATTGGGTCAAGGTATTCAGAATAAACAAATTGGAGTAAATCATGATTGGACGCAGCATAACCGCTAGCGAATTATGGAAGAGCTTCAAATGGAAGAAATTCCAAAAGATACTCTTCCGATTACAAAAACGAGTTTACAAAGCAGTTCGAGTTGGAGACAAGCGGAAAGCGCGGTCTTTACAGAAGCTGATTCTAAAATCTCAATCAGCTAGACTACTAGCTATTCGGCAAGTAACGCAGTTAAACGCTGGGAAAAAAACGGCTGGAATTGATGGTAAAAAGTCCCTCTCATTTGAGGAACGATTCACATTAGCAACGGTGCTAACTGAACATCACGCCAATTGGAAGCACAAGGGTTTAAGAGAAATTCCTATCCCTAAAAAAGACGGAACCTCGCGTTTGCTCAAAGTGCCCACAATAGCGGACAGAGCTTGGCAATGCCTAGCTAAATATGCTCTCGAACCAGCACACGAAGCAACCTTCCACGAACGCAGCTACGGCTTCCGAACAGGACGTTCGGCACATGATGCTCAGAAAATCCTATTCTTAAACCTCCATAGCCGCGTAAATGGAATAGATAAAAGAGTCTTAGAACTCGATATCGAAAAATGCTTCGATAGGATTAACCATACAACAATCATGGATAACCTAATCGCACCAGCAGGACTGAAACTCGGTATCTTCCGATGTCTAAAAGCGGGTGTTAACGTTGGGTTCCCTGACCAAGGAACACCTCAAGGTGGTGTGGTAAGTCCGCTGTTAGCCAATATTGCATTAAACGGAATTGAGAGTATTCACTCTTATCGAAGACCTTACAAAGGAATCGTATATCCGTCTGGTGAACTAGTAGAGCCATCCATCCGATATGCAGATGATATCGTAATAATACTAGGACCAGAAGATGATGCTGAGGCAATACTAGAACGAATTAGCGAATTTTTAGCAGAAAGAGGAATGAAAGTCAGTGACAGTAAGACCAAAGTAACTGCTACGAAAGATGGGTTTAACTTCCTCGGCTGGCATTTTAAAGTCCAGGAAAACGGCAAGTTTCGCAGCACTCCCTCAGTGGAGAACTACAAAACATTCCGTAAGAAGGTAAAACACATCGTTAATAACTCGAATTATGGTGCCACAACTAAGGCTGAGAAATTAGCCCCAGTGGTTAGAGGATGGAGAAACTACCACAAATACTGCAAGATGGATGGGACTAGGAACTCCTTATACTTCATTCAAAAGCGGGCATTTACGGTATTCAACAAAGAATCCAGACAGAATCGTCACACCAGTAAAACTTTACTGGACAAGGCATTCCCCATAGTTTCCTTCTCCGAAAACAAACACATCAATGTCAGAGGAGAAAAATCTCCGTATGACGGCGATATATCCTATTGGAGCGAACGCAATAGTAAACTCTACGACGGACATACCTCTAAAGCTTTAAAACGGCAAAGCCATTTATGTGCATCTTGCGGACTCAAATTCGTAGGAGAAGAGAGAGTACATCTACATCACGTTGATGGAAATCATGATAATTGGAAACGAAATAACTCAGTAGCAATACATGAATCGTGTCACGATTATCTACACATGAGCAAAAGCGCAAGTTAAGAATATCGGGAGCTGGGTGCGGTGAAAATCGCACGCCCAGATCTAACTGGGAGGTGCGGAGTTTAATAACTCCCATCGACCCAACCAAAAAGCCAGATCGATCTATCGCCAGCAACTACAATCGCGATCTCACAATGGCTAGCAGCTAGAGACGATTATCAACAAAACGATCCCCTCTTCACCAGTCTAGATAGGCGCAGTAAGGGACACAGACTAAATGGCAGCACTATTTATCGCCTAGTGCGAGAGTTTAGTGAAGCAGCCGGAATCGATAAGATAGTTTCTCCTCACCGAATCAGACACAGTGCCATCACAGCCTACCTCGATGCCAGTGACGGTAATATTCGAGCGGCTCAAGCACTAAGCCGTCATGCCAATCTCAACACCTTAAATCGCTACGATGATAACCGCCATAAATATCAAGCGATTGCTACCAATACACTAGCCGATTTGGTGTAAATTTCTTAAAAATACCCAAAAGCTAGCGATCGATTGAAACTTAATCCCAGTAATGACTATAACTTCAAGACGATCCACTAAAGTGAATTAGCGGCCCGTTAAATTCCCCCCCAAATTCAAGTAGAATTTAGATAGCCGCCTCAGTTACGAATGCCCCCATTGGATGAACTAAATCCCACTGCTACAACCTCACCCTCTTTCATCCCATCGGCAGCCCCATTTGTCCTCAATGCCGATGAATTACTGGCGGCGTTTACCAATTTCCTCACCTTTGATGTTGGCTCTGGCGGAGCTAGTGCCGAAACGATCCGTACTTACTGGTGTGAAGTCCGCTACTATCTATTCTGGTGCGAGACAAATCAGCTTCAACCTCTGACTGTCACCAGAGATCAGATTAAGATCTACCGTCACCATCTCGTTTCTCAGAAATATAAACCTGCAACCATTTCCCTTAAACTAGTCGCCGTCAGTCGGATGTACGATGCGGCGATGGAATACAGATTGCTGATTTCCAACCCTGTCTGGGGCGTTAAACCACCCAAACAGCGCAGCGATCCTGCCGAACGGATCACTTATTTAACTACCGCAGAAGCACAAGCCTTGCTCCAGGCTCCTTTAGCCAAACCTACATCGCTCAAGACGTTGCGCGACCAACTCTTGCTAGGGATTATGACTTTGGAGGGGGCGCGGACGATGGAAGTGCATCGGGCTGACATCAAGGATATCGTGCGCGGTTCAATGGGTGTGGGGATTACTGTGACTAGCAAACAACAACAGCGGCTCGTGCCTTTGACTCCCGATTTGGTGGATTTACTCGACCGTTATTTACTTGCCAGAAAGAAGGCGGCTTATAGTATTGCAGGCATTACCCCCCTATTCATCAATCTTTACTATCGTCCTCGAAATTTAAAGGCGGACGAGCAAGATTTTCGGCTGTCGCGACGGGGGATTAGAAAGATCGTCGATACCTATCTCAAAGCTCTCAACCTCAAGTATGGGGAGGGACGGACTTTATCCGCTCACTCACTGCGGCATACAGCGGCTACCTTGGCGATTCAGAGTGGTGCATCTTTACGGCAGGTGCAGGATTTATTGGGTCATGCCGACCCGCGCACTACGGCGATCTACACCCATGTGGGCGATAGGTGGTTGAATAATCCGGCTTTAAATTTGGGGATTAATCTCAATCCCGAGCAAAATAGTTAGGGCAGACAGACCGTAAATATACCCTTGCCACTGACTCAGAAAATATAGTATTATTCTGACATCAGAGATGGCTTGAATTCATTACCAATGAGAAGTACAGCCGAGCGAATTATGAGTAAAGTTCGAGTCCAAGGTCGTGGAAATGGGGTATTTACGCCCAAAGATTTCCTTGGCTTGGGTAGTCGTGCGGCGATCGATCGGGCACTATCTAGATTGGTGATGAGCGGTAAGTTACGACGGCTCGGACGGGGGTTATACGATTTTCCCCGCCAAAGCGGTATTTTAAAGGGTGCTGCACCTGCAAGGCTAGATGCAGTGGTTGAAGCGATCGGCAGACGGGATAAAATTCAGGTGATGCCTAATGGCATTATGTTTGCCAATCATCTCGGCTTGACTAATGCTGTACCTGCTAAATCGTCCTATATCAGCAGTGGTAAAACTAAAACGGTGCAGGTGGGCAATCGGAATGTTTATTTCCAGCACGTCAGTCAGAAGATAATTAACTGGGCAGATCGTCCAGGCGGACAGTTTGTTGCTGCCGTTTTGTGGTTAGATAAAGCGATCGCTTCTGCTCCTGATACGATCGCTTTGATGCGAATGAAGCTAGGAAATGATATCAAGCAAGACTTGATTAAAGATGTCAACCTTTTACCTGCTTGGATGGCACCTATCGCTAAACAAGTCTGTAGCGATCCCACTGTTGCTGTATGAATCAGGAATTCCCAAGGTTTCTCAAGTTATCAGTAGCAGATCGTGTTGATGTTTTTGAAGCTGAAGCCGAACGATTGGATACTTTGGCAAGCTATGTAGAGAAAGACTTTTGGGTTTGTTGGATCTTAGATGTTCTTTATAATGGTTTGTCTAAAGATCGCCCACGAATCTTGTTTAAAGGTGGGACTTCTCTGTCTAAGGTTTACGGTCTAATCGAGCGATTTTCTGAGGATGTAGACTTGACAATTTTTGCTGAAGATCTGGGATTTCCTCGCGATCTAGATACCGATCCGGCAACTATGTCGAAGAAGCAGCGGGAAAGGTTATCTAAAGATATTATATCAAAAACTGGTGCATATATTTCCCAGCAACTTAGAGAAGATTTAGAACAAATTATTGCTAAGTTAGTAAGTAATTGTACGATTGTTGTAGATCCCGAATGTAAAGATAGATCGACTTTACTTTTTTCATATCCCAGCTTATTCGATCGAGATGATAACGATTATGTGCGATCGATAGTTAAATTAGAAGGCGGTGGACGTTCTGCTGTAGATCCTCACCAAGAATATACGATCTCACCTTTAATTGCTAATACTCTAACTGACTGGGATTTTTCAGTGCCCAATCTGATTACGATCGATGCCCAGCGGACATTTTGGGACAAAGTGTTTATTCTACATGGCTTATCCTGTGGCTATCGAGATGAAAATCGTCTGCCTAACGACCGACAGAGATTATCGCGGCATTATTATGATGTGGCTAAGATCTATGATTCGGAAATTGGGAAACTAGCTGTAATTAATCACGATCTACGCGAACGAGTGCGCCAGCATAAACTGAGCTTTTTTAATGCAGCTTGGAAAAAGTTTGATGAGGCGATCCCAGGTTCTTTTTGTGTGGCTCCAACGGGTGAATTGTTGGAAGTTTTACGAAAAGATTATCAAGCGATGCAAGGCATGATGCTGGGTAGAGCTACAGAATTTCAACAGATTATCGCCATCTTATCCGAACTAGAAACTGTGATTAACAATTCATAACTTTACTTTGCCTCATTGGTGACAAGTTAAGGATGTGAATTGGCAAATCCCCTGGTAGATTAAGTAGTTACTTTAGCTTTTTCTTCAAAAATTTTAATCGTTGGCTCCAAAATATTGTAGCCTTGCTCATTAATACTCAATTTTCCACCAACTAACGCCATCCAATTTTCAAATTCGGCAGCATCGGTTTCGGCGGTGTGCCAATGCTTCCTTTTAATCGATGCGATATAGGTAATTTCCTCATCGTCGATTAGTTCGACTTTGACTTGCTTATTTGGCATCGGTACGGCTCTGGGAAATTCGGTCGAGAACTTAATCGAAATTTCTCTTTTAACTACTCTTGCCTGAGCTACTTTTGTTTTAGTCCGTTTGATGCCTTCGAGGATATTTTCTTTCCACTCGAACACCTTAATCCCCGCTCCCAGAATATTGCACCCCTGCTCGGTTATCTGCAATTTTCCAGAGACGACTAGCATCCAATTTTCAAATTCGGCGACTTCGGCTTCGGCTTGGCGGTAACTCTTGGGACTGACGTTGGCTGTATAAATTATCCCATCTTCATCGATTAGTTGGATTTCGATCTTCTTATCTGGCGTGAATTTACCTTTAGGCAGTTGGTCGCATTTAAGCTTGATTTCTTTGGCGAGGGCTTTAGCTTTAGGGATTTTTGGTTGGATTGCTTTGGCTTGAGTCATATCGAATTACCAGGTCGATAAAATTCCATTACTTGTCGAGGACTAGCTGTTGAGGATTTATAGCGATACCGATCTTCAGGCTTAACTTCTGCTCCCTGCGTGTTGTGGGAGTCGATTAGTTCCTCAATCTCGAGCGACTTCTCCACGGTTTACCTGTAATTTACGTACTTAAATTATACCCCCCACTCTCTCAAGAATCGCAGATCGTTAATTTGTCTGATGAGTAGATTCATCAGGTAGGCGATGTTAGAGGTTTCCTCCCTGCAAGCTAAGAAAAGATTAACATGGCAGTTTTGTAAGCGAGCTTTTCGGTGCTGGGCGGGGAACCCGCCTAGCTGGGAAGCTTCCCAAGCGAAGCGAGCTTTCGGGGGGAAGATTCCCCCCGAAACGTCGCGCAGCTTTGTGGGGGAAGCTGGTTGGGTTGGCAACCCAACCCCCCACAAACGTTGCGCCCGAAAACGCCTTTGTCACCACATTCGCTGTAATCGCTCAAATATCTGTGGATACTTACTTTCAACCATTTCCAGCGCAATTTGAGCGACGGTCGGATTAATCACTGCTAAATACTCTTTCAACGTATTTTCTAACTCTGGCAGATCCATTTGACCGATTTCGAGCAGGGTCTGTGCTACAGATCGGAGATTTTCTAGGGTAAATTCTGGCGATCCACGTTGGTCTTCTGGCAGGTTAATAATATTAATACTGGCGAAATCATCAACATGGATCTCGATAGCTAATTGTTGTGGAATCGAGGTTTGGGGATTTTGCCAAGCTTCCACCCGCTCCTGCTGATAGGTCGCTAGCTGCTCTAAGCGTTTTGTAACGCATTCATAAATGTGTTTCACTTCGACAGGTTGAGTGCCGGGATAAACTTGACTGAGTTGAATTGCGTCAGATATCGGATTGTGAGTACCGCTAAAGGTGTACATCCGCGTGACGATCTTTTTGCCTTGGGCATTAACTGTCCGGTAACGGCGGCTGATTGCCGATAATCCTAGATGACGAGCAGCACCAGCAACTAGCCGCATTCGTCCCGAACCATCGTGCATTCCCAGTGCTTCCATTGCTATGCCCAAATCTTGGATCGTCTTGTTGTCGCTCAGAAACTCTCCACCTGCGAGGTTCCCTAATTGCTCGATTAGTTCAGGGGTAAGTAGTTCGTACTTAGGCGCACCCTTAAAAGCCAGAATCGAATTTGCCACAGCATCTAATTTGAACTCGTCATCCTTTAGTTTGACCAGTTTAAGTCCAAATTTCTTGAGAATGCGCCGGAATAACTTAAACGGATCGTGTGGCTGGTTGGGATTGACGTTAATTTTCAAACAGGACTGATAAAGTTTAGAATCAGCAACCTGCTGGGTAATTGCGGCAATCTCTTGTCCATCGAACTCCCCCTCCATGAGGTCGTGCAAGCCCAATTCTCGCCCGATCCTGACCAACGGCAATGAAGAACGATTTAGTTGGTCTGGGAGCCAGACAGAACCAGTCTCAGCCACAGGTAGCCAAGCAGCTAAATGGTTGATTTCGGCGTACTCGGGATGGAGCAGGTAATGATAGGTTTCGAGCGTTCTAATCAAGGCTGGATGGTTGTACTTAACCATCTGAATCATTTCGGCTGAATAACTCAGCGTCTGAGTAATCCCTGGTAGCTGTTGTTGGGTGAGGTAATATTTATTCGCCAGTAGTCTATCTAATTCATTCGCACTAGGATCGTTCCTAATTTCTTCGTATGTAAGTCTGTCGATATCCGGTGCCTCGTAAATCCGCCGCGACTGCACCACTCGTCGTTCGACTTCGACTCTACCCATCAGATCGTCGGTATCGTCACAACCATCGGTATCTTCAGGATCGATCGTGACGGTATATCCGTCTGCTACCATTGCTTCGACAAACAGTTCGCGCAGGTGCTTCATCTCCTCATTGAGATTGGCTTTGTATTGGTGAGCCAGTTTGAGCCAGATGTCTTCTTTATTGGCATAACTAGTGAGGATCTTCATCGCCTCATCTGCTGCACCTTTATCCAATAGCATGAAGACTAGATCCATATCTTCATGCACATGACGATCGAATTCATCTTTCACCCATTTGCTAAATGAGCTAGAGTTACCGTCATGAATGTGTCCTTGTTGCTCACAGTAAATCACGCGGGGTGCGCTGAAGTCCCGATATCTACCCAGGAATTGCAAGCCGGATAGAATGCCTAAATTGCCCAGGTGGAAATGGTAGTGAGTCGTGAAATATCCAGGTAAATCGATACTGATACCGCTCTCAGCCGTGGGTGAGAGAATGACAATTTGGGGGCGATGTTGCTCTAAATAAGCTTTAGGATTGCGGAAAAATAGTCCGACGGTATCATCCCGATCTGTCGTACCATCGATTCGACAGATATTAGCTTCGGGAATGCCAATGCGGATCAGGGATTTTTCTAGATTCTCACAATGCTTTTGAGTGGTAGCAGTAATTAACAGGTTCGCTCCAGTTAGGGCATCGTCGAGAATGGCACGGGTGACGGTGGATTTTTGATTTACCATCCGCACGTTCATCTGGTTGCGGTAGGTATTCTCAAGCTTATGGACGAAATCGAATTGTCTTAACTTCCGCAGGAAATCCAGCTCGGTATCGCTAAGATAAGCATCCAGCGCGACGACTCCGTAACAAGTCTTAATTAGCTCCTCAATATGTGCCAATCTCACTTGACGCGAATCCATCCCATCCTTACGCCGTCCGGCTGTGAGCTTGCTGGTGAGCATATCGCTCAAGTCAGAGACACATTCATCCAAGATCACAATCTTGTTCCCCATCTGAGCGGGATCGATCAGTCCGGCTGAATGGTGACAGATAGCTTTGTGATAGTCAGAGTTTAGAAATACTTTATCTTCATCACCAACGTGATAGAGATCGGGAATGCGATCGCAAGTTTGCCGCAGTAAGTTATTCCGATACCCAATGAAAATCAATTCTAAGCCCCGTTCCCTCGCCCAAGCAGCCAAAGCTTTGAGAACTTCAGTTTTGCCCGTGCCTAGTGCAGATTTGATGCCAACGAGAGTGCTGGGCGGGTACCCCGCCACGCTGTTTTCTAGCCCTGTTTCAGGTATCTCCCACTGAAGGAAGCGATTGGACTGGGTTTGATTGGGGGTGAAGTGTTTGGACTTTTGATATAGTTTCCGTGCTAGGGAAACAATCGGTGGGGGTGGTGGCGGTAACTTACCACCAGACAATTGTTCGAGTTCGTCTAAGTCAATTTTACGGGTAAGGCTTAAATCCTCCAACTCATCGATATCTTGTCCCGACCACATTAAACGGGGTTTATAGCCCCATTCCAGCAATTGGTGGTAGAGATTTAGCCAACGGCGGATGACTTGAGGCTTGTGAATATCCTCACCATCAAGGTAGAGATCGATATAGTTAGCTCTCCACCGTTCTAGAGCATCTTTTAACTGTTCGGGAGCGGATAAGAATTGTCCCCCAGCCGCACCGATAACCTGTTGCCCCATTTCGATCGCAGCTAGGTTGGGTTTAGCTCCAGTTCCTTCTGCTAAACCGATTGACTTTAATACTGGTTGGACTCCTAGCAGTTGGGGGTAGGAGAAGGTGAGCGGAATTTCACCGTTGGGGAGGTTGGGTACAGGGCCATTTTCTCGGCTTTTTTCCCAGGTACTCGATAGCCAGCGATAGCGAGATTTAGAGGGTTCTCGATTCCGAATTTGGAAGGCGACGATTTCACCTGTGATGGTGTAGATGGGAATCAGAATCCCGCCAATGGAGCCATTATTTAACCTATTGCCCTGAATGTTGACACCAGGAAAGCGGTTATTAACTGGCTCTGTGAGTTTTTGGAATTTTTCGACGCTTTTAAAGCCGATTTCTCTAATCTGCTGGGCAGTGAAGCCTCGTCTAACTAGATCTTTTCGATCGATCTCGTCTAAAGAAAGTTGTGCTAAGATTGCCCGCGCTGCAATGTCTCGCTCATGTGTGGGTAATGATTCAGCTCTACGTTGATTTTCAGCTTCTAGTAATGCTTGTTGCTTGAGTTGTTGGTTCTTGACCCACTCCTCTCTTTCTGCTGGGGTCGCCTGACGGTCTTCGCCGCGATGCTCATTCCAATCGATGAGGGGGATATATACGCCCCATTGTCCGTCGCGGGTATCGTTGAAATAATGATAGTCGGGGTTGCCATATCCACCCGCCCCAGTCATGCACAGGGTTTTGATGGTGGGGGTAATTTTACCGTTTTTGGCGGAAAGGTCGTATGGTTGCCAACGACATTTCCCCGAAGTGCTAGCACAGACGGGGCAGGAGTTACCTAAACCTTTGTAGGCATTAAATTTGGAACGAGCAATCGGAGTAGTTATGTTGCCGAGCATTGCTGTGACTTCTGGTGAAGAGCCGCAGCAGGAAAAGTGGTAGTGCGATCCTGCAATCTGGCGTGAAAATTTCACTGGGAGATACATTGCTGTATTTCCAGCTCATCAAGCATACCTGAGTTTAAAAATCGCTGTTTTAAGCCATTCTTGTATATGTTTTTAGTACCATTTTTACGATTCCAATGGATTTGAGTATCCCTTGTTGGCAGATACTAGAGCAGTTTGTTGGCAGATACTAGAGAGTTTGTTGGCAGATACTAGAGCAATCTGTAATCACGATTATTTCCTTATACATCAAGGGTTTGAGGTCTAATTTTTGAGTTTTTTTTTGATTACCATTTTTGAAAATCTGTAATCAAACAATTTTGGGTAAAAAAATCCCCAGAAAGCTGTACCTATCTGGGTTGTGGCTCTATGAACAATTGTAAAGTATAGATAATTTATAGATTCAATTTTGCTTGTAATTTTGCCAGGTTCTTCTCATCGATCGTTCGATTTCCCCTTTCCCATTGAGCCACAAGGCTTTGGGACACTTCTACCTCGGCAGCGAGCTGTCTTTGCGTCCATCCTTTAGCCTCTCTAGCCACTCGTAAGTTGATATTGGGGATGTTAGCTGGAGCTGGTGAAGTTTTGAAGGTCTTGAGTTTGCTGGTGGGTTTGGATTCGATCGGCGGCGGCAATTCTGCGGGGACTAAATCGTGTAGGTGTCTGTCGATATCCACTTTTTGGGGAAATGTCGAGCGGATATAGACCTTAGCATTGAGTAGTTTTTCTAGATAGCCGCGTTGATGTCTCTTGATATTGCTGTCGGGTCTGATTTCTAGTGGGTAACTGTCATCGTCAAACTCAATGACCCAGCCTAGTTCCATCAATTTGCCGATCGCCCGATCCCATTGTTCCTTGAGCTTGTGTTTTCGCTCCCGATCGCTACCAGCTAGGTCGATTTTATATTTAGGCATGGCAATCTCCAACAGATCGCGAACGCGGTACTCGGTAACACGATCGGCATGGCTGTCTAAAGTGAGGTGAATGGCCAGTCTTAATGCTAGTTCATTGTGATAGGGATTTATCTTGATCACGTCCTGTGCCAAGTATCCAAATTGACATAAGGCATCTTGAGAAAGCTTACCGCCATCCATAAATCCTTTAGTCCACATTCCCGGTCTGACGGTGATATGTAAATCCTCTGGATTCTTCACATTGCCGGACAAATCCATTTGTCCGGTCATCTGTACCCGCACGTTCCACATTCTGGATGTGTCGATCGTGACTCTCTTTTTGCCTTTTTTGTGGTTGGGGTTTTCCCAGACGGCTTTAATCAGCAAACAATCGAGGGCGAAGCTGGTATTTGCTAGTTCTAATAATTTTGAATGAAGTGAAATATCAGTGCGGTTTTCCCATCCCAATTCTCTAATAATATCTTTACCACTTAGGGAAAATTCACTTTCCCAAGGTCGTGGGCACTTGACGGCATGAGCTGCAAATAATAATTGTAATAGAACGGTATTAAATCCAAATTTATCGATAATTTGTCTAGCACTATCCCACGGTAATACTTGAATGTCTTCACTACTGCTAATATAGTGCTCGATATAGTTATTAGAATTGGCATGAGATTCCTGTCTATAGTAGGCGATGCCGTTAGAGTTATCTTGCTGCCAGAAATCATCTCTAAGTTGGCATAGAGTACTAGTTTTCATGGGCAGGGCCGCTGGCAATATCTGATATTTGCTGTTTTCAAATAATCTATTTTCAAGGTTAGGCGGTTGATAAACTCGATTTTTTACTTGGGTGCAATCTCTTGTAATAACTTTAGTTATTTTGGTTTCTATACTATCGAATAATTTATTTAACCTAGTTTCTAACTCTGGCGAGGTTACATATTTATCGATGATCTTCTGAAGTCGATCGACTCCATCATCGAAAATAGTTTTTAATTGCTTTGCCGATTTAAGATTGTTGTTTGGAGAAGTTAAATCAATTTCTGAAAGTATTGGAAATAATATACTATCGTCACCCACTTTTTCCTTGACTGGATGGCTGTCCTGATTGGATTGAGAGCTATTTTTCTGTAGGATTTGTAATAAATAATTTAAAAACTCTAATCGCTCTGCTTCGTTTAGCAGCTCTGGAAATTTAATTTTTTGGTCATTCATAAGCATCTGATTAGAACCTTAAATTGGCTGGGACAGCAGCAATATTCAGAACTTTGATATCTCTAGCCGCTCGCACGGTTAGCCGGAGCAAAATAATTATACAGCACTTTCCTTGTTCATGAAGTACAGCTAACCTTTGCTAAATCAGTCTTCC
>ENA-OFDP01000797-OFDP01000797.1-metagenomes-genome-assembly--contig:-NODE-797-length-13372-cov-3.509950_pt1 | contig 13372 bp, 9 predicted proteins | sample MGYA00153389_OFDP01 | MGnify analysis MGYA00153389 | reverse complement strand
GTTTCTCCGACCGGATCTGGAGTTGACCGCCGACGCCGAACTCGTCGAGGGTCCAACTCCCCCGGTGCTGGAGCCGGACCCGGAACGGATCGCCACCATCGTGTGCACCTCGGGCACGACCGGCCTGCCGAAGGGCACCGAGCTGCCACCGACGATGTTCGCCGGCGGCACCAACATGGTCGAGCATCTCGAAGCGCTTGCGCAGGGCGGTTTCTCGGGGTTCGGAACCCACCTGGTCGTCGGGCCGATGTACCACACGGGTCCACTCTCGGGGATGCGCCTGCTGTGTGCCGGGGTGCCGTCGGTGATCCTCTCGAAGTTCGACGCCGAGGCGACGCTCGCAGCGATCGACACCTACAGGACCGAGTCGAGCGTGATGGTGCCGACACACTTCGTGCGACTCCTCGCGCTGCCCGACGACGTCAAGGCGAAGTACGACGTGAGCTCGATGAAGATGCTCGCCCACACCGGGGCCAAGTGCCCGATCGAAGTGAAAGCGGCGATGATCGAGTGGTTCGGCCCCGTCTTTCGCGATGCATACGGCGCCACCGAGGTCGGCACCGTGTGCACGATCACCAGCGAGGAGTGGCTCGAACATCAGGGCTCGGTGGGCCGCTCCGTGGCGCCGTTCACCGCAGTCGTCCTCGACGAAGAGCTGCAGGAAGTGATGCCCAACATCGAGGGTCGCCTGTTCTTTCGTGATGCGACCGGACGAGGGATCATCTATCCGAATGACGCCGACAAGACGGCGGCGTCGAATCCCGAGCCCGGTCTCTTCACGCTCGGTGAGATCGGCTACGTCGACATCGACGGGTATGTGTACATCACCGACCGATTCAGTGACATGGTCGTCTCCGGCGGTGCGAACATCTATCCAGCCGAGGCCGAACAACTCCTGATCGACCACCCCGGCGTCGCCGACGTCGGCTGCATTGGCGTGGCGCATCCCGACATGGGCGAGATGCTCATTGCGCTCGTCATGCCCACCGATCCAACGTCGCCGCCCGACCCGAATGAGCTGTCCGACTGGCTGCGCGAGCGACTGAGCCACTACAAGTGCCCTCGGGAGTACCACGTGGTCTCCGACCTCCTGCGCAACACGATGGGCAAGATCAACAAGCGCCGGCTTCGCGATGCGTGGCTGGCCGGCGACCTCGAAGAACTCGTCACCGTACGAAAGGCCTGACATGACCGACACTCAGCAACGACCGCTCGTCGACCCCGACATCGCAGTGGACGACTTCGCCGCGCAGGCGACCGCATGGTTCGAAGCGAACTCCACCCGACGTCCGCATTCGAACGATGGTCTTGTCTGGGGTGAAGGAAATTTCGATGTGTCGGTGTTCAGCGACATGTCGTTCGAGGATGAGCAGGCGCACATCCTCTCGATCGCCGAGTGGATCCAGAAGAAGGCGACGAAGGGGTACCACGCGGCCGATTGGCCCGCCGAATTCGGCGGGCTGGGTCTCAGCCGAGCGCATGCTCGCTCGCTGGGACGGATCGAGCGACAGTTCCAGTCACCGGGCAGCCACGAACTCGTCAGCGTCACCGTGGGTCTGGTCGCCAGCACGATCCGTGTGCTCGGCAGCGAGGCGCTCAAGGAGCGCTTCGTCGCCGAGTTCCGCCGCGCCGACACGCTTGCCTGCCAACTCTTCAGCGAACCAGGAGCTGGCTCCGACCTCGCAGGCCTCGCCACCCGCGCCGTTCGTGATGGCGACGAGTGGGTGGTCAACGGGCAGAAGGTGTGGAGTTCGGGGGCTCAGTTCAGCCAGTGGGGTCTGTTGATCGCTCGGACGGATCCCGACGTGAAGAAGCAGCAGGGGTTGACGGCGTTCATGCTGGCGCTCGACGCTCCCGGCGTCGAGGTGCGCCCGATCAAGCAGATGAGCGGTGGATCGTCGTTCTGCGAGGTGTTCTTCAGCGACGTGCGGGTCGCCGACGATCTGCGACTCGGTGAGGTCGGTGACGGTTGGAAGGTGGCCACGACCACCCTGAGTTTCGAGCGTGACCATTCCGAGTCCGGCGGTGAGGGTTCGGCGTCGGGTGGGTCGTGGAAACAGTTGCTCGCAACCGCACGGATGATGGGCGTCACCGACGATCCGGTGATGCGCGACAAGCTGGCCAAGATCTACATCCACGGGCGAGTCGAGTCCCACACCAACCGACGCGCCGCCGATCTGGCCAGATCAGGCACGCCTGGCCCCGAGGGATCACTCGGCAAGTTGTTGTGGACCGAGGGGATGACGGAGATGGGCGAGGTCATCGGCGACATTCTCGGCGCCAAGCTGCTGGCCGACACGGGGGAGTGGGGCACCTACGAGTGGAACGAGCACCTGCTGGGTGCGCCCGGCTACCGCATCGCCGGTGGATCCGACGAGATCCAACGCAACATCGTCGGCGAGCGGGTGCTCGGCCTGCCCCGTGAGCCGCGCGCCGACTCAGGCCCCTGGAGTGAGATCCCGCGCTGACGCGGCAGCTCGGCCGCCGAGTGTCGGGCCGAGCCCCGACCACAGCAGTTGGCTGACGTCGCGCACCAGTGCGTCGAGGTCTCCGTCGTCGTCGCGAAGCCACATCGTGGTGACCACCTGCAACGCGCCGACGATCGCCCACGCCCAGGTCTTCGCTCCGTCAGGGTCGAGGCCGACGTTCGATCGGGCGGAACTGAACACCGTGATCATCGATGCCGCCGATCGATCGACGAGCCGGCGGAACTGGTCGGTCCCCGGGGCTGCGGAGTTGACGAAGAGGAACAGGTTGCGGTCGGCGTCGACTGCGGCGACGTAGCCGCGAATCGCTGCCTCGAAGGTAGCGACCGGGTTGGTGGCCGATCTGCTCGCGGTGTTGACAGAACGGTCGATCTGATCGATCAACGACTCGGACAGTGCTGCCACCAGCGCCGACTTGTCGCCGATCGTGCGGTACAGGATCGGCTTGGTGACCGACGCTCCGGCGGCGATGTCGTCCATCGTGGCATCGGGACCCTGTGCGCGGATCACGTCCGCAGCAGCGGCCAGCAGCTGCGAGCGATCAGCAACGACTCGGCCACCTCTCGGGCGTCCGGGGCCGCGTGATCGTGTGGTCGTCTCGTTCATCGAAAAAATCTACTCCAAGTAAATTGTGACCACGGCCAAGTGTTACCGTCGTCACATGACAGCAATCGACGACATGCCGACGACGGCCCTTCCGTGGCACCTGCGAAACAATTGGGCGCCGGTCCTCGACGAGCGCACCGACTTCGACCTCCGAGTCGACGGCATCATTCCCGACGTGCTGCAGGGCACCTACGTCCGAACCGGGCCGAACCCGTCGTCTGGCAAGTCCGACCACTGGTTCTTCGGTGACGGCATGTTGCACGGTGTGCGCATCGCCGGCGGCAAGGCCGAGTGGTACCGCAACCGCTTCATCCAGACACCGAACATCACCGATCCCGACGGTGGCGACGTGATGGCCAACATGGGCGATCTCACCCGAGGTACCGGCAACACCCACGTGATGCCGCACAACAAGAAACTGCTGTGCCTCGAAGAGGGCCACTGGCCGTGGCAGGTCGACACCGAACTCAACACCCTCGGCTCCGAGAACTTCGGCGGGGCGCTCACCACGTCGATGACGGCGCACCCCAAGGTGTGCCCGGTGACCGGCGAGCTCATCGCGTTCAGCTACATGAGCCCCGAGCCGCCATTCCTGCACTACATCCGCATCAGCGCCGACGGCGTGCTGCAGCAGCTCGAAGGCATCGAGATCCCGAACATGGTGATGATGCACGACTTCAACGTCACCCGCAACCACGTCGTCTTCATGGATCTCCCGGTGTGCTTCGACCTCGGCGCGCTCGAGACCGGCATGCCGTTCCAGTTCGACCGCGACGCCGGTGCCCGTCTCGGGGTGATGCCCCGTAACGGCACCAACGCCGACGTCCGCTGGTTCGAGATCGACCCGTGTTACGTCTTCCATCCCGTCAACGCCCACGAGGCGGGCAACACCATCGTGCTGCACGTGTCACGCCAGCACGAAGCATTCGGGTCGAGCAACGACGATTACGCCGAAGTCGGTCGACTGTGGAAGTGGACGATCGACCTCGATGCCGGCACGGTCACCGAGGAACAGATCGACGACCGTCCGGGCGACTTCGGCCGCGTCGACGATCGGCTCGTCGGACTCGACGCTCGCTACGGCTATCTGATGGCGATGGCCGGTGAAGGCAACGCGGAAGAGCCGGTGTTCGGTTCCGCACTCTGGAAGTACGACCTCACCACCGGCGCGTGTTCCGAGCATCAGCTCGGCGACGGCGTTCGGGGCGCCGAGCCAGTCTTCGCGCCGGCATCGCCGGACGCTGGTGAAGACGAGGGCTGGATCATCAGCCTCACCCACGACACGAACTCCGACGAGTCGCGTCTGATCATCGTCGACGCGCAGAACTTCTCGGCGCCGCCGGTTGCGGTGATCCATCTCCCACGTCGCGTGCCCTATGGTGCGCACGGCAGTTGGGTGCCGGACAGCAAGATGAACTGAACACCACGTCGAAAACGCAGTCGAACACGCAGTCGAACACCATTGGGGAACAACAAATGAGGGGGAAATCATGAACCGGAAACATCACGTACGCGCGCTCGCGGGCCTGACGGTCCTCGCACTCGTGGCGGCATCGTGCGGCAGCGATTCGGACTCATCGTCCGATTCGGCCGCACCGGCCGCCACCGACGCAGCGGTCGAGGAGACCGTGGCGGAGACTGCGCCCGCGGACACCGAACCGGCCGGCACCGAGCCGGCAGACTCCGAGCCGGCAGACACCACGGCCCCGGACGGCGGCGAGGGCTTCGTTGCGCTGCCGCCGCCCACCGGTGACCCGATCGTCATCGGGATGGTCAACACCGAGGGCAGCCCCGGACTCGACTTCCCCGAGATCTCGGTCGCCACGCAGGCCGCTGCGGACTTCCTCAACGAACACGGTGGCATCGGCGGCCGACCCGTCGAGATGGAGTTCTGCAAGGCCAGCGGGGCCCCTGAGACGTCCCAGGCCTGTGCTCAGGAGTTGGCCGGCAAGGGTGTCGAGTTGGTCATGCTCGGACTCGACCTCTTTCCCGGCTACGACACCTTCACGGCCTCGAACATCCCGGTCACCGGTGTCCTACCGATCCTGCCCGGCGACTACACCGCCAATGCGCTCTTCCTCGGCGGCGGTAACACCACCACGACTGCGGCGATGGCGACGTTCGCCCAACAGAACTTCGACGCCACGACCGCCGGCATCGTCAGCGCCGACAACGCAGGCGCCAACGGCACCGAGGCCGATCTGAAGAAGGCGCTCGACGCGGCCGGCATCACCTACGTGTCCATCAAGGGCGGTGACAACGAGACCGACGCCGGGTTCCAAGGCTTGATGAGCCAAGCCACGGCCGACGATCCCGACGTACTGTTCTCGCTGTACGCCGATGCCGGCTGTATCGGCACGATGCGGGGGCGAGTGTCACTGGGTATCGAGACACCCGTCATCACCACCGCCATCTGTAGCAGCGCCGAGGTGATCGATGAGGTCGGCGACGACGCCGTCGGATGGTATTTCGTCGGGGCCCAGACCGAAAGAGAAGGCACACCCGAAGCTGCAGCACTCGATGAGATTCTGGAGGCGCTCGGCTTCACGAACTCCACCGAACTCGGACTCGGAGCACTCGGTGTCACCGGACTGTTGACGCTCGCCACCATCGCCAACACCATGGCTGATGGAGATGAGGAGATCACCGGGGCCTCGATCTTCGAACGCCTCGGCGCCTCGGATGGTCTGATCAACTGGCCCGACGGCAATGCGCTGTCGTGTGGTGCAGCGCCGACGTACCCGACCATCTGCAACTTCAGCTTCCCGATCGCCACGTACGTGGCCGGGACAGGAATCGAAACGGTTCCGGGCTTCGAAAAGCTCGACACCACCGATTTCCTGCCGTGACACTGGTCGCACAGCGACTCGATGACTGACTACCTTTTCTTCATACTCCTCGGAACCGGGGCCGGCGCGATCATCGCAGCGTTCGGCCTCGGTCTCGTGGTGACCTATCAGGGGTCCGGTCTGGTGAACTTCGGCTATGGGGCGATGGCCACCTGGTCGGGTTACGTCTACGCGGACTTGCGCCAGGGGTCCTACCCGTTCCCGATCCCGGGGCTTCCTGACCGGTATCACTTCGGTGAGGATGTCGGGATCTGGTGGGCCTTCGGGCTCGCGTTGCTCACGGCGGCGCTCATGGGTCTGCTCGTGTACCAACTCGTGTTCCGACCGCTGTATCGGGCTCCGGCACTTGCGAAGGTCGTGGCCAGCATCGGGCTCGTCATCGTGTTCACGGCGTTGATCGAACGACGGTTCGAGGACAACGCCGGCCTGCGGGTGGATCCGATTCTCCCGCGGGAGCCGGTCACGATCATGGACGGCGTCACGGTGCCACGCGACGGGCTCTGGCTCGTGTTCATCGTGGTACTGATCGCCGCAGCGGTCTGGGCTTCTTCGCGGTACACGAGGCTCGGCCTCTCCACCAAGGCCGCGGCGGGAAACGAGAAGGGCGCGATCCTGCTCGGTTACTCGCCACAGCGGTTGGCGCAGACGAGCTTCGTGCTGGCATCGCTCATCGGGGCACTCGTCGTGATCCTCGCCTCGCCGATGATCCAGTTGTCGTCGGGGGTGTTCACGTTCGGGTATCTCATTCCTGCCCTCGGGGCGGCGCTCATCGGGGCCTTCACGAAAGTCTGGCCGACGGTCGTCGCCGGTATCACGATCGGCCTCGTGCAATCCAGCTTCACCAAGATGCAGGTCGACTTCAGCTGGTTTCCGCAGTTCGGCGCCCGTGAGGGCCTGCCGTTCCTGGTCATCATCGTGGCGATGGTGTTCCTCGGTGAACGACTGCCGGATCGCGGATCGGTCGAACATTTCAGAATGCCGGCAATTCCGCCGGCCAAGGCCACACCGCTGAGCATCATCGTGCCGGTGGGGTTCGCTGTGGTCGGACTTCTGGTGCTCGACCCATTGTGGCGTGGGGCGATCATGACGACGACGATCGCCACGGTGCTGGCGTTGTCGTTGGTGTTGCTCTCCGGTTTCGGTGGTCAGCCGTCGCTGGCACAGTTGTCGTTCGCCGGTGTCGCTGGCTTCGCTCTGTCCAAACTGGCGATGCAGTGGGACATCCCGTTTCCGATCGCGCCGATCCTCGCCTCGCTCATCGCAATGGTGTTCGGGGTGCTGGTGGGCATCCCGGCGCTGCGCGTGCGTGGGACGAATCTCGCGATCATCACACTTGCGGGTGGGGTGGCGATCAACGAGTTCGTCTTCAAGAATCCGAAATACGTCGGCGATGCGTCCACGGGTGGGGCGAAGGTGCCCAATCCGAGATTGGGGAGTTGGGACCTCGGCCTGATCCTCGGAGACCAGGCGTCCCGGCCGATCTTCGGCATCTTTCTCGTCGCCGTGGCTCTCGTACTGGCTCTTGCTGTGGCCAACATCCGCACCAGTGCATCGGGACGCCGAATGTTGGCGACGAGATCGAACGAGCGAGCTGCGAATGCGAGCGGGGTGAACACCGCCAGGGTGAAGTTGGAGGTGTTCGCCGCCTCCGCGTTCATTGCAGGCGTCGGTGGTTGTCTCATTGCCTACCGCTTCGGGAGCGTCTCGGACGCATCGTTCGGGGCGGTGGCGTCGCTGACCGCGCTGGCGGTGGCGTACTTGGGCGGCATCACCTGCGTGAGCGGCGCAGTGACCTCAGGAATCACGGCCAGCGCCGGGGTGTCGTTCTACGTCCTCGGCAACATCACGGAATCACTCGGTCAGTGGGAGGTGTTCATCGGTGGCTTGCTGCTGATCCTGACGGCGATCCTGAACCCCGAGGGCATCGCCGGCGGTATCCGCCAGCAGGCCGCCGCTGCGAAGCTGAAGAAGGCGAGGGCCAAGGAACCGGTCCGGTCACCGGTTCCCGCGACCTGACCAAGTACGTCTGAACGATGAGCGAACCGCCCGAATGCCGGCGGTTCGCTCATCGCTCGGCGTGAGGAGTCAGCGCGAACGCAGCGCGACCGGGGTTTCGCTGACGTTGGTGGGCCCGATTTCGAGCCAGTGGTACATGTGCTCCCAGAAGTGGCGGATCTTGGTCTCGTTGTAGTTGGCGAAGACGACCTCGTCCTGGCCGAGGGCCTTGAGACCGCGCTGCACGTGGGGCAGGTTGATCGAATCCTGCTGGAAGATCTTGGCGGTGGGACCGAGCTCGGGGGCCATCGTCCAGTCGTCGTCGGGCCCGAGCTTGGTGACCTTGGCAGGCGTGGGACGATTGGCCTGGTTCTTCCACGGGACGAACATCATCACCTCGAAGATCGACTCGTCGGGATTGTTCCCGTTCGGACGGAACCGGTAGAAGAGTGCGTTGAACGTGCCCCACGGCGACCAGTTCGGAAAGACCGAGTAGTACATCGCATCGACCAGTTCGGCGTCACTGAACTGCTCCGGGTCGAGCTCGTCGCCATACTGGGCGGCCAGTACCGTTCGACGCTGCGCGGCCACCCAGGCGCGAATCTCACTCGGGGTGTCGATCCCGTCAGGTGGCGCCGGCGTGGTGAGCGGAGTGTCGAGCACGCCGTCGGGGGTGGGGCCGCCGATCCATTTGCACAGGTGTGGGTCACCCTGGGTGACAGGGCCTTCGATGTGGTTTCCCTCGTCGTCGAAGACGCTCTCGTTGCCGTCGAGGTCGATCACCCTCACGCGGCCCAACTCGACTCGCTCGTAGATGTGCCCGTTCATCGGGTGGCGGTAGCGGGCGTACTGCTTGCCGTCGGCCAGCGGCTCGTAACGCGTCATGTTGGCGAGGTGTGGGCTCTCGACCGCCTGCGGTGAGATCGCTCGCGAGAAGTTCCCGTAGGTGTCGTAGCGGGTGTTGGCGTCGCCGAGGCTGTCCATCAAGGTCGGGTGCGTCGCCACCACGTGGTACGACTCCATGAACGCTTCCTGGCAGGCCTTCCAGTTCACGCGCATGATCTTTTCGACATGGGCGACCTTCACCCGCCGCTCGAACGGGTAGGCGGCGAAGTGCTCGTCGAGTCCTGCGAGGTGTTCGCTGAGCGGACCAGCGGCGGGGTCCGGGTTGATGAAGACGAAGCCGTGCCAGGTGTCGACCAGTGCCTCGGGGAGCGAGTAATCGTCCTCGGTGACGCTGGGGAAGTCCCACTCACACGGGATCTCGTTCAAGGAACCATCGAGATTCCACGACCAACCGTGGAAGGCGCATCGGATGACCTTGGCCCCTGCGCCATTTGCTTCGCGCAAGCGACGCCCGCGGTGCAGACATGCGTTTCGGAACGCTTTGATGCCCTCGGCGGTACGTACGATCAGCAACGACATGTCGGCGACCTCGTACACGTGGTAGTCGCCGACGTTCGGGATCTCCTCCTCGAGACATGCGAGCTGCCACACGCGACTCCACAACTTCTCGACTTCGAGGGCGTGGAACTCGGGCGACGTGTAGTACCAGGCGGGCACCCGTGTGTTGCCCTCGGTGATCCCGATCCGCGATTCACGCCGCAGAACATCGGAGACCGGATGGGTGTCGGCGTCGAGGAGGTCGCTCAGGCTGATGCCGGCGGAGCGGTTCGTTCCGGAGATCGTTTCTGTCATGGATCAATGGTCGCAGGTCGGAGACTCCACGAACGGGCCGAGGAGCTGCTGCATCCGAAGTTCTTCGGGGATGCGTTCGACGCCGATCACCCGGTCGATCTCTTCGTGCAAGTGCCAGATCCGGCGTTCTTGGTAGTTGATCGGAATACCTCGCAGTGCCGGTGACTCCATCGATCGTTGCATCGGGGCCATGTTGCGCTCGTCTTCGGCCATGATCTGGTTGTAGGTGTTGCGCCGGTGTTGCCAGTGCTCGGGGAGCTGTTCGGGGTCGAAATGGTCTTCGCCGTCGGGTGGCAGCGCGTAGTAGATCCATTCGAGCCGGGTGGTGTCCTTGTCGATCGGCCAGAACAGGTTGATGGGAAAGCCGATCCGTCCGAGTGGGACGATGGCATTCGGGAACAGGCTGACCGCACTGCTCGTGCAATCGACCATCGCCGGCACGCCGTCGATCGTCGGGTACGGCGTCTGGTCGAGATGGTGCCAGTCGTCCCATGCGGCCATCCCCACCCGCTCGATGCTCTGACGCGAGAACGGGGTGACCATCCGGCTGTGACCGTTCGGGTACAGCCCCATGGCAGCTCCACGATTGTCGAGCACACTGACCCCGTCGTGGGAGTGGATGTGGCGGAAGTGGTACACCTCCAAGAAGGCCTCGGCGGTGACTTTCCAGTTGCACGGCACGATGTGTGACTCGCGATACACCTCGCGCAGGCGATCGCCCTGGAACGGCTCGAGCATCTCCCATGCCGGACCGAGCCAGTCACGTAGCGGGGTGGCGTCGGGATTGCGATTGACGAACACGAAGCCTGCTGCGGTGTCGCAGCTCGCCTGCGGCAGGCACCGCTGCTCCCAGTCGAGGTCGACGAAGTCGCGCTCGTCGGGAACCGACACCAGCGTGCCGCCGTCGATCTCGTAGGTCCACGAGTGGTATTGGCAGCGCAGTCGTCGCGCCGACCCCTGGGTGTCGCGCACGACGGGAGCGCCGCGATGCTGGCACGTGTTGTAGAAGCAGCGGATCTCGCCGTCGGTTCCGCGAACGATCAGCAGCGGTACGCCAAGGTTGTCGAACGTGACGTAGTCGCCGGGTGCGGGGACGTCCTCGGCTCTGGCAGCGATCACCCACGTGTTCGGCCACAGGTGTCGTTGCTCGAGGTCGTGGAACTCGGTGCTCGTGTGGCGCGCCGTGGGGATGTCGTGGAACGCCGGGAAGCCCGCCGGTGGCGCGACCCGTGCGAACTCGTAGCGCATGTCGTGGCGGATGCGGTCGACCAGTGCATCGTCCACGGCGTCAGACCTCGGTGGTCGGGGTGCCGGCGGGGGAGTTCGCGAACATCGCCTCGGAGTCGAACCCGATGCGCGTGTCGGGATCGATCCGGATCACCACTCGGCCGGGCGAGTCGAGGTGATGCACGAAAGCCGCCTGCGCGGCCTCGTCGCGAGGGCGGACCTTGCGGGCCAGCACCGTGTAGAACCAGTCGAGCGTCGCTCGGTCATCGAGCACGGTGGCGTTGCCCTTGTACGTGATCGCTTGGCTGATCCCGATGTCGGTGCCTCGGCTGCTGATCGCGATGGCGACCCGCGGGCGCGCTTCGATTGCCGGTACGCGCTTGCGCCGTCGTGTGCAGGTCAGCCAGAACGCATCGGCGTGATGGACGTAGTTCATGATCACGCCGACGGGGTCGCCGGTCGCCGTGCTCCACATGAAGGTGCACTCGGTCTGGGTGGCGAGGAGCGCCGCTTCTCGGTCACCCGACAGTGTGAAGACCGAAACGTCCTCGTAGCTGTCGGTGTACCCGGCGGCGGCGTCGGTCGATTCACTCATGGGTCTCCTCGTGGTCGACCTCGAACGGGGATCGCCGGGCGCCGTAGGGCTAAGTTTCGCCGCTGGTACACGTGGACAACGAAGGGGAGGGCCGATGACGACGAGCGTCTCGAACATGGACCGCTGGATCACTGACACCGAGATCAGCCCGCGATTTCCGTATTACACCAGGGCGAACGCCGATGAGGTGGGGCCAGAGCCGTTCAGTCCGCTCGGCTGGAGCCTTGGATGGATGCAGGGGTGCATCCCCGGTGTGGCCGAGGGATTCGTCCGCTTCGGCGTGGTGCGCCACGACGAGTTCGCACTGAACCCGCCGGAGGTGTTCGGCAATTGGGGCGGCTACTTCTACAACCAGCTCTCGCTGCCTCGCACGATGGGAGCTCGGATGCCAGGAGCGTCACCGGACGCGATCGACAACGCGTACTTCGGCGATCACCCTGGTGTGCCGCCCTACACGCCGCACCCCGACGACGACGACGAGGTCCAGAGCGCAAAGCTCGCCGAGACGATGGCGTGGGTGATGGGCGCTGCGGGTTTCCCCGAACAGGTTGCGGCGTCGCGCATGGCAATCGAGCGCGTTCGTACCCGCCCCGACCTGTCGGTGCTGTCGGATTCCGAGTTGGTGGCGCGAGCGCGCGAACTCGCCGGCCCCGCCCTGGAGGACGCGTGGACCCAGTACTGCCAGACCGCGCTCGGCATCTCGCTCGGACCGGGTGCCGTTCAGGCGATCTGCGACGCGATCGGTCGAGGTGACGATGCGGCCAAGCTGCTCACGGCCGTCGGCGACATCGAATCGGCCGAGGCGCCGGTGTTGATGTGGGACCTGTCGCGCCAGATCAAGAACTCGGCATCGCTCACCGAGGCCTTCGATGCCGGTGTCGGTGCCGGTGTCGACGGTGTGCTCGACCGTCTCGGCGCGTCCGACGATGCCGACGCCACCGCCTTCATGGAGAAGTGGGCCGAGCTGATCGCCGCTCACGGGCACCGAGGCCCCAACGAATGGGATCTTCGTGCCCACTCGTGGACGACGAAGCCGTCGATGCCGCTCGGCATGCTCGAACGGTTGCGCCACCAGGACAACAGCAAGTCGCCCCTCGACGCCCGTGCCCGCGGTGCAGCAACTCGTGAGGCGCTGACCGTCGAACTGCTCGCGCTCGTCGAGGGGGACCCGGACGCACACGCAACGCTGCAAGCCGGGATCGCGTCGTCGGCGCTGTTCGCTCAGCTTCGAGAGCTCGGAAAGAATTCGTGCATCCGCTTGATCCACGAGGCGAAGCTGGCGCTGATGGAGGTCGGCCGCCGAGCGGTCGAGCGCGGCGATCTCGACAACCCACAGCAGATCTTCATGTTGGTCGACGACGAGGTCGACGGGTTCCTTGCGAACCCCGCATCGCTGAACACCGAGCTGCGTGAGCGTGATGTGGCGTTCCAGGAACTCGCCTTCCTCGAGCCCCCCTACATCGTGAGGTTCGAAGACGGTGTCCCGCCGATTTCGGACTGGCCCCAGCGGGGCCACGGCGGCGGAGCGAGTGTGGCAGTCGGCGACGTGCTCCAGGGGGCCACGGGCGCTCCTGGTGTCACCACCGGGATCGCCAGAGTGGTGCTCGACCCGTCCGACCCCGGCGCGGTCGGGCCCGGCGACATCATGGTCGCGCCCACGACCGACCCGTCGTGGGTGCCGCTGTTCCTGGCCGTCGAGGGCATCGTCGTCAACGTCGGCGCCATCGGCAGTCACGCGGCGATCATGTGCCGCGAACTCGGCCTGCCGTGTGCCGTCTCGGTGATCGACGCCACCAACCGCATCCCCGACGGAGCAACGATCGAAATCGACGGCTCCACCGGCAAGGTCACCATCCTCGCCCTGCCGTAACTGTTACTGATGGTGTCAGACACCATCAGTAACAGTTCGGCAACTA
>ENA-OFDP01000796-OFDP01000796.1-metagenomes-genome-assembly--contig:-NODE-796-length-13386-cov-2.425549_pt1 | contig 13386 bp, 8 predicted proteins | sample MGYA00153389_OFDP01 | MGnify analysis MGYA00153389 | reverse complement strand
GGGAAGGACGCGGCGTCGGTGCGATCCAGGTTTCGCGGGTGCCGCCGCAGCCCTTCAGCGACAAGGAGCTTGCGCTCCTCAAGACCTTCGCCGACCAGGCCGTGATCGCGATCCAGAACGCGCGGCTGTTCAAAGAGACGCAGGAGGCGCTGGAGCAGCAGACCGCCACTGCCGAGGTGCTGCAGGTTATCAGCGGTTCGATAGCCGACACCGCGCCGGTGTTCGACGAATCGGCGGTGCGACGCCGTTTCAGTGCCGAGGAAGTTCGCCAAGTCGGACTTGTCGAGGAAAGCACGGTCGATTGGTCCGGCAAAGTCGACATCGAGGTGGGCGCGGAGCCGGTTGTGGCAGACGACCCGACGCCGCTGAACCTGGGCGTTGACATCAACCTCGACATGAGCACCGCCGATCCGAGCGAACCGTCGCGAGGGCCGCAGCTGGTCGATCATGTCAAGCTAGGTTTCGCTTACCAGATGCATCTGAAGGACGAGTGGCAAAAGGTGCGGCTCACCTACCTCAGTCCGGCGCGCAGCTTCTTCGTGTTCTCCAGCGGCAGGAAACACCAGGAGACGATCTCAATGACCTCGCGCATGCTCGCGCGCATGTGTGAAAGCGGCCGCATGAGGGCGGTCGAAAGTGCCTACCTGATGGAACGCGCCACGCAACGAGCCCGCAAGCAATTGGCGGCACTGAAGGCACCCGCGCTCCATTGACGACAACCGCCGCCGTGGCGGCTGCCACCGGCACGATGGTCAGCCAGGAGATTCGACCTGTGATCCCGTTGCGCCCCAGGCGCGCGCCATCTGCAGCGCGGCATTCAGGCTGGCGGGATCGGCACGTCCGGTTCCGGCGATGTCAAACGCGGTGCCGTGGTCCGGACTGGTGCGCACGAACGGCAGGCCCAGCGTCACGTTGACGCCCTGCTCCACGCCGTCGTATTTGACGGCAATCAGTCCGTGGTCATGGATCATCGCCACCACCACGTCGAACTCGCCGGGGTGGGTTTCCGTGTGTCGGGCGCGCATGAACACCGTGTCAGGCGCGTAAGGGCCCCGCGCATCGATGCCTTCGGCACGTGCCGCGTCGATGGCCGGGGCGATGATGTCGATCTCCTCCGAGCCGAACAAACCGCCTTCCCCGGCATGCGGGTTCAGGCCCGCCACCGCGATGCGCGGCTTCGACTGGTCCCAATGCGCCGCCGACCGGTGCGCGATGCGGATCGTCTGCAGCACCGCGTCGAAAGTCACGGCGTCGATGGCGCGACGCAACGACAGGTGGATCGTCACCAGCACCGTGCGCAACTGCTCGTTGGCCAGCATCATGCGCACCGGTGGGATCACGCCGTTTCGCGCGCACAGCGCCTGCAGCATCTCGGTGTGCCCCGGGAACGGCACGCCCGCGGCCGCCAGCGCCTCCTTGTGAATCGGCGCGGTGACGATTGCCGCCACCTCGCCCGCCAGCGCATGGGCGGCCGCCTGTTCGATGCAGGCGGCTGCGGCGGCACCGGCACGCGCATCGACCCGACCCAGCGGCAGTGAGTCCAGATCGCGAGGCAACCCCGACGCCTGCAACACGGCGATGCAGTTCGGCGGCACTTGGCGCCAGTCGGCAGGCGCCTCGATGCGCGCCACAGCCAGAGCCCCGCCGGTGATCGCGGCGGCGCGGCGCATCACAGCCATGTCACCCAGCACCACACAGCCGACCGACCGCTCGGTGCGGAACACCTGGGCAATGATCTCGGGGCCGATCCCGCAGGCATCACCCATGGTGATGAGCACGGGCTGCGTCGAATCGATGGCCATACCCATATTGTCTATGCGCCAGCCCGCGGGCACCTCGATCAGGCTGGGTTGTCGATGTCGATGAAATGGTGCTCGATGCCGAAACGCGCGCCCAGGTGGGTACCCAGCGCTTGGGCGCCGTAGCGCTCGCTCGCGTGGTGCCCGCAGGCGAAGTAGGCGACGCCGGTCTCGCGCGCGACCTCGACGCCGACGCCCGCCACACCGCCCGCGCCGAGCGCGCGCGCCAGTGGGCCGGTCGTTCGCGCGACGCGCCGGACCCCCATCGGCACACCGAAAACCATCGCCACCATCGTCACCGCGCCGAGCACCCTGCCCAGCGAGACGTGGGGCGCGACGCCCGAGGCGTGGAACGCAAAGCCCGAGATGTGGGCCCGACGCAGCCCGGATCTTTCGTGAGAGCGCGCGGTCTGACGGCGATCTGGTGGGCTTTCCGGGTCGGCGTGAACCGCGGCGCTCGCTTCGCGATGGCGTCTGGGCCGCCGCGGGTGGCCGGTTGGCCACGGTCCGGTGCAGCAACCCGCCGATGCCTGCACGAACGCGCCTTCGAGTCGTTTCGAACAGCGCCGCAAGGTTTCAGCCGGGAATTACGGCGCCGCGCCGCAAGGCCGCGTCAGTGCAGCGCCGAAGCCAGCGACAAAACGAACTCGGCCACCGGCGCTTCGAAGCTGTGGGCATCTTCCGTCATGCAGAAAAAGGTGCCGCGCATCGTTCCCTGCGGCGTCGCCAGCCGGGTCCAGCTGGTGTATTCGAAGCTTTCGCCCGGCTTGAGGACCGGCTGATGGCCGACCACCGCCAGGCCGCGCACTTCTTCCACATGGCCGTCCGAGCCGGTGACGATCCAGTGCCGGCCAATCAGCTGGCCGGTCACGTCGCCGTCGTTGGTGATCGTCACGGTGTAGGCGAACGCGTGCACGCCCGACTGCGGATTCGATTGCTCGGGCAGGTGCTTGACGCTGACGCTGCTGTTGAAATGAGGCTTGGACATCGTCCGATTCTAGGCAGGCTGCCGAGCTTCGGCGGTCCCCGGTGCGAGTTCCTGCGAGCGCTGGTGCGCCAAGGCCGGCCGCGCGGCGGGTGGCCGCGCGGCCGCGGTGCCGAACGGCGAGCCCGGTGGGCCGGTGGGCCGCCGCCGGGCGCGGCGCACATCCTGCACCAGCGCCGTGCGCATGCCGGCCGCGGCCCGCACCGTGCGCAACGCATCGTTCTCATAGGGGCGGGGCAGGCCGAACACGGCCATGATCGCGTCGCCGATGAGTTTTCTGGTCTTGCCGCCGTGGCGCGTGATCCCGGCCGCCATCTTCCTGAAATACCGGTCCTTGGCGTCGCGCATCGCCTGCGAGTCGAGCCTTTCGCCGAGCGCCGTGAAGTCATTTAAATTAAAGAAGATCATCGGCACCGTCTTGCGCATCCCGCGCATCCCGCGCATCCCGCGCACCGGCAGCGCCGCCGCGACGGGCGCCAGCGCCGCACTGCCGCAGCCGCACAAGCGAAACTTGGGAGGGTTTTTTTCGCCGCACTGCGGGCGATTGACCCTGGTGGCGCGCGGTCTAGCCTTTGGAACGGGCGCATCGAAGCGGTTATTGCCTGCGCGCTGACCGGCCGGCCGGGCGGGCGCGGCCATACTGAAGCCCATGACCCAGGTCAGACGCGTGCTGCGCCACGCGGCGTAACCTGACGGCCCACTCGCGCAGCGCGCCACCGACCCCGCCCCATGAACGACACCGATCGCCTCACGCCCGTTCGCACCATCCACAACCTGCCGCCGCAGCCGATCAGCCTGGAAGTGCTGCTGGAAAAATACGCCAAGGGCGGCGAATCCACGGTCGACGACGTGCACCGCCGCGTGGCCCGCGCGCTGGCCGCGGCCGAGGCGCCCGAGCGCCGTGCGGAGTGGGAAGAGCGCTTCGTGGACACGCTGCGCAACGGCTTCGTGCCGGCCGGGCGCATCCAGTCGGCGGCCGGCACGGGCTTGTCGGCCACGCTCATCAACTGTTTCGTGCAGCCGGTGGGCGACTCGATCGCGCAGGTCGAGGACGGCCACCCCGGCATCTACACGGCGCTCGCCGAAGCGGCCGAGACGATGCGCCTGGGCGGCGGCGTCGGCTACGACTTCTCGCGCATCCGACCGCGCGGCGCGCGCGTTGCCAGCACGCAGAGCAGCGCGTCCGGCCCGGTCAGCTACATGCGCGTGTTCGATCGTTCGTGCGAGACCGTCGAGAGCGCCGGCTCGCGGCGCGGTGCGCAGATGGGCGTGCTGCGCTGCGACCACCCCGACATCGAGGAGTTCATCCACGCCAAGGACGCCGGCGACCTGAAGAACTTCAACCTCTCGATCGGCGTCACCGATGCGTTCATGGAAGCGGTGCAGGCCGATACCGAGGTCGAGCTGTTGCACCGCGCCGAGCCCGGCGCCGCGCAAAAGGCGGCCGGCGCGTACCGCCACAGCCAGCCCGACGGCGGCGGCCTGTGGGTCTACCGCAAGGTGCCGGCGCGCACGCTGTGGGACCAGATCATGCGGTCCACCTACGACCACGCCGAGCCCGGCGTGCTGTTCCTGGATCACATCAACCGCGACAACAACCTGTCGTACTGCGAGAGCATCGCCAGCACCAACCCGTGCGTCACCGCCGACGCCTGGGTCATGACGTCGGACGGTCCGCGCCAGGTCGGCGCATTGGTGGGGCGAAACTTCAGTGCCATCGTCGACGGCAAGCCCCACGCCACCGAGTCGGACGGCTTTTTCGCCACCGGGGTCAAGCCCGTGCTGCGTCTGCGCACGCGCGAAGGTCATTCACTGCGCCTGACCGCCGAGCATCCGGTCCGGCGCGTCGTGAAGCGCACCCGTTACCTGACCCACAGCGAGTGGTGCCCGGCCGCTGACTTGAAGCTGGGCGACGAGATCGTGCTGAACGACCATCGCAGCCTGGCGGGCTGGGAGGGCATGGGCAGCGCGGGCGAAGGTTATTTGCTCGGGCTGCTGATCGGCGACGGCCACCTCGGCGCGAACAAGGCGGTGCTGTCGGTTTGGGCACCTGAACTGCGGGTGGTCGGCAGCGATGTTCACACGGACAACCACAGCGCCAGCGGCATCATGCAGGCGGTCGAAGACGCCATCGCGGCGCTGCCGCATCGCAGTGACTTCCGGGGCTGGCAGCGCCCGATCGTGTCGAACGGGGAACGTCGGCTGGCCAGTGCACCGTTGCGCGACCTGGCCCTTGAATTCGGCGCCCGGCCTGGCCACAGGACGATCACGCCAATCATGGAGGCGGGCTCTTCGGACTTCTGCTCGGGTCTGTTGCGCGGCCTGTTTGATGCCGACGGCTCGGTGCACGGATCGCAGGACAAAGGCGTGAGCGTGCGGCTGGCGCAGGCGGACGATGAATTGCTTGCAGCGGCGCAGCGCATTCTGCTGAGGCTCGGCATCGCCAGCACGGTCTGTCGCGAGCGGCAATCCGCCGAAATGAGCCTGTTGCCCGACGGCCAGGGTGGGCGGCGCGAGGTTCCGCAGCAAGCCCTGCACGAACTGGTGGTCAGCGGCGACAACCTCGCGGTGTTTGCCGAGCGCGTCGGCTTTGCCGACACCGCCAAGTCGCAGCGGCTGGAGGCGCTGTTGGCCAGCCACCGTCGACGTCTGAATCGCGAGCGCTTCGTGGCCACGGTCGAGAGCATCCAGCCAGACGGCATCGAGCCGGTCTACGACGTCACCGTGGACGACGTGCACGCCTTCGATGCCAACGGCCTGCTGGTGCACAACTGCGCCGAGCAGCCGCTCCCGCCCTACGGCTGCTGCTGCCTCGGATCGATCGACCTGACGCGCCTGGTGCGGCAGCCGTTCGCGGCCGGCGCGGCATTCGATGGCGCGGCGTTCGGCGAGATCGTCCGCGTGGCCGTGCGCATGCTCGACAACGTGCTCGACGTGACGGTCTGGCCGCTGCCGCAGCAGCACGAGGAAGCGCGCCGCAAGCGCCGCATCGGTCTCGGCTTCACCGGCCTGGGCGACGCGCTGGTGATGCTGAACCTGCGCTACGACAGCGCCGAGGCGCGCGCAATGGCGCGCCGCATCGCCGAGCAGATGCGCGACGATGCCTACGAGGCCTCGGTCGAACTGGCGCGCGAGCGCGGCGCCTTTCCGCTGTTCAACGCCGACCTGTTCCTGAGCGGCAGCACCTTCGCCTCGCGCCTGCCCGCGGCGCTGAAGGAACGCGTGCGGGTGCACGGCCTGCGCAACTCGCACCTGTTGTCGATCGCGCCGACCGGCACCATCAGCCTGGCCTTTGCCGACAACGCCAGCAACGGCATCGAGCCCGCCTTCAGCTGGGCCTACACGCGCAAGAAGCGCATGCCCGACGGCAGCCTGAAGGAGTACGCCGTCGAAGACCATGCGTGGCGCCTGTATCGTCACTTGGGCGGGGGCGATGAAGTCGCAGCTGCAGACGCGTCGGCGGGCGACACGCGGGCGACAGGCAGCGCGTCGGCTCGCCCCGCGTCGGGTGACGCCGAGGCGCTGCCGCACGCCTTCGTCACGGCGCTCGAGATGAGTGCGCAGTCGCATGCCGCGATGGTGGCCGCGGTGGCGCCGTGCATCGACACGGCGATCTCGAAGACTGTCAACGTGCCGGTCGACTATCCGTACGCGCAATTCCAGAACCTCTACATGGAGGCCTGGGCGGCCGGGCTGAAGGGATTGGCGACCTACCGGCCGAACGCCGTGCTCGGGTCGGTGCTCAGCGCCACGACCGCCACGCCGGCCGCCCCGGCGCCGCTGCAGGTGAGCGATGTGGCGCGCGCGGCGGACGCCGGCATCGGCGCGAACAGCCGGTTGCGCCTGGAGCGGCTGCCGGTGCCGGTGCTGTCGTCGCTGCGCTGGCCGGGCCGGCCCGACCTGCCCGCCGGCAACCCGGCATGGACTTTCATGGTGCACCACCCGTTCGGTGACTTCGCGCTGTTCGTCGGCGTGTTGTCGCCCGAGGCGGGCGGTCCGGCGCAGCCGTTCGAGGTGTGGGTCAACGGCGCCGAGCAGCCGCGCGGGCTGGGCGCGCTGGCCAAGACGCTGTCGATGGACCTGCGTGCCAACGACCCGGCCTGGTTGCAGCTCAAGCTCGACACGCTGGCCACCGTGGCCGAAGAGCGTTCGTTCGAAATGCCGTTCCCGCCCGACGGCGAACGCCGCCTGTTCCCGGGCGTGGTCGCCGCCACCGCCGCGGTGATCCGCTGGCGCTGCGAACAACTCAAGGCGCTGCCACGGCTCGGCAAGGCCGGACCGACGCCCGTGATGGACGCCATGTTCAGCATCGAGGAGCCGCGCACCGGCACCTCGGGCACGCTCGCCTGGTCGGTCGACATCCACAACCCCGGCACCGGCGAGTCGTTCACGGCGACCTTGAAGGAAATCACGTTGCCGAGTTGCGACGGCGCGGCGGTGACGCGCCCGTGCGCGCTCGGTTTGTCGGGCAACTACCCGCGCGCGCTCGACGGGCTGGCGCGGGTGCTGTCGCTGGACATGCGCGTGGTCGATCCGGCCTGGATCGGCATGAAGCTGCGCAAGCTGCTCAACTACGCCGAGCCGCTCGGCCAGTTCATGGATTTCGTGCCGGGCCTGCCGCACGGCGAACGCCGCCAGCAGACCTGGCCGTCGACCGTCGCTTACCTGGCGCGGCTCATCATCCACCGCTACGCGATGCTGGGCGTGCTCGACGAACAGGGCTTCCCGCTGCGCGACATGGGCGTGCTGGAGTCGCCACAAAACCCGTCGGCGCCGCGCGCCATGCTCGGCACGCGCTGCCCGGAATGCGGCAATCCGGCGGTGATCCACCGCGACGGCTGCGAGTTCTGCACCGCCTGCGGGTATGTCGGGCAATGCGGTTGACGGCGCGGCGGCCGGGTCTGTGGCTGGCTCGCTGAGTCCGATCGGCACGATGCGGGCCGGCCGGGGTGCGTCGAGCCCGGCGCCTCGTCTTGAGCAGGCAGTGCAGACACGGTGGGCAGTGCAGCAAAGTATCGAGACGGGTCGCGGCGATATGGGCCCGGTCGAGGGCAGCGCCTATCGTGGCGGTCCGATTTGTCGCTGCGATAAGGTGCGCGGCGCCCATCCAAAGCCGATACGCATGACAGGAGTATTGGAAGGCAAGGTCGCCGTCGGCACGGGCGCGGCGTCGGGCATCGGTCTGGCGAGTTGCGAAGCCATTCTGACGGCCGGCGCGCGCGGGGTGATGGTGGACCGCGATGCCGTGATTCCATTGCGCATCGATGTGCTCGACCCGAAGGCCTGCGCGAGCCTGGTGACGCGCGCGCTGGATCTGACTGGCCGAATCGACATCCTGCACGCTGATGCGGGTTCGTATGTTGGTGGCGACCTGGTCGCCAACGACACGGCGGCGATCGGCCGCATGCTGCACCTCAACGTGAACGTCGTGGATGAAGAACGTGCACGTCGTGCTGCCGCACATGATTGCCCGCCGCAGCGGCGACATCATCGTCACGAGCTCGCTGGCAGCGCACGTTCCGATGCCTGGAAGCCGGTTTACGCGTCCTCCAAGTGGGCGATCCACTGCTTTGCCCAGACCGTGCGCCGGCAGGTGTTCAAGCACGGCATCCAAGTCGGCTCGATCTCGCCCGGCCCGGTCATGACGGCTTTGCCGGCCGACCGGCCGGCCGAGAAGCTGCAAGGACGCCCGCGACTCGGGCAGCCTGCTCGAGGCCGGTGAAGTGGCCGTGGTGGTGACCTTCATGCTGACCCAGCCGCGCGGCATGACGATTCGAGACGTGGTGATGCTGCCGACCCACTTCGACCTGTAGGCGCTGCCGGGGCTGCGGCGACCGTCGCGACCTGCGACCCGCGTGGCGCCTCGACCGACACGGATGACGACCGTCCGACGGCAGCGCGGGTGGCTTCCTCAAACGCAGCCGCGGTCGATGGCGCAACAAATTGAGGCGCTCAAGCGACGGTGCCGAACAGCGCACCGATGCCCGCCGTGGCCGCCATCGCGAGCGCGCCCCAGAAGCTGACCCGCCAGGCGCCGGTCCAGACCGCAGCGCCACCGGCTTGGGCCGCCACGCCGCCCAACAGCGCCAGGAAGCACAGCGACGTGGCACCGACCGACGCCATCAGCACCGGCGCGGGCGCCAGCCAAGCCACCGCCAGCGGCAGCGCAGCGCCCACCGCGAAGCTGCCGGCCGACGCCAGCGCGGCCTGCACGGGCCGTGCCGCCAGCAGGTCCGTGATGCCGAGTTCATCGCGGGCGTGCGCGCCAAGCGCGTCGTGCGCCATCAGTTGTTCGGCCACGGTTCCGGCGAGATCGGGGCTCAACCCGCGCGCGACGTAGATCGCCTGCAGTTCACGTTGCTCGGCCGCCGGATCGCCGTCGATTTCGTCGCGCTCGCGCGCCAAGTCGGCCTGCTCGGTGTCGGCCTGCGAATGGACCGACACGTACTCGCCCGCCGCCATCGACATCGCGCCCGCCACCAGCCCGGCCACGCCGGCCACCAGGATGCCCGCCGGTTCGGTGCGCGCCGCGGCGACGCCGATCAGCAGGCTGGCGGTCGAGACGATGCCGTCGTTCGCACCCAGCACCGCCGCGCGCAGCCAGCCGGTGCGCTCGGTGCGGTGCCGTTCGGTGTGGCGCCTGTTGGAACGCATCGGGTGTTTCAGCGCCACCCGGCGGCGCCACCGAGCCGCCCCTTCATCGACCGGGTCATCGTGCTGACGCCGTCGACGACAACGCTGCCGTGGCGGGTCGCGCAACGATCGGCGCTGCCGCCACGAACGGATCGATGCCGAGCGCCTGGTACATCGCGTCCGGCGCGAGCGCCACGCCGCCCTTGAGCACCAGGCTGATCTTGCGGATGTCCTCGATGCGCTGCGACGGGTCGCCGTCGACCAGCACCAGGTCGGCCAGCTTGCCGGCTTCGATCGTGCCGGTCTGATCGAGCGTACCGGCGTGGCGGGCCGCTCCAAAGGTCGCGATCCGGAGCACCTCGGCGGGCGGGATGCCGGCTTTCACGTACAGCTCGAGTTCGCGGTGCAGCCCGAAGCCGGCAAAGCTGTCGGTGCCTGCCAGCAACGGCACGCCCGCCTTGTGCATGCGGCCGATGAACGCCACCATCTGCGCGTAAGAGCGCCGGTAGCGCGCCACGTTGCCTTCGTTGACGTCCATCGAGTTGGCCAGCAGCGAACGTCGCAGTGACACCGGCAGGTGCTCGGCCACCATCGACAGGCTGGGATTGGGTTCACCGCTGCGCTGGGTGAACATCGACTCGAACAAGCCCAGCGTCGGGTCGAGCGTGGTCCGGTGCTTGCGCAGCAGGGCGATGAAGGCCTTCACCTTCGGGCCGTCCAGATCCACGTCACCGGCCCGGTCGCCCACCAGCGTGAAGCGCAGCAGCGTGCGGGTGTCGTCGTCTGGCTTGACGAAGAAATTGAGCATCGCCTGGTTGACGTGGCTGATCTCGTCGTAACCCGCCAGCACCGCCTGCTCGGCACGCATGAATGCCGGCACATGACCTCCCACGCGCAGCCCGCGCGCATGGGCATGGTCGGCCAGCGGCTTCGCCCATTCGGGCTTGATCGAGTTGTACAGCTTGATTTGCCGGTAGCCGCGCACGGCATACCAGTCGATCGCGCGTTTCGCATCGTCGAGCGAGGCGGCGAGGATTCCGGAGTTGGACGAAAACGGGCTCTTGCCCTCGATGAAACCGAGCGGCACCACGCGCGGCCCGAGTTCCGTTCCGGCGTCGAACTTGCCCTTGAGCACGAGCAGTTCGTCGTTGACGTTGCCCATGTCGCGCACCGTGGTCACGCCGGCCGCCAGGTTGAGCAGGCCGTCGTCGGGAAACAGGTGGCCGTGCATGTCGAACAGCCCCGGCAGCAGCGTCTTGCCGCTGCCGTCGATCGACTGCTCGGCGTCCGTCGGGCCGCTGCCGGCCGCCAGCACGGCGCTGATGCGGCCGTCGAACAGGGTCACATCCGCCGGGCCCTGCATGCGGGCGGCGCGGGCATCGAACCAGCGCACGTTGCGGATCACGGTCAGCCCGGGCAAGGGCCGCGCCAGCCGGGTGGCCAGTGTCGCCAGCCGCTCGTTCTGCACGCGCTGCTGGCGCTGCAGCAACTCGGGCACAGCGGCCTCGAAGCCCTGCTCGGCCAGCGACCAGCCGGGAAAAGTCAGCGCCAGCAGCGGCAGGTCGCCGTCTTCGCGCAGCCAGATGTACGACGGTGTCAGCTCGGCGCCGGTCAGCGCATACAGGCCGGCGAGCGTCTCGACGCCAGCGCTCGAGCGCAGCGTCAGTTGGTCGACGCGCTCGACCGTGAAGCGCCCGCTGGGCAAGGCCGGGGCGCTGTGGTTTGGATACAGCCAGACCGCGCGCACCAGCTGCGCGAACCATGCCGGACTGCCCTCGACCGGCAGGTACATGGCTTCAGCCGGGGCCGACTGTTCGCCGCGATCGACTGTCGAGGTCCATTCCACCCGGCCGTCGCGGCGGTCGAAGCGGTCCTTGATCTCGCCACCGAGGGTCGATGTGCCGCTCGCGCGATACGCCTGCAGCGTGCCGTCAAGGCCGAACGAGTATTGTTCGTCGATGTCGGGGCCGCGGCCGTTGTCGCGGTAGCTGAAGGTGCTGTGAACCACGCCTTGGTCGTCGACACGTCGCACCAGCTGGCCGCCGACCTGCGTCTGGATCGTCACCGTGTAGCGCGTTTCGCTGTCAGCGCGCGCGGGCAGCGCCACGATGCACAGCGATGCAGCTGCTGCCAGCAGCGAAGCTCGGGCTGGGCCACGCAGGGTGCGAAGGAGCTTAGATTCGGTCATGGCATCGGGTGGTTGACGGCCAGCACGGCCAAGCCCTGCCAGCCTGCCAGACCGGAGCTTGGAGCAAGAAAGGCCCGCACGGGGATCGTTGGATTCGGGCGGCAGGTCGCGTTGACGGCCCGCTCAAGCTTCCTCGCCGATCGATTCTAGAAGCCGGTTTTGGCGTGGCGACTGAGCGGCGTCACGACGGCGAGCGAGAACCAGGAGCGCGCCGCGTTGAACCCATGCGGTTCTTCGATGCAGGCGCATTTGCAAGGCATCGGCGCCGGCATCGTGCGCTGAGCATCCGGCGGTCGCCGTGGCCGACCGCGTCACCGACAAGACTCGCTCGGGCCTGTGCCGCTTGCCGCGGTGCGCCCCATCGAACGGTGCGAAACGTCGCCACGCCAGCCACGGGGAGCGACGGCAAACGGCAGGCAACCGACGGAGCTGCAAGGCGTGGCAACCGACGGCTGCCGTGGTCTGCGCGGCGACCCCGTCCTTGGTGCAGCATGAGCCCGGCGGCCCTCCGAGGGGTGGGTGCGCAGACCTCGCGGCGCAAACAGCGCAATCTCGCCGAAGATTCGGCCGACCTCGAGCGGGTTGCCGAGCTCTGCCAGTTCCACCCGTCCGTCGATCAGCATGTACACACGGTCGGCCGTGTTGCCCCTGAAAAAAGGATGCGCCCCGGCTTGAGGCGGCGCGCCTTCATGCAAGGGCGCCGCCACGGCCCGGCCAGGTCGGCCGAGGCCTCGGCACGGCGCACCCGGCGCGTTAATCGCGTGACCTCCACCGCGCGCCACAGGTTGACGGGCAACAGCGCGGCTGCAACAGCGAACGTGATCGGCGACGGATGCAGTGCGCTGTGAGCCAGCAGGCCGACGTTGCTGGCGGCGGCCAACAGCGCAGCGGCGTCATGCGGCGCACCAGCGGTCCGGCTGCCAGCAGCGCGACGCCTGCGAGGGCAGCCAGGTGGGCCGCCTGCTGACGCGACGACGCCACTATCGAGTTGAGGAATGTGCTGCCGGCAGTGGTGATCTGGTCTGCCACTTCTGCGTACGACACCGGAACTCCTCAGACGCTCGGTGCGCGAAGTTACTCGATGCAGACACGCCGCCGACCTCGCGGGAGCGGGTGTTCGCAGGCGTGAGACTCGCAGCGGGACCCACTGCCCCTGCTACACTTTTTTGTATGTTTTTGCTGCGTAAGTTCATCGACAGGTCGCTCGACCGGCAATTTTGGCCCTGACGGCGGTGCACGCCGCGCCGCCAGCTTGCCGGTGTCGACATCGAGCCTCGCCGGTCGTGTCGTTCGGCACCGGCGCCACCGGCGCCGGCACTGGCACTGGCACTGGCACTGGCACTGGCACTGGCACTGGCACCGGCACCGGCCCAGCCTCTTATTTTTGATTGAAATCGCAGCTTGGCGCACTGCCGCCCACCGGGCCGTGGAGGGCCCGACCCCGTGATCACCGAACTCGAATTCAAGAGCCTCGCGGGGCTCGGCTACAACCGCATTCCGTTGATTGCCGAGGCCTTCGCCGATCTGGAAACTCCGCTGTCGCTGTACCTCAAGCTGGCTTACGGTTCGGGCGGCGGACGCCACAGCTTCCTGCTGGAGTCGGTGGTCGGCGGCGAGCGCTTCGGGCGCTATTCCTTCATCGGCCTGCCGGCCCGCACGCTGTTGCGCGCCACCGGCTTCCATGTTGAGGTCGTGACCGACGGTGCGGTGGTCGAAAGCCATGCCGGCAACCCGCTCGATTTCATCGCCGGATACCAGGCCCGTTTCAAAGTGGCGCTGCG
>ENA-OFDP01000794-OFDP01000794.1-metagenomes-genome-assembly--contig:-NODE-794-length-13417-cov-2.415507_pt1 | contig 13417 bp, 5 predicted proteins | sample MGYA00153389_OFDP01 | MGnify analysis MGYA00153389 | reverse complement strand
TCCATGCTGAGCATGGCGGGCATCGTGGTCGCTTTGGATGCTTACGGCCCGATCACCGACAACGCCGGTGGCATTGCCGAGATGAGTGAGCTGCCCGCCAGCGTGCGCGCTGTTACCGACCCGCTGGACGCTGTGGGCAACACCACCAAGGCCGTGACCAAGGGATACGCCATTGGCTCGGCCGGTCTGGCCGCGCTGGTGCTGTTTGCCGACTACACCCACAAGCTCGAAGCTTATGGCAAGGCCATCAGTTTTGATTTGAGCGACCCGATGGTCATCATTGGCCTGTTCATTGGCGGCCTGATTCCCTACCTGTTCGGCGCGATGGCCATGGAAGCCGTGGGCCGCGCTGCCGGCGCCGTGGTGGTTGAAGTACGGCGTCAGTTCCGCGACATCAAGGGCATCATGGACGGCACCGGAAAGCCGGAGTATGACACCTGCGTCGACATGCTGACCAAAGCAGCGATCAAGGAAATGATGATTCCGTCGCTGCTGCCCGTGGTGGTGCCAGTTGTTGTGGGCCTGCTGCTTGGTCCTGCTGCTTTGGGTGGCCTGCTGATGGGCACCATCGTGACCGGCCTGTTTGTGGCCATTTCAATGTGTACTGGCGGCGGCGCCTGGGACAACGCCAAAAAGTACATCGAAGACGGCAACCACGGCGGCAAAGGCTCTGATGCGCACAAGGCAGCAGTGACTGGCGACACCGTCGGCGACCCGTACAAAGACACCGCAGGCCCGGCAATCAACCCGCTGATCAAGATCATCAACATTGTGGCGCTGCTGATTGTGCCGCTGGTGGTAAAAGTCCACGGCGGCGACGCGCCAGTGGCTGTGATGGCAGCACCCGTGGCAGCAGTGGCAACGACCGCCACGCAGGCCGCTGTGACCACAGCACCCAGCCCCGGCCCTGTTGCAGCGGCAGATACCGCATCGGTCAAGTCTGAAGGCGGCGTGGTCAAGTTCTACTTTGCCACTGGCAAGTCAGACCTGGCTACCGGCGGCAAAGAAGCGCTGGCAGACATTTTGAAAGGTGTCGCAGGCGGCAAAAAAGCCGTCATCAGCGGTTATGTCGATGTATCAGGCGACGCTGCCAAAAACGCCGAATTAGCCAAGCTCCGCGCCTTTGCTGTGCGCGACTTGCTGAAAGCGTCTGGCGTGGCAGAAGACAAGATTGAGCTGAAGAAACCCGAAGACATCAAGGCCGGTGCGACCAGTGCCAGTGAGGGTCGTCGGGTTGAAGTTGCTTTGATGTAAATCAGCGCTGCTTAACAAAAAACCCGCATCAGACAACTGCTGCGGGTTTTTTTTGATCTATGTAATTGCTATATTATCAGGAGCTGCTTGCGCACATATTCATTGGTCTATAGCCCTATTTTGGACTTAAAAACGCCTAAAAAAGGGGGTTTTTTGATTTTTTGCAGCAAAATACGTTAACCCTGTCGATTCAGCGTCGCCTCGCGCATCCATCCTTAGGCAGGGCATGTTGCCCGGCCCACAACCTCAAAGGAATCTCCATGCAATACATGCTTATGTTCAGTCAAGATACGGCTGAGTTCGACAAAGCCAAAGACCCCGCCCAGGCTGGCCCCTACTTTGGCGCCTGGCAGGCCTATATGGGTGCCATGGGGCAAGCGGGCATCATCGTCAACGGCCATGGCCTGCAAACGCCCGATACCGCCACGTTTGTGACGATACGCGGTGGCAAGCGTGAGGTGCAAGACGGCCCCTATGCCGACACCAAAGAACACCTGGGCGGCTATGTGGTGATTGAAGTGGCGTCACTTGACGACGCGCTGGAGTGGGCCGCGCGCTGCCCCTCGACGAGTTGCGGCCATGTTGAGGTACGGCCTGTTCTGGTGCTGCCGAAACATTAACCATGACTTGCAGTGACGCGCCACAAGCTACCCATCTGGCCGCCCAGCAAGCAGCCAGCCAGGCGGCTCGCGCGTCTTACGGCCGCCTGCTGGCTTACCTGGCGTACCGCTGGCGCGACATTGCAGCGGCCGAGGATGCACTGGCCGAAGCCTTTGCGTCAGCCCTGCAAAGCTGGCCTGCAAACGGTGTACCCGATGCGCCCGACGCCTGGCTGATGACGGCTGCCAAGCGCAACCTGTTGCAAATGGCACGGCACGCCAAGGTCGCGGCTGACCCGGCCATCACCATTTTGATGGGTGAGACAGAACAAGCCGCCCCCGTGGCGCCATTGATACCGGACGACCGTTTGAAGTTGCTGTTTGTTTGCGCGCACCTAGCCATTGACCCTGCCGTGCGTACCGCGCTGATGCTGCAAACCGTGCTGGGCCTGGATGCCAGGCGGGTGGCATCGGCGTTTTTGGTGTCTCCCACCGCCATGGCGCAGCGGCTGGTACGCGCCAAAAACAAAATTGCCCAGCAGGGCATACGCTTTGAAGAGCCCGAGGCCAAAGATTTGCCAGACCGGATTCATGCTGTTTTAGAGGCGATATACGCGGCCTACAGCCTGGGGCGCGACGGCGCTGGCAGCGACGACCTGGGCGGGCTGGCAGCAAGCGACATGGTCAACGAAGCACTTTACCTGGCTGATTTAACCGCCAGTTTGCTACCCCAGAGTGCGGAAGCTAAAGGCTTGCTGGCGCTGCTGCTGCTCTGCGAGGCGCGCCGCAACGCACGGCAAGGCTCGCAAGGCCAGTTTGTGCCGTTGCACCAGCAAGACTGCACCGCATGGGACAAAACCATGGTTGTGCAAGCCGACCGCTTGCTCGGCCAGGCTGTAGCACCGCTCCAGCCTGGCCCGTTTCAGCTTGAAGCTGCCATCCAAGCTGCTCATAGCGAGCGCCTGTTTACGCAGATCGTGCCCTGGTCAAGCATTGCCCAGTTGTATGACCAATTGGTACAGCTGGCGCCAACCACAGGCGCGCAGGTAGGCTGTGCGGTGGCGATAGGCGAGGCGCGCGGTGCGCAGCATGGACTGGATGCATTGAGCCAGGTTGCTGGCAATTCCGTTCAAAACTACCAGCCTTTTTGGGTGGCACAGGCTTACCTGCTGGCCAAGCAGGCCAAATCTGTAGATGCACAAGCCAGCTACCAGCAGGCGCTGGGCCTGACCACCCAGCCAGCCGTGCGCGCGCACCTGCAATCGCAGATTCAGTTGCTATTAATAAAATAGCTGATTGCGCCCGTATTTATTGGGCTGAAGCCCTATTTGATACCAAAAAGTCGCATGAAACCTGCTGTTTTGAGCTTTTTGAAGCAAAATAAGCCCATGCAACTCAACTACATCGCCAACTCGTCCGTTTCCTCCTTGTCTGGCAAAACCATTCCCGTGATTGACCCGTCTGATGGCCAGGTATTCGACGAGATCCAGCGCAGCCTTCGCCCTCGCGTCACCGGTTTCCGCCCACGCACGCAGACGGGATTTGCGGCTGGATACCACCGCAATCTCAATCATGGCGAAGAGGCCGTTAAGCAACAGGAGGAGAAAAATGAAAATGATTTCGAGGGCGACGACAGTCATTCACCAACCAATCACAGTGGATTTCCTGCTGCCAGAAACATTCCCGAGACGCTGCGGCTGGGGTACCCAATAAATACCCGGTTTCATCAATTGAACGCGGGAGCGCTTTCCGCCAATTCTTTCGGGTTATTGATCTGCGACCTCCGCGGTCCCGCAGTTATTTCCGCCACCCCCTACGACCCACACCATGCGATTTTTCCCCTTTCCTTCGTGCATCATGATCGTCGCGGTCGCCGGATTCGCCCACCTGGATGCAAATGCCCAGGATGCCGAGCAGACTCTGAATTTGATAGAAGGATGGAATGCGGTGCATCTGAGAGTGACCCCGGACGGCACCGTGGCGTCGGTTTTCGATGGTGCTCCGGTCGAGCTGGTGACCACTTGGTATCCGGAAAAGCTCAAAGTTTCGTCGTTGCAAGATCCGGCTGCAGAACCTTGGAAAAACTCCGAATGGCGGACGTGGCAGGCACCCGGGCTGCCCGGCGCGTTTTTAAATAATCTCCACGCGATGGAAAGCGGACGTGCCTATCTGATCAAAGCCCGTGCCGCCGCGACCATCCGGTTGAGGGGCACGCCATCGGCTGACCGGCTTCAATGGGAGGCACAATCGTTCAACTTCACGGGACTCCCCGCGGATCCCGCCAGTCCTGCGACGTTCGCCGCGTTTTTCGCCGGATCCGCCGCGCATCAACCGTTGCGGGCCTTCAAAATGGCCGCAGGAAACTGGCAACCTGTTTCCGCCAATTCCACGATCAATCCCAGTGAAGCCTACTGGATTTGGTGCGGCGAGGGCTCGGAGTTCCAAGGTCCGCTCGACGTGCGGGTGAGAGAAAATCCCATGCTGAATTCTTCTTCCGAATCGTTTCCCATCAAGCTGGTTAGCAATTCGGGAAGCCCGATGGCCGTCCAGGTCACTGCCACGGGCAGTTTGCCATTGGCGGGCATCTCCCGGCAAAGATCCGCCAATGCCACCCCAGTCACGCTTGGAAGTAATCCGGCGGTGTTTTCCGCGACTGCGGGTGAAGCGCAGGATTACCGGATTTCCTGGGCAGCGGCTGCCACACCGGCGGTGCCTGGGTCTTCCAGCGTGCTTCAGTTCCGAGCCGCTGGCGTGCGGTTGACGGTGCCCGTCAGCTTCCTCGCCAGCCCGGCCCGCTAAGCACCTTCACAGACCCCAGATTTCATGAAAATTTCCCGATATTTTGTCCTGCCCGCTTTGTTGATGGGAACAGCGATGGCTCAGAATCCCGCCGCTGGCTTGTGGACCGGAGAAGTCACCCTCAACCGGGTGAGCGAAGTGCACTTTCGCCAGACCACCGGCACCACCCCTACCGAAACGACGGCACCATTCGCCATGCGAGTCCTCCTCCATGTGGATGGATCGGGCGGAGTAAAACTGCTTAAAGAGGCGATCCTCATGCAAACTCCGGGCTCGGTGCCGGTCCGGGTCATCGTCACGCAGCCGAATCTGATCTCCAACTTCGTAGGCATCGTGGAGCGCAACGGCAAGCTCACGGGCCGACGATTCAGCACGGCGGGCTTTCCCATGGCAGGTGATCGACTGGCCCTATCAGGCAGCCTGAATGGCGGAGGCTCGGCGAGTGGCAGCATGACGCTCGCTGCCGACCATCCGGTGAATCCCTTCCGACACAAATACCATCCGGACCTCTCCACTGCGGGCGTGGCCGTCACCCGCGCCATCACCCTCACAGTGAATGCCGGTGACACGGCGGAAGATCACCGCCTAACCGGAACCTGGTTAGAAAGCATGACCGGCCTGCATAAGGACGCAATCCAGGTATCCGGTGGAATGACCCTTGTCCGGGTCAGCACCGTCGCCGCTTTGAATAATCAATAATCTTTCCCTGTTTTTTCCATGATTTTCCGCTCCTTTAAGAAATTCCTCTGCGCTCTCGGTCTGCTCGTCTCGCTGAGTCCAGCAAACGCCGGCCAGGTCCTGACGAAAAAAATCCCAGAACCCGCAGGAACCGCTGAAATGGGTGAATGGCTCAGTCCTGCTCCGTTAGCGCCCGGGATTGGCGCGATGTATGGGTTTCGCAGCACATCCGATGGATCGTTTTCCTACCAGTCAAGTAACTTGAGTTTCCCGGTGACTGACGGCTGGATCGCGAAGTTGGATGCCAATGGCACCACTGCATTGTCGAAGTCCATCGATCAGATTGTGAATGCCTCGGCCCAACCCAATGCGATTCATTTTTGCGAGACGAACCGCGGCTTCACCGTTAATGACATCATTTTCGCCGACGGAAACATCTACGTTTGCGGCGAGAGCCGACCCTTCGGAAGCGATGGCTTTGGTTATGTGGCCCGCCTCAGTCCCGATGGCACCCTGCGGGACTGGTCGATGTTTCTATCATCCCGGACGGATAATCTGCCGGTGAGCTCGCGGGCAGTCGCCCTTTGCGCTTACTTCCGCCCGGATGGCGTTAGAATTGGTGTGGCCGGCGACTTCGAAGGCACCAGCCTCAAGGTCCTGCCGCGTCTCGGCTCCGGTCTGGCACCCACGTTTGAGGGAATGCCGGGCCGTATGGACAACGGATCGCGCCGCGATGTTTTCGGCGTCACTTTCGTAGGCGATCTAGGTGAAGCCCGCCGCGGTTGGACGCTGGGTTTCAACTCCGCCAATGAATTCGCGACCGCTGCGGCGTTTGACAATGGTGACCTCATCGTTGCGATGTCCTTCGACAACCCAGATGGCGTTAATCCCAACATTCAATTCAACAACGTGGACGACGACCGCCGCATGTTCAGGTCCACCGGCAATGGCGGCTTCGATAGCGTGCCATTCGACGAGTCCACCTTTCCTAACAGCTACGATTTCTGGCCAGGCAAATGGTCTTCGATCATCAAGGTCGATGGCAACACCAACCGGGTTTCGGCACATGCCGAGCCGACACAGGTCCAAGTCAATGAGACGGGTGCCTTCACTCAGATCACCGATCTGTTCGAGGACGGCGGAGCCCTCTACTGTGCGGGAAACTGGCGTGGCGTCCTCCGGCCCACCAGCGCCGTCGGGGAATTCGGCAGATGGACCAGCAATGGCAACTCCCGTGACATGTTCGTCGCACGCCTCGGCACCGCAGACCTCGGATGGCAGAAGCTCATTTTTCTCGATTCCCCTGTGGACGATGAAATCAACCAACTGGTGGCTGCCAGCGACGGAATCTATGTGACCGGCTCCGCGGGAAACACCCTCACCCACCAAACCCCTAACGGGAATAACCAGAAAACCCCTGATCTTCTCACAGGCGCGAGCCAGACCCATCTCTTCTGGACCAAATTGAGAAAAAACGATTTGGGCAAGGTGTGGCATATCACCCCCTATCAGAGCGTGGTCCGCGGCGTGGGAATCGCTCCCACACAGACCAACAGCGGCATTTCAATCGTGGGCCAGAACATGCTTTTGACAGCGGCCAACCCGCGGATTGTCCAAGGTAGCCCGCTTCCTATCAGACACAGTTTCGGGACGGACAGCAATTTCAAGACCACCGAGGTGCATAGTCCCGCCGCCATGCCCGGCATCGGCACGGGAGTTTTCGCCGTTGTGGGGCGGCTTGATGGAACCTATCTTGAAGAAGTCAGGCTCACCATCAACTCCGCTTATGGAAGTCCGCTACCTTTCAGGGGATCTCAAGGACTGGCCGCCGGCCAGTCCATCCGTATCTCCGCCGAGCCCATCGTCTACGAAGACAGCGCGGGAGTCATCCTTGATTCCAAGAACCCCACCATGATCCGGGAGAGAGCTGTGACGCGTCGGATTTGCACCGGCTACACGGTCGGGAATTCCACCATCAATGGCACGGCGAGTTCCCTAGACTACAATCTGACGATCGACGCCGAGATCAATTTCCTATGGCGGACCGAACACGCATTTGAGGTGAAGACCAATCTGCCGGTCGGACTAACATCCGAAGCATCCGGCGCACCAGCCCCGGAGGTGAACAAGCATTGGTTGTCCGAAGGGGATCCAGTCATCGCGCAGATCAACGGCTCGACCTCTTCGGCGGACCAGCCGGGCATCCGCTACCGGAGCATCGGCTACACTGCGACAGGGCCGGCGGTCCCTACCGGCGGCACCACCAGCGCATTGGTGCGATGGACATCGTTCCAGGACCGCCAGCAGGTTCCGCAATTCACCCTGACAGGCCCGGTCACCCTGGTCTGGCAATGGCAGAAAGAGCTCAGCCTTCGAATATCCACCATCCCTGCATCGGCAACGGGCGCGGCTACAGCCACGGCCGCCGCCACAACTCTAACCGGTGACGGCGAATTCTGGTTTACGCCCGGCGCTGCGGTGGTGCTGAGCACTCCCACTGCGCGCGACGACGGCCGCCTGACCCTGCAGTCCTACATCAATGGAAGCGGTTCCGTGAGTCCATCCTCTCAAGCGGCGGACCTATCCCCATATACTAAAACCATCACTCTGGACACGCCATCCAGCATCACCTGGAACTACGGAAAAACGCCATTGCGTCTCCGGGTCACCCTCGGCGACGTGCTGGTCGGACTGCCGCCAGTCATCGCCGGAACCCGACCGCTCGCCATCATCGTCGCCTCGGCCGCCCCGGCCGGGACAAATTCATCCAACAGCTTTGCGTGGGAACCGCTGGGCAGACGCATGTTCCCGCTGCGCCCCGGTAAATATTTCCTGGAATACAACGATCCCACACTCGATGCCTCCAGTACGAATACCGAGGATAACAAGGTCGTGGAAGTCACCACCGGATTTCAGGGTGATGTGATTCCGGGGGCGGTTCCTACCGTCAATTTCGCGCCCGCTGCGGACCCCTCCACTTATCAGACATTCATCGCGGGAAGTCCCGCCGTGAGACTTGACCCCTGCGCAAGCGATCGCGTCGCGTGGCGGTCCACTTACACTCTCGACGACACCGCGTCAGAAGGTCTCGCACTGGCTGGTGGGAACGCGAGCATCAACGGCGTCGGTGCTTTCTCCGCCACCGAGACCGGCAGCTCGGTGCTGTTGTTTTCGCAAGCTCCCGCGGGAGCCATCGGCCGCGGCTCGCTTGCCAACGAATCGCTTTTCCTCCGCATCGTCCGGGTGAAATTGTGGAGCGACCCCGATGTTCTATCGACCGAAGCGGCGGTCGTCGGAAGCCCTGTGACACCGCCGACGAGCCATGTCGAAACCGTCATCGGTCACGGCGGCTTCGTCCTCACACCGCGCGCACGCTACAATACCAACCTTCATGACAACCAAGCACTGCTAGGAAGGATTTTCCCGGTCAACACCCAGTTCACCGGCAACGCGGACGACAAGCTGGTCGTCGCATGGTTTAACCGGGATGCGAAAATTTCCGCCAACTGGCCTTCGAGCGCGCGTGACTACACCGTCACGTGGCCGACCATCACCCCGCGCATCGTGATCGCCAGCCGCCTCGGTAGCGAGGGCCTCGCCGGCATCGCCGCGGGCGGACAGATCCAACCCATTCTAGCATTACCTCGCTATGGTGGCATTTCCATCTACTCGCAGAACAATCCCGCTCTACCCGGCTACAATCCGAATGAAGAACACGCGCTCATCGCACCGTCGTTTCTCGATGCTTCCCGCAACTCGGTCCATGCCCTCCAAAACAGCCTGAACGCAACGGCGGAAGACGGAACCTTCACGAGCCGCCCTGCTGTGCTTGTCGAGTATTCGGAAACGCTCGGCTCTGTCACCACCCGCAAGATGTCGGTCTATGCGGTCGAGTCGCAGGATGCCGCGGTCACCGACGCACGCCTGCCTGCTTACAATCAGGCTTACACGCCAAAGTATCAGATTGAAGCCGGGAAAATCCTAACTCCTCCCTGGCCGGTTTCCACGCTCTACGGCGCGAAACCGTGGCCTGTTGAAAACCAGATCACCAATCAGGACCCGGCCCAGCGCTCCGCCTGGCAGGATCGGAAAAAGCAATGGTGGGCGGCTTCCGGCGACACCGATGCCGATACCGAAGTGAGCGCGATTTTCCACTATCCTCTAACGGACGGATTCTGGCACCCGTCAAAGGCCGCTGGCGAGTCCGTTCCTCTCCGTGGTGGCGATCCCGTATTCTTCAACACCATCTGGCCGGCTAACACTCCGATCCTGAAGGGCGGTGAAACCCTCACCCACAGCGGCGGCGAAGCGTTCTCCGATGGAATTTCACCTACCGGGCTTCCCTCGGTGGTCGGAATGGCATCCGCGGAAATCATTTATGACCAGGCGAACCGCGCCCTGGATTCCAGCGCGATGGCAGATTCCTGGGTGGCCCGCGTGGCCAACCCGATCGTCGCCGTCGAGGTGAATCTGCCGCTCGCCTCACTGCCCGAGTCGCTGCGGCCTGCGGGTGGGAAGCTCATCGTGGATGGGCTGGTCTGGCGCTTCAAGGACGTCAATGCCGGCCTTCAAAAGCGCCTCTTTTACGATTCCCAACGTGGCAAGCTGGGCTTCCGTGGTTTCCTCAACGGCCGCACCACCGGTGATCGCGAGCTGACCGCCGCGCCGCCGGCGATCAATCTGCTCCAACCGAACGTCATGACCGAGGCCGAAAAGGCGGCGGTGCTGGCAGTGAGCACGGACGCGGCTTGGACCAGCGCTGTGGAATCGCTCTATCTGCTCAGCCGCGATCCGGTGGAAAATACGGGGAACCGTTTCACTGTCGGCCTCTCGGGCCCGGCCCCTGCGTTTGCCTTGAAGACCCAGTCGGGTCCGGGACTCGCGCTGATCGCCAATCCCGCGCTGGCCAACCCGGCCGCACTGACAAGTGTTTCCGCTGACGGTTATGTCACCATCGCGGAGAACAATCTCGATTCACTCGGCGAGGCTCCCATCGCCCTTCACATCGTCCGGGTGGACCGCACGAAAAAATTCCGTGGAGTGATCGCCCCGATCTATCCGGAGAATGTTTTCGATGAAAAAATCACCCTTCGCCACAACGGCGACTTCGGGGGCAATGTCGGCGATCTCATCTTCCAGTGGTATTACCGCGAGGAAGACGGCAGCGACGCGAATCCTCCGGGCATAGCCCAACCAACACCTCCGGGGGCACCCGCACCGGGACGCTGGACGCTTTTTAGCGAAGCTCGTGGGGTCAACGAAATCAGCCTGGCCGGCGCATCCGCAGCGCTCTTGGCGGACAACCTGTTTTTCGCTCGCTGGCGTCATAAGGATGAGGTGGCAGCGGAAAATTCCTGGTCCCAGTGGGCCGGTGCCGCAAACTCCCGCCCGCCGGTCGCCTCTTCCCCCAGTGTGAACACGGACGCCGCCTACGTGCCGCAGCTTGCCGAAGGGTGGGTGAAGCGCGTGGCCGGTTCCGTCAATCCGTTCGACGCCCGCATCCGCGATTTCCGCAACAACGAGGCACCTTCCACCGCGGTCAGCATCGTCCAGCAAGCCGGTGGAAGATGGGAAGGAAATGTTGCCTTTAATCCGGGCAAGGACGTCATTGAAAATTATGGATTGATCGAAATCTATCAAACCGTGCTCAATCGGGCTGCCGATCTCAGCATCAACCTTCAGCCCGGCACCAGCGGCGTGAATACCGCGCTCCTGAATGCGGCGAACAGGATCGCATCGCTCCACACCATGCTGGGGAACGAAGCTGCCACCGACGCGCTCGATCCGACCATCGGCTACGGCACGCAAAGCAGCCAGTATGGTAACCTTGCGCCATCGATTCACTGCTTCCAGAATCAAGCAGGTTCCCTGCTCGATGAGGAACTCGCGCTGCTCCGCGGACGTGGCGAAGCCGGCGCACGACCGGCCTACAACCGTCTCTTGTGGAATTTTACCAACGGTTCCGGCCAAGCCGCCTATGCGATGAATTATGGCATTACCGACGTTAACAACGACGGCTTCATCAACTCTAACGATGCCACGAAACTTTACCCGCAAGGCCACGGCGACGCCTGGGGACATTACACGATGGCGCTGCGCGGCTATGCGACGTTGTTTCGGAATGCAGCCTTCGCCTGGGATGCCCGCAGTGAGAAATACCAAATCAATGGCACCGTTTTCGACGTCGATTATCTGGACGAGCGCACGTTTGCCGAGACGGCGTCCGCCCGTGCGAAATCAGGAGTGCAGATTGTCGATCTCGTTTATCGCCAGAAATACACCGACAACCCATCCGGCCAATGGCAAGGCTATCAGGATACGAATTCCGACCGCGGCTGGGGGCTTTTTGAGTGGGCGCAACGTGCGGAATCCGCTGCCTTGTTCGACTGGGTCACCGCCAACGCCCTTCTGCCTGCCAAGGACGAGTCCAAGGATGGCGTGCGGCGCGTGGACCGCACCACCGTTCCCGCACTAGCAGAACTGGCCGCGAACGCAGGTGCGATCCAGAGCCATCTGGACCAGGCGGACAATGCCCTCAACCCGCTCGGGCTGGACGCCGATGCCGTGCCCTTCGACATCGATCCGGTCCGCACCGACCGAAATGGTGTCGCACCTGCGACGCACTTCGAGCAGGTCTACGAGCGGGCGCTCGGCGCATCGAAAAATGCAGTGCTCGCCTTCGACCATGCGAACGCAGCCGGACAACTCCTCCGCCGAACCGCAAATTCCGCGGAAGAACTCCGCAAGCAGACCATCGATCAGGACCGGGATTACCGAAACCGCCTCATCGAAATATTCGGCACTCCCTATCAGGGCCAGATCGGCATCGGCAAGGCCTATCCGGCAGGCTATACCGGTCCGGACCTATACCTGTTCATGTATGCGGACACGGTGGAAGTCAGCAAAGCCAGCGTCCCCGCCACTCCGGCAGACACGAAGGTAAAGTTAGGCGGGCTGCTCACGCTGGCCACCGATACCAACCCGTTCAAAGAAGGTAATCAAGCGCTGCCGGACTATGCGAAAAGCCACGTGACCAACTGGTTCCCTGCCGACTACCCGACCGGTGTCACCGAGTTCGGCGGCAGCCCGTTTTACGAGTTCACCGTTCCTTTAAAAACCACCGGCTATGCATTCAAAGCGCCGGTGGACTGGGGCATCCGTGCCTCGCCGGGCAAGGTCCAGGCTGCCCTCGCCGGGCTGTTGCAGGCGGAGTATGACATGCTCATGGCCACCGAGGGCTATGATGGATTCCTCGATGACTACAACCGCAAGGTCCGCGTCATTACTGCCAAAACCGGACTGGCGGCCGCTGACATCAATGTGACGAACGAAAAGCTCGGCACTGTCCGACGACTGACTGAGACCAGCGCGACGATGACCCGGGTCGCGAGTGGTCTTAGCCACATCCGGGAAGGGCTCGCCGATTTTGCAGACGCCACCAAGGAAGGATTGCCCAGCGGGTTTTCGGATTTCGCAGCACCGATCCGGCTGGCCATCGGGTTCGCCTACTACGGTGTCGCCACCCTTTCAAGAGCGGCGCAGGCCGTTTTGGAAGACCGGGTAATTTCGAATGACCGTGACACCGCCATCGCGGAAATCCAACTCACGCTGGCTCAGACTAACATCGCTTATCAGGGTGAGGTGGTCGATCTGTTGGAGGACCTGGAAGCCCACATCAACTCGGAGCCGGACATGCGCCTCGGGATCTTCCAAGCCACCGAAAAACTCCGTTCCGCCGGCGAGCGCTACCGCGCCGAGCTTCAGGAAGGCCTGCGGCTGGTGGAAGAGCGCGAGGCATTCAACAAGCGCGTCGCAGCGACCACCACGCTCCAGCGCTATGAAGATTTCACCTTCCGGATCTCGCGGAATCAGGCTCTCGGGAAATTCCACAGCACCTTCAATCTAGCAGCCCGCTACGCATGGCTCGCCGGTAAGGCGTATTCCTACGAGCTGAATCTTCCGGACAATCACGCGGCGAACGCAGCTCCCATCATCGCGGAAATGCTCCGCACCCGCACCCTCGGGCATTTCGGGAACGGAACCCCTGTGGGTGGCGGCGGCGGGCTGGCCGACCAACTCGCGCAGTT
>ENA-OFDP01000791-OFDP01000791.1-metagenomes-genome-assembly--contig:-NODE-791-length-13461-cov-4.458078_pt1 | contig 13461 bp, 11 predicted proteins | sample MGYA00153389_OFDP01 | MGnify analysis MGYA00153389 | reverse complement strand
CAGCTCCTGAATCAGGAGCAATACTTTTCATGCGTATTCTCGGCATTGACCCTGGCTTGCAAATCACCGGCTTTGGCGTGGTCGATGTGGACGGCCAAAAATTAAATTACGTAGCCAGCGGCACCATCAAAACAGCACACCTGGACAAAAAGGATTTGCCCGGCCGACTCAAAGTACTGTTTGATGGGGTGCGGGAAGTGGTAGAGCGCTACCAGCCAGACTGCTCGTCGATTGAAATTGTGTTTGTCAATGTCAATCCACAGGCAACCTTGTTGCTGGGTCAGGCCAGAGGCGCTTGCATTACAGCATTGGTATCCGCTGATTTGAGCGTGGCCGAGTACAGCGCGCTGCATCTGAAAAAGTCAATTGCTGGCTACGGTAAGGCTGGCAAAGCTGAAATGCAGCAGATGGTGATGCGTTTGCTGAAACTGCCCGCACTGCCAGGCAAGGATGCAGCCGATGCGCTGGGCTTGGCTATCACCCATGCCCATGCGGGTAAAGCTCGGGCTTTGCTGGCAGCGGCCCTCAAAAGGCCCTAAGCGATTCGATCAACTATGAGCACAACAAAGAAAATAAACCCGGCAATCAGCGTCCATTTGAGGGTGACCAAGCCGTAGCGTTTAAAGCGTTCTTGCCCAGTCAGTGCATAAAACAAAAATGACACCGCTGAGCCAAGCAGTAAGGCGAGAAGTAACCAGCGCAGAAACAGCATATTGGCAATCTACCAGGCAGGCGCTAATGTTGCAAAACCTTTGGGGGCACGTTTTTCATCTTCAAACGTGACGATTTCATACGCATCTTTATGCGCCAACAGCTCGCGCAGCAGTTTGTTGTTGAGGGCGTGACCTGATCGAAATGCACTGTAGGCTGCCAGCAGCGGTTTGCCCAGCAAATGCAGGTCGCCCATGGCGTCCAGTATTTTGTGCTTTACAAACTCGTCGTTGTAGCGCAAGCCGTCACTGTTGAGAACCTTGTAGTCGTCCATCACGATGGCGTTGTCCAGGCCCCCACCCATGGCCAGACCGTTGGCGCGCATCATCTCAACCTCTTTGGTAAAACCAAAGGTTCTTGCCCTGGCAATGTCGCGCGTGTAAGAACCTGTGCTCATGTCAAATTCGACCCGCTGACCTGTTAAGTCGACCGCTGGGTGGTCAAAGTCAATCTCAAAACTAAGTTTGTAGCCTTCAAAGGGTGAAAGCCTTGCCCATTTGGCATTCGCACCTTCGCCTTCACGCACCTCAACAGTTTTTAGCAGACGCACAAAACGCTTGGGCGCGTTTTGCAAATCGATACCTGCTGACTGCAGCAAAAACACAAATGAAGACGCAGAGCCATCCAGAATCGGGACTTCATCAGCGGTGATGTCAATGTACAAATTGTCAAGCCCCAAACCTGCACAGGCAGACATGAGGTGCTCCACCGTGGATACCTTCGCACTTCCATTCGAGATGGTTGACGCCAATCGCGTGTCCGTCACAGCCAAGGTCGAAATGGGAATGTCCACAGGCTGCGGTAAATCAACCCGACGAAAGACAATGCCCGTATCAGCCGCAGCTGGCCGCAACGTCAGTTCAACCCTCTGGCCGCTGTGAAGGCCCACGCCAACGGCTTTGGTAAGGGTTTTAAGCGTTCTTTGAGCGAGCATCCAAGTATTTTAGATTTTGTCGAATGCCCGGTGTTTCACGCGCCCTTTGCCTGCGGCAAAAGGCGCATATCGACATATCAGTCGGCTTGCTTGCGCAAAAATGCTGGTATCTCAAAATCATCCATCCCGCCCGATGCCAGCGCGTCAACTTTCGCCGCCGCCTGCGTGCGGTTGGTACGCCACACACTTGGCACAGCCATGCTGCCGTAGTCCGGCTGGCTGGAACCCATTGACGGGTGTCCCACGCCTCCCAAATTACCTCCCATCCCTGCAACCGAATTAAGCGTTGGCACATTGAAAGGCACGTTGTCAGTGCCCGTGCGCAAGACCTGAAGCGGCGGTGCATGGCGGCGTACGCCCTGGCGGCTCAAGCCTGTGGCGACCACGGTCACGCGGATGTCGTCACCCAGCTTTTCATCGTAGGCGGCACCAAAGATCACGTGGGCGTCTGGTGCAGCGTACGCGCGGATGGTGTTCATCGCCAGTTTTGATTCATTGAGCTTGAGCGAGCCTCTGGTGGCTGTCAGCAACACCAGCACGCCTTTGGCGCCTGACAGGTCAATGCCCTCCAGCAATGGGCAGGCTACCGCCTGTTCAGCGGCTATGCGGGCGCGATCCGGGCCACTGGCCACTGCCGTGCCCATCATGGCCTTGCCAGGCTCGCCCATCACGGTGCGCACGTCTTCAAAGTCGACGTTGATGCTGCCGTATTCGTTGATGATCTCGGCAATGCCGCCCACCGCGTTTTTCAGCACATCATTGGCATGGGCAAATGCATCGTCCTGCGATACCTCTTCGCCCAGCACGTCCAGCAGCTTTTCATTGAGCACGACGATCAGCGAGTCCACATTGGCCTCCAGCTCGGCCAGCCCCGCATCGGCATTGGCCATGCGCCTGCTGCCCTCAAACTCAAACGGCTTGGTGACCACGCCGACCGTCAAAATACCCATCTCCTTGGCGACACGCGCGATAACAGGCGCCGCACCTGTGCCCGTGCCGCCACCCATGCCAGCGGTGATGAACAGCATGTGCGCGCCGTCAATGGCGCTGCGAATCTCGTCCACAGCCAGCTCGGCAGCATCGCGGCCCCTGTCAGGCTTGCTGCCTGCACCCAAACCGGTGCCGCCGAGCTGAATGGTTTTGTGTGTATTGCCGCGGCTAAGCGCCTGCGCGTCGGTGTTGGCGCAGATGAACTCCACGCCCTGCACGCCGCAAGCCATCATGTGCCCGACCGCATTGCCACCACCACCACCGACACCTATCACCTTGATTTGTGTGCCCTGGTTAAATTCTTCGATTTCAATCATTTCGATGCTCATGGGGAGCCTCCTGTTTCATTAAGTTGCAATTGCCAAAAAAATTTAAAGTTGTGAGGGTTTTGAGGTTTTCATGAAGGCGGGTCAGCGCCTCCTGACCTTGTGTGTGGCGGCGCAGTGGGGATAAAAGCGGTGTAGTGTTTCATCTGGTCACTTTTAAAAGTTGCCTACAAACCAGTCTTTAACGCGGCCAAACGCGTTGTGGACGCTGCCCGCTTTTTGCGACACCTTGTAGCCGCGCATACGCGCCAGCCGTGCCTCTTCAAGCAAGCCCATCACCGTGGCGGCGCGGGCCTGTGCAACCATGTCGTAAAGTGAGTTCGAATAACGTGGAATACCGCGCCGGACCGGCTTTAAAAAGATGTCTTCACCGAGTTCAAGCATGCCGGGCATGACAGCGCTACCGCCCGTCAGAACAATGCCGGACGACAACACTTCTTCGTAGCCAGACTCGCGAATCACTTGTTGAACGAGCGAGAAAATCTCTTCAATTCGTGGCTCAATCACACCAGCGAGTGCCTGCTTGCTGAGCATGCGCGGTGCGCGGTCGCCCAGACCAGGCACTTCAACCTGCGTATCCGGGTCGGCGAGTAATTGTTTGGCGTAACCGCTTTCAACCTTGATGTCTTCCGCATCTTTTGTCGGTGTACGCAGCGCCATGGCAATGTCACTGGTGATCAAATCGCCTGCAATCGGGATAACCGCCGTGTGGCGAATCGCACCACCGGTAAAAATGGCCACATCGGTCGTACCGGCACCAATGTCTACCAACGCCACGCCAAGCTCCTGCTCATCTTGCGTCAGCACGGCCAGGCTGGACGCCAGCGGATTAAGCATCAGCTGGTCAACCTCCAGGCCGCAGCGGCGCACGCACTTGATGATGTTTTCAGCGGCACTTTGCGCGCCCGTGACGATATGAACTTTTGCCTCCAGCCGGATACCGCTCATGCCAATCGGCTCACGTACATCCTGACCATCAATTACAAACTCTTGCGGTTCAACCAGCAACAAGCGCTGGTCGGTAGAAATATTGATGGCCTTGGCAGTTTCAATCACGCGGGCGACGTCAGCCTGGGTGACTTCCTTGTCTTTGACCGCGACCATGCCGCTCGAATTGATGCCGCGAATATGGCTGCCAGTGATGCCGGTGTAAACGCGGGCAATCTTGCAGTCAGCCATCAGTTCAGCTTCTTTCAACGCCTGCTGAATGCTTTGCACTGTCGCGTCGATATTGACGACCACGCCGCGCTTGAGCCCGTTGCTGGCCGCAATGCCCAGCCCCGCCAATTTGAGGTCACCGCCGGGCAGCACCTCAGCGACCACCACCATGACCTTGCTGGTCCCAATGTCCAGCCCCACTACCAAGTCTTTGTATTCTTTGGCCACAAGCTTTACCTTTTTACTAATCTGTCGTCTTTGTCACCGGGGTTCAAAGTGGTGACGCCTTTTAACTTGAGCGCATAGCCGTTGCTGTAGCGCAAATCTGCGGACTCCAGGTCTCTGCCGTAACGCGAAGAGACCTGGCTTAAAGTCGCGATGAAACGCTGCGTGCGCTCCTCCAGGTCATCGACTGAACCATGACCCAATTCGAGTACAGCTCCGTTGTCAAGCCGTGCGCGCCAGCTGCCCTGCCCGGTGAGTTCCAGCCGCTCCAATGGCATATCGAGTTTTTCAAACTGCAACGACAACTGGCGATAGGCTTGCAATACCAGAGGCGTTTGCCCAGACGGGCCGTTCAACTGCGGCAGATCGGCTGACTCAACTTCTGCCTGATTCGCTTCAAACACCTCGCCAAAACTATTGACCAGCCGGGTATCCCCTTCTGGCCCCCAGTAAGCCACCGCCTGATGCTCTTGCAGCACCACCTTCAAGCGGTCAGGAAACTGGCGCTGTACAACCGCCTTGCGTACCCAGGGCACCGACTCAAACACAGCACGGGTTTGCGCCAGATTGACTGTGAAAAAGTTGCCTGCCAGACGCGGAGCGACGTTGGCGCGCAATGTCACGGCGTTGTTGTGCACCACATCACCGCGGATCGTGATGGCACTCAGGTTAAAAATTGGCTGTCTGAACAACCACGATGTCAACAGCAGCAAGCCCATCAATACAAACAGCAAACCAAACGCCATCGACATCCCGTTCATGAAACGGACGTCAAGAGGCACAAGTGGCCGTCCTGTTGAGGGCATGGTGCGTCTCAAGTTGTGGCTCCTTGCGTTGCAGCGTAGTCCAGCGCTGCGGTCTTGAGAATCTCGATGCACAGGTCTTCATATGAAATGCCAACTGCACGCGCCGACATGGGCACCAGCGAATGACTGGTCATACCCGGCGAGGTATTGATTTCTAGCAGGTACGGTTTCCGTGTGGCCTTGTCGATCATGACGTCAATCCGACCCCAGCCTCGGCAGCCAAGCACTCGGTAAGCCTTGAGCGCCAGGTTCTGTATGACCGCTTCTTCACCCTCGGGCAGTCCGCAGGGCACTATGTATTGCGTGGTGTCGGTGAAGTACTTGTTCTCGTAGTCGTAGTTATCCTCAAGCGCGACGATGCGAATCACAGGCAGTGCCAACGCATCGTCGCCTGTGCCCATCACAGGGCAGGTCACTTCGTCGCCTTCAATGAACGCTTCGCAAAGCACTTGCGAGTCTAGGCGCAGCACGGCCTCTACCGCCTCCACCATGTCTGAGTAACCCTCGACCTTTTTCACGCCTATGGAAGAGCCTTCGCGTGCGGGCTTGACGATCAACGGCAGGCCTAGCTCGTCAGGAATTTCGATCACCTTGCGCCGATCGATCTGGCCATCCACAAGAAGGCGGTACTTCGGTGTTGGCACGCCTTCGGCGATCCAAACCCGCTTGGTCATGATTTTGTCAATAGCGATGCTTGATGCCATGACGCCTGAGCCGGTGTACGGAATACCCAGCAATTCCAGCGCGCCTTGCACCGTGCCGTCTTCGCCAAACCGGCCATGCAAGGCGATGAAGCAGCGCTCAAAGCCTTCTTCTTTGAGCTCTCCCAAATCGCGCTGCGCCGGGTCAAACGCGTGAGCATCCACCCCGCGTGCCAAGAGCGCAGTCAGTACACCCTTGCCCGATAGGAGCGAAATTTCGCGCTCAGCCGATTGACCACCCATCAGAACGGCTACTTTGCCAAAATTGGCGGCATTTGGAGTATTCAATTGGCTCATAGCGCTCTACTTTCCTGCGCATGCAGCTCATTTTTTTGTAGCATATCTGTTACTCTTTGCGGCACACTGCCAATCGATCCTGCACCCATGCAGAGCACCACATCGCCACCCAGTGCGTTGTCGATGATGGCTTGCGGCATGGTTTCAATGGCGTCGATAAAGATCGGTTCTACTTTGCCCGCTACCCGCAAGGCGCGACTCAGCGAGCGACCATCGGCCAGCGCAATGGGCGCTTCGCCAGCGGCGTACACCTCTGACAACAGCACCATATCCGCCAAACCCATTACCTTGACGAAGTCCTCAAAACAATCGCGCGTTCGGGTGTAGCGGTGCGGCTGAAATGCCAGTACCAACCGCCTGCCTGGAAAAGCGCCACGCGCGGCAGACAAGGTTGCCGCCATTTCTACTGGGTGGTGACCATAGTCCTCAATCACCGTGAAATGACCACCGCCCAAGGCAGGCATGTCACCATAGCTTTGAAAACGTCTGCCAACGCCTTTGAACTCTGCCAGCGCTTTTTGCACCGCCGCGTCAGGCACATTCAGTTCAACTGCCACGGCAATCGCTGACAAGGCATTCAAGACGTTGTGCTCGCCCGCCAAATTGAGTACCACGTCCAGATCAGGCAGCGTGACACCATTACGCCGCTGTGCCGTGAAGTGCATTTGCTGGCCAACAGGCCGGACGTTGACAGCGCGTACCTGCGCATCGGCATTGAAGCCATAACTGGTAATAGGGCAGGTCACCAGCGGAACGATGCTTTGGACCGCAACGTCGTCAGTACACAAAATTGCCGTGCCATAAAACGGCATGCGGTGAAGAAAATCAACAAAGGCTTTTTTCAGATTGCCAAAGTCGTGACCATAAGTTTCCATGTGGTCTGCATCAATATTGGTCACCACGGCCATGACGGGCAAGAGGTTTAAAAACGATGCATCAGACTCATCTGCTTCCACAACGATGTAGTCGCCTGAGCCCAGTTTGGCATTAGCGCCTGCACTGTTGAGGCGACCACCAATCACGTAGGTCGGGTCTAGCCCGCCTTCGGCCAAAATGCTGGCGACCAGGCTTGTGGTGGTGGTTTTGCCGTGCGTGCCCGCAATTGCAATGCCCTGCTTGAGGCGCATCAACTCGGCCAGCATCAAGGCGCGCGGTACAACAGGAATCCGCTTCTCGCGTGCGGCCAGCACCTCGGGGTTGTCTGCCTGTACGGCGGTTGATGTGACAACCGCATCCACGTTGGCCAGGTTTTGGGCTGCGTGGCCAACAAAGGTTTTGATACCCATGCCTGACAAGCGCTGCAAGGTGGCACTGTCAGACAAGTCAGAGCCGGAAATCACATAGCCCAGGTTATGCAACACCTCGGCAATGCCCGACATGCCAGAGCCGCCCAGGCCTATGAAATGAATATTTTTAATCGCGTGCTTCATACAGTCAACTCTTCACAAGCGGCCAAAATACGCGTTGTTGCTTCTGTTTTTTGCATCGTTTTGGCCTTGAGCCCAATATTAAAGAGCGTAAAACGCTCTGTTTTTTGTAGCAAATTTGCAAGCACTTGAGGTGTCAGCTCGCTCTGAGCCATTTGCCAGCCAGCCTCCTGTTGCACCAAAAAGCGGGCATTGCTGGTTTGATGGTCATCAACGGCGGATGGGAAAGGCACGAACAATGCAGCAGCGCCCACCGCTGCGATTTCAGTCACGGTGCTGGCGCCGGCCCGGCAAATAATCAGGTCAGCATCCGCAAACGCGGTGGCGGTGTCGTCAATAAAAGGCGTCAGGGTTGCATCAACACCCGCAGCTTGGTAATTGGCGCGTAATTCGTCAATTTGTTTTGTACCGCTTTGATGCATCACGATGGGGCGCTTTTCAATCGGGATCAGAGCCAACGCCTGCGGCACGATGCTGTTTAAAGCCTTCGCGCCCAGGCTGCCACCCACGACCAGAAGCCGCAGTGGCCCAGTACGCTCGGCAAAACGAACATCAGGATCTGCCTGGTGCATGAACGCAGCTCGTAAAGGGTTGCCCACCCATTGCGCGTTTTTCAGCACATCAGGAAATGCGGTAAACACCCGGTCAGCCACTTGCGCCAAAATTTTATTGACCATGCCGGCCACCGAGTTTTGCTCATGCAACACCAAAGGCTTGCCAAGCAAGACCGCCATCAGCCCTGCCGGGAATGCAATGTAGCCGCCCATGCCAACCACCACCTGCGGCTTGACGCGGCGTATGACCTGAATGCTTTGCCAAAACGCCTTGAGCAAACGCAGGGGCAGGAAAGCCAGCGTGACAACGCCTTTACCGCGAACACCTGAGAAATCAATTGTTTCAAACGCGAATCCGCGCGGTGGTACGAGCTGACTTTCCATGCTCGGGCTAGTAGCACTGCCCTTGCCGCCCAGCCAATGCACCCGCCAGCCTTTGTCGCGCAGGGCTTCAGCGACAGCCAAGCCAGGAAAGATATGACCCCCTGTGCCACCAGCCATCACGAGAGCGCAGCGTTGTGTCATGCGCGGCCTCCACGCATCAAAAGCCTGTTCTCATAATCAATCCTGAGCACGACAGCCAGCGAAATCAGATTCATCAAAATCGCCGAGCCGCCGTAGCTCATCAAAGGCAGCGTCAAACCCTTGGTCGGCAGCGCGCCCAGATTGACACCAATGTTGATAAAAGTTTGAAAACCAATCCAGATGGCAATGCCCTGCGCAGTCAGCCCAGCAAACAACCTGTCCAGCGCAATCGACTGGCGGCCAATGTGCATGATGCGCCTGACCATCCACATAAATAAGCCAATGACCGTTAGCACACCGATCAAACCAAACTCTTCGCCAATCACGGCCATCAAAAAGTCGGTGTGCGCTTCAGGCAGCCAATGCAGCTTTTCAATACTGCCTCCGAGTCCAACGCCCAAAATTTCGCCCCGCCCAAACGCTATCAGCGAATGAGTGAGTTGGTAGCCCTTACCCAGTGCATTGGTGTCGCTCCACGGATCCAGGTAAGCAAAAATACGCGCTCGGCGGTAATCATTGAATGCAATCATTAAGCAGAAAGCACCGACCAGAACTGTCGCGATCAGAAAAAACATGCGGACGTTCACACCGCCAAGAAACAGGATGCCCATGGCGATTACGGCGATCACCATGAACGCACCCATGTCGGGTTCGGCCAGTAGCAGGACGCCGACCACGCCGACGGCCACACCCATGGGCAAAACTGCGCGCCAAAACTTTTCCTTCACTTCCATCTTGCGAACCATGTAATCTGCCGCGTAAAGAAGGACGGCGAACTTGGCAAGTTCCGATGGCTGGAAATTCATGATGCCAAGGGGCAACCAGCGACGCGCCCCGTACACCACTTTACCTACGCCCGGTATCAGCACCAATACCAGCAAAATCAACGACACCACAAACAACCACGGTGACAACTTCTCCCAGGTGCTGACTGGCACTTGAAAAGCCAGCAAGGCCACCACAAAAGCCACCGCCAGCGACAACACATGCCGCATTAAAAAATGGGTGTGTGCATAACGGGAAAATTTGGGGTTGTCAGGCATCGCCACCGATGCTGAATAGACCATCACCAAGCCAAACATCAACAACGCCACTGTGACCCACACCAGCGCCTGATCAAAACCCGACAGACTGACGGGTGAAGAGTGCGAGCCACTCAAGCTTTGTCCGCCCAGGCGCACAGGCAAGACATCGCTTGTCTGTCTGCCGCCAGTACGCATGCCACCCATACCTGGTAACCAACCAAAAAGACGTGAGGTCATGCTCGGGATGGCGGTCATAGCAACACCCCTTCTTCAAGAGCCAATGCTTGCACGGCTTCGCAAAACACGCGGGCACGGTGCTCGTAGTTGTCAAACATGTCAAAACTGGCACAGGCGGGCGACATCAGTACAGCGTCTCCTGACTGCGCATGTTCTGCAGCCAGGCTGACTGCCTCTTGCATCGATTTGGCAAGGCGCAATGGCACCGCGCTGTTTTCAAGCGCAACACTGATCAAAGGCGCGTCACGGCCGATCAAAACCACGGCACGCGCAAATCTCGACACAGGCAACGCCAAAGGAGAAAAGTCCTGATCCTTGCCAACACCACCTAGAATCACAACCAGTTTGCGCCCCGCGCCCAAGCCCATCAATGCAGCAACCGTCGCGCCTACATTGGTGCCTTTGCTGTCGTCAAAATATTCAACCTCGTTGATCACGGCCACTGACTCAACACGGTGCGGTTCGCCCTTGTATTCGCGCAACCCGTGCAACATGGGACCCAAGGAGCAGCCCGTCGCATTTGCCAACGCCAGTGCAGCCAGTGCATTGGTGGCGTTGTGCAGGCCTTGTATACGCAGTGCATCTACCGGCATCAGGCGCTGAATGTGCAGTTCAATGTCTTCGCCTTTGTCACCTCTTTTTCGCTTGATGGTTTCGTCAGCCTCTAAGGCGCGCACCAGCCAGGCCATGCCATTGACGGTTTCAATACCGTAGTCACCCGGGCGTTGTGGCTCATCATGGCCATAGGTCAGACAGCTTCGCGATGGCTTGCCTTTGACCTGAGCGGGGATAGCCGTCATGACCAAAGGATCATTGCGGTTGAGCAGCATCAGGCCGCCAGTGCCGTAGACATTGTTTTTTGCAGCCACGTAGGCTTCAAAAGTTCCGTGCCAGTCCAGATGGTCTTGCGTGATATTCAAAACGGTGGCCGCCGTGGGCTCAAACCGTCTAATGCCGTCCAATTGAAAACTTGACAACTCAAGCACCCAAACTTCGGGCAGGCTGTCTGCGTCTATTTTTTCAGCCAGTGTGTCTAGCAAGGTTGGGCCAATGTTGCCCGCAACGGCCACCGTCTTGCCTGCGCGTTGCACCAGTTGCCCGGCAAGAGAAGTCACGGTTGTCTTGCCATTGGTACCGGTGATGCCAATCACCTGCGGCACGTAAGCTTTGTCCTCTTTCAAGTCAACAAGCGCATCCGCGAAAAGGCTGAGCTCATTGCCGCAAACAATGCCGCGTGCATGCGCGGCTGCCATCACGCCCGTGGTACTAGTCGGGCTCAAGCCGGGGCTTTTAAGCACCATGTCGAACACCGCACTCTCAAGCAATGCAGCATTCATCTCTCCATGCACAAAACTGGCGGATGGAACACTGGCACGCAGGGCATCGGCTTGTGGCGGTGCAGCGCGTGTATCGGCCACTGTTACCTGCGCGCCCCATCGTGCGCACCAGCGTGCCAGTGCCAGACCGGAATGACCCAAGCCCAGAACCAAAACGTGAATGCCCGCCAGGTTTTTCATCTGATCATCTGAGCTTGAGTGTTGAAAGACCCACCAGGCACAGCAGCATGGTGATGATCCAGAAGCGCACCACAACTTGGGTTTCTTTCCAGCCACTCTTTTCAAAGTGGTGATGCAGCGGTGCCATTTTCAAAATGCGTCGGCCTGTGCCAAACCGCTTTTTGGTGTACTTGAAGTAAGTCACCTGGAGCATCACCGACAACGCCTCGACCACAAAAATACCGCCCATGATGGCCAGCACAATCTCCTGGCGAACAATCACAGCAATCGTGCCGAGGGCGGCACCCAAAGCAAGCGCACCCACATCGCCCATAAAAACCTGCGCCGGATGGGTGTTGAACCACAAAAACGCCAAGCCACTGCCCGCCATGGCGGCGCAAAAGATCATCAACTCACCCGAGCCAGGGATAGACGGAAAGAACAGGTACTTTGAATAGACCGAACTGCCTGTGACGTAGGCAAAAACACCCAATGCCGAGCCCACCATCACCACCGGCATGATGGCCAGGCCATCGAGCCCGTCCGTCAAATTGACTGCGTTGCTGGACCCGACAATGACCAGGTAAGTCAGGATGACAAAACCGAACACACCCAGCGGGTAGCTGACTTCTTTGACAAAAGGCACCAAGAGCCCGGCCTTGGGCGGCAGGTTCACATCAAAGCCTGATTGCACCCAGCTGATGAAAAGCCCTACCACTCTCAAGTTGGAGCTTTCAGAAATACTGAACACCAGATACAAGGCGGCGATCAAACCGATGAGGGACTGCCACATGTATTTTTCGCGTGACCGCATGCCCTCTGGGTCTTTGTGAACCACTTTGCGCCAATCATCAACCCAGCCAATTGCGCCAAAACCTAAAGTGACCAGCAGCACAATCCAGACAAAGCGGTTCGACAAGTCGGCCCACAACAGGGTGGACACAGCAATACAAAACAAAATCAGCACACCGCCCATGGTGGGAGTTCCAGATTTACTCAAATGCGTTTGCATGGCGTAGTCGCGAATCGGCTGGCCTATCTTGAGCGCCGTCAGCCTGCGGATCACGAAAGGGCCTGCCACCAAGCCCATGAGCAGCGCTGTCAGCGCAGCCATCACAGCCCGAAACGTCAGATATTGAAAGACCCGGAAGGATCCGAATTCAGGTGACAAGCCCTGAAGCCATTGAGCCAGGCTAAGCAGCATGTGGGGTTTCCTCAAGTGTTTTTGTTTGTGCCAGTGCATGTGCTGTGATGGCCTGCACGACACGATCGGCGGTCACTCGCATCTCGTTCGTGATTTCGTGCGGCGTGATGTCGCCGCCATGATCTTCCTGCACGCGGAAGTCGCCGGATCTGGGCACCTTGCGCACCGCGTGGCTGAGCGTGCCGCCGAAGTAGAACAGCGAAATCTCACCGTCGGTCAGCACCGACTGGACGAACGGCTGTGCGAGCCATGGTCGACCGTCGAAGGTGCGCTCGAGTGTCGCCAGTGTCGCCGCGTCGATGGGGGCACGCAGGCGGAACGTGTCCATGGCATTCGCGCTCACCACCGGCTTGACGACGATCTCGCTGCTGCCGAGGTGCGCGAAGAGCGCAGCGAAATCACCTGTATCCGGCGCATCGCTCCAGACACTCGGCACGATGGGCACGCCACGCGCGGCGAGGTCGCGGAGATAGCGCTTGTCGAAGTTCCAGACGATCAGGTCGCGCGGATTTTCGAGTGTCGCACCGCTCGCCTCGATCACGGCGAGCCGCTCGAGAAACTCCGCGGGACGCAGGTGATAGTCCCACGTCGTGCGCACGATCACCAGGTCGAAGCGGTGCCAGTCCACATCGGACGCCGACCATGGAATCTCGACGGCGTGCAGGCCGCGGTGCACGAGTTCCTCCACCACCAGCGCATCGTCGATCACATAGCCCGTGCGGTCTTCGAGTGTCAGCAGTGCGATGTGCGCCATGCGACAATCGTAGCCGTCACGATGCAGTCCCTGAACCCCCTTCCTTTCTCCGCAGCGCACGCAGCCTGGCGTCGGCCACGGCGAGATCGAT